>Ga0180435_10002526_pt1 | contig 18637 bp, 13 predicted proteins | sample SS_ome_3_FD_132467 | JGI IMG/M metagenome (GOLD analysis project Ga0180435, IMG submission 132467) | Hypersaline lake sediment archaeal communities from the Salton Sea, California, USA - SS_3_S_1 metaG | ecosystem: Environmental > Aquatic > Non-marine Saline and Alkaline > Hypersaline >...
CACGCTCAGGTCCTTGCGCACGATGGCGCGCACGGCTCGCAGGTTCATCGCCCGCCCTCCCCATCGCGCGGCGCGTCCGCGCGCGCCTCGACCGCCGGGCCCGCGCGCTCGCCCGGCTCCTCGCCCGCCGCCGGCGCCCGCGGCCGCCCATGCAGCGCGAAGTAGACGTCCTCGAGGTCGGGCAGCTCGCGCTCGACGGCGTACACCCGCGCCCCGTCCGCGACCAGCGCCGCCACCGCCGCGGCCACCGCCTCGGGGTCGCGCGCGACGCCGGTCACCGTTCGCGCCGCGGCGCCGAGCCGCGCTTCGTCCGCGACGCCCTCCGGCGCCGCGGCGCTCAGGTTGCCCCAACCATCGAGCGCGCCGAGCCGCGCCGCGAGGTCGACGCCATCCGGCGGCGCGACCACGAAGCGCACGCGCACGCCCGCCCCGAGATCCGCGGCCAGCGCCGCCGGGGCGCCGGCCGCCACCACGCGGCCGTGCTCCAGCACCACCACGCGATCGCACAGCGCCTGCGCCTGCGCCAGGTCGTGGGTGCAGAGCACCACGCTGCGTCCCTCGCCACGCAGCCCGCGGATCCGGTCGGCCACCGCGCGGGAGGCGACGGGGTCGAGGCCCGCCGTGGGCTCATCGAGGAACAGCAGCTCGGGGTCGTGCAGCAGCGCGCGGGCCAGGGCCAGCCGCTGGCGCATGCCGCGGCTGTAGCTGCCGACCTTGCGGTCGGCGGCCTCGGCGAGGTCGAACGACGCCAGTAGCTCGTCCACCCGTGGGCCCACGCGAGCGGCCGGCACGCCGTACAGGTCGGCGAAGGCCGTGAGGCCGGCGCGGCCGCTCAGGCGGTCGTCCACCGCCGGCGTCTCGGTGCTCACGCCCACGCGGCGGCGCACCGCCACCCCGTCCACGCTGGGATCGAGGCCGAACACCCGCGCGGAGCCCGAGGTGGGCGTGAGGACGCCGGCGAGAAGACGCACGGTGGTGGTCTTGCCGGCGCCGTTGTGGCCCAGCAGGCCCACGACCTCCCCGCGGGTCACGCTGAGGTCGACCTCGTCGACCGCACGCACGGTGCCCGCGCGCGAGACGAACTCGCGCGTCAACCCCCGGGTCACGACCACGGATTCACCCATGCGCCCATGCTATGCGGCGACGCGGAAAGGACCAGAGGCGGACGTCAGGGCGTGAACTCGGCCTCGGACGCCGACCCACGGGGCGCCTACGATGAGCGGGAATGGAATCGCGCGTGGACCCCGGCGACGACCAACAGGCCTCGGAGGCCCCGCGGTCCTGGGGCGCGCACGTCCTGTTGATCGCCCCGCGCGGCGACCCGCTCGAGGGGACGCTGCGGCGTGCACGGCCGCCGCTGGCGGGCCTGCGGCGCATCGACGGCGACGCGGCGATGCTCGACGGCATGCTGCGCGGCCGCGACTGGGACGCGGTGGTGGTCGCCGCGACCGAGCCGCGGGCCACCGGCGACGCCCTGGCGCAAGTCCAGGAGCACGACCCTCGCCTCCCGACCGTGCTCGTCGTCGATGAGGCCGCGACCGAGGCCGGGGCGGCCTGGCGCGCGCTGGGGGCCCGGCTGGTGCTGACGCGCGACGCCGCCGCGGACGTCGCGGCCGAGCTGTACACGCTGCTGCGTCGGGCGCCGGAGGCGCCGCGGCCGCCGCGGCCCTACGACGTCGAGGACGCCCAGCGGTTGACCGAGTCGGTCGCCGTGCTCCTGCGGGCGGCCCAGGAGCCCACGCTCGAGGAGGTGCTGACGCGCTCCATCGACGTCATGCGCCAGGCCGTGGGGGCGGCGTGGGCCGAGAGCTGGCTGGTCGCGCCGGCGGGCGACACGGCGAAGGACGGCGCCGAGCCGTTCGCCGACGCCGGTCCCGCGAGCGGGCCCTGCGCCGCGGAGGACGCGCCCCTGCGGCGGCTGAGCGAGCCGGTGGGCGCGTCCTCCGGCCCGCCCGAGCCCCTCCTGCGCTGGGCGTTGGACCGCGGCGTCGCGGTGTCCGTCTCCGACCTGGGACCCGCCGGCGGCGAGGTCTGGATCCATCGCCGGCCGTCGCCCTCGGAGGCGGCCCGCACGGCGCGGGGGCCCATCCCGGGCCTGCGCTTCCTGCGCCGACAGCGGGCCTTCGAGGCCGGCCTCCGCGCCATCCATGCGGCGCCGCTGGTGGTGGGGGACGAACCGGCGGCCATGCTGCTGTTCGGTTGGCGCGAGGCGGCGCACGCGACCGAGGGCGCCGCCAGGGTCGCGTGGCTGCTCGACCTGTGGACGCCGGCGCTCGGCTGGCGCCGGCGGGCGGCGGCGGCCGCGGGCCAGGCGCAACTCGTCGATCAGGCCTGGCGCGGCGTGAGCGACGGTGCGGCGGCCTGCGACGCCGCCGGCCGGCTCTCGCTGCGCACCCGCGCGGCCGACCGCCTCGGCTTCGGGGGGCGCGTCGGCGATCCCGCCGAGACCTGGCGCGGCGCCTGGCGCCTCACCGACGAGGACGATCACCCGCTGCCGGCGGGCGCCGATCCGCTCTCCCGGGCGCTCGCGGGCGAACGCCTGTCTCGCGCGCGCTACGTGGGCGCCTCCTCCACCGGCCGGCGGCGCCCGATCCGGGTCGACGCCGAGCCGCTCACCGACGCGGGCGGTCGCATCGTCGGCGCGGTGGCCCTGCTGCGCGACGCGTCCGCGGAGGCCGCGGCCGCGGTGCTGTCGCAGGCGGCCAGCGAGCGGGCCCTGGCCGAGTTCAGGAACCTCCTCGACCGCGCCGCCGAGCTGGCCGCCGCGTTGGGCGAGGCCGTCACCACCGACGACCTGTGGGAGCCGCTGGACGGCTTCCTCCGGACCACGACCCCCACGCGCCGCTGGCGCGTGGGGGCCCCGGACGGGCGCGAGATCGCCGCGCGGGGCGAAGACCTGGCGTCCGCGCCGGGCGCCACGCACCTCGCCACGCCCATGCGGATCGGCGAGCGCGAGCTGGGCGTCTTGGAGCTCCACGGCCCCGCGGGATCGGTCTTCGACGAGCGGCACGCGACGGCCGCCCTCACGGCCGCCAACCTGCTGGCGGTCTCGCTCGACCACGCCGCCCTGGTGGTGCGCGAGCGCGAGCTGCGGCGGCGGGCCGAGGAGGCCTCGGCGCAGACGCGCGCGCTGTTCGACGCGGGCCCCGCGGCGACCGCGTTGATCGCCCTCGATGACGGCGAGCTGCTCGACGTCAACGCCGCCTTCGAGCAACTCCTCGGTCGCCCGCGGGAGGAGCTGCTGGGCGAGCGGATGGGCGAGCTCGACGCCTGGCTGTCGCCCGACGCGTGGTCGGCCCTCCGCGGCGAGGCGGCGGCCGGCCACGAGCTGCGCGACCGGGAGGTCGCCCTGCGCCACCGCGACGGCGAGGAACGACGCTGCCTCTTCGCCGCCGAGCACGCGGAGCACGCCGGTCGCCCCGCCCTGGTGGCGACGATCCTCGACGTGACCGACCGGCTCAGGCGCGACGCGCAGCTGGGCCAACTCGCGACCTTCCGCGAGGCCCTCATGTCGTTCATCGAGCAGACGCTCGAGCAGGGCTTCGAGGGGTCGTTCTACCAGCGACTGGTGGAGGCGGCGGTCCGCGCGACGCCCGGCGCGGACGCCGGGTCGTTGCTGGTGCGCGACGAGCACGACGCCTACCGTTTCGCCGCGGCGTACGGCTACGAGGGCTTCGACGACGATCCGCTGAGCGACCCGGCGCGACCGACCTACGCCGTCGCCGCCACGCTCACGGTGCCCATCCACCTCGACGGACGGCGGGTCGCCACCCTCACGATGGACGCCTTCCGCGACCCTCGTGCCTTCGACGACGCCGCGCACCAGCTCGCCGCCGCCTTCGCGGCCCAGGCCGCCACCCTGATCAAGCGCCGGGCCCTCGAGCGCGAGCTCGAGCGGTTGGCGTACCACGACGCCTTGACCGGCATGCCGAACCGCACCCTGCTGCGCGACCGGCTCGCGCAAGCCATCGCCCGCAGCGTGCGCAGCGGGCGCGGTGGGGCCGCCATCTTCCTCGACCTCGACAACCTCAAGGTCACCAACGACTCGCTGGGGCATGCCGTGGGGGACGCCTTGCTGCGCGCCGTGGCGCAGCGTCTGCGGCTGGCGGTGCGCGGTGACGACACCGTCGCCCGCATCGGCGGCGACGAGTTCGTCGTCCTGCTCCCCGAGGTGCGCGACACGGAGGCCGTGCGGAAGGTGGTCGAGAAGCTCATCGCGCAGTTGCACGCGCCGTTCGACGTCGCCGGGCACGAGGTCCATGCCACGGCCAGCGTCGGCATCGTGCTCTTCCCCGACGACTCGGCCGACGCCGACCTGGTCATGCAGCACGGCGACACGGCGATGTACCAGGCGAAGGCCCAGGGCAAGGACCGCTACCGCTTCTTCACGCGCGACATGAACCGGGCGCTGCTCGAGCGCGCCGCGCTCGAGTCGCAACTGCGCAAGGCGCTCGAGCGGGACGAGCTCTGCCTGCACTTCCAGCCGCGCGTGGCGCTGACGAACGGCCGCATCACCTCGGTCGAGGCGCTGGCGCGCTGGGCGCACCCGGAGCGGGGCTGGATCCCGCCGGGCGCGTTCATCCCCGTGGCGGAGGACGCCGGGCTCATCGGCGCCGTCGGCCGGCGCCTGCTCGACCTGGCCTGCCGCCAGGCGCGCGCCTGGGTCGACGCCGGCTTCCCCACGGTCGTCGCCTTCAACCTCTCGGCCAAGCAGCTCCAGGAGCGCGATGTGGTGGGCTTGGTGGCGGACGCGCTGGAGCGCAGCGGCCTCGACGGCCGTTGGCTCGAACTGGAGCTCACGGAGACGGCCGTCATGCGCAACGTCGAGGAGAACGTGGCCAAGCTCGTCGCCTTGCGCCGCCTCGGCGTGCACGTGTCGATCGACGACTTCGGCACCGGCTACTCCTCGCTCAACTACCTCAAGCGCTTGCCCGCGTCGGCCCTGAAGATCGACCGCTCCTTCGTCGTGGATCTCGGCGACGACCCCGACATGGCGCCGCACGACGCCGGCATCGTGCGGACCGTCGTCGTCCTGGCGCACACGCTCGGCATGGAGGCGATCGCCGAGGGGATCGAGACGCCGGCCCAGCTCGCCTTCTTGCGCGCGCTCGGCTGCGAGCAGGGCCAGGGCTACCTGTTCGCGCGGCCGTGCCCCGTCGACGAGGTCACGCCGCTGTTGCGGCACGGGCACATCGAGTTGCCCGCGGAGTGAGCGCGGCCCGGCCGATGGCGCACGCGCCGGCGCGGCGCACGCGCCGGCCCAGCGCACGCATCGGCACGTCGCACGCACCGGCACGTCGCCGACGGCGTGGCGTCGCGCGGGGGCCGCGGGCGATGATGGCGCCATGGACCTGGGACTGCAGGGCAAACGGGCGCTCGTCACGGCCGCCAGCGGCGGCCTCGGGTATGCGGTCGCGGCCGCGCTGGCCGCCGAGGGCGCGCGCGTGGCCCTCTGCTCGCGCGACGCCGATCGCGCCGCCGCCGCCGCCGAGCGCATCGCCGAGGACACCGGCGCCGAGGTGCACGGCTTCGCGGCGGACGTCGCGGACCCCGCCTCGCTCGAGGCGCTGTTCGCGGCGGCGCTGGACGAGCTCGGCGGCCTCGACGTCCTCGTCAACAACGCGGGCGGCCCCCCGCCGGGCGGCTTCCTCGACCTCGGCGAGGCGCAGTGGACGCGCGGCTTCCACCTGACGCTGATGAGCGCCGTGCGCGGGATCCGCCTGGCGCTGCCGGCCTTCGAGGCCGCCGGCGGCGGCCGCGTGCTCACGATCATGTCGTCGTCCGTGAAGCAGGCGCTGCCCAACCTGCTGCTGTCGAACGTGTACCGGCCGGCCCTCGTGGGCCTGACGAAGTCGCTGGCCATCGAGTTGGGCCCCCGCGACGTGCAGGTCGTCGGGATCGCGCCCGGGCGCGTCGCCACCGAGCGCACCGACGAGCTCGACCGCGCGGCGGCGGCCCGCACCGGCCGCAGCTTCGACGCCGTGCGCGCCGAGTCGATCGCCACGATGCCCGCGGGTCGCCTCGGCGACCCCGCGGAGTTCGGTCGCGTGGGCGCCTTCCTCTGCTCGCCCGCCGCCGCCTACGTCAGCGGTTCGGTCGTGCTGGTCGACGGGGGCTCGATCCGGGCGCTGTAGCCCGGGCGAGACCGAGCCGCGCGGCGCGCGCTCAGCGCACGCGCTGGACGGTCACCGCCCCCACGCCGCCGCGCACGGTGAGGTCGACGCGCTCGTCGGCGTCCGCCGAGGCGTACCCCGGCGTGGTGTAGACGTCGTCGTCGACCGAGAAGGTCCCGCCGACGCTGACCCGACCGAGGCCGCTGCGCACCGTCACGCGCGCCTCGACGTCCTCCGGGATGCGCACCGTGGTGGCGCCCACGCCGAGGTCGAATTCGCCCGCGTAGCCGCCCTCCTCGGGCAGGGTGACGGTCGTCTCGCCGACGCCGGCGGTGTACACGAGCGCGGTGAGCGTCGCGTCCTCGAGGTCGACGACGTTGCGGCCCACCCCCGCGTGCACCCGCAGGTCGAGGGGCACCTCGTCGCTGAGCGACAGCTCCCAACGGCGGGTGTCGCCGGGGCCGACCGAGGCGGCCCCCGTCGTCTGCGACGCGATCTCCAGCCGCGCGACGTCGCCCGAGCGCGTCAGGCGCTGGTTGATCGTCTCGCCTCGGCCCGTGTCGATGGTGCCGCTGGCGAGGCTGCCGGAAGGCGCGTCGGCGTCGATCGACACGTCGCCGACGCCCAGCCTGAGGGTCACCTCGCCGGCCCGTGCCCCCTCGAGCGGGTGGTTCACCTCGACGCGCTCGCCGCCGCCACCGACGCCGGAGAAGGCCCAGATGACGGCCGCGACCACGGCCACCACGACGATCTGCCAGCGGTAGCGGCCGGCCGTGAGCAGGTCGGCGCCGACGGCGATGAGCGCGACGGGCCACAGCGAGAGCAGCCGACCGATGATGCCGACGCTGAGCCAGCCGAGGTTGGCCGCCAGCAGCACGACCCCGGCGACGATCAGCAGGTACGGCCAGAGCGGCCGGCCAGGGGACGACGGCGTCGCGGAAGGACCTGAGGGCGTGGGCGTGGACATCGGGGACCTCCTTGCGAACCCCCATGCTAGCGCCCCGTCCCGCCGACCGCCAGGGGCGCCCGCGGGCGCTAGGATGGCGAGGAGACGAGAGGAGGCGACGATGCCCGACCCCCTGACCGTCCGCGAGCGGCGCGAGGTGGCGCCCTTCCGCGCGGTGGAACTGCGCTACTTCGGCCAACTCCACCTTCACCAGGGCGCCGAGACCGGCCTCGAGATCGAGGGCGACCCCGACGTGTTGGCGAAGGTCCACACCCGCGTCGACGGGGGCACGCTGATCCTGGAGATCGGCGAGACCTGGCTCGAGCGGCTCACCTCGGGCGTGCTGCTGGTCGCCCACCGGCCGCTGCACTACCACGTCACCACGCCGGATCTCGAACGCATCGCGGTCAGCGGCACCGGCAAGGTCGACGCCGACGCCCTGCGCGCCGAGCGCCTGGAGATCAGTGCCTCGGGGACCGCCGACATGCGGCTCGCGGGCGTCGCGTGCGACGAGTTGGCGGCCTCCATCAGCGGGCGCGGCAGCTTCGAGCTGGCCGGCCGCGCCGACCGGTTGCAGGTCCGCGTGTCCGGCTCCGGCGACATCGACGCCGGCGAACTGGAGGCCGCGGAGGCCGAGGTCCGCATCAGTGGCCAGGGCAACGCCACCCTACGCGTGCGCGAGCGCCTCGACGTGCGCCTCAGCGGCGTCGGCGAGGTGCGCTACCACGGCGCGCCCACGGTGACGCAGCGCATCAGCGGGGCCGGCTCCGTCCGGCAACTCACGCCCGGCTGAGCCGCCCGCCGTTCAACCCTCGCTGGCCCACGCGCGCAGCGCACCCAGTCTCGGCGTCTTCTTGTTCTGGTGGCGGTGCATCCGGCGCAGCACGTCGGCGAGGCTGCGGACGGCCTCCTCGGCGTAGGGCCCCTTGTTGAGCATGACGCACTCGGCGCGCTCGCCCATCGCGGCGTCGGTGACCTCGGCGCGCGTCGGCACGCCGCGCTTGGCCATCGCCTCGAGCACCTGGGTGGCCCAGATCACCGGCACGTGGGCCGCCTCGCACAGCCACAGCAGCTCCTCCTGCACCTCGGCCAGGCGTTCGAAGCCCAGCTCGACGCCCAGGTCGCCGCGCGCGATCATCACCGCGGTCGGGCCGCGCCGCAGGGCGTGCACGATGAGCGAGGGCAGCGCGCGCACCGCCAGGCGCGTCTCCACCTTGAGGACCAGCGCGGGCGGCGGTCCCTCGCGCCGCGCGGGCGACGGCCCCGCCAGCAGGGCGGCCATGGCGTCGTGCAGCGCGTCGATCTCGGCGGGACGCTGCACGAACGAGAAGCCGATGGCGTCGGCGATGCCCAGCACGTGCGGCAGGGCGGCCAGGTCCTCGGCGGTCGGCACGGGCAGGTCGATCTCCGTGTCGGGGAAGTTGACGCCCTTCTCCAGGCGCAGGCGCTGGCCCTTGCGCCCGACGTGCTCGACCACGACCCGCAGCGCGGTGCCGACGGGCGCCCCGTCGCTCTCGGCGGTCGCCAGCTCGACGACCTGACCGCCGATCTTCCCGTCGTCGAACCACACCTCCTGGCCCAGCCCCACCTGCTCGAGGATGGACGGCAGCGTCACCTCGACGCGCGGCAACCCGTCCGCCGAGCCGGCCCGGCTGCCCGGCGGCGCCAGCCAGAAGCTGTCGCCCAGCTGCTGCCGCGCCTCGGGCACGCCGCCGGCGATGCGCATCTTGGGTCCCGCGAGGTCGACCTCGACGGCGACGTGCCGCCCGCGTTCGGCCGCGGCGGCCCGCACGTGGGCCGCCATCGCCGCCCAGTCGTCCGGCGTGTCGTGGGCCGTGTTGATGCGCACGGCGTCGGCGCCGGCGGCCACCAGCCGGTGGGTCACGTCGGGGTCCTGCGCGGCGCTGGAGGGCAGGGTGGCCAAGACGCGCACGCGACGGTCGGGGGGTGGTGGTCCGAACACGGCGCGCGCGCGACGCTCGATCAGGCCCTCGCCCGCGAGCAGGGTCTCGGCGGTGGGCGGCGACGGGCCGTCGGCGCGCCCGGCCAGCGCGGCCAGCGCCGAGCCGACCGCGTCGAGCTGCGGGCCCACGCGCGCCTCGGCGCGCCCGAGCGACGACAGGCCGAGGAGGATGAGGTCCCGCTGCAGGTCGTGGAGATCGTGGCGGCGCAGCGCCAGGTACCGCACCAGGTTCGCGGCGCTCGCGCGCACCTCCGTGTCGGCCCCCGCCAGCGGCCAACCGGGGAACGCCGTGCGCACCTGGCGCTCGACGTCCTCGCGCAGCGTCAACACCCTGTCGAGCAGGGCGGAGGGATCGGGACCTGCGGGCATGGGCCTCCCGGGCGAACCTTCGAAATCCTATCCTTAGCACGCCCGCGTCAGGGCAGCGTCAGGGCGGCCGGACAGGGTGCCCTCGCGGAGGCCGCCGGGCCCCGCGCGCGACCGCCTGCGGACGCCGTCGCGGCCGTCCTGGTGCGGGGTCCAGCGTCCCACGACGACCATGCTAGCGTGGCGCATGCACACGCTGCGGGACAAGGTGATCGTGATCACCGGCGCTGGGGGCGCGATCGCCGGCGCCGTGGCTGAGGCCTTCCGGGAGGCCGGCGCGCGACCGGCCCTCATCGACCGCGAGCTGGTCCGCATCCAGGGCCGCGCCGCCTCCTACCGGACGGCCGCGGTGGAGAGCGACCTCGCCACCCAGGCGGAGGCCGAGCGGGCGATCGCCGCCGTCCTCGACCACCATGGCCACCTCCACGGCCTGGTGCACCTGGTCGGCGACCGCGCCGGCGGGCCGGTGGGGGCGATCGACGAGGCGACCTTCGACCACCTGTTCGACAGCAACGTGCGCACGCTCTTCCTCACCACCAAGGCGGTGCTGCCGCACCTCGTGGCGCAGGGCGAGGGCTTCATCGGCGGCATCGCCAGCAAGGGCGCCTGGGTGGGCGGCGTGGCGGGTGGCGCCGAGGGCGCCGCGGTGTTCGCGGCGGCCAAGAGCGCGGCGGCCGCCTACCTCTTCGCCCTCGACGACGAGCTGCGTGGCACCGGCGTCCAGGTCAGCATCTGCTTCCCGATGGGCGCGGTGGACACCGAGGCCAACCGGCGCGAGCTCGGCCGCGAGCGGGTGTCGAGGCTCATCGAGCCCGCCGTCATCGGCGCGGCGTTCGTCGCCGCCGCGCGCTCGGGGCAGGGCGGTCGCCTGCTCGAGATCCCGGTCCATCCGCCGGGCTGACGCCATGGACCCGGGCATCCGCACGCTGCTCAAGCGCGAGGAGAGCTACGCCGTCCACGCGCTGCTGTACCTGCACGAGCACCCGGGCGCGCCGGCGGCCCGCGTGGCCGCGGACCTGCAGACCCCGGCGGCCTTCACCGCCAAGGTGCTGCAGCGGCTGGTGAGCACGGGCCTCGTGGAGGCCAAGCAGGGCCGCTCCGGCGGCGTGCACCTGCGCGTGCCCCTCGATCGACTCACCCTGCTCGACGTCATCGAGGCGATGTCCGGCACCGTGATCATGGACACCTGCGAGACGAAGCCGGCCTGCCCCACCCAACAGCGCACGGGCCACTGCCGCCTGAACACCGCCTGGGTGGGCCTGACGCTGCAGGTGCGCGCCGCCCTCGAGGCGGTGTCGCTGGCGTCGCTGGTCGATCCGCCGCCCGGCGGCTGAGCGGCGTACGCTGCGCGGCGTCATGACCGCCGCCCACGCGACCCGCGGGAGCCTCCCGCTCTTCCTCACCTTCACCGCCGGGTACTTCCTCAGCTACTTCCTGCGCTCCGCCAACGCGGTCCTGGCGCCCGACCTGCAGCGCGACGTCGGGTTGGGCCCGGCGGACCTGGGCCTGATGACCGCGCTGTTCTTCGCCGCCTACGCCGCGGCGCAGCTGCCGGTCGGCCTGGCGCTCGACCGCTGGGGCCCGCGCGGGGTGGCGGCGAGCCTGATGTCCCTCGGCGTGGCCGGGGCGCTGCTGTTCGCCGTCGGCGCGTCGCTGCCGGCCCTGGCCCTCGGCCGCATCCTGCTCGGCGTCGGGACCGGCAGCGTGTTGCTGGCAGGGCTGAAGGCCTTCGCGCTGTGGTGGCCGCCGCACCGCTTCGCCACGATCTCCGGCGTCTACTTCGCCGCCGGTTCGCTCGGGGCGCTGCTCGCCTCGTCGCCGCTGGCGTGGGCGAACGCCGCCTTCGGTTGGCGGGCCACCTTCGTGGCGGCCGCGCTGGTGGTCGCGGCGGTGACCGCCGTGATCTGGTGGCGGACGCCGGCGGCGGCCGCCGCCGCCCGCGCGTCGCGGCCGTCGCGGGCGTCGGTCGCGCCCGAGGCGCGACCGGCCCGCGCGCTGGGCGCCATCATGCTGCTCGGCGCCGCCCACACCGGCCCGGTGCTCGCCTTCCAGACCCTCTGGGGCGGCCCCTACCTGTACGACGGCTTCGGCGTCGACCCGGCGACGGCCGGGCGCTTCCTGCTCACGCTCTCGCTCGGCGTCAGCCTCGGCTACGCCTCGTCGGGCGCGCTGGCCGATCGCCTCGGGCTTCGGCGCGTCACGCTGGCGGCGGCCGTCGCGTTCGCCGCCGTACAGCTGGCACTGGCCGCCATCGTGCCCGGCGTCACCCCGCTGGCGTGGGTGCTGCCCGCCTACGCCCTGCTCGGCTTCACCGGCGGCTTCTGCGTGCTGGCGCTGTCGAACGCCCGCGCGCTGCTCGGCGCGGCGCGCTCGGGACGGGCCACCGGCCTCGTCAACGGCGGCAGCATCGGCGCCGTCTTCGCCATGCAGTGGGCCATCGGCCTGGTGGTGGAGGGCGTCGGCGATCCCGACGGCTACCGTTGGGCGCTGCTGGGCACCGGCGTGATCACGCTCGCCGCCGCGCTCGCGTTCGCCCGGGCCCGCGCGCGGGTGCCGCCGGCGGGAACCTAGCCGAGGCTGGCGATGGCGGCGCTCGCCCCGTCGTGGAAGCCGACGATGGTGGTCAGGCCGGCGAGCTCGAACACCTCCCGCACCTGCGGCTGTGCCGCCGCGACGGCCAGGTTGCCGCCGGCCGAGCGGGCCGCCTTGACGCCGGACAGGATCGCCCGGATCCCGGCGCTGCTGACGTAGTCGACGCCCGCGAGGTCCACCACCAGCCGCGGCTCGCCGCCCGCGACGGCGGCCTGCAGCGCCTCGCTCAGTCTCGGGGCGGTGACGGCGTCGACCGAGCCGGCGACCTCCACGACCGCGGCGCCGTCCCCGGAGCGCGTCTCGACCTCGAACGACCTCATGCCTGTCCTCCCTGGGGCGCCGCGGACGCTCCGCCGGCGGGCTCGCGCGTGCCCCGCACGCGCAGCGTCAGGATGTTCGGGCGGCCGCCGGCGGCGTCGCCGGGATGGTAGGCGACCGCGTCCGTCAGCTCGCGGATGAGGTGCCAGCCGAGCCCGCCGACGCGACGCTGGTCCCAGTCGCTGTCGAGGTCCGGGGGCGGGGCGTCGTCGGGTCCGAACGGCGTGCCGTGGTCCTGCAGCGTCACGACGGCGACGTCGCCCTCGACGTCGGCGGTGAGGGTGAGGTCGCCCGCCTGTCGGTGGCTGGCGTAGCCGTGCTCGACGACGTTGACGATCGCCTCCTCGAGCACCAGCTTGAGGCGGTGGGCGTGGTCGCGGCCCAGCCCGTAGCGCTCGGAGAGCAGGTCGACGAAGCCCAGGAACACGGCCAGTTGGGCCTTTTTGGCGGGCTTGGTCATGGTCATCGCCGGCATGGCATCACCCCAACCCGAGCAGGCGCTCGGCGGTCTCGAAGAGGGCATCGGGATCGAAGGGCTTGGTGAGGTAGAGGTGGGCGCCGACGTCGGCACCGCGCTGGCGGTCGGCCTCCTGGCCCTTGGCGGTGAGCAGCACCACCTGGACGTGGGCCAGGTCGGGATCCGCGCGCACGGCCGCGCACACGTCGTAGCCGTTCATCCTCGGCATCATCACGTCGAGGAAGGCGACGTCCGGGCGCTCGCGGCGGATGCGCTCCAGCGCCGCCGCGCCGTCGGGCTCCAGGAGCAGTTCGACGCCGTCGTCCTCGAGGGACTCCAGCGTCTGCATCAGCAGCGTGCGGATGTGCGGCTCGTCGTCCGCGATGAGCAACTTCGGCACCGCGTTCCTCCCTCGGCTCGTCCGGCGTCGCCGTGGAGCATACCCGGTCACCCCACGCCGGGTGGGGTACCGAAGCGCGCGACCACCAGGGTGCAGTCGTCGTGGGCGGGGGCGTCCGCCACGAAGGCGTCGAGCGCCGCCCGCACGGCGTCCAACACCGTCTGCGCGTCGGCATCGCGGTTCGCCGACACGACCTCCAGCAGTCGGCCCTCACCGAACTCCCGGCCGCCCGGGTCGCGCGCCTCGGTGACGCCGTCGGTGAAGGCCACCAGGAGGTCGTCCGGCGCCAGCGCGACGCCGGCCTCCTCGAACGGGGCGCCGGCGTCCCAGCCGACGAGGATGCCCGTGCGCGGCAGCCGCTCGACGCGCCCGTCGGCGCGCACGACGATGGGTGGGTTGTGGCCGGCGTTGACGTAGTCCACCCGTCCGTCGGGCCGCAGAACGCCGTACCACAGCGTCACGAACATGCCGTCGGCGGCGTCGAGCGCGGCCAGGCGGTTGGCGTCCGCGACGGTCTGGGCGGGCGAGCGGCCGCCGGCCGCCGCCGCCCGCAGCAGGCTGCGCGTGACGGCCATGAACAGGGCGGCGGGCATGCCCTTGTCGGCGACGTCGGCCACGACGACGCCCAGCGCGTCGCCGACGGGAAGCAGGTCGTAGAAGTCGCCCGAGACCTCGCGGGCCGGCCGCCAGAAGCCCGCCACGCTCCAGTTCGCGGCGGCCGGCGTCTCCCGCGGCAGCAGGCGCGCCTGCACGGCGTAGGCCAGCCGCAACTCCTGCTCCAGCCGCTCCTGGGCCAGGGCGCGCTGGTGCAGCCGCGCGTTGTCGAGGAAGGCCGCCGCCTGGGTGGCCAGGGCCGTCAGCAGCTTGAGGTCGCCGGCGGTGAACACGGCGTCGTCGCCCGACCGCGTCAGCCACACGCCGCCGAGGCAGGTCTCGCGCGCCATCATCGGGGCCCACAGCAGGTGCTCGGGCGCACCCGGCCCGGCCGCCACGATGGCGGGGAGCTCGGGATCGGTCAGGCGCGCGCGCCGCCGTGCGGCGGCCTCGCCGCCGTCCGCGGGCCCCCCCTCGGGTTCGCCGACGCCGGCGAAAGCCGCGTCCTCCTCCTCGTCGGCGAGCCACACCCCGCCGCCATCCCCCTCGATGACGCCGCGGGCCTCCGCCAGCACCCGCCGCGGTACGGCGGCGGGATCGAGCGTGCCCGCCAGCGCGTCCCCCACGCGGTACAGCAGGTGGATCTCGCGGTAGCGCTCCAGCGTCTCGCCGGCGATGGTGCGCTGGCCGTGGGCGGCCGCGAGCGTGCGCCCCAGCGCGCCGAGCAGGGCGTCGACCGCCGCCAGCTCGAGCGCCGCCTCCGGGGGCGGGTCCACCGCCAGCCGGCCGACCTCGTCGGCCTCGACCTTCAGCGGCCACGTCCGGGGCTCGCCCGGACCGCGCCACGACGCACCCACCACCTCGGCGTGGAGGGCGCCGTCCACCCGCAGGAGCCGCACGCGGGCGCCCACGAGGAGCCGTCCGAAGGGCGCCAGGAGCTCGTCGGCCGCCCGCGCCGGCAGCAGCCGCCGCAGGCCCGCCGAGCCGTTCCCGGCCGCGCTCACTGGATGAGCACCAACGGCACGCCCCGGTCGCGCGCGCGCTCGGCGAGCGCGCCGTCCTGGGCGAGCGACGCTGCGGCCAGCAGCAGGTCGGGCCGGGCGGCCGGAGGCCGCAGGAGTGCCGCCACGGCCGCCGAGCGGTCGGCGATCCGTTCGACCTCGTAGCCGGCCTCGCGCATCGCCGCCATCACCCGCTCGGCGTGACGCCGGTCGTCGTCGTCCTCCGGGTCCACCACGGCGACACGCGTCCCCGAGGCCGCGTCGCGCAGCAGGGCGTCCACCTCGAGGCACAGGGCGCGGACGTCCACCGGCTTGGTGAAGTAGCGCTCGACGCCCAGCCGCAGTCCGCGCTCCGCGTCCTCGACGACGGTGAGGATCATCAGCGGGATGCGCGCCGTATCGGGGTCGCCCTTGAGCACGGCGGCGACGTCGAAGCCGCTCAGTTCCGGCATCATCACGTCGAGGATCACGAGGTCCGGCCGCCGCCCGCGCACGGCCTCGAGGGCCGCGCGGCCGTCGGCGGCCTCGAGCACGCGATGGCCCGCCTCCTCCAGTTCCTGCCGCAGCAGCGTGCGCACGCGGGGGTCGTCGTCCACCACCAGCACGGTCGCGGCCGCCTCCGCGCCCGCCGTGGCGGCGGCCTCGGCGCCGCCGCCGGCGGCTGCGGAGGCGGCCGGATCGGCGGCGGCCGGGCGCGTCCGTTCGACCCACGCGGCCACCCGCCGCTTCAGGGCCGCCTCGGCCGCCCGAACCGTCGCGCCCACGCGCCGTTCTTCGCTCGCCGCGGTCGCCGAGGCCGAGGCCGGCGGTTCGGCGAGGGCGGTGCCGGCGTGGTCCCCGACGCGTGCCACGCCGGGGACGCCGACGGCCGCGTCGGCGGCCTCCCGCGCGACCTGGGCCGGCGGCACCAGCGGGACGACGAAGGCGAAGGTCGCGCCCTCGCCGCGGGCGCTCTCGACCCAGATGCGGCCGCCGTGGTGCTCGACGATCTGCTTGCAGATCGGCAGGCCCAGGCCCGTGCCCTGCGGCTTCTCGGTCAGGGTGTCGCCGACCTGGCGGAAGCGCTCGAACACCGTCGCGTGGTCCTCCGGGGCGATGCCGAGGCCGGTGTCGCGCACGCGGACGCTCACGGCGTCGCCGAACGCGGGATCGCTCACGACGCGGGCGACGACCTCCACCTCGCCCTCGGCCGTGAACTTGACCGCGTTGGAGATGAGGTTGATCACGACCTGCGTCAGCCGGTCGCGGTCGCCGGTCACCTTCGGCAGGTCGTCGGCCAGGTCGAGCCGCAGGCGCACGTGCGGCTTCTGCTCGAAGAGCCCGTGGGTGGCCCGTGCCGCCCGGGCGACGATCTCGCCGAGGTCGACCGACGCCATGTGCCAGTCCACCCGGCCTGCCTCGATCTTGGCGAGGTCGAGCACGTCGTTGATGAGGTGCGTCAGCCGCTGGGACTCGGAGTAGATGATGGCGGCGTTGCTGCGCACCTGGTCCGCCGCGCGCCGCACCTTGCGGTCGTCGCTGTCGAGCAGGGCGGGGGCGAGCACCTCGTCGAAGCGTCGCCCGATCAGCCGGGCGAAGCCGAGGATCGACGTGAGCGGCGTCCGCAGCTCGTGGGAGACGTTCGCCAGGAACGAGCTCTTGGTGGCGTTGGCGGCCTCGGCGGCGTCCTTGGCCGCCCGCAGCTCCTCCTCGTAGCGCTTGCGGTCGGACACGTCGCGGACCAGGCCGCGGAAGCCGACCGTCCGGCCCTTGGCGTCCTGCACCACGCCGATGGAGGCCTCGCCGTGGAACACGCTGCCGTCGCGCCGCCGGAAGCGGAACTCGCGCCGCCGCACCGGCCGACCGCTCGCCATCACGCCCTTGAAGGTCGCCGTCACCTCGCGCAGGTCGCGCGGGTCGACGAAGCGCCGGTACGGCTGACCGATGAGCGCGTCGAGCGAGTCGGCGCCCAACCCGGCGGCGAGGGCGGGGTTCGCCAGCCGCAGGACGCCGCGGGTGTCGGCCTCGAAGTAGGCGTCCTGGATCGTCTCGAGGATCGTGCGGTACTTCTCCTCCGCGGCGCGCCGCTCCACCAGTTCCGTCTCCACCTCGTGGTACAGGCGGGCCGAGTCGATCGCCACGGCCGCGCTCGCGACGAAGCGCCGCAGCACGGGCAGCTTGTCGCGCAGCGGCCGGCGGCTGTACGGGTTGTCGACCGCCAGCACCCCGACCGTGCGGCCGCGCGAGAGCATCGGCAGGACCGCCGGCGAGCGCGATCGCAGCAGCTTGTGGTCGGCGAAGGCGGGTCGCACGCGCCAGCTCGGGGGAACGGCGACGTTGCCGTCCAGGACGACCTCCGTCGCCTCGCGGTAGGCGATCTCGAGCACCGGCACGCTGCCGTCGAGCGGGACCCGGTACGCGGCGTCGAGCGCCCGATCGAAGCCGATCCAACTCGTGGTCTCGAGCGCGTCGCCGTCGTCCGTCGGCAGCCACACCACGGCGCGCTCGAAGCCCACGACCTCCTGGATCGCCTGCAGGACGAGGTCCATCCGCTCCTGCAGCGACGTCGGCTCCTGCATCGCGGTGGAGATGCGGTTGAGCTGCTCGCTCTCGCGGCGGCGCGCCTCGATCTCCTCGATCAGGCGCACCTGGTCGAGGGCGATCGCGGCGAGCTGGGCGAAGCGCGTGAGCAGCTCCTCCTCGTCCGGTCGGAAGGGCCGCTCGTCGGCGCGGTCGCGCGCCAGCGCGATGACGCCCAGGGGTCCCGCGCCCGAGGCGAGGGGCGCGGCCATGGCGGCGCGCGCGAAGGGGAGCTGGATGCCGCGAAGGCGGCCGGGCCAGCGGGCGTAGTCGTCGACCCTGAGCGGCTGGCCGTCGGCCCACACGCGGCCGGCCAGGCCCTCGCCGCGCCGGAAGACGAGCGCCGGCCGCTCGGCGAACTGGCCCACCGCGCCGTGCGGCTCGAGCGCGGCGCCGCCCAGGCCGACGAGGTGGACGAACCCGTGCTCGGCGTGGAGCGCCTCGCTCGCGTGGCGCAGGACGGCGTCGAGCAGTTCGCCGATGGGCGCGCGGCGGGCCAGGCCGTCGGTGACCTCCCGCAACGCCCGCAGGTAGGCCTCCTGCTCGGCCAGTCGCCGCTCCGCCTCGTGCAGCGTGCGCTCGGCCAGCACTTGCCGCCCCGCGTCCTGCAGCCGCACCAGGTGACCGGTCTGGCGTCCGGTGCGGTCGCTGAGCGGCACCACCTGGGCGTTGAACCAGCGGGTCGCCTCGCCACGGCGCCAGGCGAGGTCGACGTCCCGCGCGGCGTCCCCCTCGAGCAGGCGCAGCAGCGCGGGCTGGTCGTGGAACAGTTCGGCGGCCGCGCGGCCCACGCCGTCGTCGGCGTCGTCGAGCCCCAGCAGGCCGGCGGCCGCCGGGTTGAGCAGCAGGGCCACGTGGCGCAGGTCGAAGACGGCGATCGCGTCCCCCAGGTGGCGCATGACCGTCTCGCGGGCCACGGGGACGATGTCGAGCAGGCGGTGCGAGAAGAGGCTCTGCGCCAGCGCCGCGGCGCTGACCGCGAAGGTGAGCGGCGTGAGGTCGACGGGCAGGTCGAGGCCGCCGAGCACCACGGCGACGTTCGTCACCCACGGCACCGCCACCGCCACCAGGACGAGCGTCACCTGCGCGCGGTAGCGCCGCGGCGTGCCCACGTAGCCGCGCAGCAGGTAGAACGAGCCCAGCCCGAGCCAGGCGTAGCTCGTCAGGGTGTGGACCCAGAACCAGTCGCCGCGCACGACGACGAGGCGCCCGTCGACGCCCTCCACCGAACGCCACAGCAGGTCGTTCACCGGGTAGGTCCAGGCGAGTGCGACGGTGACGGCCGGCAGCACGAGCAGCATGGCGACGACGAAGCGGTTGAGCCACGC
>Ga0180435_10002527_pt1 | contig 18633 bp, 13 predicted proteins | sample SS_ome_3_FD_132467 | JGI IMG/M metagenome (GOLD analysis project Ga0180435, IMG submission 132467) | Hypersaline lake sediment archaeal communities from the Salton Sea, California, USA - SS_3_S_1 metaG | ecosystem: Environmental > Aquatic > Non-marine Saline and Alkaline > Hypersaline >...
CTGCGCAACGCCCTGGTCACACTGGTGACGGTGCTGGGTCTCACGCTGGTCAACGTGTTCGTGGGGGCGATCGTCATCGAGCAGGTGTTCTCGCTGCCCGGGATCGGCCGGCTGGTGCTCACCGCCATCGGCAACCGCGACTACCCACTCGTGCAGGGCGTGGTGCTGCTGTACGCCACCGCCATCGTGCTCATGTCCTTCCTCGTCGACCTCTCCTACGGCTGGCTCGACCCGCGGATCCGCTACGCATGAGGCGTCGGCGACCCCCGCTGAACCTGCTGCTCGGCAGCACGCTGGTCGGACTCGTCGTGCTGGCCGCGCTGACGTCCTTCGTGTGGCTGCCGCACGACCCGCAGCGCCTGGACTTCACGGCCCAGCTCGCCGGCCCCAGCGTGACGCACTGGTTCGGCACCGACCACTTCGGTCGCGACCTGTTCTCGCGCGTCCTCGTGGGCGCGCGCTCCACCCTGCTGGTCGGCGCCATCGCCGTCGGCATCGCACTGTCGCTGGGAGCGCTGCTGGGCGCCGTGGCCGGTTGGGCCGGCGGCTGGGCGGACGAGGTCGTCATGCGGCTCGTCGACGTGCTGTACGCCTTCCCTGCCATCCTCATGGCCCTGCTGCTGGCGGCCGTCTTCGAACCGGGCACGGCGACCGCCATGGTCGCGATCGGGCTGGCGACCGTACCGATCTTCGCGCGCCTCATGCGTTCCTCGGTCGTGGCGCTGCGCGAGCGCGACTACGTCGAGGCCGGCCGTGCCCTGGGCGCCCGCAGCGCCCGCCTGCTGCGGATGCACGTGCTGCCCGGCGCCGCCTCGCCGATCGTCGTGCAGGCGTCGCTGTCGCTGGCGGTGGCGGTGCTGGCCGAGGCGGCGCTGTCGTTCCTGGGGCTGGGCACGCCCCCCGACGTGCCGTCGTGGGGCAACATGCTGCGCGAGGCGCAGGGCTTCATGGTGCTCTCGCCGTGGGCGGCCCTCGCACCCGGCCTGGCGATCGTGGTCACGGTGCTCGGCTGGAGCCTGCTGGGCGACGGCTTGCGCGACGCGCTCGACCCGACGACGCGGCGGTAGGCGGCCCCGAGATCGCCTGCCTGGGGGACCCCCGCCCGTGGGCCCGCCCACCGCACGCGGATAGGCTCGCCCCATGCCCCGTCCCCTCGACCGTGCCGCGACCGCGCGCCTCGTCGCGTGGCCCGTGCTCGCGGTCCTCGCCTTCGTGCAGGCGTACGCGCTGCTGCACGAGAGCGGGCACGCATGGGCGGCCGCGGCCGTCGGCGGCAACGTGCGCACCATCGACGCCCGCGCGTGGTCGACCCGGCCGCACGCCGCCTACGACCTCTTCCGCGTGACCGACGGCCAGCGTGCCTTCGTGACCGCGGCCGGCGCGGCGCTCCCGCTGGCGGTGTGGGCAGCGGCGATCACGGCGCTGCCGAGGACGCTCTCACCCGCGCTGACGCTGGTGCGCTTCTTCGTGTCGGTCGGGCTCCTTGCCGGGCTTCTCCCATGGATCGTGCTGCCGTGGCCGGCGCTCCACGCGTGGGCACCGCGCGACGACGTGGTGCGCTTCGCCCAGACCAGCGGTTGGCCGGCAGCCCTGACCGCCGGCCTCGCCCTCGCCCTCCTGCTCGGCGGCTCCGCGCTGTGGTGGTCCCGCGCGGGCGGGCTCGGGCAGCTGCGTGCGTTGAGGCGGCTGGGATCGCTCACCGTGCCGCCGCGGACCCTGGTCGTCACGGCGGCCGTGCTGCTCGGGAGCGTCTCGCTGGCGCTGGGCCTGGTCGCCGCGTATGCGGTCCGGGAGGTCGACGCTCCGGGCGCCGGTGCGGTCCTGCCCGGCCACGAGCCGATCGCCGAGGTGACGCTCGACGGTAATCCGTTCGACGGTGCGTTCGGCAACGGGGACGCCGGAGCGGTGCCCCCGCGGCTCGTGCTCGGCTTCGAGCACGTGGCGGGTGGGCCGTTCCGCGTCGTGCTCACCGACGCGACCGGCGCCGAGCACGTCCTCGCGGGTTTCGGCCCGGGCACCACGATGGGCGTGGCCAGCAGCCGACTGCGGCTCGAACTGCCGCCGGGTCCGTGGGCGCTGCGTCTGATCGCCGAGGACACGGTCGGGCGGTTCCGCGCGTGGAATGCCGACCCCGATGTGGCGCCCGGCCCCTGACGGGAACGGGCGCGGTCGTGGCGGGACCTGCGAGACGCGCTGACGCGCAGGCCGTTGACCCTTACCGCGCAGGCAGGACGACGGCCGTCAGAGCCGCGGGTCGAGAGCGTCTCGCAGTGCGTCGCCGACGAGGTTGAAGCCCAGGACCACGAGCACGATGGCCAGGCCCGGGAAGGTCGCCACGTGCGGCGCTACCGCCAGGTACTCCCGACCGCGTGCCAACATCAGGCCCCACTCGGGCTGCGGCGGGCGCGCGCCCAGGCCCAGGAAGCCGAGACCGGCGGCGAACAGGATGGCCACCGCCATCTGCAGGCTCGACTGCACGATGATGGGCGCCATCACGTTGGGCAGGACGTGCTTGAACAGCGTCGGCATCGACCGACGGCCAAGAGCCTTGGCGGCCTCGACGTACTCGCGCTCGCGCACCGACAGCACGCTGCCGCGCACCAAGCGGGCATAGATGGGAATGGAGGCGATGCCTACGGCGATCATCACGTTCGTGAGCCCCGTGCCGAAGGTGGCCACCAAGACGATCGCGAGCAGGATGCCGGGAAACGCGAGCAGCGTGTCGACCAACCGTTGGACCACGAGGTCGGTACCGCCACCCAAGAAGCCGGAGATCGCGCCCAGCGGCACACCGATGGCCGCGCCGATCAGGACCGAGATGACGCCGATGAACAGGGAGATCCAAGCGCCGTGGATGAGCCGCGAGAGGAGATCTCTCCCCTGCTCGTCCGTGCCAAGCGCGTACCAGTTGATGGGGCCGTCCACGCCGAACAGCCGCACATCGCTCTGCACGAGGCCGAAGAACCAACTCCAGCGCTCTCCGCGGACCAGCAACCTCACGGGGTACTGCTCGGCGCCCACCTGCACGCCGGCGATGGGGCTGCGCGAGACGTCGCGAACCCACAAGCCCAACTGACCTTCGGGCCCCCGCAGCGAGACGCCGACCATGGGTGGGACGTAGGAGCTGCGCAGGCTCTGGCGGGTCGGCGAATACGGTGCGATGAACGGTGCGAAGGCCACGACCAGCAGGAAGAACCCGATGACGGTGAAGCCGGCGATCGCGATCGGCGAACGCGCCAGGCGCTTACGCCAGCGCGGTGTCGGCTTCCGTGCTCCTGGTCCGCTCGAGGGCGCCCGCGCTTCGGCGCCGCCGTTCTCGAGTGCTGACGCACCAAGGAGCGCCGGGCTCGGTTCCGCGCTCTGAGACTTGACGGGCTCAGTCATAGCGAATCCTCGGGTCGATCAGGCCGTACAGCGTGTCGACCACGATGTTGATGACGATGAACGAGGTGGCGATCAGCAGGACCGCTCCCTGGACGACGGGGTAGTCGCGCGCCAAGATGGAGTCCACGAGCAAGCGCCCGATGCCTGGCCAGGTGAACACGGTCTCGGTGAGCACGGCGCCGGCCATGAGCGTGCCGAACTGGAGGCCGCCCACGGTCACCACCGGCACCATGGCGTTGCGGAAAGCGTGCTTCAGAACGACCCTGTTCCACACCACGCCCTTGGCGCGTGCGGTGCGGATGTAATCCTGCGACAAGACCTCGAGCATGGCCGACCGGGTCATGCGTGCGATGATCGCCATGGATCCGATACCTAGCGAGAACGCTGGCAGCACCAGGTGGCCCAGGGTGCCCTTACCCGCGACCGGGAACCAACCCAACTGCACCGAGAAGTAGAGGATCGCCAGCAATCCGAACCAGAAAACCGGCATCGATACGCCGATCAGCGCCCCGAACATGACCAGCAGGTCGGCCCAGGTGTTCTGTCTCAGGGCAGCGATGATGCCGGCGGGGATGCCGATGGCGAAGGCAATGACGATGGCCCCGAGGGCCAACTCCAGGGTGTTGGGGAAGAACTGCCGCAGGTCGGCCGTGACCTCCCGGTTCGTCCGCGTAGAGCGACCCAAGTCACCTTGCGCGAGGTTGACGATGAAGATACCGAACTGCTCGTGGGTGGGCCGGTTCAGACCGAATCGCTCGCGGATGAGCTCGATCGTCGCCTCGTCGGCGAACTCACCGGCCAGCAGGAGCGCGGGATCACCCGGCGCCAGGCGAACCATCAGGAAGACGATGAGGATCACCCCGAAGATCGACGGGATGGAGATCAGAACGCGCCGCAAGGCGTACTGGAACACGAGGGGGGCTCCCAGCGGTGGCCGGTGCCACACGACGCTCCGTGCGTCGCGTGATCAGCCGGTCGACGACGTAGGAAATGTGATACGCCGAATGGTCAGAGAGGACGCGCTGACGGGCGCCGTGCCGCGGGTCCGGCCACCGGTGGGTGGCCGGACCCGCGAAGGGCCTTCAGTCCTTGTCAGCAGTGAGCGCGAGGACGCGCTCGGTCGGGTGGATCACGAGGCCCGTAACGCCGTCGCGAACGGCGACGAGCTGCGTCTCGCTGTGCATGAAGAGCCACGGGGCGTCCGTGCGCAGGATCTCGAGGACGTCGTTGTAGAGCTGCGTGCGCAGCGACTCGTCGGGCGTCGTCCGGGCCTCGTCCAGCAGTGCGTCGACGACGGCGTTGGAGTAGAACGCGCGGTTCGAGCCGTTTGGCACGTGCTCCGAGGTGTGGAACAGCGCGAAGAGGCCGTAATCGGCGTCACCGGTCACGGTGCCCCAACCGAGCATCGCCATCGGGACGGTGTTCTCCTCGACGGGACGGCGGGTGAACTCGAGGTACGCCGACCACTCGAGCGACTCGATGGCCGCATCCACGCCGACCTCGGCCAGCTGGCTCTGCACGGCCTCGCAGGTCTGGATGTCGCGCAGGTAGCGACCGGTGGGGCAGTAGAGCGTGGTCTCGAAACCATCGGGGAAACCGGCCTCGGCCAGCAGCGCCCGGGCCCGCTCGGGGTCGTAATCGTACTCGCCCACGGAGCTGTAGCCGAAGATCCCGGGTGCGATGGCCGCGTCGCTGGGCCGCACCGCGCCGCCGAAGATGAACTCGGCGATCTCCTGCTTGTTGACCGCGTAGTTCAGCGCCTGGCGCACTCTCGCGTCGGTGAAGGGCTCCATGGTGTAGTTGAAGTAGATGTAGATGGTCCGCAAGCTTGAGACGTTCTCCACCGTCACGTCCGGGTTCGCGTTGATGCGCATCACGTCGGAGGGGGGCACGCGCACCGCGACGTCCGCCTCGCCCGTCTCGACCAGCGCCATGCGGGTCGTGTCCTCGGGTACGGCCAGGAAGACCAGGCGTTCGATACCGGGCTTCTCGCCCCAGTAGTCGTCGAAACGAAGCAGATCGATGCGGCTGCCGCGGTCCCACGAATCGAGCGTGAAGGGTCCCGTGCCCACGGGGTTCTCGCCGAAATCCTCGCCGAACTGCTCGGCGGCGGCCGGCAGCATGACGGCCGTGGTGCTGTGCGTGAGGTGTGCAAGGAAGGGCGCGAAGGTGGTCGAGAGGTTGAAGCGCACCGTGTACTCATCGATCACGTCGATCGAGCTGACGCGGGTGAGAAGGAAGCGGAAGCGGAACGCGAGATCGGGATCGAGGAAGCGATCCATGCTGCCCTTGACGATCTCGGCCGTCAGCGGCGTCCCGTCATGGAAAACGACGTCGTCACGAATCGCAATCGTCCACGAGAGGCCGTCCGCTGCCATTTCGGCGCTCGTGGCGAGACGCGGGACGATGTTGCCTTCGGGGGTCAACTCGAACAGGGTCTCATAGATGTGGCTGAGGACCGTCGCGCTGGGCGAATCGGTCGCGTCATGCGGGTCGAGCGTCACGGCATCGGTGCCCTGAGCGATCGTGAGTGTCTGCGCGAAGGACCATGCCATCGTAAGCGAGAGCATGAGTGCCAGCAGAATCCGGAGTGATCGGTGGTTCATCCGTTCTCCTTTCGGTCTCATCCCCGACCTCACCGCATCGGGGTATGGGGAAACACCCGGAGCGCCGTCCGCGCCGGTTCACGCAACCCCTGGGAGCAACCTCTCACAGGGTATGGGTAGGTAACGTCGTGCGTCAACCACTCGGGCCGGTGGACTCGGCCCGGTCGGCTCCTCCGCTGGGGTTCGCCAGGGGTGGGCGGTCTCTCCTCGGGCGCTCGAGCGGAGCGCGTGGCGCCAGCGCGGTGGCTCCAGGGGGGGTAGTCCGCTGGACCCCAGACGCGACGGCTGCGCACCACCGAAGCCGCGCCGAGGCGGCTCACGACGGTACGCAGGCCCGCCTGCGGGAGGCGGCGATGACGGGGAAAGGGCCGGCCATGCATGGGGCGCCCCTATCCGGCCCCGTCGACCGGGGCGCGCGCCGCGGCAAACGTTCGCAGCGTATCGAGCCCGCGAAGCATGTGCTGCTCGACTTCCCGGAGCATGGCAGCGAGGTCGTCTCCCTTCGCGAAGGCCACGTAATCGTCGTGCGCATCCGGTAGCGCCGCGGCGCGCCCATGGGCCAGCTGATGGAGCGAGAGGTAGAAGTGGAGGCGCCCTCGCAACCTGTGCCACGTGTCGACGAGAGGTCGGTGCCCAGAGGACTCGTACGCGAGGCCGTGAAGGTCCAACTCGCTCCTGATCGCTTGCTGCTGGTCACCAGCGTAGACGGCATAGGCGAGCGCTCGGTGGCGTAAGTCGAGCATCCGGAAGAACTCGGGTGTCCGCTTCTCCCAGACGAGCCTGAAGGCGAACGACTCGAGGAGCACCCTGAACGAGTAGACCTGCTCGACGTCCGCGAGCGAAAACGCCTGCACGAACGTGCCGCGGAAGGGAATCTGCTCGATGAGCCCTTCGTCCGCGAGCTGGAAGATCGCTTCGCGCAACGGCCCACGGCTGACGCCCAACCGTTCTGCGAGCTTCGTCTCGACGAGGCGCGTACCCGGGGGCAAAGCCGCCTCCAGGATCGCCCTGCGCAGGGTGGACACCAGCCGCTCGCGCAGCGTATGGCCAGCGCCGTCACCGTCAATCGGATCCAGCCGCCCGAACTCCATGCACCTCCCCCGAACGCGCCACGCACGACTCCCTCAGGCGCGCGTAGAGCTGGCCGATCCGAAGCGTGACCGGGCCGGGCACGCTCTCCCCCACGCACCGCCCATCCACGACGGCGACCGGCGTCAGGCCTCCGAACGTTCCCGTGACGAAGGCTTCGTCTGCACCATAGACGTCCGTGAGCGAGAAGTCGCGTTCGAAGATCGCGATGCTGTTCTCGTGGCACAAGCGGATGACGTTCCCGCGCGTGATCCCGTTCATGCAGTACTGGCCGGTCGACGTCCAGACCTCGCCCTTCCGGACGATGAAGAAGTTGGTCGCGTTGCAGGTGCTGACGGCGCCGTTCGGGTCGAGCATCAATGCCTCGTCGGCGCCGGCGAGCAGCGCCTGGTTCAGGGCGATCACCTCGTGCAGCTTGCTGTGGCAGTTGAGCTTGGGGTCGAGCACGTCGGGCGAGGGGCGACGTACGCTCGAGGTGAACAGCTTCACCCCCGTCTCACGCGCCTTCGGGTTGCTGACCTTGTGCTCGGCAATGACGACGACCGTCGCGGACCCGACCGTCAGCCGCGGATCCTGCGACGGGGTGCGCTTGTTGCCGCGGGTCACCATCAGACGCACGTGCACGCCATCCCACATGGCGTTCGCTTGGAGGGTGCGCTTCAGCTCCTCGACCAGCGCCTCGCGGGTCATGCCGATGTCGAGGTCGATCGCCGTCGCTCCCTGGAACAGCCGGTCCAGGTGGGCGTCCAAGAACAGAAGCACCCCGTCCTGCAACCGAATGCCCTCCCACACGCCATCACCGATCAGGAATCCGCTGTCGAACACCGAGACCACGGCCTCACCGCGGGGCTTCAGCTCACCGTTGACGTAGATCAGGACCTGCTCGTTGCGTGGATCGGGGATCGCGTCGTGCGTTCCCCTGTATGCAGCGGCGGTTGCGTTCATGGCGTTCTCCTCCATCGATGGCCGCGGCGGGCCCCGCGCCGCGACCGGCTGGCTCGAGACCCAGCGCCTTCCCGGAGGCCACGCGTGGGTTCGCCGCGAACGCCCTCCGTGGGAAGCCTAGCGACGGCCATGCTAGATTGTCAACACTATGAGAAGGCCCCCAGGCCGGCATGCCCGTGGCGCAGGACGGCGCAAGATCCAACCCATGCGCCGCGGGAGATCCGTATGACCGCCGCGCGTTCGCGGCTGAGCAGACTCCGCGAAGCGATGCGCCGACACGGCGTGGACGCTTGGCTCGCACCAACCGGCGACCCCCACCTGAGTGAGTACGTCTCCGCGCGGTGGCGCACGCGCGCCTGGCTGAGCGGCTTCCACGGCTCGGCCGGAACGCTGGTCGTCACGCAGGACGAAGCCTGCCTCTGGGTCGACCCGCGCTACCACATGCGCGCGGAGCGTGAGACAGCTGGGACACCGATCGCGGTCTTCAAGCTGGGCGTCGAGAACGTTCCCGACCTTACTGCGTGGTTGCAGCGTGCCCTGGAACCCGGGTCGACGCTGGGACTCGATCCTGCGACTTCCAGCGTGGCTGCCGTGCGGGAGCTCGAGGGTCACCTGTCGCCGGGGGGCGTCACGATCCACGGCGTGCACGACTTGATCGATGAGGTGTGGATCGACAGGCCAAGGTTGGAGCCGGCCGCCATCGTCGCGCACCCCGTCGAGCTCGCCGGCGAGCATGCAAGCGCCAAACTGGGGCGCCTGAGGGCGCGCCTCGGGGAGATCCCCGCCACCGACTTCCTCATCACGGCCCTCGACGAGGTGGCGTGGCTGCTGAACCTGCGCGGCGACGACGTGCCGATGAGCCCCGTCGCGCTGGCGTTCTGCCTCGTACGTGAGGCATCCGTTCTGCTCTTCGTCCACGAAGAGCTCGTAGCGCGGGCGTCAAGGGATGGCCTGCCGAGCGAGGTCGAGATTCTGCCTTACGACAGTATCGGTGCGTACCTGCGCGCCATGCCCGCGGATGCGACGTTGCTGATCGATCCGGACAGAACCAGCATCGAACTCCACGATGCGGTACGGCACACGCGTCTCGTTCTGGCCTCGAGCCCGATCCAGGGGATGAAGGCGAGGAAGAACGCCGTCGAGCTCGCGGGCGCCGCCTCAGCCCACCGCAAGGACGGGTTGGCGCTGACCCGCCTTCTGCACTGGCTGTCGACCACCGAGCCGACAGGGCACACGGAGATCTCGGTCGCGGACAAGCTGGAGGAGCTCCGTCGCGACCTTCCGGCATACCGAGGTCCAGCCTTCGGTGCCATCGTCGGTTGCGGACCGAACTCAGCGGTGGGGCACTACGCGTCGGACCCGGACGCACCGCAGCGGCTGGACCACGACGCGGTCTTGCTCATCGACTGCGGTGGGCAGTACGCCGATGGCACGACCGACACGACGCGAACCATCGTCCTCGGCCGAGCCAGGGAAGAGCAGATCCGCACCTATACGACCGTCCTGAAGAGCCTCATCGAGCTGAGCAGCGCCACGTTCCCCAAGGGAACGACGGGCCAACGACTCGACGCCCTCGCTCGGCACCACCTCTGGGCCAACGGCTGGGAGTGCAGGCATGGGATCGGCCACGGGGTCGGTAGCTTCCTTCACGTGCACGAGGGGCCCCAGAGATTCGACCAGACCAACGTCATCCCGATCGAGCCCGGCATGGTCACTTCGTGCGAGCCGGGCGTCTACTTCGAAGGGAAGTTCGGCGTCAGGCTCGAGAACGTCATCGTCGCCGCTCCGGCACCGAGATCCGCTTTCGGCGAGTACCACCGCTTCGAGACCGTGACCCTCTGCCCTTTCGACCGAGATCTGATCGACACCGAGATGCTGACGCGCAAGGAATGCTCGTGGCTCAACGCCTACCATCTGCAGGTCCGTGAGGCATTGAGTCCGCATCTCGAGCACGAGGAGAACCGATGGCTCGAGTGGCATACTCGCCCGCTCCACCCTCGAAACGAACCCGACCCGGCGGCGCCGCCGTCATGAGCCCGCCGAGTGGGTACCGAGCGTGTCGAAGTCGCGGGGCGCCGCCACCACCGCAACGAGGCCGACGCCGCAGACCGACATCGCGAGCATGGGATCACGCAGCTCTTGCCTGCTGTCGGCGGGGTCCGGTGATGCCCGCCGCTGACCCGGACTGCTGAAGCACGTCACGATCGCTTGCGCGCGCGAGACCCCCCAGGCTGCACCACGACGTCCTCGCGTTCGGCACGCCGTTCACGCAGACGCTCGCCATAGGTCGAGGATCACGATCGCGCCCTTCACGCATCGGCCAGCAGGCCACCACGTCCCCGTCCTCGCAACCCCTCACGCTGAAGCGGCTGACGAGAACTGCAACCTCCCCGCAACGGCTCGCTCCTCATGATCGTTGTCCACCGACGCGCGGCAGCGATCGGAGCCCACCGAGGAGGACACGACATGCGCAAGCCCAACAAGGTCGCGACGGATATCGATGCATCTCATCCGAACTACGAGCGGCTCATCGAGGACGCGCTCCGCCGCGCGGACCTGATCGGTGACCACGGGCCCGCGCCGTACCTGGCTCACGTGATCCTCGACTACCCGATCACCTGGGCCATCCGACGCCTCGAGGGCCTGGACAGCGTCATGCGCGCCCGTACGCTGGTCGCAACGCAAGCCACGCACCCCGCCTACCTCGACTGCCTCGGCTCGTACCACGTGTCCGGCGTCGTCTGCTCCACGGACGAGCCGGCCCTGTTGTCAGGCGTGTATGCGGCCGCGACGGCCCAGAGAACCTACCAGTGGCGGTCTGGCCTCACGTACATGGAACTTCGCGTGACCCGGGCGCTGCTGCGCGGGCTGGACACACGGGGCATCGCCACGAGCCTGTCGATATCGACCAAGACCGTCAACGCCCACGTCAGCAACATCCTCTGCAAATCGGGCGCCGAGAACCGGGCGCAGTATGTGGCGCAGCTCCTGGGGATGCAACCTATCGGTTGAACTCGTCCTCCGATCCCCAGTCGCGCCGAACCTGCCTGATCCGCGCACGCAGCAGCGGCGACTGGGGATCGTTCGGCGGCATGTGGCGCGCGGCCACCTCGAGTAGCTCCAGGTCCTGATCGTCAGTCCGCTTTGCCAACTCCAGCATCGCCTCGTAGTCACCGGACTCAAGCACCACCTGCCTAAGGGACTCGTCGATGTGCTCTCTGAGCTCCACAACCGCCGGTGCCACCGATTCAGGGAGGAGCGGCCCCCGGTAGAGGCTCAGGGCCTGCCGCACACGACCTTGCTCGAGGTGTTCCATCAGTTCCAAGAAATCGGCGCGGAAGGGTACGGCAATCCGGTAAGGGCGAGAGGCCAGGGGAATAGTGTTGCGGAGGCGGGAAACGGCTGCCTTTGCCGTGCTCGAGACCGCTCGGTCCCCGTAGAGCGCTACTGCCAAGGGCGCCAAAGCCAGGCCCCCGCGAGTACTCGCGAGAATGGCAACAATCTCCAGTTGACGAGCTGTTAGCGCAACTGGAGTCCCGAATAGTGTTGCGTCGGGCTTGCCCAGCACCCGGAAGCTCGCGCCCGCCGGTCGATCGGATAGGAGTTGCCTCAGGCGACCGACTTCCTCTCCGGTACCAGCAAGAAGCTTCCAACCAGAATCTCCCAAACCACTACATGAAGACTCAGCGACGAGCAACTGCTGCCGTGCTCTATCTGCGTCGTCTTGCGAGAGATACACGCCAGCAAGATGTATGCACGCTTGGCACAGGCGCACAGCATCTGACCCATCACCAAAGCCCGCAACCGCCTGGCTCAGGATGTGCTCCGCCCTGGGATCAGTTGCAGCCCTATATGCGATGCCAAGGGCCAACACGCCACAATCACGCTGGTACTTCGATGCATGACGGGACAGCGCATAGGCCTTCTCAGCGACCTCAAGCGCAGCATCGAGGTCACCCATCGCGACAAGACAGCACACGAAATCCACTGCGACAAGAGCCGAGATGTCGAAGGCAGAACTCTCAAACGCCAAACGGTACACAGAAGCCGCCCGATCCAATCGATCAGTTACCCGGGAGTGATCAGCAACTACGGACAGCACGCCTTCGTATGAAGGTACTCCAGCCAGGCCAGCAGAAATCTCGATTTCGCCGATCATCTCTGCGAGACCTACCTCGTCACCAACGAGGAGCTTGGAGAACGCAAGCGCCGCGATCGCCGTGACCTTTCTATAGCCCTCATTGAGGTCTCGCCGCGAGTACTCTGAGAAAGCCCACTCGCCCCACCAGAGCGAGTCCCGATAGGCTCCAACACGTTGGAGCGCGATGCACATATCCGTAGCCAGCGCAACAACCAACTGGTCGTTGCCGAGAAGATTTGCCAGGCGAAGCGCCCTGTTCAGGACCCGAGAAGACTCATCGTGTCTGCCAGCAAGAGACAGGGCAAACGCATGATGCCGGAGTGTGATCGGAGTCTCGAGTACAGATACGGCCCGGGTTGTCTCTGCAAGGAAGTCCCTAGACGGACTCGACGCAGCATACTGAGCTCGAAGCTCAGGCGCCTCATGGGTCCTAAGGTGACTCTCGATCAACGGGACAACCTCTGAGTGGCGGTTCACGGCCATCGCGGCAGCGAAATACCACCTGACAACGTTTTCCTGAAGGACATCCTCGATGCCGAGGCTGCTGAGGCAAGCCCAGAAGTGTTCGAACTGCCCAAGCTCAAAGAACGCTTCTCCGCAAGTATCAATGTGACTCGGAATCAACTCTCGCGCATCAGCGCACATGAGATCGAATGCTTCAAGGTACCGCTTCCGTCTGATTAGCGCCTCCGCCAATGCGCGCGACTCGACTCCGAACTCTTCCCTTGCCGCAGCCATGCTCATATCAAGTGACTCCGGCCATAGGGGCGGAAGCCCGCGTGAACTCCTTATCGACGCAACCACGCGAACGTAATCTCCGGCATGCAACTCGACCAGGCCACCAACTTCGGAAGCACTCAGTCTCCCAGCGGTGAACCAGCACGCCTCATCATGCGTGATCTGGAGTTCGCCCGCGCTGAACGCAGTGAACCCGTCGAGGGAGTCAGGATGATCTACCGACGGGACGATCACCACAAGGATGCTGGAAACCCTGTGAAGGGGCGCCAGATGGCGAGCGCACGTTTGAGGAGTGCTACCCGACCTCACGCCGATCACGAATGGCCCGAGGACATCGAGTAGGCGTTCGAACGCGCGGACTGCCGTTCTCAACGGCGTACCGCGAGAGAGTAGCTTGGTCCCGATGGATCGATTGACGGCATCTACGAAGCGATTCCCGCACGAGATCTCGTCCTCGCTTAGGCCCGTCACCAGGTCAACCCAAATCAGTGGTCGCCGATCACCGGAGATGGTCTCCAGCGCACGCTTGACTCCCTCCGCGGCAGTTGCCTCAAGCACCACTGGCGAATCGGCGTCGACAATCATGCGGCCCACACGGGCTGCCCAGGGGTCGACAACTGGTTTCGCCACACCTCTCGTCGGAAGCCTCAACGATGCTCTCCCTACCCGCATCCGCCGCGCCACCTGCTATCGCCCAGGATGGGGTTATCGCCTACCGAATACAAGCACGCCCGACAACCGAACCCGGGGTTCAACTAGTCTATTGCCGAGTGTAGGTCGGCGACTGCCGAGCAGCGATACCGCAGGAACCTAGCGCAGCAACTACCCAGAACGCCTTGGACTCGTCACAAGAGACACATGCACAAGGTCTTCGGTAAGGCCTTCACAGCAGTTGTGCTCGGCTGAGGTTGACCTCGGCCGAGCACAACGGTGAGTGCGAGAAACGGTTACCGGCTTGAGGACAGCAGACCAGCAAGCACCAGAGTGGGCACGTTCAAGAGCGCGACAACGACAACAGCGAAGAAAATGCGCTTCCCAGTGTTCTTCATATGGATCCAACTCCTCCGACACCCAGAATCACTGGGCGACATTCACCGCGATGCCTAGGCAGCTACGGTGCCTCGTCGGGCCTCCCAACCCTCTGAGGAACGTCTGGCACAGTCACTACGTGCCGCTGTTTGGAGGTTCAGATGCGATTACTGAAGAATCCGCTCAGTCTCCGCTCCCGACCCTCTTCCGGACTACCGCAAACCACGGAAGCAAAATCTCCCAATCGCTTTCCGTGAGCCGAACATTAGCACTCCAACCTGCAATGGTCAAGTGACGAATCCTACGAAACACCTGACGAAAAGCGGCGGCTGCGGGCGTTGATTCTGGCGTCTGACACGAGCACACTCGAAGCGCAGGCACGCACGACAGCGCTTCCGCATGCGCGGAAGCGCGATGCCTACTACAACGCACGCTTTGACGATGCCGATTGACTCGGATGCCCGCCCCACGATGACCCTTGAACTCACGGACATCCGCAATCTTCTCGACTCTGGTGGGGCCGAGACCGGTCCACCAACCTCTTCAACACTCGGTGACCCTCGCCTTCATCAGCGATTGATGCCCACGAAAGTGCGGATTCCTGTAGTCCCCATCCCTTCGCAGCTCCGCGGCCGTCGAGTGGCGCAGGGTAGCTCGACACGTCTCTAGCGGCACTTATACGATTTCCTGCACCGGTCAGCACCGTACTCAACGTATCGTGGCACCGATGCCTCCGGCGCTCTTCGGACCCAGCTCAACCCCCCAGCGGGACGTCTGGGAGGAGTTGGATGCGCTGCTTGCCCGAACCCTTCCTGGAGTCCGCCTCGAGAGCGCGATCCAGGGCTGGGTGTACCTTGATCGTTTCGAGCGAGGGATTCGCGTCTACCACAAGCTTGCTGAACCGACACCAGAGGATGACAGGTGGTTGGGAGTTTGCTACTTCAAGCTGTTCGATGACGTGAACGCTCTCAACGCTTTCACCAGCGCTAGTCAACGCGGCGCTCACGGAGCCCGCGTGAACCAAGCCCACGCCCTCATGTATCTCGACCGGAGGGAGGAGGCAACTCGGATCCTTGATCAACTCAACCCCGACGGGTTGAGCCCTTACGATCAGGTCCTCTTCTACCGAGTACGAAGCCTTGATGAAGAGACGAGCGGCAACATCCGCCTAGCCTTGAAGCACGCAGAAGAAGCCTGGCGGAGGGTGCAGGGTATCCCGGAGTTCAACGTCCTCGCTCCTTCGGTCCTTGCGCAGCTCGGTGTTCTGTACGCGAGGTACGGCCGGGCACAGAGAGCTCTCTGGCATCTGGAGCGTGGGATTCAGATGACGTCCGGGACCGAGCAACTCAAGGTACGACTCAAGCGCGCAATCGTCCTCACGACGCTGGGTCGAAATGCCGAAGCGCGGAGCGAACTCAACTCAATGCCACTCGTGCAAGGCGCAACTGCTCTCATGGCCGAGAAGACACTTCTCCTCGGCGACGTCGCTTGGGTTTCTGGGGAACTCGAGAACGCGATCTCGCACTACCGAGATGCAATTGAACTCGCCGTCGAAGCTGAACTGGCATACGAGGAGTACCTCTGCCATCTCTCGATGATGACGCTATCTGGATTTCTCGGCCGCCGCGATGATGCTACACGCCACAGGGCTGAAGCCAAACGCAGAATCGGCGACAAGTCGGATGGGCTCCTGTTCCGCTTCCGGGAAGTACTGCTCGATCATTGGTCTGACGACACGCCCGGGCAACTTGCTGTCACCGATTTGAGTTCGATCTCACAGGAGCTGTTCGAGATGGGCCTGCTTCAGGAGATGGGCTCGGTCAAGGTTCACATTGCGGCTATTGAACTGGCAACGGCGCCGAAGAAGGCTGCAGCGATTCTCGACGAGTTACACGTCTTGGGCGTAACCCTTCAGAACTCCGCGTTCCTTTCGCGTGAGTGGGTGCTGCTTCCAGAACTGCGGCGCCTGGCCAGTCAGTCTCACCCGTCCCTTGCAAGCAACCCTCCCGCCATCCTCGAACTCCGAACCCTAGGCGAAGAACGCATCATCCTTGCGGGCGATGACGTTCGGCTCCCATTGCGGCGTGCCGTGGAGTTGCTCGCGTACTTCCTCGAGCACAAGACCGCGGCGTTCGATCGCGTTCGAGCGGATCTGTTCCCCGACGAAAAGCACCGGACGGCGAAGTCGTACTTCCACCAGTTCCGGCACCAACTCAAGGAGCACGTCGACGGTCTCGAGATCGAGTACGACGCTGAGTCGCGGATGTACCGGCTCATGTCGGAGATCGACGTCCTGTGGGACGTCGCCGATCTGCGGGCGGGACGCCGGAGCGAGGCTCCGGGACCCTTCTTGCCCTCGTGCACGAGCGATTGGGCGCTCACGCTCGATCACAGCCTGGAGCGGTTTCGCGGCGCCCGCTGACGGACCCGTTCTTGCGTGATGCCCACAGTTCCTAGGGTTCAGCCTAGCTCCGCGCCCGGGCCGAGGTTGCACCGAGCATCCTGTCGGAGGATCCACCGGACGTCGGGTCCATGCCCCTCCCCCCGCCGTCCGGCCGGCTGGACGGGCCCGCTGCCGGAGGGAAGTCCGGCGGGCCCGTCCCCGACGGGACGCCTTGCGTCGCGTGGGCCAAGTGTGATGTAATGGCCCGTTGCGTCACGACGCAGGAACTCTAGGAGGACCCCCCTTTCATGGACCAGAAGCCCAACCAGGCCGCGGACACCCCTGCCCCGGCCACCGACCCCGCCATCGAACCCACCTCTCATCAGGAACCCAACACGACCGCCGAGCAGGGCAACGGCGTCGTAGCGGCTGAGACCCAAGACCACGAGGTGTCCCCTACCGACGCTGCGCCTCAGGAAGCCGAGGGTTCCGAAGAGGTCCGTGGCGACGCGGAGACGTCGGAGGCCGCTGCCTCCGAGCCCGCCGCCGCCGAAGCGGTAGCGGCTGAAACCGTGTCGGCCGAAAGCGTGTCGAGCGCGGGCGCGACTGCCAACGCCGCACCGGCCGAGGCCGCGAGCGAGGCCGACGCTGGACCCGCCGCCCAGGAAGCGCAGGACGTCGCGACCGAAGCGGCAACGGTTCCCGCCGCCAGCGGCTACGCTTCGATGAGCGACGACGAGATCACCATGGAGGACGTCCTAGCGGCCTCCGACGAGCAGTTGGCGCGCAAGCCCGTGCACCGCGGGATGATCACGACCGGCGAGGTCATCATGCTCTCGCAGGACGGCATCGTCGTCGACGTGGGCGCCAAGATCGAGGGCCTGCTGCCCTACAACCAACTGTTCGAGCACGACAGCAACGCGGAAGAGGCGGCGCAGTACTTCAAGCCCGGTGACCCCATCACCGTGTACGTGGTGCGCTCCGACGTCCCGAACAACACGATCGTCCTCTCGAAGCGCCGGGCCGATGCCGAGCGCGCGTGGAACCTCCTGCAGGAGGTCTTCGAGAAGGAGAAGCCGGTCGAGGTCGAAATCGTCGAGAAGGTCCGCGGCGGCCTCGTGGCGAGTCTCGGCGTGCGCGCGTTCCTGCCGGCCAGCCAGGTCGACATCCGGCGCGTGAACGACCTCTCTCCGTACGTCGGTCAGCGCATGCGGGTCCGCATCATCGAGCTCAACCGCCGGCGCAACCGCGTGATCATCTCGCGCCGCGCCATCCTCGAGACGGAGATCGCCGAGCAGAAGGGCGAGACGCTCAAGCACCTCGAGCCGGGCTACAAGACCGACGGCGAGGTCGTGGAGATCACCGATTTCGGGGTGTTCGTCAACCTCGGCGGCATCGACGGCCTGGTGCACCGCAGCGAACTCACGCACGGCCGCTTCAACCACCCGCGCGACGTCGTCAAGGTCGGCGACAAGGTCAAGGTCGAGGTCCTCGACATGGACCTCGAGCGCGAGCGCATCAACCTATCCATGAAGTCGCTGCTCCCGAACCCCTGGGAGAACGTGCTGACGAACTACGTCATCGGCCAGCGCGTCGCGGGCAAGGTCACCAACCTCACGCCGTTCGGCGCCTTCGTCGAGATCGAGCCCGGCCTCGAGGGCCTCATCCACGTCTCCGAAATGAGCTGGACCAAGCGCGTCCGCCACCCGAAGGAGATCGTGACCGAGGGTGACGAAGTCGAGACGATGATCCTCAAGATCGACACCCAGCAGCAGCGCATCTCGCTGGGTCTGCGCCAGACGCAGCCCGATCCCTGGAGCAGCCTGCCGGATCGCTACCCGCCGGGTACCGAGGTCACCGGGCCGATCACCGGCATCACCGACTTCGGCGTGTTCATGGAGATCGAGGAGGGCATCGAAGGCCTCGTCCACATCTCGGAGCTCTCGCACGACCACATCGAGGACGTGAACGAGCACTTCAAGCGCGGTGACGAGGTGACGGCCGTCATTCTGAACATCGACCCCGTCGAGCAGCGCGCCAGCCTCTCGCGCAAGCGCCTGCTGCCGTTCACGGCGGCCCCCGGCAGCTTCGACGAGTACGGCGGCGCAGCCAACCGTGGCCAGGGCGCCGGCGCCGGCCGCGGAGGCGCGGGCCGTCGCGGTGGACGTCGCAGCAAGGGCATCGACTACGACTACAGCTACGCGGCCGCGGCCGAGGCGGGCGGCGGAAAGCCGACCACCAAGCTCGGAGACGTGTACGCCGATCTCTTCGCCCAGTTCGGCCTGAGCGACTTCAAGGAAGAGAAGAAGGAGCCGGCC
>Ga0180435_10002529_pt1 | contig 18620 bp, 19 predicted proteins | sample SS_ome_3_FD_132467 | JGI IMG/M metagenome (GOLD analysis project Ga0180435, IMG submission 132467) | Hypersaline lake sediment archaeal communities from the Salton Sea, California, USA - SS_3_S_1 metaG | ecosystem: Environmental > Aquatic > Non-marine Saline and Alkaline > Hypersaline >...
AAAATTCAAATACAAAATTACCCTCTCTTTCCAATCGAATCGGGTTGATATACTATTATATTTATGATAATATTCATACTTATTAATGTGAGTGGTTTTTTTTATAAGTTAGAAGGAGAGCTAAAAATGAGTATCCCAACCGAACCGATTGGATCCTTACCGCGGCCTGCTGCCCTGCAGAATGCCCTGGCATCCGGCGCCAGCACGGATGAAATCAACAAATTATATGATGAAGCAGTAAAAGACACCGTGGAAGGTTTTGAAGCGGCAGGTTCGACTGTCTTTACCGATGGGGAACAAACCAAAAGCTCTTTTGCTACATATCCCTTATCCAATATTTCTAATTTAGCACCTGATGGCGTAGAAATTCCTTTTGAGGATGGTCATAAACGTCAGCTACCACGCTTGACCGAAGGTCCTTTCCGCTACGGAGAATTTGCCGGCTCCTACCTGCCGCGTTTGAAGAAGTTTACCAACGGACCTCTTAAACAGGCCGTCATCAGCGCTTCAGCGATGTCACTCCTTTACCCGGCTGACGGAATTGATGGCTACAGCCAGAAAGAATTCATATCTGATCTGGTGGACCAGGCCGTAGAAGATATTCGCAGCTGTTTCAGTAATGGTGCAGAGACCGTTCAGATCGATTTCACCGAGGGACGTTTAGCTGTAAAACTCGATCCTAGTAAAGGTTTGCTGAAGAATTTTGTGGACTTGAATAACCAGGTCTTGTCGCATTTTTCTCCAGAGGAACAAAAGAAAATTGGTGTTCACGTCTGCCCAGGTGGAGATCACGACTCCACTCACAGTGCTGATGTGCCTTATGAGGAGCTAATTCCTGATCTTTTCGAAATGAAGGTGGGCAGTTTCTATGTTCAGATGGCCAGTGAAGAAGATCCTGATAAAGCCCTGGCAGAAATAGCAAAAAACCTAAAACCCGATCAGCGGGTATTTGTTGGTGTCACCGACGTGAACAGCCCAGAGATTGAGAGCGCAGAAGTGGTTCGTGATCGCGTATTAGCTGCTGCAAAACATATTCCAGTTTCTCAGCTGGGCACCACTGATGACTGTGGTTTCAGCCCTTTCGCCGATGATGCTGGCACCTCCCGAGAGATCGCCTTTGCTAAGATCAAGGCCCGTGTAGAAGGCACGAGGCTGGCAGAAAAGGAATTGGGATTGAATTAATTCCAAAATGCTTCTGAGATTGAAACTCCTGGAAATTTCATATTTCCGGGAGTTTTTTTATACTACGGAAATGGATCATGAGTTAAACTGTTTATGCAAGCTTTATCCTTTGTAACATTTTCTCCCAGATATGCGTTAATCAAGTAAATATCCAAATATACTTGCGTGGAGGTACGTGATGTTCTCAATCAAGAAATCCATCTTGTTGACAGCCGTTTTGATCCTTTCTGGTATTTTTCTTTCCGGATGTCTTCCTGAAACACCCCCTCCCCCCTGCTCAACAGAATTCTTGATCTGGTCAATTAACAACGCCAATAACAACGGTCCAGGTACGGATACGATCAATCTCGAATCAGGATGCGTTTACCAGCTGGGTGTTGTGGACAACACAGTTGATGGAAATAACGGGACTCCCTCGATCACCACATCGATCATCATTAATGGGAATGGAGCTACAGTCAGGCGCAGCACTACCGCCCAGAAAGCAGCAATCAGGCTTTTTCATGTGTCTCAAAATGGCGAATTAACTCTCAATAATATCCGTTTATATGATGGCCTTGGTGTTGAACCCCCTGACACAACACTTCCCCTGCGAAATCATGGAGGAGCAATTTTCAATGCGGGAGTGTTGACAGTAAATAATGGCGATTTTGATTACAACAGAGCCAGACGATCCGGGGGTGGTATCTATAATACCGGCACTATCACCATCAATGCTTCAACTTTCCAGAATAACGAAGGGGATTATAGCGGTGATCCCGGAGGATCCGGGGGAGCGATATGGAATGGAGGTGTCGCAACCATCACTGATAGTACTTTTGTAGGCAATAATGCAAGCCAATCAGGTGGTGCAATTTCCAATGGCGGCATTATGACGATATCCAACAGCACAATCTCCGCCAATACTACCACCTTGTCCAATATTGCCAGCGGTGCAGCCATCATGAATGGGGGAACTGGTACGCTGCACATCAGCTACACTACAATCACATCGAATATAGGAACCACTTCTGGTGCAGTCTGGTCAGTATTGGACACAATAGAGATTGACAACTCGATCATCGCTGGCAACCTTCCTCAAAACTGCAGCTATCCTGCCACCAGTCCTACCTCGGGCCCCAATCTTGATGATGACAGCAGTTGTGATAATTTCACGATCCACGCAGATCCTCAACTCGACCCCCTGGCCAGCAATGGTGGACCAACACAGACTCACGCTATTTCACCTAGCAGCCCGGCAAAAAATGCTGCTGGAGGTACCTGCCCTTCAACCGACCAACGGGGAGTATCACGACCTCACGTTTCTGCATGTGATTTGGGATCATATGAATTGACAGGTAACCAGGGTGGAAACACAGATCCATCCGAACTCAGCGGCATGGTCTATAACGATATCGATGGTGACGCTGTCTATACTCCCGGCGAAACCGCCTTCGCTGGTGTGGAAATCGTCCTGGGATCAGGAACTTGTGGTAGTTCGACTCCCCTCCAAACAACCACCACCGCCTCTGATGGTACCTATCAATTTTCCATCCCTGCACCCAATGCAGGAACTTACTGTATCAGTATTGATCCACTACTGGAACCCAACACTTCGATCCTCATCCCTGGAGGCTTTACACACCCCACCGGTGGCGAATATGCAGTAACGATCATGGAAGGACAGGACATGATTGATCTTGATTTTGGCTGGCAGTTCCAGTTTGATAATATCGAAAATCCCTTGATGGAAATCACAACCGTTCATCTTGACAACACAATCATCCATGTCAATACCTTCGAGGAAGTTGAGGTAACCGTCACCAATATCGGAACAGGCGATGCCTCAGGTTTTGAATTGGTATTAATCCCTCAATATGGCGATGGACCTCCCAATCCAGCTGGTTATGAACTGCTTCCAGATCTGGCACCGGGGGCCAGCCATACCGTACTATTCTCTCCCGGGGTGATCTACTCAAGCAGTGGATATTACACTCTACGCACATTGGTGACCGATACCTGGTATACCCTTGGTAATCCAGATCACGTTGGCCTTTACGGTAGTTTCGAGGAAACACCAATCACGGTCACTGAGTTCGCCTGTCCACCGCTCGATCTGAAACCCATCGAGCTGGTGTTCTTACCTTTACCCTGGGAATCACGAATCCTTCCGCTCTATGTGAAATTCGACAAACCTATTCCAGAGGATATAGTAGGACAATTTCAAGCTCACCTCGGAGAGTTGAAATCCTATCAATGCGGTTTTCAGGGCTTTGATGACCGGGCCGTCTGCCTGATCAATATCCCTGATGGTAATGAAGGAGCTGAAGTGCCATTCTGGCTCACTTTCAGTGACTGCCCCAAAAAAATCTATCAACTACCTGCCGTCCAAATCCCTGTACCCATACCGAGCGCTCCAATTTGCAGTGCCAATCTGAATGAGTCGGACTGCAAAACCGCTGGTGGATCCTACCAGCAAGTTGGCCGGACAGGAAAATTTGAATGTGTTTGTCCATAGTTAGCCTTTGGACCCAGGAAAAAGTTCTTTTGGCGGCAATCATCGCTCTTACTATCAGCCCGGGAATGATAGGCCAGTGGTCGATGTCCTTCATAACCAAACAAATACCCGAACTACAGACTGAACCGATCCAGATCTGGTTCCATATCTTTGGAGAAATACTTACTGCCCAGGCTTTGATCGTCAGTGGCATAGGTTTATTGGCCAGTTGGCTCTGGGCGCCTCTGCTGCGTTTGGTTGCCGCAGGGATGTTGAACTACACAACCTTCGTCAGCCCTGGATATTTCGCACAGCAGGAAAAGTGGATCTGGGTTGTGATTTTCAGTGTTTTGATACTGATCTTTAATTGTATAATCACCTTGGGCGGGACAGGAAACATTAGATAACCGTGACCAGAGGGCATCAATGATAAAAAACTGACAGCTGAAGATTAATATTTACCATGATGCTTTACCTCGTCAGAGGCATCGTGGTAGAATTCACAAGTTGATTTATAATTAATTTGCTCAATTCAACAAATCGAGGTGAACGATGATCCATTTATTAGTAAGCATTAAACAAGTGCCTGATACCACCAACATCCGCATCGACCCCGAAACAGGCAGCATGATCCGCAAGGGTGTTCCTGCCATTCTCAATCCCTATGACGCCCACGCTGTAGCATCCGCCGCGGAATGGAAGAAAAAGTTGAGCGGCAAATTGACTGTGATCACCATGGGTCCACCTGCAGCCGAGGAAGCACTCCAGGAATGCATCGAAATGGGTGCCGATCGCGCAGTTTTGATCTCCGATCGGGCCTTTGCCGGAAGCGATACTCTGGCCACATCCTACGTGCTGGCAGAAGCCATCCGCAAGATCGATGAAGATGATCATGTTGATCTGGTATTCTTTGGCAAACAAGCCATTGATGGCGATACCGCTCAAGTAGGGCCAGGAGCAGCCATCCGACTGGGTTTACCGCTTGTCACATATGCCGTGGATATCCAGGAAATCAATGAAGAAGAAGGATATGCAACCATCGTCCGCAAAACAGAAAGCGGAAAAGAGATCATAAAAACTACCCTTCCCGCAGCATTAACAGCTGAAAAATCCATTGCTGAAATCCCTTATGCCGCATTACCTGACCTGATCACTTCCCTGAAATATAAACCGGAAGTCTGGTCTGCCCAGGAACCAGTCGCATATGACGCTGCCCAGATTGGCCTGGGAGGTTCCCCAACCATGGTTGCCAAATCTGGCACTCCTGAAGCCCACGAACCGGCAGAAACGATTAGTGTTGAAGAAAAAGGATTGGCTGACACCGTGGAGACTGCTCTTGAAAAGATGCTCTCCAACACAACTGTGGCTGCTTTATTGGAGGATCAAAAATGACGAGACGATTTTGGGTATTTATAGAACAGAACCAGGGGGAAATGCATCCCGTTGCAGCCGAGCTGCTCGGCGTTGCTAATTGCCTGGTCTCTGAAATTGCTGATGAGTTAGAAGGCAGCGGCGAAGAAGCTGTTGTGGAAGGCATACTTGTCGGTCATGACGTAGATGACGTTGCCAAAGAAGCCATCATGTACGGGGCGGAACGGATCTACCAGGTTGATGACCCTGCATTTGAGCATTACCTGAACCGACCATACACTGAAGTCCTCACCCATCTGATCGAAAAACACAAACCAGAGGTATTCTTGATCGGCGCCACCACACTGGGCCGAGACCTGGCCGGAGCGGTTGCCACTTCAGTGAAAACTGGCTTGACTGCGGACTGCACTAAACTGGAGATGGGTCCCTTCCGCAAGATCGAGAAGAAGTTGCTGCTGGCGACTCGGCCTGCTTTTGGCGGCAATGTGATTGCTACCATTGTCTGCAAGGATCACACTCCTCAAATGGCCACTGTTCGACCCCGGGTATTTGAAACACCGACCCGCGATCCCAAAGCAAAAGGTGAAGTAATCAGTGAGGAATTTAAGGTCACACCAGAAATGATGGCCGCCAATTTAGTGGAATTCATCTCCGATAAAAGCGCCAGTTTGAACCTGGAGTACGCGGAAGTGATTGTTTCCGGCGGCAAGGGGCTGGGCAATCCTAAAGGATTTGAACTGATCAAAGAACTTGCAGATGAACTGGGTGGCGTAGTAGGCTCCAGTCGTGCCGCAGTTGATGGCGGTTGGATCGACTATGCTCACCAGGTCGGCCAGACTGGAAAACACGTTCGCCCCAAGCTGTATGTCGCCTGTGGAATTTCTGGCGCTATCCAGCACAAGGTAGGCATGCAGGATTCTGACTATATTCTGGCTATCAATACCGATCCCAACGCACCAATATTTGAGGTAGCATCCCTGGGTGTGGTAGGCGACCTATATGAGGTCATCCCGGAAATGATCAAACAACTCCGTGCTCAAAAAGGAGCTTCGGCATGAGCAAAGAAAAATTACAGTATGATGTTATTGTCGTAGGCGCGGGTATGGCAGGCTCCACCGCGGCAGCCATTGCTGCCCGGGAAGGCTTGAATGTCGCCATTATCGAACGAGGTGTGAAGCCTGGCAGCAAAAACTATTTTGGTGGTGCCTTATATACTCACGCTCTGGTAGATATTTATCCAGATTTCTTCGACCGCAAACCACCCCTGGAACGTCCGGTCACCGAGACCGGTTTCTGGTTCCTTTCTGATGACGGCCTCGTAAAAGCCACAGTACAGGGCGGGATCGTAGATAGTGACCCGATTGACGCTTATGTTGCCCTTCGGGCCGAGTTTGACCTGTGGTGGGCTGAGCAAGCTGTCGCAGAAGGCGCATTTCTCATCCCCAAGACATTGGTGGTTGACTTCCTCTACGAAGATGGCAAGGTTGTCGGCGTCCAAACAGACCGTCCCCTTGGCGAGGTTTACGCCCCTGTCGTGATCATCTGTGAAGGTGTCAATAACTTACTGACCCAGAAACTGGGCTTAATCGATCATGACATCAAGATTTCAAAAACTGCCCTGGCAGTAAAACAAATGATCTCCATCCCAGCCAAGGACATCAACGCCAGATTAGGCTTGCCCGATAACGATCACGGTATGGCAATTTCCGTTATGGGCGATGTTTCGATGGGTATGGCTGGGCTAGGCTTCTTGTACACAGCTAACTCTGCGCTCTCTTTGGGTGTAGGCGTAACCTTAGATGCCCTTGAGAAATCAGGCGTCAAACCTTACGAATTGCTTCAGCGCTATTTAGAGCACCCGGCCATCGCTCCCTTGATCAAAGATGGGCAAATGATGGAGTATGGGGCTCACTTGATCCCCGAGGGCGGTTGGACAACCATGCCCAGGTTATACACTGACGGCGTTCTAGTAGCCGGAGACGCTGCCTCAATGGTCAATGCCCTGCATTGGGAAGGTACCAATATGGCGATCACTGCTGGCAAACAAGCTGGTTTGACTGCTGTGGAAGCCCACAAGAAAAGTGATTTCTCATCCAAAAGTCTTTCAACCTACCAGGACAAATTGAACGATCTGTTTGTCCTCCAGGACTTGAAGCAGTATCGGAAATTCTCCGCCTTCCTGAAGAACCATCCCCAGTTTATGGATATCTATCCAACATTCATCAACGATGCATTGGGTATGTTCTTCACTGGCTTCGGTAAACCAAAACGCAAACTCTACAAAGATATTTTGCGATCACTCACCAGTCGGCGACCGCTGTTTAAAGCAATTGGCGATATCATCGCCTTTGGCCGGTCCGTTATCGGTATCTAAAAAAGGATAGCTACTATGGAAAAGAAAATAGAAAAGCGTGAGCTTCCTCAAGTTTATATTGACGACATGTTGATGTCGTTGAAATATTTCACCGACGAACAGGAACTGCACCTGGCCATCATCGATCCTGAGGTCTGTGTGGCCTGTGAGGAACAGCCCTGCATCAACTTCTGTCCTGTAGGCGCCTACCGGGCCCAGGATGGACGTACAGTGCAGATCGCTGTGCAGAGCTGCGTTGAATGCGGCACCTGCCGGGTCCTCTGCCCATACCTGAACATCTCGTGGAAGAATCCCCGGGGAGGTTTCGGGGTGGCGTATAAGTTCGGATAACCAATAACCAACATCTAGCCAAAAAGAAGACCATGCCGTGAGGTGTGGTCTTTTTTATTGACTAGATGACCGACAGCATGTAGAGGGAATCCCTGTCCTTACGAGGAAGATATCTATCCGCTGGCCTGCCCTGAGTGCAGTCGAAGGGAAGCAATCTCCCACAGCACTGGGGAGCGCTTCGTTTGTATTCTCCAAGTCCCTCCTCATCATCGTGATAAATCTATAAAATTACCGGGCAAATATACATTAGAATAATCGTATGAATTCATCAAATATGCCAGCCGAAGCAGTACTTGAATTCGTTCAGCTGCTGGCTGATCATAATATTGTTGTTATCCTGGATGGAGGATGGGCTGTAGATGCCCTGATCGGTAAACAAACCCGACCGCACGAAGATCTGGATATCGCGGTCTTTCATAAGGACGTACCGAGAATCCGAGTTCTGTTGGAAGAGCGTGGTTTTGTGGAAATTCCCAGGGATGATAGTTGGGAATGCAATTTTGTCTACGGGAATCAGGTCGGGCACTTGATAGATATCCATTCTTGCACCTTTGATGAACAAGGAGAAAATATCTTCGGAGTTGCTTATACTCACGAAGCTTTCAGCGGATCAGGAATGATCGACGGTTACCCTGTTCGCTGTGTTCCACCTGGACTGCTTATGAAGTATCACACTGGATATCCCCTGGATAATAACGATTTTCATGACGTTAAGCAGCTCAGCAATAAATTCGGCTTAAAAATACCAGCTGATTATCAAAAATTCTTAGATAACAGCCCTTCAAATGGAAATGACAAACCTAAATAAACTGTAAACTAAGCTGGAAAAAATAGTTTATCATTGTTAACATGGGTAATAAATCAACTAACTTCATGCAAATTATTATCGCCGGATTCCTTTCTTTCCTGGCGACTCTATCTACAACTCAGATCTTCATGTATATTCTCTGGCTGATTGGGGAACCTGAGCCTAAATATCAATTGATCACAGGGATCATATCAGGCTTGATAGGCCTGTTTGTAGGTGGATGGATCACAACACGTGTGATGAAATCTAGCGATGTATGGTTCTCAGCCTTTAATGGTTACCTCGTTGGTGGCGTTAGTGCTTACTACCTGTTAGGATTGAAACCGATCACATTAGGTGTTTCAATTCTATGCTTTGTGTTTGCCGGTCTGGGGGGATATGCTGCCCTTAAAAAGGAAAAACCTGAAGAACCCGAACAAGAAATATTTGAATAATGCCATCTATCGCTAAGAAGCACATCTGGATCTACCTGGGACTGAGTTTTGCTTTTTCTTGGGTTGTTTGGATTCCTGTTGCTTTTTCGCGACTGGATTACCACAGCTCGCCATATCTCCTGGCAGCGGTGCTCGTAGGAGCATTTGGTCCTGGAGTAGCTGCTATCATCATCAATTATTTCAGCCGTGATCTGGAGCAGATCACTGATTTTCGACAGCGTATTTATGATTTCAAACGCATCCGTCCCGCCTGGATATTGATCATCCTTACGATCTGGCCTGTTATTCACGGAATCGCTATTGGCATCACCAGTTTATTGGGGGAACCAATCCCTGAGTCAAAATTTCTCGCTGAAATCCTGACCCAATCAAATACAATCCCCCTGGTGATCTTCCTGTATTTCCTGCAAGCTGGCCTGGAAGAATTGGGATGGAGGGGTTATTTACAGGAAAAACTTGGTCAAGAAATGGGACACACTTACAGCTCCTTATTAGTCGGAGCGATCCACACAGTGTGGCACCTTCCGCTGTTTTGGGTAGTGGGTACAAATCAGATCAAAATGGGTTTTGGAACCGATTTTCTGATCTTCGTTGCTTTCGTGATCTCTTCCTCTGTATTCTCTGCCTGGTGCTATTATGGGAATCAGCGCAGCATTATGGCTTCTGCCCTGCTCCATACTACAGGTAACCTTAGTTTTGATATCTTTGCCTACTCGCCTGGAACGATCAAACATCTCATCTATGTTCTCCTTTCGGTTCTGGGAGCAGCATTGATCATCATTTATTTCCAAACCAACATAAAGAAATCTCAACCATAACCTGGCAACTTCTTCCAATTTTATACGTATATATAAATGCGTGAAGACCTCAACCGATCTCTTCACTATTAACTTGACCACAAATCACCTTCAATCCATAATATAAAAAAGGGATATCCAGAATTAAGGAGTACAACAAATGACCGAAGAAACTAAAACCCCCAAACCAGGCCATGTACCCCAGGAAGCCAAGGATCATTTTGGCACTGCTAGAGAAGAGTTTAAAAAAGGTCTAGACGCCATGTTCCCACCCCAGGTCAAGGAACACCGACAGGCAGCCCAGCAAGAAGTTCTCAAAGGCCTGCGGAGCCTGATTGATGCAGCCCTGGATAAATTTGACGAAGAGGGTGAGTAATCTCTAACCTGAAGGTTACCGAAAGAGAATCACCAGCAGGGGGATTAAAGCACTACCTAGCAGGATAAATCCTGGCAGTGAGATCCCTGCCAGGACCAACTGCATTCCACCAATGAATAAGGACGCAAAAAGAACCGCTCCGGTTAATCTCCTGAGGTTCTTTTCGATTTGGGCAAGATGATTTTCAACTCCGGGAGCCTGTACCTGCAGCTCTCCTCTTTCCATCTGGCCCAACATACCATCCAATCGCCTTGGCAGACTGATCAGGGATCGCAGCAGGACTTCAATCTCACCCCACCACATCTCCCAATTGCCTCCCAGTTCGGATTTCATCAGATCTTCGGCATAAGGACGAATGCCTTTCCAGACATTGAATCCGGGATCCAATCCCGTACACATACCTGATAGGATAGCAACTGTCCGGCCCAACAATAAGAGATCCTGGGGAATCTGGAACGGCATAGCATACATCAGATCCCTGAATTCATTGGCAAAAGCCATCAGCTCTCTGTGGTCGATATCCGATAATTCTGACATACTTTTTCCCCAGAAGCGTTCAAATGCTTTGGCTTCTGCTTGTTCTATGAGCTCAAGATCAGCTCCAGGTAAAAGGAAATCCAATTTTTCATAAGCCTTGACCATTCTGCTGGCATCCTGAGTTCCAACGGCGATCACCATTTCTCTCAGACCGCCCATGGCAGTGGAAGGCACATGACCAACCATACCGAAATCCACAAAAGCCAGCTGCCATGCACCTGTTGAAGATTTTTCGGGTGGAATTACAAATAAATTCCCAGGATGTGGATCAGCATGAAAAAATTCTTCTTCAAAGATCTGTTCCATATAACTGTCAAAAAGCCGTAAGGAAACCTCGTTAAGATCAACTCCAGCCTCTTTGATTTCCCTGTAATTGGTGATCTTGATGGCATACACATCTTCAAGAACCAAAACCTTTTCAGATGTCTTGGTCCAGATCACCTTGGGAACTTTGATCTCGGGGTTGGACTTATAGATCTCCCAGAACCGTTCAGCGTTTTCTCCTTCATTTACATAATCGATTTCCTGTCCAAGAATCATAGAAAACTCTTCCATTAAGGATGGCAAATCTACTCTTTTTCTAATGGGTTTGTAACGCTGAAGCCAACCAGCGACAATTCGGAATGCAGACAGATCAACATCAATAATTGCTTTGATATCTGGCCTCTGAACTTTTACAACTACATTAGTGATATCTACCTCACCCTCTACCTCCAGCGCATCGTCCACTCTAAGAACTGCCCGGTGAACCTGGCCCAGGGATGCTGATGCCAGGGGAGTTTCCTCAAATTCCGCAAAACTTTCCTCCAAGGTCTGTCCCAATTCCTCTTCAGCCAGCTCACGGATTCGCTGGAAATCTTCTTCCGGCACCTGATCCTGGAGACCGCTGAGTTCTTCAGTCACCCCTGCAGGAAGCATATCCACCCTGGCAGACAGGAACTGGCCGACCTTGATCATCACTCCCCCCATCTCAACTGCCAGATGGCGGTAGCGGCGGGCGGCATCAAGTATTCGCTTTTCACGTCCCTTTGCAGAGAGATTCCTCAACCCGATCTTCGACAGGAAGATATCCATGAAGGCTATCTTCATGACAACTTTAGCAAAAAAGAACAGGATACGGCGGTATCGTTTTTTGAACATATGAATTGATTATAACAAGGGAGATGGAGATAAGGCTGATGATATCTGTACAACGAAAAGGGAGAATTTCCGTATATATATCAGGGAGTTTCTTCTCCTCCTTAATAAAGGGTTGTTATGAACCAAACAGTGAAAACCTCCAAATTCTTTTCCTGGTTATTCCTCTCAACAGGCGTTTTTGCCATTGTTGGCGCCCTCTACACTTGGGGCGATGGACCGATCTATGATCAGAAGGACCTATTGATCGTACTCGTTCCCTGGGCTGATCTTCTGATCACTGGACCACTCTCCATACTGGCAGCGTTTGGCGTGTGGAAATTTCGTTCCTGGGGATTCATCCTGGGGCTGATGGTTTGTGGAATATATCTATTCGGTTCCGCCCTTGTTTATATAACACTGATCTGGAATGGAGCTCCATATCCCCCCGAGTTGTTATACCCTCCAATCCTGGGAATCGGTTTTGGCATTGCCTATCCGATCTGGCTCTTGAAATATCCCCAGGCTCTTACTCTTCAACCGGATAAGATTCGCCTCAAAAAAGCGGTCAAACAGATCCGGATGGAAGAAGCATTGGGATGAAAGCTGATTGAGTGCTTGAGTAAATAACCATAGACTGTATTCCTTGCCAGCGATTGAAATCGCGGCTGAGAGAATAAAGTCCCGCCATGGCGGACTTTATTTTTCCCGGGGTCATACCTCCCATAAATTCATCTGCTGAGTAAGAAAAGAGTTATCTCCATCTTCTGTCAATGCGAGGAGCAAGGACAGTGAGAGAGGAAACAATCTCTTCATACCAGACGGGATTGCTTCTGGTGTGACTCACATTTGCGATGACAGTTAGCTCCCCTACTCCTGCTGCACAGAATCCAATAATTAGCTGGGAATAAAAACAAAAAACACAACAACTATACACTCCTATCCTGTCAGTAGTATAATGATTTTAATAACCGATATCTCCAAAAAGTGAAGGAAGGAGAACCCATGTCCAAATTAAAAGATGGTTGTGTTAAACCTGTGAAAGGGCCGATCCTGGAAGAAAAACCAGCCCCGGCCGTTCCAGGTATCCAGGAGGTGAAAAAAGTGATCGCAAAAGTTGGAAAAGAAGCCATTGATTTCGAAGGCAGCGCTTTTATAGCCGGAAAAGGTTTTGAACCGATCAGGCTTGCCGATTACAAAGGCAAATGGATCGTACTGTGTTTTTACCCGGGCGATTTTACCTTCGTTTGACCGACTGAATTGGCAGCGGTCGCTGCCCTCTATCCCGAATTCCAAAAATTAGGCGTTGAAGTATTATCCATCAGCACAGACAGCCGTTTTGTCCATAAGATCTGGCAGGAAGAAGAGCTTTCAAAAATGGTTGAAGGTGGAGTACCTTTCCCCATGATTTCTGACGGTGGTGGAAAGATTGGCACCGTATATGGTGTTTATGATGAAGCAGCCGGGGTTGACATTCGAGGCCGATTTATCATCGATCCCGATTTTGTGATCCGGGCCATGGAAGTTCTCACTCCCGAGGTTGGCCGGAATCCCGACGAATTACTGCGCCAGGTTAAAGCATTCCAGCATGTAGTGAAAACCGGCGAGGTCACACCATCTGGGTGGGAACCCGGTGATCCAACCCTTACCCCCGGACCTGATCTGGCAGGAAAAGTTTGGAAAGTCTGGAAACCCTAAATTTAAACTAGTAAGGGATTGGATCCCCACCAGTGATCTAATCCCTTCTCAACAAAATGCGCCCAGGATATTCTGCGGCGCATTCTTTGTTTTTCACAATAAGCTACAATTAGGAAAAGGATCAGTTAAAAGAAGGTATCTTTGAGAATAAATGTCATCGGCACCAGTGGAACCGGAAAAACAACCTTTGGGCGGGAACTGGCTCACGTGCTGCAGATCCCCTTCGTCGAACTGGATGCCATTTTCTGGGGTCCTGATTGGAGTGAACCAGACGATAGTGAATTATTTCAAAGACTATCTGCGGCTTTGATTGGTGATAGCTGGGTCTTAGATGGAAATTACTCCCGGACAATAGACGTCAAATGGAACCGAGTTGAGAGTGTAATCTGGCTGGATTACAGCTTTCCCCGCACTGTTCTCCAGGCTGTAAAACGGGCTCTGAGCAGGATCATCACCCAGGAAGAACTCTGGCCCGGGACGGGAAATCGTGAAAGCCTGAAAAAACTCTTCAGCCAGGATTCTATAGTGCTCTGGACCATCCAAACCTACTCAAGAAGAAAGAAAAAAATCCAGGGATATTTATCATCAGGGCAATATCAGCATATAATATTCCACAGGATCAGATCTCCTAAACAGGCAAGCGAATTCCTTAAATCCGCTGCTCGAGATCCAGGTTTTATTACGACTCCTATATTGTAGATCAAGCAGGATGTATCAAATGGATAAACATTTTCAAAAATTCAGAGAAGGTATCATCGGAATCGACGAAGAGATCCAATGTACGGATGGTAAATCCAGGAAGATCGTTTACGCTGATTGGATAGCGAGTGGACGCCTTTACGCCCCCATAGAAGATCGCCTGAGATCAGAGATCATGCCTTTCGTAGCCAATACTCACACAGAAACCAGCACCACAGGCATGGCCATGACCCATGCCTATCATACTGCCCAGGAAAAGATCAAAGAACATGTCAACGCTGGAAAAAAGGACATCATCATCACCCGCAGTTCCGGTATGACTGGATTGGTAAATAAATTCCAGCACATGTTAGGGATGAAGGCAAACAAGGATCTGAACATCCTGCCGCCAGAAGAAGAGCGCCCAGTTGTCTTTATCACTCATATGGAACATCATTCGAACCATACCAGCTGGCTTGAAACACTGGCAACTGTAGAGATAATCCCCCCCACAGAAGAAGGGCTTGTAGATGTCACTGCCCTGGAAGGACTCTTGGATAAATACCAGGATCGGGCAGTGAAGATCGCGTCGGTTTCAGCCTGTTCCAATGTGACTGGTATTTCCTCTCCATACTACGAGATCGCCCAGCTTATGCATTCGCAAGGGGGATATTGTTTTGTTGATTTTGCCTGTTCCGCACCCTATACAAAGATCGATATGCATCCAGATCTCGAAGGTGCTGACCTGGATGCGATTTTCTTCTCTCCCCATAAATTCCTGGGCGGCCCTGGTTCATCGGGTGTGATTATCTTCAACAAAGACCTGTACAACCGCAAGGTACCGGTCAATCCCGGTGGGGGAACAGTTGACTGGACCAATCCCTGGGGTGAACACAAGTATCTCGAGGACATCGAAGCCCGGGAGGATGGCGGCACACCTGCATTCCTGCAGACGATAAAAGCTGCTATGTGTATCACTCTCAAGGAAGAAATGGATGTGAACAAGATCCTGGAAAGGGAACATTACCTGCTGAATATCATCTGGGACCTCATTTTTCCCCTGCCCAACTTACATATCCTTGCCCAACGGCACAAAGACAGATTGGCCGTGGTGTCCTTTTATATCGACGATCTGCATTTCAATCTGGGTGTAAAACTGCTGAATGACAAATTCGGCATCCAGACCCGGGGAGGCTGCTCCTGTGCCGGGACTTATGGACATTACCTATTGAACATTGATCCTGGCAGGTCAAAACACATCACTGAGTTGATCGCGCAGGGAGATTATTCTGAAAAGCCTGGCTGGATGAGATTATCTCTACACCCCACCATGACTGATGAGGAAGTGGAATATATCGGCCAGAGCATTGTAGAACTGGCACAAAACCATCAGGAATGGAGAGAAGAGTATGATTTCGATCCTGGATGCCTGGTATTGGTTCCCAAGGGAATTAACCCCGATGATGAGATCCGAAAAACCATCTCAGCGGCGATCACCAGGAATTTTATGTCTTGATTCCAGGATCATTTGAAAGCTCCACCGTAAAAATCAACCCTATTACCCAAATCCTGGTCTATAATAAAATCAGGTCGTAGATTGTTTAAGGTATCAGCAGCATCACTCTATCGTCATCCCAGCTGACAGTATTCGCAGAGGGGGAAGGAGGCGGTAAAGATGTTCGTGATCAGTTATAGACGTATCTTGGTGTCCATTTTCCTACTATGCATTCTATCAATCAGCACAAGTGCATGTTCCCCATCCAGTGAAATATCCCCCCAACCTACAGAAACTCAGGTCGCGTCAGCGGGCGAAAATCAAACCGATTCCGAAGCGATCTTGATCTGTCCCCTCACTCCTACCAGATACGCAATAACCTACTTCCATTATCAGCACCTTTTAGTAGATCCTGGAACCGGAGAAATCATCGATATCACCTGGCAAAATTCTTTTGACCCTGGTGTAATTCAAGTGTGGATCGATGAAAACGGGGAAATAACGTCATATGAAGATAATGACCCCATAACTGTAGTTGTCGACGGTAAAGCAATATATCCCAATAGTGATAATTGCTCTGAACAAAAGTTATCTGGAGCTTGGGAGTTAGACTCAACACTGACTGGAGAATGTAAAGATGGGAAAGTAAAAATAGAAATCGAACATTTTTATACCGAATCCGACTTGGAGAGCAGTTGTGGCCAGATTCCACCAATCGTCGATGCGATAATCTCAGGTCCAGAACAAACCCTCAATTTCGATCTGGTTGATAGCTTGCCGTCAATGATAGTAGAAATTGGAGAAGGTACTTTCCTGCACGTCCGTTACGCTTACTATTTTACAAACGATGAGACATTCCTGGAGATAGAACCTCTTGTTCCTGAGAACGATTGATCTTCCTGGAATCTGTCCAAACTGACAACAACCAGTTCATATATGGAGTGCTAATGCCCCTGACAGAAATCCACTTTCTTTTGACATACCGCTGCAATTTTGAGTGCGACCACTGCTTCCTGTACTGCAGCCCCAACACTTCAGGGACATTCACCATCCAACAGGTGGAAGAGGTTCTGGAAGAAGCCCTCAAAATCGGCACGATCAAGATGATCTATTTTGAAGGCGGAGAACCAACCCTTTACTATCCACTACTTTTGGAGAGCGTAAAGAGGGCCGACCAAAAAGGCTTTGAGGTAGGTATTGTCTCCAACGCCTATGGTGCGCTGGCTGAGGAAGATGCTCATCTCTGGCTGGATCCTTTGGCAAAAGCTGGTTTATCAGTATTATCAGTCAGCGATGACACTTTTCATTATGGTGATGATCGGGATAATCCAGCTCTAATCGCCCGCAGGATTGGTGATCAGCTGCAGTTGAACGCATTTCCTATTTGTATTGATCCACCTGAAGTGCTTGACCCGGAACCAGGAGTGAAAGGTCAATCCCTGATTGGAGGTGGGGCAAAATTCAGAGGGCGTGCCGCCGATAAACTCACTGAAGGATTACCTACCCGATCATGGAAAGAACTCCAAGAGTGCCCTTACGAAGATTTGGTCACACCCTCCCGGGTGCATGTTGATTGCTATGGTAATATCCAAATTTGCCAGGGGATCAGTATCGGAAATTTCTGGGAAAGACCACTCTCTGAGATCATGTTGGAGTACAATCCAGATAAACATCCCATTTGCGGTCCCTTGAATCGCATGGGACCAGCGGGATTGATAAAGGAAATCGGATTGGAAACCGCGGATGAGTATGTCGATGAGTGCCACGCTTGTTTTTCGCTAAGACGAAACATGATCAATCGTTTTCCTGATTTCCTTACACCTCGACAGGTATATGGCCTCAGTTAAGGAGAGATTAAGTGAAAAGCCTGGTTGTCTACGATTCTCAATATGGCAACACAAAATTGATCGCCGAAGCAATCGGAGCCGCATTAAAGCCCTCCGGGAGGGTGTTTGTCATGCATGCATCTGATGTCCAACCTGGTGACTTGATGGGAATCAACCGCCTGATCGTTGGTTCCCCTACGCAGCAGTTAACTGCCACACCCGCAGTGCTGAACTGGATCAAGACCATACCTCGAAATGGATTGAAAGGAATAAATGCAGCTGCTTTTGATACTCGCTTTACTGAGGAAAGGATCAATCAGATCAAAGTTCTACCGTTTTTTGTGCGCATCTTTGGATTTGGGGCCAAACCAATTTCCAAACAGCTGGAAAAGAAAGGGGCCAATATCATCCTGCCCCCGCAAGGATTTTACGTAACAGACACTGAAGGGCCATTATTGGAAAAGGAGCTGGAGCGGGCAGCAGAATGGATCAGGAAAATGTAAAAATATAACAAAAGGATTAAGTCGCCGTTTCAGGAATTAATCCTTTTTATTTTGATGGAGGTAAAATGGGACAGGTCTTCTGGGGTTTAACAGGCCAAGAATGGTTGGATATCGGAATCTCTTTGGCCATCCTGCTGGGTGTGCTTTTATTGGGCAGGATTGTGATCTCTTTTTTGATCGACAGGGTATTCGACCGCATTACAAGGCGTACTAATAATAATCTCGACAACCAGATCCTGGAGGCTACCCGGATACCTCTTTACCTGTTAGCGGTAGTACTGGCTCTTAACGCCTCATTGGGGCGGATCAATTTTCTCCCGGAAGAATGGGGTTCCTGGCTTGTGGATGGTTTCTTTGTTCTTTACTTTCTGACCGGGTTTATCTTTGCCTGGCGTTTGGTAACACATATCTTTACCTGGTTGGGAGATGAAGTATCACTCAAAACCAATGCCACCCTGGATGAACAGCTTTTCCCTTTTTTCCAGCGCGTCGTCTTGATCTTGCTCAGCGCTATCGGTATGATCACAATCCTCTCCCATTTTGAAATTAATATCACCGCCATGGTAACGACATTAGGGATCGGCTCTCTGGCAGTTGCTCTGGCAGCCCAGAACGCCCT
>Ga0180435_10002530_pt1 | contig 18619 bp, 23 predicted proteins | sample SS_ome_3_FD_132467 | JGI IMG/M metagenome (GOLD analysis project Ga0180435, IMG submission 132467) | Hypersaline lake sediment archaeal communities from the Salton Sea, California, USA - SS_3_S_1 metaG | ecosystem: Environmental > Aquatic > Non-marine Saline and Alkaline > Hypersaline >...
ATATCCGCACGATTTTAATGAAAGATGTGTTGAAATACCAACAAGGGAGAAGAGGACAAATGATTAAACGAGTTTTCGCTTTATTGATTATTTTTATTATAGGGCTTCAAGCTCAGACAACTGATTTACAGAGAGTGTCGTTTGAATATCCGAATGCCAGATCGTCATACGGATATTATGAGAATTATACGACAATCGCTGCCGGCAGCACTGATGTATCTGTGATACTTGAAAAAGCTGCGAGCAAGGATCATTACGGCTATTGTGATTTATCATGTAAGATTACCGGCGACAGTACTGTCACTGTAAAATTTGGCAACTGGAACGGCTCGACGATAGGTGCAAGTACAACCTTAACATCATTAACCGGCACCGTCACAGCGACATCAACTGCGACAATAAAGACTTGGGATATTGGAACGAATGCAGCATATAGGCGCAATGCTTTAGGCTATGAAATAAATTGGAGTGTTCCGTCAGCAACAGATACAGCACAGGTAATCTATTACAGGGTGGATATACGATGAATAAGATAATTCTATTTCTTTTGGTATGCCTTACGACTGTTTTATTCTCTCAAGAAACTCCGCATGTAAGGTATAAAGATCTTAATGATGCTTGCAAGACATCAATATCTGCTTATGTGATAACGCAGGACGGCACCGTCACAGGTACTTGGGTTTTAAGTACATTATTGACAGCGAATGCGGGCATTGTACTTGACGATTCATTAAAGACAGGCAGCGGTGATTTTGTCGGGCTTGGTACCGGCAAAGGTATTATCACCTTTACAGATGCAACGATTGATACGATTGCAATAAGCGGCGCAAATTTAACAAATGCTTTAGCTTTCACAAACAGCGGTTTAGCAACTTTTGGCGGCGGTATTTCGATTGGTGCAGCGCAGGAATTTACACTAACAGACGCCGGGCTGGATACAATAGCTACTGAAAGTAATATTATCTTAGATACCTACGGCGACGCTGCAGCAGATACAGCCGTCACCTTAACAGGCGTCGTCGGTCAGGTTGTTTATATATCAACGGCAGATAATGGACGTGATATTACATTCTTAGACGCAGGCAATTTTGCGCTCGGTGCGGAAAGAGTACTGACAAATATCAATGATGTGCTTGTATTAAAAGCAACAACGGATACGACCTGGAAAGAAATTTCGTTTGCGAATAACGAGTAGGGAGATTCTATGTATAAATTTTGCAAGACAGTCAAAGCAGATTTACCAGACGGAGCGATAAGGTTCAGGCTTACTGAGCGTCAAGTTGACCGCGACTCGGAAGTTATAGAACCCAAAGGTATTGATCTTAAAAATTTTAAAAAGAATCCAGTTGTCGTCTGGTCTCATGACGTATGGGGATCAAAATTGCCTGTCGGTAAAATATTGACGAATTCTTTTGAACAGACAGATAAGTTTCTTGATGCTGATGTGCAGTTCGATTTAGAAGATCCATTTGCTGCAATGGTATATCATAAATACGATCAAGGATTTTTAAATTGCGGTTCTATTAGATTTAGACCGACTGTAATCAGCAAGGATCCTGTTTTATCAGGTCAGCGCGGTGTTACGTTTAAAGAATGCGAGCTGATTGAATTTTCTGCTGTCATCATTCCAGCAAACATAGGCAGCCGGCAGGTACCGCCCAAAAAAGATTTTGAACCGTATCTCAAAGAGTTTGAAGATTTTCCGCATTATGAAGAAATAAAATCTTTTTACGAATCAGAAGATTATCAGTTCACGCCGGACGATTGGATGAAATACTGCAACGCAGATGGTGACTGCATTATAGATGATATGGACGGTAATGCACCTATAATCAAAATATTTGATGGATTAGATAAAGGATTCAGCATTGATAGAGAGGAGCTTGATTCTCAATATTTGATTTATGATTGGGCGAGCAAATTTTGCAACTGCAACATAAAAGATTTGTATATGACGAATACTGGTTTCACAAAATTATGGAAAGGTACTTTTCTCTCCGCGATTAATCTTTTTACTAAAGATTGGAATATCCATGATACGAGAAATTTAACTGCTTCAGGAAAAGAAAAACCGCCTGAATATGAAGAGATTGAATTAAATTCTAAAGAGAATCTTAATTCGATGATACAAGGGACTAATTTTTATATAACCGAAGATGATATAAAATTAGTAGTCAGCTTTGAAAAATCTTGGGACGGCGGTGGATATGTTATTGTTTATGGGGATGTGAAAAATCGAAAGTATATTGAAGATTTTCTAAATAAATGCTGGAGATGGTCGGAGCAGAATCACAAATTAAAAGGCGAGTCTTTTGCTTTATCGGGTAATTTTTTAAAGCGTACCGGGATTGATTTTTGCAGTGTATTTACAACAGAAAAGAATATCAAGCCGATTAAAAGTATAGTAAGCCTTGTCAATAATAAGCAGGAAAATTGTAGTAATCGCGGTTTGGTATTTATGGGTCCTCCAGGTACAGGTAAGACCTTATCAGGCAGAGTGATTATGAATCAAGCTGATTCAACATTTATTTGGATCTCTGCAAAAGATTTTTGGAGAATGGGTGCGCTGCATGGATTAGCAAGTGCATTTTCATTAGCCAAGACCCTTACTCCATCTATCTTATTTATTGAAGATGTAGACAACTGGATGAATGGGCATACCGTAGATTTGTTGAAAACTGAGATGGATGGTATAGATCAATCTACCGGTCTTGTAACTATTCTGACAACTAATTATCCCGAAAAATTGCCTGACGCATTAATTGATCGGCCTGGCAGGTTCCATGATGTCTTAGAATTTAGTCTGCCGAAATCGGAACAGCGATTCGATATGCTTAAAAATTGGATCGAAGATATTGATTCTGATACATTATCTGAATTTGTAGAAAAGACAGATGGTTATAGCGGCGCACATCTTTTTGAGCTTTGTAATTATGTAAAGATAATCAGCGCAGAAGAAGATATTGAAATCAAAGATGCTTTAGATAAAGCCTTAAAGAAGATTAACGAGCAGAGAGAATTGATCAATCAAAATCAATTAAGCGGCAGTAATTATCAAAGAGTATTTCTCGCTGCAGATAAAGACGACAAGTTATTTGATTATGAACCAGTTGAAGAAGAAGTTGAAGAATTATCTATGGAATCAATCGAAGACAGCAATGAATTTTTTAAAAAATATGATTTTACCAAGTGGGAAGAAGTTGCTAAGGCAATGAATGATCTGTTTGCTTTAGATGAAGATACTGCTTCTCATGTCAAGCATTATATCTTTAATCAATTGTCATTACTCTATAAGCAGTTCAAGCAAGAGCCTCCAGAGCTCATTGAACAGAAGGTGCTCGAAGATCAAGAAGATTATGACATCAGCAAAGAAGATGAAGATTCGATTATAGTTGATGCTGCTATTAACTTGATAACAAACGGAGGCAAAAAATGACAGATAAGGAAAAACAAGAACGTCTAAAGATGCTGACTGCGAAAGTCGTTGAAGCTGTTAAACAGTCCGAAGAGTATAAAGAAGACAATGGCCGCGACGATGTATTGTTGACTAATAAAGTTAATACAATCGTCACGGAACAGCTTTCTGCGATGGACGCCGCGTCAGAGAAGACTCGCAAAGATGAGTTCGATAAAGACCAGGAAACTATGGATGAGTTTCTTGATGAGCAGATGAAAATGATTGACAATATGGATCCCAAAGATCGTGTCATACATCAGAAAGCTCATATGCTGTATTCGAAAGAACGTCTTTCGGATAAGTATGACAGCAGCATAGCTCAAAGGATTGAAGACTTCAAATACAAAAATGACACCTGTCATCTTACTTCGACAATGCTGTATCTTGCAGCAAAGAAGAAGGATAAACTGCTTGCTCAGACGCCGATGGAAATTGTTCGCAATACAGAAGCGTTTAAAGGCATGCAGAACATGCTCAACGGCGATGTTGAGCTGCGGAAAGCTCTTGCGGTTGCAAACTCCGCTGAAGGTGCAGAATGGATCCCAACAGGCTTCAGTAACCAGGTGACAAAAGTCATTGAGTTGAATTTAAAGGTTCCATCATTATTCCGTACAATCCCAATGCCGACATCACCGTGGAAAATGCCGGTTCAATTGTCGCAGGGGACTGGATATTTTGTCAACGAATCAAACGATGATGAATCTCAGAAAATTCCAGCAAGCACACCCGGAACATCTGCTCCGGAATTCACAGCCCGCAAGCTTGCAGGCAGATTTTTGTTTTCCGAAGAAATTGATGAAGATTCAATCGTTAATATGCGTTCATTCTTAGTTGATGAATTGGGTATGTCAATTGCCCGCGCTGAAGAAACAGCATTCGTTAACGGTGATAGAACAGGCGCGGCTGGCGTCGCATCCAGTCATCAGGATAATGCCGGTACTGCATTATTTACCAGCAATTATGATGCTCGTTTGATTTTTGACGGGCTGCGGTATTTTGCTCTGAACAATGCAGACACATCAACAAAGACATTTGGCAATGCGGATCCAAGTGATACGCTGCTGAGTAATGTTCGCCTGTTGATGGGTAAACATGCTGTCAACCCGCAAGATCTTGTCTGGATCGCATCAATTAATACTTATTTAAAAATGATCGGACTGACAAATGCTCGCACGATCGATAAGTATGGCGACAAAGCAACCGTGCTGACAGGTGAGTTGATGAAATATGATGGCATTCCGGTTGTCGTGTCTGAGTATCTGTACAGCAACTTAGCGGATACCGGTGTATATGACGGCTCAACAACAGATCGCGCGATGCTGCTGTTATGTTACACTCCTGGCTTCTTAAAAGGTACTCGCGGCGGTGTTACGCTTGCAACAGATCTTGATATCGAAAGAGATCAGATCATTCTTGTCGGTAAAAACCGTCTTGAGTTTAAAGATATTTATGATGCTCTGTTGACAGGCAATGTTCAGTGCGCTGCTGGAATCAATATCAAGACATCGTAAATCTAAATGAAATTGAATTTTAAAATAGGAGAAAAGATATGACAGTCGTAAGTGTTTCTGAAATGCACAAACATTTCGGTCTAATGGATCAGCAGGGCGGCAATACCGGCCTCGTTGATGTACTTAAAGAACTGCAGGGTTTAAAGGCGACAGTCGTTGCTGGTGCAGCCGCAGGTAATGTCACTGTCACAGGCATTGCTGCTGACGACACATTAATTGCAGTTCTTCATCTGGATATGGGCGGTAACGCAGAGACGGATTTAACGTCTGAATTTTCAATCACTGCTGCAAATACAATTAACAATACCGGCGGAACAGCGACAACAAATGATACTCTGCTTGTCTTGTATTTTGACAAGTCAGGTGCGTCAACCGGTTCTTATCCGTCGTAAAAAATAATGTGCGGAGTTAACAGCTCCGCACTTATCTAAAAACAGGAGACTAAAAATGGCTGATGAAAAGAAAGTCAAAGTCACTTTTTGCAGCACAATAGGCTTGCCGGTATTTGACGAAGAAGGTTACTTTCTTCAGGATGGCGACACGATAGAAGTATCCGAGAAAGAAGCCGACTGGTTTTTAAATACCTATCCATCATCTTTTAATTCTGGTGACGGCAAGAAAAAAGAAAATGCGCCGCGTACAAACAAACAGAAAGAACAGCAGTTTGTCGCCTGGGAAAAGAAGCTAAAAGATAAAGAGGTTGAATTGGAAAAACTTGCCGGCGACTTGGCAAAGAAACAGAAGATGATTTCCGAGGCTGAAACAATTCTTGATAAGCGTGAAAAGGAATTTGAGAAGAAGAAAAAAGATCTGGAAGATCTAAAGAAAACCGTCAAAGAAAAAGATAAGATGGATGTTGGCAAAGGGACTGAGACGAAGTGATCTTAAGTGCCGTCTCGTGCGGCACTTATCTATTTGATATAATTTTTTGCAGTTGTATCAATTAGGTAATTAATCTTAGGAGACAAAAAATGGAAAGCATCATTCAGCTTGTATCAATCAAAGATGCGGTATTTGGATCAATGTATACCGTGTCGCTTATTTTGTGCTTCATTATCTTTTTTATTGACTGGAATTTGAAAGGCCGCAAAGCGTGGAAAGATAACAGTGAATTTGAGAAAGGCTGGTCATGGCACCTGCTGTGGTTTGGCGTATATGCTATTTTTATCTATCTCAACGCTCAGGGCTTGAAGTGGTATTATTTGATTTTCATTATTAATTATATCACAGAAGATGCGTTTTATTATTTGTGGAAGAGTTATAAGACAAAGAAGCTGCTTTATAACAGCTGGTTTCCAACAAAGAAGAAACCCTTTTTTAAGGGCACTTCCGGATATTATCTATTCGTCATTACCGTCAATTTATTTTTGATAATCATTACAATGCAGTGGGGATAAAATGAAATTAAAATTATTATTATTAGCATTAATTCCATTATTTATTTTCTGTCAAACCTGGGAAGAAACTGAAGACATTTGGAGCGGTGAAAAGATAATATCGTCTGAAGATTCTGTCACATTTAATACGACTGACAAGTTGATTTATATGTACGGCGATGAAACGCTGGATATCTTAGTATCGACAGAAGATAATCTTGGTGCTTTCAGTATTTGGGGATATGTATCTGACATTGACAGCACAGCAGCGGATACGGTGTTTATAAAAGCTGCTCCGTTTCGCGGTGCTGCTGGCGGCAGCCGGGATGCGTGGCATGCAAGCTATACAGTGACTTGGCAGGTAATGGATACCGTATCAATCGCGGATTCATTAGGATCAGATTATTTCGATATATTTCCAATGAGCAATACGACATTAAAAGCATCTGCAGCGAGTTATTTAGCAATAAGATTTGAAGGTATCACCGGTAAGAATAGAACATTTTGGATGAAAAAAGAAGAAGTCGAAACTAAATAACGCAGGGTTGAAATGGCCGAATTAGAATTGGCGACCAAAAGACGCGGTTGGGATGATTATGATGAAAACAGAGTAAATATATATATTACAGATAATAGGATTTTGATATGAAAAAGCTGTTGCTGCTTTTATTGTTTTTGCCCTGCCTGCTCTTTGGGCAGTATGGGAGTGAGCTTGTTACAGACGGTGATATGGTGAATTGGACAGCGGATGACTTGGATGATTGGTCAGAAACTAATGCCGATGCGGCAGAAGAAGGATCAAGCCCTTATGGAGGGTCTTCTGCCAAGATAACTGCATCAAGCATACATGGCGGTATATATCAAGAAGTAGCTGTCACTGCAGGACTTGCCTACAGATTAAGTATGGCCTATAAAGAAGATGCTTCTGCAGATGCAGAATTTGCACTATGGGATGTTGATAACGGAGCATTTATTACAGTACCTGACTATGTAGAATTACCAGAATCTGAAACATGGGCAGAATATGAGACGGTTTTTGTCCCTCCTGCTGGATGTGAATCAGTTTATATTTCTGTCAGATGTGTTGCCGGTTCAGATGTAGTATATTTTGATGCTGTAAGTATTAAGCAGGCCCTTGGCGCTATTTATACTGAAATTGATAATAAAATACTTTATCTTAGATCAAGTATAGAGGTTTACACTACAGGCTCTGGTGTATCTAATCATATTGATCAAAGTGGGTATTTTAAAAATGCAACACAAACAACAGACGCAGACCGCCCGGCAGATGCAACTTATTGGGTAGACTTTGATGCTGCTAATACTGAGTTTTTAACCTTTGGCGATCATAATGATTTTACTTTTGGTGATGGTTCAAGTGATTCTCCTTTTTCGATAGTTGCAAGGGTTATCTTAAACGATGCAACCAGTGCGAGGATACTTACCAAAGCAGCCAATGGTGTGGTTGATCCTGAATATATCTTCGGAACAAGGCCGACAGATGTTTTTGCTATGTATTTATATGATGGCACAACATCAAATCAGATCAATAGCAATTTGGATGCAACTCATAGTGATGGCGATACTGTAACTTTTGGGGCAACCTATGATGGCAGCGGCAGTCAGAATGGTATTATTCTTTATGTCAACGGTTCCGCCCCAGCTCAAACCAAATCAACCTTAGGAATCTATGTTGCTATGGATAACGGTACATCAGAGCTTAATATGGGACGTTTAGAGTTTGTATCATCTTATGGAGATTTCCAGTATTCTGATATACTGATGACCAGCGATGTTTTGACACCTGCTGAAATGGACAGCCTGCATGATTATTTTTCTACAGGATTTTACTATCCAATAAATGCTTCAAGTATAACATTTAGCGCGGTTTCACAGACAGAAGAAACAGTCAGCTGGACAAGGGGAAACGGCGACTCTGTTTTGGTGGTCGCTAAAGAAGGTGCTGCACCTGACAATCCGGTGATAAATACAGCTTATGATGTGTCTGCCGTATTCGGTTCCGGTGATAATTTGGGATCAAGTTCTTATGCTGTTTACAAAGGAACGGGAACGAGCGTAACTGTGACAGGGCTGACAGCAGGGGAAACTTATTATTATGAAGCCTGGGAATACACGCAATACGGTGAATGCTGGAATTATATAGGCCCTGCATCCGGTAATCAGCTGACCTTAGCGGCTGATGAAACAGTCCAAGATAAAAAACATTTATATATTTTTGATATGTTTGACACATTTGATTAAGGAGAAAAATCATGAAGATTATTAAGTTTTTATTACCTATTATTTTAGTATCATTTCTTTTTGCACAGGACAGGCCGGATATTGCGCGATTTGATCTGAAATTTATGAAGATTAATACGTCGCCTTATTCTGCGCCGTATACAGTTCTTGAGAACAAAATATCTGCAACAATAAAAGAAGGCGATACTGTCAGCTTTGGGTTCAATCAATTCGAGACAGAAGATCATCAAAACCAAGAACCGTGGGAAGAATGGCTTAATATCGAAAACAATGTCACATATAATACGCCGATAATCATCCCGGTGTTAACATCAGCCGGGCAGTGGATTGACGACACGACATTTAATACAAATGAAGTTATAATGTCTGTAGATTTGGACGCAGGCTATTGGGAAGTAAAAGTCCGCGCCGTAGCAAATCCCGGATATTATGAAACGCTTGAGTCAAACTATTCTGGTAAGAGTGAATTTTTTAAAATAGAATCACCTATCCCAGAAAAACCGTTAAAGTTTAGAATTTCAATTATTGTAAAATAGGATAAAGAATGAAGAAAATTTTATTCATATTATTAATTATTATAAATATATCGTCTGCTCAAATAGATTTTAAGAAAGCTTTCCTTCAGAATTCAGGAATTGGTTTTCATGTGCTTGGTGGTGAAGTGATTACATTGGGATTATATAAATGCGGAGTTAGCAAAACTAATTCATTTTTGATTACAATAGGGTTTGCTGTGTTATGGGAAGTGTTTGAATATTACAATGATCCAATTAAGAAAATCTATGGATCAAAGAAACGATTTTACACAGACGCTTTTGGCGACATAGCCGGGGCAGGAGTTGCATCTATAACGCTGGTGGTGTTTTTATGACTATAAATAAAATAGGAGAATAGGAAAATGGAAGGCAAAAGAAAAGTTTATATTATTTGGTCGGTGCTTGTTACCACGATATTGATTGTGTTTTTCGGTCTTTATTACAGTGTCGGTTTTACTGGCGACAATCTACAGGCGATATTAGTCGGTCTGTTCATATTTGCCGGTGCAATGGCTGGAGCGAATGTCGGTGAACATTTCGCGAAAGCAAGACTAAATGGTAAATAAATTAGGAGTCTGTCATGCCTATCAGAACAAAACGTGTTGAGTATCAGGGGGAACGAGACGATGATAATGGTGAAAAATATTATCGCACTGTAAAAAAGAAGTTGAACTGGCCTGTTATTTGGGGATCGATTATTGCATCCTTGATTGTCGCATTCTTCATGGGCAAAGAAGTTCTTGGGTATAAACTCGTGCGTGATGAACAGGCAAATTCTTCTATATCTATACCGGAACACATGCAGGATGTTCAGAAGATAGCTAAATGCATTGACGACAATAAGCAGGCTATTGATCATTTAGACCGGGATTTTAAAGCTCATGTCAAGCTCGCTGAAAAAACATTGAATCTGGAACTGAGAAACATTAATACCAAGTACGAAAATATCAATGAAAAATTTAGAAGCATTGACGAAAAGCTTAATACATTATTAAAGCAGAGAAATTGAAATGTATGAATTAATTACATTGGATGAAATCAAAAGCTGGGTAAGTATTTCTAATACATCTAAAGATACATTCTTAGAAACATTGAGAAAAATTACGACGAAGATTATTGAGAATTATACTTCCAAAATTTACATTACTCGGCAGATTGCAGCTGAATATCACGACGGGCAAACAGAACGCGACATGATGACAAATCAATATCCTATCTATAAAGTCGTAGAATTATATGACGACACAGACAGGGATTTCGGAGCAAATACTTTAGTTGCGTCAACTGATTATGTTATCGAATATGAAACAGGCCGCATAAGATTGTTTAATGATGAATCGTATTTCGTTAAGGGTGTCGGTAATATCAAAGTAAATTATTGGGCAGGGTACAGCAGATTTCTTGTTGTAGATGAGCAGAACAATTATCTTGATATATCAGACGGCGGCGGAACAGCAGCAGTTGAAATACCAGTACAGACTTCCCATAACCAGAATGGTTATTCAGCAGAAGATTTAGCATCGGCAATTGAAACGGCTCTTAATGCGGACACGACATTATCCGCTGCCTATACTGTCACCTACAGCCATGTCACTCAGAAATTCACAATAGCAGCAGACGGCACTTTTAATCTGCTGTGGAATTCAGGTACGAATACAGCAAAGACTATTGGAACTCTTTTGGGATTTACGATAACAGCAGATGATTCAAGTGTCACATCCCAAACGGCTGACAGTGCAGTAACCGGCATACCAGGAGATATAAAAAATGCCGCACAGCAGATAATCTTATACTTATATGACTTGAGCAAAAATGACGAGTCTATTCAAAATGTAAAAAGAAAGAAGACAGGCTCCGGGCAGATGTCAACTAAAGAAGAAGAATTTATTGAAAATATGCCGGTAATCGCGCAGGCGATTTTGGACAGTTATAAGAGGATGTTCGCATAATGCCAGCAGAACAGATAGAAATAAATATTGATTATTCTGAGATGATGCAGTTATTTAACCGCTTCGAAAAAGAGCTGCCGAATGTTCTTAGGTCTGCTATGCTTGAATCTTTTAGAATTGTTGGCAATACTGCTGTTTCGGATTTTATGAAAAAAGCAAGTCTAATCGGCGACACACCAGAGCAAAAGAGACAGGGTAAATTAACAAAGCGATCGCCAGGTGATCCGCTTAATATTAGAACAGAAAAATTGATGCGTTCTTTAATCGGTGCTCACAGCTTTGCAGGCGGCTCGTCCGGAGTAGAAGAAGGCATCCGTGAGATTAAGATCAGCAATAAACAAGTCAAAGGATTTTTTGGATCTGAGGTTCCGTATGCAGCGATTCATGAATATGGCGGTACGATACATCGTACAAATTTATTCGGACGCGGTATTTCAGCGACAATTAATATGCCGGCAAGGCCGTATTTAAATCCAGCACTGGATAAATCAGAGCCGGATATACAGTCAACTTTTAATGATAAAATTCAATCATTTGCAGCGAGGCAGTATAAATAATGTCGTCAAAAAGATTAAATATTTTAAAAGCATTTGATACGACGCTTGCTAATATAGACGGTACTGGCGATTATAATAATACGCTTGTCCGGCATAGTCATAAATATTTTACGATTAGCGATTTAGGCCCAGGTGAATTTCCTGCGACGACGGTTGCGCCGGGCATAGCTGACTTTTCAATGCTGACGAACTGCAAATATACGTCCGGGCCAAGAACACAGGACGAGGGCTGGATCGTATCGACGATTGGATATGTCAGCAAAGATACGCAGGAAGATTTATCGGAAGCTTGTGAAGATATGATTGAGGATATGTTAAGAGCAATTTTAAACAATGATCAGCTTGGATTAGCAGGCAGCGAAGTACATCAGGTAATATTGAAAAGAATAATGCACCCTTTCTATGGGCTTCGCGAGAATGCTGCAGCGGTTGAAATATTCTGGGCTGTTAAATATGATTTCAGTAAAACGGATTTATAATGCCGGATTTAAAACAGGAAATAAAAAGCAGTCATAAATCAGTTTATTGTTTTAATATAATAAACAATTCAAAAAGTGCGAGGTACGGCTTAAAATGCGGCAGATTATTATTAAAGAAGAATTCGTCAGGTGAAGCGGCGGCGCAGATCAAATGTCCAATCTGCAAAGCTCTTTATGATATAAAAGATAATCGGCAAATATTAATCAGCAGGGGAGATAAAAAATGACTATAGGAAAAGGATTTGCTTCAAGGCTTGCTTTAGGGGTTGAGTCGACATACGGAACCCCTGTGGCGATAACAGAATTGATTCCGTTTACAAGTGAATCAGTCAATAAGTTAATCGAAGCGATTGAATCAAAATATTTAGACGGATCAGCAGCGCGAAAAAATATCGTTAACGGCGCCATATCTGTAGACGGCGACTTTTCCGGCGAGCTTGTCTATGATGAAATTGCCGGCGATATAATCGGAATTGAACGGCTGCTTAAAGGTGCTTTAGGAGACTCGGCCCGTGATGCCGGTAACGGTTTGAACAAGTACTATATGGCAACAGAGCTTGACAATCATTATACTTTAGTATTCAACAAACAGGTATCTGCTTGGGAAGGCGCATCGATTAAATTTGGAACATTGACACTTGCTGGAGCAATGGGTGAGGACGGCTGTACTTTTAGTATCGGCAATCTTCGCGGACATACATTAAGAAGGACCGGCGATGCGGGTATCATTAACAATATAGCTGCTGTCACAGGATTGAGTCCGACAAATATTCCAAGTTTAATAAAGCTGAAAGACGCAACTTTCAGGGTTGCAGATCAGGCAAATGCTTTAGCTTCCGGCGATCAGGTCTGTATTAATTCATTTGAATTAAGTGTTGATAATTCAATATCTGATCCTGAATATTCAACTGTCTGTTCCGGGCATACAGATTCAGACTATGCTTTGGAAGCAGGACGCAACGGCTTAAGAGTCTGTAAATTCAAAATAACTATTCCAAGATACGACGCAGATACATTCTTTGATTTTCAGAGTGCAGATACAGCACTGCAGGCTGATCTTAAGTTTGCTCTTGGAAGCTATGAATTTAATATACTGCTGCCGTATCTAAAAGTGACAGCGCCGACTGCGCCAATAGGCGGACCTGAAATGATAACACACGAAGTCGAGTTTGATGTTCTCCGTAACGGCGGCAGAAATACTTATCTAACATTTCAGGATTCAACTGCAATAGCAGATGAGATCGGCATTGAATGTAAGTCTGCAAGAACATCTGCAGCATAATTTATAGGAGGGAGAAATGGCAGAAGGAAAAGGATATGCCAGCAAGGCAGCCTTCAAAATAGAAACAGGGGATTTTAGAACTGCTATTGCTTTGAACGGTGCGGCTGAATATAATCAGATTCATTTTATAAGCGAAGGTGTTTCTCCTGATATTGCTGTCGAGAATTCTGTTATGCTTGATGGTTCTGCAGGTGTCAAAACATCGTATCAGACTTTGAAAAAATACGGCGGCGACCTTGTCGTTGAGGGCTGGTATCGCGGTTTAGAGTCTCTTTTGATATGTGCTTTAGGGATGAGCCACCAAGACAACTCTCCGGTTGATGAAGGCAGCGGAGCATACAGACACTATATTGAATTATCTAATGATTTATCTACAAGAGCTTTTAATGAATTTGAAATGGCTACTCCGTCTGGAAATGCAATAAGGCGAGGCACTCTCGGTTTTGAGAAGTCTGTCAGTATCTGGGAATTTGTCAGTACGATGTTTAATTCTGTGACGATGCAGGTTACTCCGCAGCGAGTAATATTTACCTTTAATGTCGTGCCTGAAGATTTGCATCACGACTCAGGGACTAACAGCGCATCAACTAATTGGGCTGTCCCGGCAAACGGTACGCAGATTTATTTTTCAGATGCTACGCTGTATTTAAAAGCAAGAGATGAATTTACAATAACAAGTTCTAATGATGTGTTGACTTTAAATGAATCTGGAGATGTTAGTCTTGATATAGATGACGGCACATACACTGGGTATGAACTTGCACAGGCAATTCAAATAGCAGCTAATGCAAGTGCTCTTACCGGTACATATACTGTCACATATTCGGAGGAGCTTCGAAAATTTAAAATTGTTTCTACAGTATCATTTTTTGTTGTCAGTACCGGCGATATGAATGTGACTGTCGGTTTTTCGGATTCTGCAAATTCTGCAGATCAACTGGAAAATACATCGATTTATCAAGCAGTTCCAGATTCTTTTGCAGCTTTTGATTCAGGAGATCAAGTTGGCTTTAATTCATTGAGTTGGACGTTGGAAAATAATTTAGCAACAGATGATCAGGACAGTGAATCGTCTTCTAAGATATTGGAGCCGGAACGAAACGATATGCGAAGTATCACAGGATCAATTGAAATTCCAAGATACGAAGATGATGATAAAGTTAAAGCCGTCAACGGTTTTACGACTTATGCGATGCATTTAAAATTTACAGGTGATCTTATTGGCGGTGCTAATTACGAGGAATTAAATGTTTACTTTCCGCAGATTAAATTCACAAATGTACAGGCACCTATTGGCGGTGCAGAGTTGATAAAACAGACATTAAATTTTGAAGTTCAAAACCCTGTAAATTTTCTTGATTTTGTTAATTTTAATTTCGTAGACTATATGTATAGAAGTATAGGAACAGCTGCAGGAAACTGTCAATCTATGGGAGCATATAAAGACGGATTATATTGTGGGTGTTCAGGCGGCATTATAATGAAAATGACAGATGGGGCTTGGGCGAGTTCTTGTGATTTTGGAGCAAATACACCTCTCAGCATCATGATGTATGACGGCAATTTATATGCAGGTACAACAGCCGGTGAAATATTTGAATATGACGGATCATCTTGGAGTGCGTCTTGTGATGTCGGAGCTGGTCAGATTATAAACATGACCAGATATGATGACAATCTATATGTCTTAGAAAATACAACAGGTAAAGTATTTGAATATAACGGATCAGCTTGGTCTTTATCCTGCGATACGGTGTCAACCAGTGCTCGCGAAATGATTGTATTTCAAGGTTCTTTATATGTTGCTGGATATGATTCTAATTTAAGAGTGTTCAAATATAACGGATCAGCTTGGTCCTCATCTTGTGATTTTGGGGCGAGTCCGGGTACTTATTTGGGAATGTGTTTACTTGGCAGTAAGTTATATCTTCTTGCAGATGTAGGTGCTCAGCCAACTTTATTTTCTTTTGATGGTACAACTTGGAGTTCTGAGGGTAACTTAACCAACACAGCGCGATATGCGATAGAATATAAAGGTAACATTTTATATTTTGAGCATAGCGCAACTGGTGATATATATGCTTGGGATTTTGATTCATCTAGTGATTACGTGGCATTTAATATTAATGCAGATTTAACGGCATTCAATACTATCGTATATGATGGAAGATTAATGCTGCCAGTCTCAACTACAACTCCAAAATTTATTGAACCGTTGAAAGAAATATTAATAACAATACAGAATGAAAATGCAACCAATCCGCTGTAATATAATAAGGTCTGGAGGCCATTATGAAACTGAGTGTTTACTATATTGTAAAGAATGAAATTCGTAGTCTGCCTGAATCGCTGCTGCATACGATTCAATTCGCAGATCAAATTGTCATCGTTGATACAGGGTCAACAGACGGCACGTGGGAATTTTTGCAGAAGTACCGCCTGCATGAAGATTTTACTGTTCATCAAGAACTGTTTCATAATCCTGCTGGTTATGATGCATCAGTTTCGAGAAATATCGCCTTAGGAATATGCGTCGGCGATTGGGTACTTGCGCTGGACGGCGATGAATTTATTTCTGCAGATGAAGGCAAGAAGCTGAAAAATCTCATCTTAGAAAACAGTCAGTTTGATGTTTTAAAGCAGCCAGTTTTTAATTTCATGCAGCATCCTAAATATGTTAAGCAGCCGTATTATTTAAACGGCACTGCAATCAGGCTTTTCAAAAATAAAGATGTCATTTACAAGTACAATATTCATCCGGAACTGGAAGGCTGGAAAACCTTCACAACGATTGATATTCCGATATATCATTATCAGTTTTTAGAAGCGGAAAGTATTGAAGAAAAAACGAGATTCAGAGTAGCTCAGATGAATAAGAAGATGGAAAAAACAGGACCGTCTTTTAAAAATTACCTGCATATGGCTGATATATTCCGCCGCAAAGCTTATTGGACCGGCGTTAAAGAAGATTTATTAACATCGATTTACAATCTGCAGAAAGCTCTTGATATTGAAAATAATAATATCGCTTGGAATATATACGCTCAAATGGTTTTTCAGCTCAATGAATCTGCAGAATTAAAAGCTGCTGCCGCTTATATTAAAAGTAAAAAGAAGCAGAACAAACTAATGAAAAATATATTAGTTCAAATTAATAAAAAGCTGGAGGCTGGTAATGGCAGTCAAATTGGTAAAAATTGAACAGGAAAGCAAAGATGTATTCAGAGCTGTCGTCAGCGATGGTGACAGGGAATATTCAGACCGCTTTAGCTTGGGCGGCTTGGAAATTGCTTTAGAGAATGAAGAAGATACAGATTCTTTGAGTTATAAAATAAGGGCTGCTATGTTGAAGGCAGCTAAAAACAAGGTTAAAAAAACCAAGAAGGAGACACTAGATGTCAGTAAAACTGATCAGAAAGACTGAATCTTTTGCCTATAAGGTTGAAGGATCAACTTTTTATTATCGCAGGATAACAGACGGCGACGCAGCTGTTATAAGGCAGAAGCATACAGACAGTCAGGGCGAGCTTGACAACCAGCCTTTTCTTGTTGAGATACTGGAGCACTGTCTTATTGGGTGGGAAGGTGTTACAGAGCCGGACGGCGCAGATGTCAAGTTTGATAAAAAAGATATACAGTCACTGCCTGCTCCGCTGATTTTAGATTTAGTTAGCAGGATACGCGGAGAAATGACCGACGATAAATATCAGGAGATGACTAAAGAAAAAAAGTCATAAATTATGCGCTGCTTCTTGGCAGGAATAACTTGCTGCCCGGAGTATGTCATCAATGCATCAGCGACAGGAGAAAGTCTAATCGAAAAGGAAAGCCGTGCGATGACGGTATCTGTTCTTTAACAGGAAGAGAAGTAGATGATCCTGTGTACGGTATGCAGGTTCCAAACGATGTTTATTTTATAGCGCAGATGTGGCTTGACATCATAAGTATATCAGGAAAAGAAAAACGTGAAAAAGAAGAGAGCGGAAAGCACTATGTTTATCATCTGTATACATTGCAGCACATCAAGACTTATTTGGACATGCAGAATTGGAGTTTAATTAATATGTCGAAGCAGGAATGCTTTTATTTAATAACGCTGTTTCATAAACATTATATGAGTACTGTTTTATGAGCGTCATTGTAGAAATACTGTCAAAGGACAGAACAGGAAAAGGTTTTGGATCAGCATCCCGTCAAGTTAAAGGTTTGGAACGGGATGTTCAGAAAGCATCACGGGCTTTTAAAATGCTGTCGATTGCCGCTGCTGGCATTGGTATTAAGGCGGTAAATTCTTTTGCAAAGTTTGACAATAAAGTTCGTGAGATTACGACACTGCTTGGCGATACTGCACCGGGCGATATTAAAAAGCTTGGCAATGAAATTAAAAAGACAGCGACAATTTACGGACAGTCTTTAAATACAATGGCTAAAGCCCGCTATGATATTATTTCGGCTGGTTTTAAGAGTGCTGCAGAATCTGCTTTATTGATGGAGCAGGCAGCGAAAACTGCTACAGCCGGTATTACTGATGTTGCTACTGCTGCCGATATTTTAACGACTGTGATGAATGCTTACGGACTGGAAGCAAGCGAAGCTGCTGATGTATCTGATGTTTTATTTACTATTGTCCGTCAAGGTAAAACTACGTTTTCAGAAATTGCGTCTACTTTCGGCAGGGTGTCTGCTATAGCTCCGCAGGTAGGTGCCAGCTTAACCGATGTTGCATCGATTATGGGTACTTTAACTGCAGCAGGACAGAGTACAGAAGAAGTCTCGACAGCTTTAACCGCTACTATGACTGCTTTTTTAACTCCTTCAGAAGCTATGGAAGACAGGTTAAAAAAGTTAGATCACAGTACCGGTGCAGCTATGATCCGTTCTTTAGGATTCATCGATGCTATTAAAAAATTAACTGAAAATATGGACGAAGCTGAAAAAGCTGCACTGTTTCCGAATCAAAGAGCTTTAAGGCTGGTCTTCCCTGCTGTAGGTGAACAGGCTGAAAAACTGGCAGAAAATATTAAAGATATGGGTGAAAGAGCAGGACGTACAGGCGATGCTTTTGGCAAGATGTCTGAAGGAATTCAGTTTAGAATCAACCAGATTAAAACTCAGATATCTGCAAGGATGACTGATATTGGGAACAGTATTATTCTTGCCGCAGGTAAGTTTTTAGATCTTGACGATACTATTAAAAATATAGCTGTTTC
>Ga0180435_10002531_pt1 | contig 18618 bp, 16 predicted proteins | sample SS_ome_3_FD_132467 | JGI IMG/M metagenome (GOLD analysis project Ga0180435, IMG submission 132467) | Hypersaline lake sediment archaeal communities from the Salton Sea, California, USA - SS_3_S_1 metaG | ecosystem: Environmental > Aquatic > Non-marine Saline and Alkaline > Hypersaline >...
CGTGATTGGCTGCCCTCCGGAGGGCGGGGTGAATTCAGTGATGTGGAGTTCCCGGCCAAGGCCGGCGTATTCGTCCAGGACGTGCCATACCTGGTCGAGCGGAAAGCGCATCGCGGGTGGTTCGTGGGCCTGTATTCCGATGCCGTCGAACGGGACTCCCCTGCCTTGGGCCTCCTGAAGCAACCGGAAGAACTGCGGGCAGCCGTCGGCCAGCGCATGGTAGTCGTTTACGATCAGGTACGCGTTCGGATCGGTCTCCCGTGCCCAGCGGTAGGGCTCGTCTATCTGGAGCTTGGGACAGTGCGCCGGCTCGTTCACCACCTCCCAGAACTCAATCTTGCCGGAGTATCGGCTCATGATGTCGACCACCCTCTGCCTTTGTACCTCCTTCGGGGGCAAGCCGCCGGCCCAGGCGGGCATGCTTGCCCCGTGGTCCCACAGTAGCGGATGGCCCTTCACGCGAATCCCGTTCTGTGCACACCACGCGACAATCTTGTCGGTCGATGCGTAGTTCGGCTTTCCACGCTCCGGCTCGTAGTGTTTCCAGTAAAAGGCAGTTGTTGCGTAGTTCAACAACTCGCGAAAGCGTTCCTTGTAAAGCTCGTTGTCGCGCTCGTTGTCGAACTGGTCGAACATGTAAATATTGCAGCCAAAAAGGAAATCCTGACGCACCTGCTCCGCCAGGACGTCTGCTCCCCGCACCGGTGCGCCGGCCGCATTTGTCACGCGGACGGTCGCATCGCCCTTGCGGTTCTCTTCTATCGAGCGAGCCGCAAGCTCGAAGGTCTCGCTCTCCGGTCTCATACGTGTCCTCTTGCGCAGGTTTCAGGTTCTAGTGACATCATACTTAATTAGGCCCCCTCTCTGCTCTCCCAGCTTTGGACGCGGCCGGTGACGGCGGAGCAGCCGCCCCAACGTGCCCTCAACCCGCGCGACAAATCACTTATCACCCAACGGCCACCGGGTCTGGTCGCGCCGTCCATTCTCGCCCGCACATTCTATCCCATGTCCCGAGGCCGGGCAAGCCCGCCAAACAGATGGCGGGTAAACGCGGCAGATGGACGGCGGGCAAGCCATGTCATATCGTGTTGACAAGCTACTCCATCAGACATAGACTCACACTTCACCAAGAAGAATCCCGCCAGCGAAAACCACGCGGGCAATAACGGCGGCACGTTGTCGGGAGCTGATGTCCGGGAAGGAGTGACGCATGACTGTCAGGTCGGGCGTCTTTCGGCCTACGTTGCTCGCTCTCGCTGTGGGCGTCATCACACACGCGTTGGTCTTCTTCACCTACCCTGCGGGCCATGGACCTGACGGGACGCTGTACGTTGGCTCATCTCTTGAGATCTTTCGACATACCATCCGCAACCCATACATCCTGATGGACCGCAACGGGTACTACCCCTTCCTCATATGGGCCTTCCGGCAACTTCCGGGCGACATAGTGACGCTGGTCTTCGTGCAACACATGGTTTGCATCATGCTCACCGTATGGACCGTCGGGATTGTCTTGAAGCTCCTGGGGCGAGCATCGGCCGTCGTAGTCGCTCTGCTGTTGACGTCGTGCCTGCCGCTGTTACAGGTGCCGCAGGTGACGAACTCCGAGGCGGCGTGCCTCATGCCCCTTTGGGCCATGGCGCTCGGCGCCGGAGAGATGACCCTGCGGCACAGTCGAGGGCAGGTGATTCCCGGCCCTCTGTGGGTCGGGACGGGTATCGCGTCCGCTTTGGCGATGCTGGCCCGGCCGTCAGGCGTCCTGCTCTTCGCTCCTTTGCTGGCGGTTCTGTGGCTCTTGCGGATCCCGAAACGACTCCTGGTGGGCGTCCTCGCGGTCACCGTGGTTGCGGCGTTGCCCGTGCCCCTTTTTAACGCGGCACGCCTGGGATACTTCGGCACAGAAAAGAAGGGCGGGCGAACGTTGTTCGCACTGATCTGGATGACGGATCACACCTTCGACCCGGCGAACGGGCCGAAGAGCCGGGAGGTGGCGCAACTCCTGCGAAAGGAATGGCCCCGTCTCCAGCAGATTAACCCCGTCGTTCAACGAAACGCTGAGGACATCGAAGTGCTTCTCAACGATCCCGAGACGCTCCCGTATCACCTGTACTATCTTGTGGTCAACCTGGCCCGGCGGCAGTCCTCCCCTCTGGAGGCGGACGCCCTTCTGGGCGGGGCGGCCGTCGAAGCGATCCGCAAGAACGCCGGCCCGTTCGTGCGGACCAGGGTTGGGAGTCTGATAAGCAGTTTCCGTGAGACGCCGCGGCTCGAACTGGATGCCACGCCGTCGAGCCGACTCGTCGAGAAGGAAGACGCGGCCTATGCCTCCCAGACACGGTACCGGTACCGCGGCGTCACCTATCTCTACCACGAACCCGGATACAACCAGACCCCAGAGCAAGTCGAGTCATTCCTGAGGGACTACAAAGACTGCCTGCCGGAGGGGACGCGCTGGAATCCCGGCCTCCAGGTGATGGACATTTGGCGCGACTTGGGCATAACTTATGCCGTCCTGTACGTCTTCATCGGCCTGTTCTTCTTCCTCGCGTGGCGATCCCATTTGTGGGACCGCAGACAAGAGACTATGCTGTTGGCCGCGGCTCTGATAACCTATGCACTCGGAAACCGGCTCTTCGTGTATCTGGTTTCGGCCGGCACACCGCTCCACCTTCTGCCGAGTCTCCCGTTCGAGATCGTGCTGGGCGGTGCGGGGCTGGCCGGCGCCCTGTGCTGGCTTCGCCGGATGTGGGCACACTCGGCGGGCGGCCGGGAGAAGCGATGTACCTTGTGATAAATGCAGACGATTTGGGGCTTCATCCCGCGGTTCAGCGAGCCGTCGAGACGTGCGCCGAGGCGGGCGTGGTGACGAGCGCGACGTTGCTGGCCAACGGCCCCTACGTGGATAGCGCCTGTCAGACAAGAGGCGTCGGACTTGGCGTTCATCTCAACGTGCTGCGCGGGCGTCCGCTCTGCGACCCTCGGGAAGTTCCCACCCTGCTCGGAGAGAAGGGTCTGTTCCTGGGGCGCTACACGAAACTTTTCTGGCGCTACCTGAAGGGTGACCTGGCATGTGAGGAGGTGGAGCGCGAGTGGCGCCGGCAGATCGAGTCCCTGCTTGAACGCGGCGTTAGGCCAACACATCTGGACAGCGAGAAGCACGTCCATTGCTGGCCTCGGCTGATGCCGATCGCCCAGACACTGGCGAAAAGATACGGCGTGAGGTGGGTGCGACGGACGGTGGAGATCACACGCTGGACATGCTGGACCGCGGGCGGGCTGCGCGCGCGTCTGTTGCGCGCCTGGTCCCGTTCCCATCGCCCCGTCCCGGGCGTGGCGTGGCCCGATGCGGTCTGGGGAGTTGCTCTCGCGGGCGACGCGATCGGCCCGGCGAAGCTGGTCGCCTGCCTGCGCCGTTTGCGCGGAGCGCGGGTTGTGGAGATGATTTGCCATCCCGGCGACCCTCGACCGAATGATCCGCCGCTCGCTCCGGAGTTCGGCCCACTGCGGGTCCGGCGCCGCTGGGCTACGGAGTTCCGCGCGCTCACGAGTCAACCGTGGCGCTCCGCATTGGAGAGCGCAGGTATCACGTTGGCACACTACGGACAGGCGAGTCCGCCCGAAACAGGTTCGGCTGAGAGGGAAACATGAGTCATCCGACAGAGACGCCTTTGCGGCTCAGCATCATCGCCCCGATGAATAACGAAGAGCTGTGCGCTCGCGGATTCTGCACGCGCATGAACCGCGTGCTGAAGACGATGGACGACAGCTACGAGCTAATTGTTGTCAACGACGGGTCCACTGACGGGACGGAATCGATCCTGCGCGAGCTTTGCACGGAGATGCCGGAACTCAGTGTCATCTCTCTGGCGCGCAGGAGCGGCCAGTGGGCGGCTCTGTACGCAGGTTTCCAGTATTCCCGCGGCGAACTGGTCGTCGTGATGGACTCCGACCTGCAACACCTGCCGGAGGAAGTGCCGCGCCTGGTCGAAAAGACGCGGGATGGCTACGATCTTGTCTCCGGCTCGCGGGCCGCGCGGACGGAATCCCTGCTACGGCGCCGGCTCCCCAGCTTGATAGCCAACTTCCTCCTGCGGCTGACCACGGGTTGCCGGATACGCGACATGGGCGGGTTCAAGTGCTTGCGGGGTGATATTGCCCGGCAATTGCGGCTTCGGGCGGGACAACACCGCTTGTTGCCCGCGCTGGTGCACATGGCGGGAGGGCGGGTGGGCGAGGTCACGGTCTCGGCTCCACCGCGTTTCGCAGGCAAGACCCACTACGGCCTGGCGCGCGGCCTGGACGTCGTCTTCGACATCCTGATGCTCTGGTTCCAGACGGCTTTCAAGGCCCGGCCGCTGTATCTCTTCGGACATCTGAGCTTCTGCCTGATGTGCGTTACCGGGCTGATCTGGGCCTGGCTTCTTTACGAGAAGCTCGCCCTGGGCGTTCCCATGGGCACACGCCCGCCGTTCCTGGTCTCGGTGATACTGTTTCTGGCCGCTCTCGGCTTCGCGTCAATGGGATTCATCATGGAGATGCTGTCGGGGATGCTCGGCGGCGCCAAGCCCTACATCGTTCGGGAGGTAATCGGCCCGAAGGACACCCCGCAACGAAGGGAAGGAAGTTGAATCCCGAGGAAATCAAGGCGGTTCTTGATCAATACCAATCGTTGACGGGTTTGCAGAGACTGCACGTCGCCAAGCGGATGCAATGGTGCCAGTACGACCAGGTGGCCGCTCTGCTGCCACCCGCGGGCCGGGTCCTCGACGTGGGCTGTGGCCACGGCCACTTCGGCGCCTATCTGGCCCTGCATCGTCCCGAACTGCTCACGTACGGGTGCGACCCGGATGAGCGAAAGATCGCGGTCGCGTTGGCGAGCCGCCCCGCCATGGAAAGGGGCCCGTGCCATTTCTTCTGTGGGGACTGCCGCGCGTGGGATGAGATAGCGGACGAGACGTTCGACGGCATCGTGGTTCTGGATGTGCTGTACCTGATGCCTGTCGTTCAGCAGAAGGATCTTCTGCGGTGGTTGGCGGCCAGACTCGTGCCCGGCGGGCGGCTCGTGCTGAAGACTATCGATCCGAGGCGAGGGAGTTCCAGCTTCATGGCGATGGCGCAAGAGTTCGTCATGGTCCGCCTTCTGCGCAGGACTCGGTCGTCGGGCACCTTCGCAGGCGGAAGGCCGCCGGCATTCTACATGGAGAAGTTGCAGGGCTTCGGGCTGTGCACCGAGTGTATCCCCCTGCCGCAGAACCGCACGCCGTCAGTGCTCGTTGTGGGAACCAAGCCGGCACCATGACCGCCCCCGGAAACATGCTCCATCCCCGCGTCCTGACCGTTATTCGGTTGGGTGTTTCCGCCCTCTTCGTGGCCGTGGTTGCCGTGGCTGTCGTTCGGAGCGGACGGGAACTCTCCTTCCAGGTTCATGGCGTCTGGTGGCTGGCGTTGGGGATTCTGCCTGCGGCGGCGCTGGTTGCGGGCAAGGGAATCAAGTGGCAAGTCGTGGTCCGTGGCCTTGCACCCCGGGTGACCTTCAGGGAAGCCGTTCGCTCCTACGTCGCCGCAATCCCCTATTCACTCGTGACGCCGGGGCGGGTCGGAGAGGTGGCCCGAACGATGTTTCTCCCCTATCCCAACGTGCACGGCATGGCCGGCGTGGGGGCCGTGGTGCTCGACAAGGTGACAGACCTGATCTGCCTTCTGTGGTGGATTGCTCTCGGGCTTTGGTTCTTCGTCGACCTGCCCGGGCTGGCCCTCGCGGCGTGTGCCGCGGCGCTCTGCCTCACGCCGTTGCGCCTCTGGCTGGGAGCGGGCCATCGTGTTATCCGACGCCTGGGTGTTTGGCCCGCCTTCCAACAGAAGCTGGAGGCGGCGATAGTTGATCTTAGGGCGCTCTCGCGGGGTCGCATCGTCACCGCGGTCGGGTTGGGGGTAGTGTGTTTCGGAATTGAGTGGGTTCAATACTGGGCCTTCTTCAACGCTCTCGCGCCCACCGGCGTACATGTCCCGTTCGGCGAGGCCGTGGGCATCATGGCAATAGTCACTCTCGCCAACGTGGCGCAGATATCCTTCGCCGGTATCGGCGTGCGGGAGGGCCTTGCCGCACTCATGTTGGCCAGCACGCTTCCCCCGGCGTCGGCGGCAACGGCGGCTTTCGCTGTCTTCGCGCTCGACCAGGCACTACCGGGCGTGGTGGGGCTGTTCGCTAAACCAATCGTCCTGAAAGCGGAGGATTCAGAGTGAACGCGGCGTCCGATCGTTGCGAAAAAGATCTCAACACACCCTCCTGGCGTAAAGGGTATCGCGGCGGCCGACGCGCACTCCTGGCCGACAACGCAAAGACCACCCGGATGCGGCTGGAGAAGATGGGTATGCTGAATCTGTCCCGGTCGGCCCGGATTCTCGACTTCGGGTGCGGCGACGGAAATCTTATCCGCTTTCTGGAAGAACAGGGTTTCGAGAACGTTGTGGGAGTCGAACCGGACGAAGAGCTTGTGCGCGAAAGCGCGCTTGCCGGGCGCGTGATTGCGGCGAGAGGCCCCGGATTACCCTTCGAAGAGAGCACCTTCGACGCTATTGTCTCGATGGCCGTGCTCCATCATCTTCCCGACGAGGATACGCTGCAAGAAGTCGTGAAAGAATTCGCTCGTCTCCTGCGCCCCGGCGGTCTCTTCTGCTATGCCGAACCATCCAACTCCTGGGCCCGGTCCCTGCTCACGCCGCTCCTCCTCAGCCCGCTGGGGTTGCTCTGCGATTTCTCACGAAAGAAACGGCTGATGGTGATGGCCGAACGCGATACGCTCAGGCGATGGCTCTCCATAGAACGGCGGGTCCCGGAATCGGTGGTGGCTCCAGCCGGGTTCAGAATCGTGAGTGTCGAACGGCACGCGGTGAAGACCTATTTGCGTGCTCTCAGGACATAAACGGCTTGAGATGCGTTTCGGCCTTCCCACGGAAGAAATCGTGCCTGCACAATTTGAAAGCGCATTAGACGACTGTCAAACCGACCGCATCCCGCCGCGGTGCTTCGCAAAAAAAGATTGAATGCCCCGCGAAACAGCAGACAATTGAGGGCCACTCTTGGCGGGCCGTGCCGTGTCCATCGTCGATGAAAAACGAAACACCGCCTGCAACGCGCTGGGCGAGGCCGCGTGGGGGTTCGGCTGGGGCCTGGGAACGCCCCTGACCGTCCTCCCGCTGCTGGTCCAGCGGCTCGGCGGGAGCCAGGTCGAGATCGGGCTGATCGCGGCCATCGCCGCGGGCGGGACCCTCGTGCCGCAAATCTTCTCCTCCTTGTTCCTTCAACGGGGCGTCGGGCGCAAGTGGTTCCTCATAATCTATCACTGGGCCGTCATGCTCCCGCCGTGGCTCGGCATCGCCGCCGTCGTCTTCTTCCTCGGCTCGGCGAACGCGCCCGCGGCCCGCGGCCTGCTCCTGCTCCTGTTTTCGGTGTTCATGATCACGGTCGGCTTCATCCTGCCCGCGTGGCAGGACTGGGTGGCGGATCTGTTCCGGCCGGGGATACGGGGTCGTGCCTACGCATGGTCAAACCTGGCGACGGCCCTCGGCGGCTCCTGCGCGGCGCTGGTCGCGGGCGGGATCGCCGCGGCTATTGCTTTTCCGGCGAATTACGCCGTCCTGTTCGTCGCCGGTACGTGCATGTTCGCGCTCAGCATGGCCTTCTTCATTCCCATCCGTGAACCGGTATCGACCGGGCACAGCCCGGCTCTCTCGCACGGCGACGTGTTCCGGCGGTTTGCGCTGTCGCTGATGGACCGCAACTTCCGGAGCTACCTCGTCTCGCGCCTTCTCATCACGGCGGGTAGCGGGCCTATAGCATTCTTCGCCATTCGATACAAGTCGGCGAGCGGGGGCGGGCTCTCGACGGAGATGGTGATCGCACTCGGCGCCGCCCTCACGGCCGGCCAGGCCGTGGCCGGGTTCGCGATGGGACACCTGGGCGACCGGGTGGGACACAAGGCCGGGGCTGTTCTCGGGGCGGCGGCACAGGTCGCGGCGCTGGCCGTAGCATTGCTGGTGCCCGGGGCGTGGTCGTGCGCCGCGGCCTTTGCGCTGGTCGGCGCCGGCTTCGCCAGCGCGTGGGTGTCACACCAGAACTTTCTCTTCGAGACCTGCCCCCACGACTGCCGGATGGCGCACATAACCGTCTCGAACCTTGTGCTGGCGCCGTTCACGGTGGTCGTCCCGGTGGCGACCGGGCACCTGATAGCCGTGTACGGAATCATGCCGGCCCTCGGTCTCTGTCTGATCCCGAGCGTCATCGGCCTGCTATGGCTGCTTGTGATGGTGCGCGATCCGCGAACGGTCAATGTCGGACGCACTCTCGGCTCGCCTCTCATGCCAAATCCGTAATGCCGCGGCTGACGACAACTCCAAGCAACTGCGCCTTCGACTCCTAACACGTTGATAGCTGGCGACATGTGGACACCGCCCGCGAGCCGGCCAGAAGCCAGCCGAGTCGCGGTGTTGAAACTTGGCGAGCCGTCACAGAATCCGCTTGCCGTCGAGGCAGAATTGGTGTTATACTTTTGGTGCGGAAGGTGGAGATTCGGGGGCCAGAACGTGCCTGATGAACTGATGACGTTCCGGAGCGCTCAGATCGAGCTCAGGGCCGAGACGGAAGAGCTCCATGCGATAATCGCCGCCGGCAATCTGCGAACGTTCAAGTGCGACGACATGGTGATGCTCTATGCGAACGACGTGCGGGAGTTCAAGAAAGGGCGGACCACAGGGGCAAGCGCACACGAGGCGGGACAGCTCTCGTTCGAAGAGGCCCTGTCCGAACTCCAGATGGCGACGGGAGAGTTGCGTGCGTTGATAGACCAGGGGGAACTGCGTGCCTTCAACCGAGACGGTGAACTGCGGTTCCGACGCACGGACGTGCTCGACCTGAAGAAGAGCATCGAACACCTCTGACCGCCGCGATGCCGGGCCGGCTCCCGCACAGGCCGCCGAAGTCGGCGGTTCGCCAAGCTCCGCGTGACGGGGAAGTAAAACTCACGCGGCGTCCGCCGCCGTGGTAAAATAAGGAGATACGCAAAGAGAGCGCGTGAATTCGGTTGCGCCCGCCCGTGCAATTCCACGGGCGCGGAAATCAGTCGGGGGGCGACACAATGAAGAACATGAATGAGGGTACCGCCTCTGGCGGGGCCGAGCCGGTCTCACCTGAACCGCGTCCGCTTCTTGAAGATCACTCGGCGGGCTCGGCAGACGTCGCCGCGTGGGTGGCGAGCGGTGGAACTCCGCGCCGGACGGGTTGTTGCTTGACCGAAATCAGGCCACCGCTCTCGCTGGCATGGGCCTTCGACCAGTGCGGCTGGATCACGGGCGGGATCGTGGTGGCCGGGTCGACCGCGGTATGTGGCGACCGGGCCGGCAAGCTTTTCGCGGTCGACGTTCGCGACGGGCGGATGCTCTGGGAGTACGAACTGCACGGCCGTCCGGTCGGCACGCCCGCCATCCACGGTGATCACGTATTCGCGGGCTCTTCCGCACTTGCGGTCTGCATCGACCTCGCGACCGGCCGGGAGATATGGACATCCCGCACCCGCAGAAAGGGAGAAGGCGGGAGCGACGATTCCGAGGCGGGCTGTGCACTATGCACATCGCACCGGGTATTCCTCTGCGACGAACGGTTGGCGATACTCGACACATCCGACGGCAGAGTCGTCGGCGGCATGCAGGCCGACTTCGAGGCGCGATGCCACACCGGCGCCTGCTCGCACAAGGATTTCGTCTACCTGCCGACCCGGCGCGAGATTCGCCGCCTCTCCCTCTCGACCGGCACGGTCGACGGAACCATACCGGTTGAGGGAACGGTCACGGCCGGGCCGGTCGTCGGCGGAGGATTGCTCCTATACGGAACGAGCCGCTCCACGCTCGAGGCCGTCGACCTTCGCAATCTGGGACACGCCTGGACCTTCGTTGCGGAAGGCCGGATCATCCACGCAGGCTCGGGGCGGGCCGTGGAATCCAGGCCGGCCGTATCGCGGAACCGTGTTTTCTTCGGCGGACCCGACGGCTGTGTCTACGCCCTGAAGACGAGCGACGGAACGAAGCTCTGGAAGTACGGCACACGCGACCGGCTCGAGGGCCCGCCGCTCGCGTGCGGAGACGTGATATACATCCTCGCGGCCAAGGGGGAGTTCTGCGCTCTTTCCGCCGCGGACGGCAAGGTGCTATGGAAGCACGACGTCGGCAGGCGCATACTGCGGGCAAGTTGCGCACCAGCCGTCGCCGGCAAGCGCATCCTTGTCGGATGGGACAAGCTCTACGCGTTCGAGCCCGTGGAAGAGCCGTAGCATTTGATGGGGCCGCGTTCGCCCCCGTTATGCCCCCGGACATCCTCCCGCAATTCGCACCTCATGCCCCCGGCCCCCGCAAAGGTCGCCCCCACGCAACACGCGAAGTCCAGCCGGGAATGTTTTGCATATTCTTCGGTTGCGCCGTACAATGGAACTGACTGGTCAGTTCCACTCTGCTCACAGGGAGAGGTGCGATGGCGAAACGCAACCGGCGCCTGGAAATCATGCAGGCCGCGGAGAAACTCTTCACCGCACACAGATTTCACGAGATAACGCTCGATGACGTGACGCGCGAGGCCGGCGTCGGCAAAGGCACGATCTACCGCCACTTCCGCGACAAGGACGACCTCTTTTTCCAGACGGCCATGAGCGGGTTCGATGAGCTCTGCGAACTGCTCAGGGCCCCGAAGTCCAAGAGCGTCAGCTTCGCCGGACAACTCCTCGGCGCGTGCGAGAAGGTCAGCGCGTTCTTTCGCAGGAGACGCGCCCTCTTCCGCATGATGCAGACCGAAGAATCCCGCGTACAATGGTGCAAGGGCGATCTGCGCCGGCAGTGGATGGCACAGCGCCGGAAGCTTGCGGCGGCGGTCGGCGAAGTCTTGGCGCGGGGCGTCGATGAGGACGCCGTCCGTGGCGACCTCCCGCCCGAATTGCTGGCCGTGTTCCTGCTGGGGATGCTTCGCACCCACGCAAGAGAAGTAACGGAACCACCGGGCAAGGAGCCGGATCTCCGGGTCGTCGTTGACCTGTTCCTCGAAGGTGCGGCGCACAGGGCACGGCGTAGCGCAGCAAAGAACAAAGCCGCCCGCTCGAACGCCGGAGGCCGGACATGAGACCATACATCCGCGCCGCGGTGCTCACGGCCTGCACGCTCTGCCTCACGGCCGGGTGCCGTCCCGGGAGCTATCGCCGGGGCGCCGACGAAACCGCGTACAAAATCATCGACGAGGCGCAGGAACAGACGCTGGGCCGCGCGGAGCACTTCACCATCGAACGCCCGGCCGACACACTTCGTCGGCGGCTTCTGCTCGACCAGGGATTGCCGCACGCCGGTGCCGCCTCCCTGGGCTCGGGTTCTCTTGACCACGTCCCCCACTGGCCCGAGGATGCGTACCCGCCCGGGCCGGACACTGCGCCCGAAGCGGCCGCATGGCCGCAGGACCGGCCGCTCTCGCTGACGCTGGCGCAGGCGCTCCAGGTCGCGGCTCGAAACAACCGCGACTACCAGACGCGGAAGGAGAGCGTCTTCCAGTCGGCCCTGGCCCTCGACCTCGAAGCCAACGAGTTCCGCACACTCCTGTTTGCGGGCCTGGAATCCGAGTACACCGAAAACCGCACGGGCAACGACCCGCTGCGCGGGGTCGCCAACACGGGCACCGCCTCGGCCGAGCGCCGGTTCACAAACGGAACCGCTCTGACGACCGGGTTCGCCGTCGATCTGGCGAAACTGCTGACCGCCGACCGTTCTTCGTCGCTGGGCCTCTTGGCCGACGCGACAATCACAGTGCCCCTCCTGCGCGGCTCCGGACGCCACATCGTCACCGAGCCACTGACGCAGGCCGAGCGCGACGTGGTCTATTCACTCTTCACGTTCGAAAGATTCAAGCGGACGCTCGCCGTTCGCGTAGCCAGCGAGTACCTGTCCGTGCTCCAGCAACTCGACCAGGTTCGAAACGCAGAAAACAACTATCGTCAGTTGATGGCTTCGACACAGCGCGCACGGCAACGGGCCGAAGCGGGCCGACTGCCGCAGATTCAGGTCGACCAAGCCCTCCAGGACGAACTTCGCGCACGGGACCGGTGGGTCTCCGCACAGCAGTCATACGCCGGCCGACTCGACTCATTCAAGATAACGCTCGGCCTGCCGACCGACGCGAACGTCGATCTCGACCGCGAAGAACTCACGCGGCTCGTCGCGTCCATCGAGCAGTTCAGCAAGTCGAACGATAACCAGAGGGGCGCCGCGCCCCCCGACGCTTCGGACTCCGCGACCGACAAGCCGGCGGAACCCATCCCTCCGAAGCTCGAGGGCGGCCGGCTCGAGATGGCGGCCGGCAGGGCGGTCGATGTCGCCTTGAAAAACCGCCTCGACCTGCAAAGCGCCCTGGGTGTCGTCTACGATGCCCAGCGTGGCGTGGTCGTCGCCGCCGACGCGCTCGGAGCCGAGCTCACCCTGTTCGGCTCCGCCACCGTCGGCGAACGCAGAGGGGTCGGGTCCGCCGCCCTGCCCGACGCTCAACTCCGTCCAAGCAGGGGATTATACGGACTGGGAATGACGATGGACCTGCCGCTCGAACGGACCGCCGAGCGAAACGCCTACCGGAACAGTCTCATCGCTCTCGAGCAGGCGGTGCGCAGCGCACAGGGGCTGGAGGACCAGGTCAAACTTGACGTCCGCAACTCACTGCGCGGCCTGCTCCAGGCAAGGGAAAGCCATCAGATTCAAGCCCAGGCCGTCACGGTGGCCAAGCGGCGGGTGGAGAGCACCGAGCTTTTCCTGCAGGCCGGCCGCGCGGAAATCCGCGACGTGCTCGAGGCCCAGGAGGCCTTGATATCCGCGCAAAACGCGTTGACAGCCGCACTGGTGAGTTACCGCGTCGCAGAACTTCAACTCCAGAGCGATATGGGCGTGCTCCAGCTCGATGAGAAAGGAAACTGGCGTGAATACGAACCCAAAGACTCGACAGAAGAATGAGGCCGGCGAGCCGCGAAGCCGGGCGGTCCGGGCCGCGCTGATCAGCACACTCATACTGGGCGCGATCGTTGCGGCCTATGCGATGTGGCCCGAAGGCAAGGACGACCGCGCGGCCGTGGCCACGGCCCAGGTGCAGCGCGGGCCGCTCGTCATCACGGTCGCCGAATCCGGCACAATCCAGAACCGCGAGCGCGCCGTCGTGAAGAGCGAAGTCGAGGGCGCGGCCACCATCCTTTTCCTCACACCCGAGGGCACGAACGTCAGGAAGGATGACCTGCTGGTGGAACTGGATGCCAGCCAGCTCGCGGACAACAAGACACAACAGCAGATCACCGTCCTCAACTCGGAAGCGGCCTTCATTCGCGCCCGCGAAGACCTGGCGGTCACGAGGAGCCAGACGGACAGCGACATCGCAAAGGCCAAGCTCGCCTACAAGTTCGCCCAGCAGGACCTGACCAAGTACACCGAGGGAGAGTATCCACGCGAGCTTCAGCAGGCGGAATCGGAGATCAAGATCGCAAAGGAAGAACTGGAACGGGCGAACGATAAACTGAACTGGTCTAAGCGCCTCGCAGAGCAGGGCTACGTCACTCGGACGGAGCTTCAGGCGGATGAGCTCTCCGCCCAGCGCGCCAACATCAACCTCGATCTGGCGAACTCGGCCAAGGAACTGCTGGAGACCTACACGCACCAACGCCAGCTCGACCAGCTCCGGAGCGATCTTGAGCAGGCCGAGGAGGCCTTCGAACGGACGAAGCGCAAGGCGACCGCCGACATGGTCCAGGCCGAGGCCGAGTTGAAGGCGAAAGAATCCGAGTTCGAGCGCCAGAAGAGCAAGCTTGAGAAGACCGACGATCAGATTGCAAAGTGCAGGATCCTCGCACCGGTCGGCGGCATGGTCGTCTACGCCACCACCGGCCAGGGTTCGCGATGGCGCAACGCGGAACCCCTCGCCGAGGGCCAGGTCGTGCGCGAACGCCAGGAGCTCATTTACCTGCCGACCGACGCGACGATGATGGTCGCAATAAAGGTCCACGAGGCCAGCCTGCAAAAAGTCCGCCTCGGGATGCCCGTCCGCGTGACCGTCGACGCGCTGCCCGGAAAGGTGTTCTGGGGCCGCGTGAGCAAGATCGCACTGCTCCCGGATGCAATGAGCGCCTGGCTCAACCCGGACTTGACGGTCTACGAAACAGAGATCCAAATCCAGAACGACGCCAACGAACTCCGCGCCGGCCTCACATGCCTCGCGGAGATCATCGTGGCTCAGTATCCCGAGGCACTTTTCGTGCCCGTGCAGTCGGTCGTTCGCGTCGCCGGCAAGACCGTGGTCTACGCGCCCGGGCCCAAAGGGCCGGAAACACAGGAGGTGCAGGTGGGTCTCGACAATAACCGCGTGATCCGAATCATTGACGGACTGGCTGAAGGGGACGCGGTCCTGCTGGCTCCCCCTCTGGCCGCTTCGACCATGCACGAGGAATCGGTTTCGACGCTCACAGAGATACCCCAGGCCAAAGCGCCCGCGGCCCCGGCCAAAACACAGGCCGCCGAAGAAAGCGAAGCCGCTGAGCCGGCGGTCGACCTCGGGAAAATACGCGACATGTCGCCCGAGGAGCGCCGCCGCGCTTTCGAAAACCTGACGCCGGAGCAAAAGGAACAACTCCGGAAGAAGGCCGGCGGAAAAGGCGGCGGCCGGCTTCCGACCGCGAAGGATGAGTCATGATGAACACGCTGGCCTCAACACGACCGTCTGCCACGCCTGGCGGTGCGTTGGTCGTGCTTCAAGACGTGCACAAGACGTATCAGATGGGCGCCGCCGAGGTCCACGCCCTGGCCGGCGTGAGCATCTCGATACCCGTGGGAGGGTTCTGGGCCATCATGGGACCAAGCGGTTCCGGCAAGAGCACGATGCTCAACCTGCTCGGCTGCCTCGACCGACCCACCCGGGGCCGATACGTGCTGAACGGCGAGAACGTCGACACGCTCGACGACGACGCACTCAGCGAAATCCGTCTCCGTGAACTCGGCTTCATTTTTCAGAGTTTCAACCTCATCCCGCAGTTGACCGTGGAAGAAAACATCGAACTGCCGCTCTATTACCAGGGCTGGGAGGCCCGCCGGAGCGCCGACCAGGCGGCGAGACTGGCCGCGATGGTCGGGCTCGGCGACCGCCTGCAACATCGCCCCACCGAGCTCTCCGGCGGACAACAGCAGAGGGTCGCCGTCGCCCGAGCACTGGCCAACGACCCGTCGGTCCTCCTGGCCGACGAGCCGACGGGCAACCTGGACTCCGCGACCGGGCAACAGATCATGGAACTCTTCGCGGAGTTGAACGGACAGGGCAAGACCATCATCCTTGTCACCCACGAACCGCACATCGCCGACTACGCCAAGACCCATCTGCACATGCGTGACGGCGTCATCGACCGTCTGGACGGAGAGGCCTGATGCACCAGTCACGCGCAGTCCGGAACATTCGCCTGGGCATCAAGAGTCTGATGCTTCACAAGCTCCGGTCTTTCCTGACCATTCTGGGCGTGGTCTTCGGGGTCGGCAGCGTGATCGCCATGCTCGCGGTGGGCGAAGGCGCAAGCCAGGAAGCGCTCGACCAGATCCGCAAGCTGGGAAGCAACAACATCATCCTCCGGGCCGTAAAGCCGCCCGAGGAGGAACGGAGCGCCACGCAGGACGCGCGCATGAGCATGTACGGCCTGACTTACGAAGACGAACGGCGCATCCGCGAAACAATGCCGACCGTAAATTGCGTCGTCCCCGTCAAGCAGGTCCGCAAGGAGGGGCGGCTGGGCGAACGCTCACTGGAACTGCGGCTCATGGGAACCACGCCGGACTGGTTCCGCCTGGTGAGCCGCCACATGCTGGCCGGAAGGACCATGCGGCCTCGGGACATCGAGGAGAAAGCGGCGGTGTGCGTGCTGACGGAACACGGCGCACGGAAGCTCCTGGCCACCCGATACAGCATCGGCCAGCCGCTGCGCATCGGCGGCGACTACTACGAAGTCATCGGCATCGTCCGCAACGAACAATCCGGCGGCAGCATGCAGACACCGGACCAGGAGGTCGACGCGTACATCCCGTTGAACGTGGCCCGCGCTAGGTTCGGCGACATGTCGCTGCGAAGAACCTCCGGCTCACACGAGTTCGAACGCGTCGAACTCCACATGGTCCTTGTCGAAATCCGCTCGATAGACGACGTGGAAAAGACCGCTCGGGCCGTCGATGCCATGCTGGCACGCTTCCACAAGAAAACGGACTATCGCGTCGACGTGCCGCTTGCCCTGCTCCAGCAGGCCGAGGCGACGAAACGCACGTTCAACATCGTCCTCGGCTCCATCGCCGGCATCAGTCTCCTGGTCGGAGGCATCGGCATCATGAACATCATGCTCGCCTCGGTGACCGAGCGGACGCGCGAGATCGGCATCCGCCGGGCCATCGGCGCCAAGCGCAGCCAGATAATCGGGCAGTTCCTGATCGAGACCGTCGTGCTCTCATCCGTCGGCGGAATGATCGGGATCGGGATCGGGATCACGCTTCCATGGCTGATCACGCTGTTCGCCGGCATGCCCACTGTCGTGCCCGCGTACGGCGTCGTGCTGGCGTTGTGCATAAGCGTCGGGGTCGGCGTCATCTTCGGCATCTATCCCGCGCTCCGCGCCGCCAACCTCGACCCGATCGTGGCCCTGCGGCACGAATAACTCCCCTACCCCGCGACGCGCTCAATACACGTCTCCCGGCTCAAAAATCCTTTCGCCGATGGTGTCGGTCGAGCCGCTCTCGGGGTCGTACCGGGTGAAGTAACAGGTGAAGTAGCCCTTGTGACAGGCGGCGACCTTCTGGTCGACACGGACCAAGAGCGACCTCCCGTCGCAGTCGATGAAAACCGCCTTGACGGCCTGCGTGTGGCCCGAGGTCTCGCCCTTCTTCATCAGTTTGCCCCTCGACCGGCGGAACACGTACACCTCGCCCGTATCGAGCGTCTTCTCGACGGCCTCGCGGTTCATGTAGCACAGCGTAAGCACCAGGCCGCTTACGTCGTCGACGATGACGGCGGGAACGTGCCCCCTGTCGTCAAAGCTGATGCAGTCGAATATGGACATCGGCGGCCCCTCAACTGAAGAACTTCACTTCTTCCTTCCGGGCGGCGGGCTTCCTGCCCTTCTTCGCCTTCGACGTACGGACGAGCTTCGCCATCAGCCGGTCGTATTCCTTGCGGTCGACGGGCAACGTCACGGGCTTGCCCTTCATCGCGGAAAGGATGATGGCGCACGTGATCTCGACCTGGTTGATGCCCTCGACCCCGGGCGATATGAGCTTTGCGCCGCGGTTGATGGCGTTGATGAAATTACGCGTGATGGCTTCGTGCCCGGCCGTGGCAGACGTCTTGTACGGCACGTCCTTCCAGACGACGCCCGGCGAGGACCACGCCGCCTTGTTCGTCTTGTCGAATCTCGTGAGGGACGTCTTCAGCTTGGCGAACCGGAGCGAACCGCCGTCGACTTCGAGCGTACCCCTGTCGCCGACGACGCGCGCGTAACTGCGTCCGGGGTGTTCGGTCGTCGAGGTATAGTAGTATCCCGTGGCGCCGTTCGGGTACTCGAGCATCGCCTCGGCCTCATCCTCGACCTCTATGTTGTGGAGCTTCGTGCGGACCCTGGCGCTCACGGTCCTCGGCAGGCCGAGGAGGCACCAGAGCAGGTCGGTCGCGTGCGGGGCCTGGTTGACGAGCACGCCCCCGCCCTCTTCGGCCCACGTGGCGCGCCACGTGTCGGCGTCGTAATACGCCTGACAGCGGTAGTACGGCTGGATGTAGTGAATGCGGTGGATGTCGCCGAGCCAGCCGGCCTCTATGACCCTCCGGGCCTTCTGCCAAAGGCCGTTCGTCCGTTGCTGGTACATGACGGCGAACTTGACGCCCGTCTTCTTCGCCGTGCGGATGAGTTCGTCGACGGGTGTCAGCGTGACGCCCAGCGGCTTCTCGCTGATGACGTGGATGCCGCGGTTCATCGCGTACATCGAAATCCCGGGGTGCGCGTAATGCGGCGTCGCGACGATCACGGCGTCGACGAGGCCGCTGTCGATCAGTTCGCGGTGGTCGAAAAAGGCCTTCGCACCCGTCTCGTCCGCTTTCGCGGTCGCCCTGCTCTTGACGACGTCGCAGACGGCCGTGAGCTTCGCCCCTTTCATCCCCACGAGATATCCGATGTGGCAGTTTCCCATGCCGCCGACGCCGATGACGCCGAACCGGACCTTCGCCATTTCTGCTCTCCGAGTGCCTGAGTTGCATCACAAACGGGCGGCATTCTAACGGAGGCCGGGCCGAAATGCAAACGGCGGACCGAACAACCCTCGCCGACCGCGTGCTCCCGCCAGACAGACGGCGGGCACACCCGCCAGCCAACAGGCGGGCAAGTCCGCCAGCCAACAGGCGGGCAAACCTCGTGGTGAAGGTCGCTACACTCGGCCGTCAGGTTGGGCGCCCGACCCTATGTCACGTCATCGCAGGACCACAAAACCCCTTTCCGCGCTTGTCACAGGGAAACTCGATGCCAAAGGTCGCGCCGCCGTCGTTCCAGTAACGTCTTA
>Ga0180435_10002533_pt1 | contig 18610 bp, 20 predicted proteins | sample SS_ome_3_FD_132467 | JGI IMG/M metagenome (GOLD analysis project Ga0180435, IMG submission 132467) | Hypersaline lake sediment archaeal communities from the Salton Sea, California, USA - SS_3_S_1 metaG | ecosystem: Environmental > Aquatic > Non-marine Saline and Alkaline > Hypersaline >...
ACCTTTTTCAAGGCCATCCGGAGCGGAGACCCCCACCAGATCGAATCCCGGAGGCGACGCATGGCTGATTTTCTCGCGGAAAAAATACAGACGATTGCATAAAATCACGTGATCAATTGGATCGCTGTTTTTATTTATATAAACTTACACCTTCTTCGCTAGTCAACCTCGACCTTAACGCCGCAATCTTCACACCGGTATGTGGTTTTTCCTTCACCTGTTTCCTCCACCGGCTCAAAATCATATTGCTTTTTACCGTATGCATCAAAGCATTCAGGGCAATAGCCATCTCCCAGTTCATCTGCAGTAATGGTCAGATGGCAGTTCCGGCACCTTAATCTGCTTTTTCTTTCAGATAACAACAAGAGGTTGCTGTGATTACAGGACGTCATTCCAAATTCCGGTTATTAAATTAATGTCACCCTTTTTCCTATACCAAACACATAGTATCCCTCCGGCCACTTGTCAAAATATCTTTAAATGTGCAACGACAAAACCCGGCACCCACTTGGTCATCATAGCAGCGATGGGGCTTGATTTTTCTTTTAATATCATATAGTCATGGTTAATAAGTATAGTAATCCGAAACCGAAGTTGAGACATTTTGGAAACCGGTATTCTTATGACTGCAGCCATAACGTTAACCCATGAAGTAATCGCCCAGGCGGAATCATATGACGGCATCAAAGCCGGGGTTGTCCCCCTGAAGCATGTTCTGGAAGGCTTCTCATATCAGACAATGGCTGAAGCTCAAAGAAGTGCAAATAAGTTTGAACGGGGGAATATCGGCAACTGGCCGATGATGGCGCAAACCGTCTTAGTGTTAGGCCTCAACCATCCGGAAGATAACCCCCGGTTGGACTACTGGGAAAGAGGCAATACGGAAGGCAACAGGCGGCTCAGGGAAATATCGTGGTCATTGGAACACCGGCTCAAGGAACGATACGGCCTGTCTGCCATACCTCTGGCGTATCATCTGGAAAAAGGAGGACTGTTTCTTAAAGATGCCGCCGTTCTATCCGGGCTGGGTGTCATCGGAAAAAACAATCTATTACTCAATCCGGAATGGGGCCCGCGCATGAGACTTCGTGCCATGCTGATGGAGGGAGATTTTCACCCAACTGATGCATTGACAGGATTTGATCCCTGTGAAACCTGTGACGTATTTTGTCAAAACGCATGCCCGGTGAACGCGTTTCCCGGGGGCCGATTCAGCCACCAACAATGCTCCGTACAAATGAGTGATGACAAAAATACCGGAAAACATAGTAACCCTGACGGTTTGGTCAACTATTGCCGCATGTGCGAATTCTCCTGCCCGATCGGCGCTTGATTTTCAGGAAAAGAAATGGGGCTAAAGCAGGAACTGCTGATTTACGTATAGTCAACCTTGCCCCTCAGGGCCTTCCGTAGACCATGCCTTGTTTTGCCGTCCAGCCGTTTCTGTTCCGAGCGCTTGGTGGGCAGTGTCTTTTTTCTCGGTTTCCGCCGGACCATGACACTCTTTATCAGGTTCTGCAATCTCAGCAACCCATCCTCTTTATTTTTTTCCTGGATCCGATATCTCCGGGCCTTGATGACAACAATCCCGTCTTTTGAAATGCGGCGGTCCTTGAGCCGGAGTAATCTTTCTTTGTAGAGATCCGGAAGCGAGGATGCCCGGACATCAAACCGTATGTGCAGTGCCGATGAAACTTTGTTTACATTCTGGCCGCCCGGACCCTGAGCACGTATGGCATGAAATTCAATCTCCGCATCAGGAATGGCGACTTTATTTGATATCTTCAGCATGGTCTTCCCCGATGCTTGAAAACAAATTCTTATTCATTCTTTCCTTCATCAATCCATTTCAGCAGCAATGCTTTTTCAGGATCATCAGGTTGAAGTTCTAATGCTTTTTCTAAATAAGGCACGGCGTCTTTCTTTCTATTCCGGTAATACAATGATGCAGCAAGATTTTTATAAGCAACCCAATACTTGGGGTCGAGTTCAATAGATTTTTTGAACAACTCTATTTCTTTATCCTTAAACTCTTGGGTGCCTGTTTGATTGAATTTGAATCTGTATGCCATGGCAAGCAGGTTATGACCCACGGCATTATCGGGGTCAATTTTAAGCGCTTCATTATATTTCCGGATTGCAGAATCATAATTTCCTTGCTGGAACAAGCTTCCACCTTCATTGAGTAAACTTATGGCATCATTATTTTTATCCCCTGTGCAACCATAAAGAATAAGAACGAGCGTCAAAATAAAACATTTTTTCATTTTTTCATTTCCTCCCTAATTGTGTCATCAAACAAACGTTCTCAGCCTGTTAATATGTGATTCCCGCAGTGGCCGCATTTTCCTGTAGCGATAACCGTGTGCCGGTTACTGCCGCCTAATGATCGTTTACAAAACGGGCACTTGAGGAATTGCGGGTCCGCTTTTCCATAAATAATCCTGTTCCAAAGATAGGGCGCACCAAGCAGATACGCGAAAAAAAGGACAAACCATGCCACTGCAAATAAAGGGTGCTCATTTATCTTCTTCGTTGCAGGTAAAAAGCAGCCGACGATACCGGCCGCATATACAATAAAAAATATGAAGGTTGTTTTAAGGTTATATCGTTTCTGCCAAAACGCAATAAATGCCTGCCGGTCGATACGTGTATTTTTCATAAGAAGGCGTCCTGTCCCTTTGATGCGTTGCCATATTATGCCATCGACAACAAATAGGTTCTGAGGTTTACACGTTGCCCGCTGATCCCTAACTTTTTTCTTATATTATACCTGTGAGTATCTACGGTACGTTGGGACAGGCAAAGCGACTCTGAAATCTCTTTTGAAGATGCTCCGTGCTTTATAAAGTTTGCCACTTGGGTTTCTGTGGGGGTAAGTGACGTATATTTTGATTCTATTGTGCTCGCAAAAGGAGAAATAATTTCATTCAAGTTGGCTTCCAGAACACTTAGTTCCGACAGCTGTTTGCTGCTCAATGTACTGCTTTTCAATCGGTTTATATTCGGCATGATCAACTTTTTGACATTGGCCATTATTTCCTGTTCAAGTTTTTTCTTGTCGCCGCTGCGCTGATCCAGCAATACTTTCAACGTAAGATTCTTTTCCTGTATCTCATTTGTTCGACGTATAACTTTTTCCTCCAAACTGTCTTTTTCTTTCAACAGCTCTTCTTCGGCTTTTTTCAGCTCAGTGACGTCGGAAATTATCCCTTCAATTGCTTTCGGGCTGTTGGTGCCGCCATCAATGATCAAGACGCTCCGCTGGTTGGCCCACTTTATCTCACCTGACTTGGCAACAACTTTATACTCATAATATGGGGATATGTCGCCATTTAATAATTTAGCCCATTGCTCCTTAAAACAATCCGCCGAATCAGGGTGCACTATCTCCTCCGTCATAAGAAACGGCTCATTATAGAGCTCTTCCGGCGTATACCCTGTAAGCGATTTGAAAGCCGAGCTGATATATTCGAAATTGCCGTCGGGCAATGTTTGACGAAAGATTGTATCCCTTGCGTTCTCCGCGAGCAATCGATGCATCTTTTCGCTTTTTCTCAATGCTTGTTCCGCTTGCCTGCGTTCGGTAATGTCTTCCCCCGAACTAAGGGTGCCGACAATCCGCCCCGAGTCGTCTCGGACTACAGAGTTGTGCCAGGCGATGGTTCTCTCATCGCCATTATTTCTGAGAACCACATTTTCATAGTACTCAACCGGTTCAATATCTCCGGATATCATCTGATCGAAAGCTCCTTTTACTGATTCAATGTCTTCGGCTTTGATAAAATGGTCAAACCAATTCCTGCCGACAATTTCATGCTCGTCATAACCTAATATGTCGCATCCTTTCTTGTTTATCATGGTAACATTATATTTCGTATCTATAGCAACAAACATCACACCGGCGATATCAAGGTAAAGTTGGGCCCTGTCTCTTTCTTTTTTCAGCGCTTCACCGGCCTTTTTTCTTTCCGAAACATCACGAGCAATGCAAAGAATACTTGTCACCCGTTCATCATTGTCACGGAGAAACCGAGCCGAGACTCCCAAACAAGTCTTCAACCCGTCCTTACGTACAATATCCAACTCCAGTAGTTGTGGTTCCGCTTTTCCCTGATTGTTCTTCTCAATTTCCTGATCAATTGTTTCCATTACAAGGTCGGCGGAATGAGGAAGTAAAAGATCATACAAATCAAAATTCATAAACTCCTCAACGGTATAACCCAAGACGGATGTGATTGAGGGGCTGACATATTCAAATTTAAGTTTATCCAGATGAACGACACAGATCACATCCGTAACATTTTCCGCCAGAAGACGATACTTTGTTTCGCTCCCTTTTAGTTCACTGATATCACGGGCGAAACAGGCGACTTGCGTCACCTGGTCCCGTTCGTCAAGAATGGGAATATAGACACTGTCAAACCATATGCCTTCGCGCTCATCCTGAAACCGGACAGGTTTGCATGTCCTGATTACCTCATCGGCGTATGCTTTTCTCTTTTCGGCAATACGTGGTGATGTCTCACCCATCAAATCCCAAACAGACAGACCGATGAGTTCATCTACGCTTTTATTGAAGCGTTCAGCAAAAAAATCGTTGGAATAGAGGAGTTTGCCTTCGGTATCGGTTATTATGGAAATATCCGCCGGGCTCTTTAGGAAAGCCCGCAAAATTTTTTCACTGCTTTTTAACTTTGTTTCTATTCGTTTTTGTTTAATAATATCTTTATGCAGCTTCTCGACATTTTGTTCCAACTCTTCATAGGAGGGTTTGCCGGCCATTATAACCATCTCCAAGGTTGCTCAATGTACATTGAGCTCTGATAGCTTACGCCGTTTTTGAGTGAGAAATTATTTAAAATATGACATATCGAATTGTTATATATACATTTTTAATTTGATTTCTGTCAAACTAAAGTTGATTTGGAATTTAGTGCGGAGGTGTGTAAGAACTGTGTGCAACAGGCAACGCTGAATCATTTTGCAGGCTTTTCCAATTAAAAACTGATTAAAGCCAGAAGCTTATAAAATAAATGCGATGCCGAAAGCGAGAAATGTTATACCGTGCCTCTTTTCACGACATAACCAATCGTTATCTAAGGACATTAAATCTAAGGACATTAAAAATTAGTGGGCATCAAACCATGTTCATTGTGTACCCCGTTGGCGGCATGGGGTACACACGAAGTTTACGCGTATGAAAACCATTCGGTCAAAGCTAATGGAAACGAAGTTTCCATGGCTCAACACACGTTGACTATGACTTTTTAATGCCTATGGTAAAGGTAACCTCGTCATCAGCCCCAACAGCATCCATTATGATAAAGATACTGCCATCGGCTGAAACAATTCCCACATCATTGGTGCCGGTAATGGCAAGTGCTCCATCGGCACTGACTGTATAGGCAAAGGGTGGTGGAGCTGTCAGGTCTCCGCCGGAATCAGCTAAAATCTGAGCGGCAATTTGTCCGCTGCCATCCGCGGTTGCTTCAATGCGGGTCGTCCAGTTATCCGTATTGTCGCCACCGAACTGGTTCAACTGGTAGTTACCGCTTAAGAGTGATTCGTCTGCACCGGTTGTTTCTTTGATGCCTACCATCATTAAAACTTCTCCGTCATTGTCGGTATCCAATATAACCATCAACTCGCCATCCGACGAAATTTGACCCTCAAAATCTTTGGTTAAGCCTGTAATGGTCAAATCTAGTCCGCCATCATCGGACACGGTATACGTCCCTGTAAGAGCAGTTCCGGCACCAGCGTCTGAATCCGCTTCAATTGTTCCAGAGACAGCTCCAGCGCCATCAAACGTAAACTGAAAACGCGCTGTATTTATCCCTCCAACATCATAACGCACTTGGCCTGCAACATAATTACCGGTAAGGTCGGCAGCCGTCATTCCCGAGGAAGCCTGAACACCTGCACCTAATAAAATTTCAGCAGGATTGGTGTCTATAATTGAAAAGAAAGTGCCATCACTGGATGAGAGTCCAGCGATATCAGCGTCTGTAGTAAACGCTATTTCGCCATCAGAGTCAACGGTATAATTTCCTGAACCGGTTCCGGAATCACCATCGGAATCATATTCAATGATATTATCGTAAGAACCCTGACCATCAAATTCTGTATCGTTTATCTGGTTCCACATATCACCGGTGCCAGATGAATCAGCAAAGATACCCATAAAGTATGTACCATCTAACAGGTCAGCTTGAGTGCTACTGCCACCACCTGTTCCAGCTCCGTCGTCGTTGTCACTGCTGCTGCACGCTGCCAGTGTGAATGACAAGAAGGCTATCACCCCGGTTAATATTATTCTACTCAATCGAATTTTAAAACAATTACTGCTCTTTCGAAGCATTGGATCCTCCTTTTTTGGTTTGAAGCATTAATTTTCATTAGCAAAATACTAACGAAAGATTAATTCTAAATTAATTGCTCTTGTGTGTCAAGGTCTTTTAGACCACAATATATTGATCAAGGAAGTCATCTCGAAAGCGGTACGACCCTCTGAATGTCAGACCCATAACCGTCATTCCGGCGGATGAGGTTGTGCCGCAATATTTTAAAAGCCGTCATTCCGGACAAAAAAGAAAAGGCCGCAACCATTTAAGATTACGACCTTTTTTGTCTTTTGGTGCCGAAGGGGAGACTCGAACTCCCACAGAAATACATCCACCAGACCCTGAACCTGGCGCGTCTACCAGTTCCGCCACTTCGGCAAGCAAAACTCAGCGTTTATAAAAACTGGTTGCTTTAAAATGAAAGATATTTTATGTATATTGATTTAATTTTTCTGTCAAGAACTATATAACGACATGAAACTTTTTGAGAACATAAATTCAATCGACACCCCGTTTAATAATGCCGTGGTCACCATCGGCAACTTTGACGGAGTGCACAAGGGGCACCAGAAGCTCCTCAACACAGTAAAAAAGAAAGCTGAAGCCCTCGGCGGCACAGCCATCGCCATCACCTTTGAGCCCCATTCGCTGCGGGTGTTAAAAGAAGACGCGATCATCCATCATATTACTTTGTTTGAACAAAAAAAGGAACTTCTGGCCGCCACCAACCTGGATGCACTGATATGTATCCCGTTTACAAAGGAATTCGCGTCCGTCACGGCCGCCGAGTTTGTTGACGACATCCTTGTTAAAAAAATCGGAATGAAGGCGATCATCGTGGGCAAGGACTACACCTTCGGGAAAGGCAGAGAAGGCAATATAGACTTCTTAAAGCAACGGGGCGACAACGCCGGGTTTGAGGTAATTGTCGAGGATTGGAAGCATATTGACGGATGTACCGAGAGGATCAGCAGTACAAGAATACGCAGTCTGATCAGCGAAGGCAATATGGAAGAAGCGGAAAAAATGCTGGGACGTCACTACCAGGTGAGGGGCACGGTCTTATCCGGACGGGACAGGGGCGGCAAGCTGCTTGGCTTTCCCACCGCAAATATCAGTCTCATGGATGAGCTTCGCCCGAAAAACGGCGTCTACGCCGTCACGGTTATCCTGGGGCACGCAACCTATAACGGGGTCGCCAATATCGGCTTCAGCCCCACCTTCGGGGACCGGGAATTCACCGTTGAAGTGCATATCCTGGATTTCAACGCGGATATATACGGCGAAAAAATTAAAGTTAATTTTATCAGCCGGTTGAGGGATGAAATTAAATTTTCCGGGGTTCAGGAATTGTCCGAACAGATAAAAGAAGATATTGTAAGTGCCAGAAAAATTCTAGGTTCTGGATTGTTGTTAAATGAATAAAAAAATGATCACCTCCTTTTTGCTGGGGGGACTATTCTCGATAATTGCCCTTTACTTTGCCTTTAGAAATGTTCCTTTTGGCGAATTGATGGATTATCTTGCTTCCATTGATTATATCTGGGTAATCCCTTCGGTTCTCCTCGTCCTGTTCGCATTCGTTCTGCGGGCGGTCAGATGGCGGATCATGCTCCAGTCCATATCCGACATCGGTTTTGCCCGTGCGTATCATCCCATGATGATCGGTTTCATGCTGAACTGCATCCTGCCGGCAAGGGCGGGAGAACTTGCAAGGCCGGCCATTTTGCAGAAGAAGGACAATGTCCCGTTCACCTCCGGTCTCGCAACGGTGGCCACCGAACGAGTCTTTGATCTTTTTTTTCTGATCGTTTTTTTTGCGGTGGTGTTTTCATACATAGAGATCGATCCCGGTATCAGTATCAGCTTTGGAGACTACAGCTTAAACCGAAACACACTGGAAATGATTTTTAACAATATGGTTATCATGTGCTTTATCCTGGTCGGCGGCATTATTTTTGTGACCATTGATTTCACAAGGGCCCTGATCAATAGCGCCATCATGGGAATTCCGAAGCTCTTTTTCTTTCTCAGCGCCGCGAACAAGGACAAGGTAAGCTCCGTTGTCTGCAGCCGGGTTGTCGGCATGGTTAACAATATTGCCGCCGGGTTCGGGCTGGTAAAAAACGTCCGGCAGATTACCCTCTGTTTCGCCCTTTCATTCATTGTATGGGTGGTAAATGCTCTTTCTTATTATGTCATGGCTCTCGGATGCCCGGGGATGCAGTTGTCATTATTTGAAATCACCGCAATTATGATTATTATATGTTTTTTCATTGCCCTCCCGTCTGTTCCCGGATTCTGGGGATTATGGGAGGCCGGCGGCGTGTTTGCCGTTTCGCTTTTTGCGGTGTCGGAAAAAGACGCAGCGGGATATGCACTGGCGAGCCACGCGACGCAGATGTTTCCGGTGATCATCGCGGGACTCATATCCGCCCATGTGTATGGAGTAAATTTAAGGCAGATCAAATATAACGGTGAGGACAAAACCAATGGCTGTGCTCGAGGTGTTGACATACCCTGATAAATTTCTGAAAACCAGGGCGGTGCCGGTGGAAGAGATAGATGACTCTGTTCGGAAACTCGTTTCGGATATGGCGGATACCATGTACGAAGCGCCCGGGGTCGGGCTCGCCGCCACGCAGGTCGGCAGCGACAGGCGCATTATCCTTTACGATCCCGAACCGGACAGGGAAAAAAGAGAGTACAATGTGCTCATCAATCCTGTTATTGTTTCCATGGCGGGCGAATGCCTGTCCGAAAATGAAGGATGCCTGAGCGTTCCCGACTTCAGAGCGGATGTAAAACGCGCGGAAACCGTTGTTGTCGATGGAATGGACCTTCGCGGCAACCCGGTGCATATCGAGACGGACGGCATACTTTCCATCATTCTTCAGCATGAAATCGACCATTTGAACGGCACCCTGTTCATTGACCGCATCAGCTCTCTTAAGCGTCAGATGTACAAGAAGAAAATAAAAAACCAGATGAAAAAAGATGCCGGAAGCGAATGAAAGACACCTATAATATTATTTTCATGGGTACGCCGGAGTTTGCCGTGCCGGCCCTGTCCGTCCTGTCTGAAAAAGATCACGAGATCAGCCTTGTCGTAACCCAGCCTGACCGCCCCAAAGGGCGCGGCAGGCAGCCGGTCCCCCCACCGGTAAAGAATAAGGCCTTGGAACTTGGATATAAAATAATTCAGCCTGAATCCGTTAAAACCGATGACGTTGTTGATCAGTTCAACCAAATCGAACCTGATTTCATCGTTCTTGTCGCCTACGGAAACCTGTTGCCGGACAAGATCTTGTCAATCCCGAAGAAGGGCGTCCTCAATATACATCCGTCCCTTCTTCCCAAATACCGGGGTCCGGCACCGATTCAGCATGCATTGTTAAACAATGAAAAAGAAACCGGCGTAACCATTATGATGCTTGATTCAGGGATGGATACCGGGGATATCCTCATGTCAAAAACAATACCCATTTTACCCGACTCAACCTCTGCGACACTTCATGATATCCTGTCAAGGCAGGGTGCAAAGCTTCTTTCCCTGACCATGGACGGGTTCAGGAACAATGCCGTCAACCGGGTCCCGCAGGATCATTCAAAAGCGACATACGCGCCCCTTTTAAAGAAAAAAGACGGGCTCATCGACTGGAACCAACCGGCCGGGACACTGGACGCCTTTGTCCGGGGAATGACACCCTGGCCCGGGGCATATACCTTTATCAACGGAACGCAGCGCGTTAAGATCTTCAAACTGGCGCCGTCCCGGCGAAGCCGGGACGATGAAACCGCGGCCCCGGGGACCGTCCTTAAAGGCTTTAGTAACGAGCTTCGAATCGCAGCGGGAAATGAAGCGGTGTCTGTATTGGAAATTCAAGGGGCGTCAGGAAAACGGCTTCCCATAGCCGAGTTCTTAAAGGGCTGCAAGGTTCCTCCGGGAACCGTGCTCCGAGACCAAAACGCGTAATGGAGTTATGCCGCCCATGCCGCAGGACCCCCGACAAACCGCCCTCACCGTCCTAAACCGCCTGGAACGGGAACAAATCACCCTTGACACCCTCATAGACGATGTACTGAACACGACCGGCGCCCTGTCCAAAAAAGACAGGGCCCTTGCAAATGCCCTGATATACGGTGTTCTTCGCCACCAAAGAAGACTTGACTTTATCATCTCCCATTTCTCGAAAACACCCATAAAGAAAATCGATCCGGCCGTACGGAACATACTCCGGCTTGGTATATTTCAACTAACTGATATGACAAGGATTCCCGATTCTGCAGCGGTGAATACATCCGTCAACATGGCAAAATCCGTTGCCCCGCCCTGGGTGGTTCGATACGTTAACGGAATGCTCAGAAATGCATCAAGACATCAGGATCTTGCCGCCATTTCATCAAATGACCTTTCCATATCCCAATCATTTCCCCGGTGGATGGTTAACCGGTGGATAAAGCGATTCGGCCCTATAGAAACCGGCGACCTCTGCGAGGCATTCAATTCAATCCCACCGCTCACCTTAAGAACAAATACACTGGTCACATCCAGGGATGACCTGATGGCGTCCATCCGATGCGAAGACGGGATGACCGGCACTTCCGGGAAAACCATGTTTCGTATGGAAACATCGAGCGTTTCTCCTGTCGCCATCCGGCTTTATAATGTGTTTAAACCGATTCATAGGTTTGAGTCCTTTAAAAACGGCTGTTTCCAGGTCCAGGATGAAGCAGCCCAGTTAGCCTCAATCCTCTTGAATCCCGAACCCGGAGACAAGGTTCTCGATGCATGTGCCGGGCTTGGAGGGAAAAGCGCCCATCTCGCCCAACTCATGAAAAACAAGGGAACCGTCATCGCGGTGGATATTAATCAAAAAAAACTCGACCGGCTCGATGATGAAATGAAGCGCCTGGGCATATCCATCGTAAAGCCTTCCGTCCATGACCTTAACAGGCCGTTTTTAGAGGACCATACATTTGATAAAATTCTGCTGGACGCCCCCTGCTCGGGTTTGGGGGTGATAAGAAGAAACCCGGATGTGAAATGGCGCTCATCGGAGAAGCACATCAACCGTTGTGCAGAACGGCAGCTGGATTTCTTATCAAGGATTTCGGAAAAGTTAAAGCCCGGGGGCACCCTTGTTTATACCGTCTGCAGCATGGAACCGGAAGAAAACGAACAGGTGATCCGGGCGTTTCTCAGCCGAAAGAACCCATTCTATGTAGACCGATCAATCAATCATCTAACAAAAGAAACCGCCTCACTTTTCGACACCACCGCCTACCTCCGCACATTCCCCCATCTTCACCGGACCGATGGTTTTTTTTCAGTCCGCATCAAGCGGAAGCCCTGAGATCCGCCTTGAGGTTCATAAAGGGTTTTCAATTGGTTGACCCCCTGCCCCGGATGCGCTATGGATTTTATGGAAATGAAAATCTTTAAACTTTTAAAACCGGCTATTCTGCTCGCCTTGTTTCTCGCAGCCGCGGGAATAAGCGCCTATGTTTCACTGACCTTTGTCATCAAGAGTGAAGACAAGGTGATTGTGCCCGATCTCGGTGGTAAAGATCTTGTTTATTCCCTCGAAATGCTCACCGACCTGGGTTTAAATGTCAAGGTCAAAGGATCGGAATACAGTTCAACGGTTCCTAAAAACCACATTATTTTTCAGGATCCCGAACCCGGCGCGACCATAAAAAAAGACCGTGACGTCAGAATCGTGATCTCAAAAGGCACGAAAACCGTTGTTATGCCAAGATTGAATAATCTGTCCCATCAGCAGGCAAAAATCATTATCGAAGAAAACGACCTGGTTACAGGGAACGAGTCATATACATTTCACCCAAGCGTAAAAAAAGGGGAAGTCGTCTCACATTTTCCCGCATATAATTCCCAGGTAAAGCGGGATACCCCCATTCATCTTTTATTAAGCCTGGGGCCAAAACCAAAAGCTTATATCATGCCGAATTTAAAGGGGGCCGATCTAAATAACGGAATTCTTCTTCTGGAAAAATTCAAGCTGCAGGCCGGACGGGTAACATCGGCGGTGAATAAGCATAAACCGGAAAACACCATCATCTCCCACACGCCACAGGCCGGGTACCGAATTACGGAGGGAAGCAATGTGGACCTTGTCATCAGCAGGCGACATGACCTTGCGGAGAGTCCAATTCTGAAAAAAGAAACCGGGATCAGGCTCTTGAGGCACAAGCTGGATAACGGGTTCTTAAGAAAACGAGTCCGGGTGCATGTCAACTGTTTCGGCATGCAGCACGTATTTATGGATGAACTGGTAAAACCCGGAGAAGAAATATGGGTCCTCGTACCCAATTTTACAGATGTCACTGTATTGGTTTATGAAGAAGAAACACTTGTAAAAACAGCTGTATTTGATTAATAGCTAATAGCAGGAATACGGTGCGGGAATTTCGCACTCAAGCGACGGAGCCGGGAGAAGAGAATGAAAATTATTGCGCCATCGATTCTTTCCGCAGATTTCACCAGATTGGGGGAAGAAATAAAACATGTTGAGCATGCAGGAGCGGACTGGATTCATATCGATGTCATGGATGGGCATTTTGTGCCGAATATTACTTACGGCCCGGTAATTGTCGAGGCCTGCAAACGCGCCACATCCCTTCCCCTCGACGTCCATTTGATGATTGAACATCCCGACCTGTCCATACCGGACTTCATCAAGGCCGGTGCGGATTACATCTCCGTGCATGTGGAGGCATGCACCCATTTGAACAGAACCATCCAGATGATTAAGGAAAGCGGCGTTAAAGCGGGGGTTGCCATAAACCCTGCCACACCCGTTGATTCGGTGGAATGGATACTGGAGTATGTGGATTTTATCCTGATAATGAGCGTCAATCCGGGATTCGGCGGCCAATCATTTATTCCCAATTCCCTTGAACGGATCAGAACCATAAAGAAAAATATTCTGGATAAGGGTCTTTCCACCCTGGTTCAAATTGACGGTGGTGTGGGTAAAAAGACCATCGGGGACATCTCAATGGCTGGAGTGGATTCTTTTGTTGCGGGGTCAGCGATTTTCGGAAGCGCCGACTACAAGGAAACCATCGATATTTTAAGGGAAAAAATTAAAAACAGTGGGAGTTAGCAAAATGGAGCAGCCGAACATACTGGTAATTCATGGACCCAATTTGAATCTGCTCGGCAAAAGAGAGCCCGATGTTTACGGAAAAATGACCCTTGACGACATCAACAATTTAATTTCTGATAAGGCTTTAAATTTAAATTGTTACGTGGATATATTTCAATCAAACCATGAAGGCGAGATTGTAGAAAAAATCCAAACCGCCCAGGGGAAATTCCATGGTGTTATCATTAACCCTGCAGCCTATACGCACACCAGTGTCGCCATCAGGGATGCGGTCCTTGCCATTGATGTTCCGGTTATTGAGGTCCACCTTTCCAATATATATAAACGTGAACCGTTTCGGCATAAATCCATGCTTTGCGATGTGGTCAAAGGACAAATATGCGGTTTGGGCGCAATGGGCTATTGCCTCGCCCTTGAGGCTATGGTGACTTAATACATATCCCATGTCCCCTGATGATAATAGCGATAAAGGACCGGGTTCAACTCCGTATTCACTTGAATCGCATCCAGCGACTCACTGTCCATGATATCTTTCCCAAAGTGAACCATGGACACCATGGCATCGTTATTGATAAATCGGGTTTCAATATCTTCAAAATGCAGATTCATCGACAGGGTCTTCAATTCCTGTTCATCAATCACCGAATCCTTAACACCCAGGACCCAGCCCCACTCTCCCATGGTCGGAATTTGATTGTGGTATGGGAGAATTGAAAACCCGGACTTACGGACGGTTTTCATTATACACCAAAATGCCTTCTTTGAAAACAGGGGACTGCCGGCCTGGGTTACCATCACCCCGTATTTCTCAAGATGGTTTTTAACCATCCCATAGAAATTCTCCGAGTACACGTGCATGAGATCAATGGAGTCGGGGTCGGGAAGGTCTATTATGACAACACTGTAAAGCTTTGCGTCGTTTTTCAGAAAATCAGATGCATCCTGGTTGACAATGGTTACCCTTGGATCATTCAATGCACCTTTGTTCACCGTCACGAGAACCGGGTGCGTTTTTCCGATTTCCGTCATTACCGGATCCATGTCCACAAGCGTAACGGACGACACATTTGCGTGCTTCAGTACTTCCCGGAGAGCCAGCCCATCCCCTCCCCCAAGGATTAAAATTTTTCCGGAGCCCCGAGCAATTTTCACGGCCGGATGAACTAAGGGTTCGTGGTACCTGTCCTCGTCATAGGTGGAAAACTGCTCCTGGCCGTTGATGAAAAGCCAGTAGTAACTTTTCCATCGTGTCATGACAATTTTTTGATACGTTGTTTGCTTAGCGTAAATCACCTTATCCTTGTATTTCTTCTGCTCACCGAACCGTATGATGGGTTCCGCAAGCAGGGCGATCGCCGTCAGGAACAAAAAAGTGAAAAAAAAGCACGCCATCATCGTTTTCTTTTTTCTGACCAGGGCGTAAAATCGCCACAGAAGAAACGACGCCACCAGAAAGTTAATGCTTCCCAGGATAATGGGTGTATACGTCATGCCGAGATAAGGAAGGGCGATAAAGGCAAAAACCAGTCCCCCTAACAGGGCGCCGAAGTAGTCTTTCTCCATCACACCGGCAATGTTGGCTCTCAGTTCCTCATATTCGTCGTTTAAACGGGTTACCAGAGGAATCTCGAGCCCGATGAGACAGCCGATCATAAACGCCTGGGTGTAGATAATGAGGGCCGTGTATTTGGTAAACGCCGCGAGTCCATATGCCGTTTCGGCTGATGAGGCGCATAATATGGAAAGTAAAAATTCGGCAAGAATGAAAACTTCCAGCAGTTGCCCGGTAAAAAAACGGCTTAAACGGCTGCCGAGCCCCATGGCAAAAAGCATAAGGGACATTACAATTGTCCATTGAAATATGGCGTCGCCGATGAGATAGGTTGCCAGGGTCGAAAGAACAAACTCGGCAACAATGCCTGCACATCCGGTTGCAAACAGACTTGCTTTAAGGGCTAGGCTTTTATTTCTTGCGCTATACACACCAGTAAATGATGAATGCCGCTGCGATATATGAAAAGGCTTCGATATATGCGGCACCAAGATTGGGGGTCTCCTGTCCGACAATTTCATCGGTCAGCTTCACCGTTGGAAGAAGAATCTTATCACTGAGGAGACGTACCACCGGCAGCATGATAAGGCCAAATACGGTAATCGCAATATATGACGGCAAGTCTTCCGCCCAGGATGAAAAGTCACCCTGGGCTGCGAGTCCCACGATAATCCCCATGGCAACAAGTATTCCGGCTGCGCTGACACCTGCCGCCACATTGTCTTTTTCTATTTCATCGTGAATGTTGTACGGGGTTATCAGGTTGTAGATGCCGACCGCCAGTATAAGAATGAGCTGTCCCAGGAACCAAAATCCTGAAGCCGTCCAAATGGTTCCGCCGTCGCCGGACACGGCACCGAAAATGATCAAGCCTGAAGAAACACTGACCCCGAATGCCACGGCACCGGTTCCCATGTTCCTGTCCCGGACCAGTTCATCGGACATCTTGAACCTGTAAAGCATGATTTTATCGCACAAGAACCATGACAGGTTTAGCAAAATGACAGCAAGGCCCCCGTAAATGAAGAGATCAAGAATATCATCCACGATGCTTGTGTGGGGGCCGGTCATGATTCCTCCGAGAGCCAGGACAAGTCCGAAATAGTATCCCACGATAGCGAGCGCCATGGCAGGATTGTCTTTTTCAACAAGCTCCTCTGTGAGCTTGTATTCCCTGTGCAGCAGATCATGAACAAGTTTTCCGATGAAAAATATGACAAAGAAAACCGCGATAAGAATTGCGCCTGTTATCAATCTGTCTATATTCATTTTTTATTTCCCGAAGCCTCCGGCTCTTCCCCTGAAGCCGCCTTGTGAACGCCCTATCCTGGTGGACACTTTGCCAAGAAACCTGGATCTTGCCGACCGTTGTTTCGATTGATAGCGGGAGTAAAAGGACGGCCTTGTTCTTTTGGCAATGGTGCCGGATGATCCGTATTCCTGATTTCTTCCGAAAAAAGGCCGGTTCCGTGTGCTGTAACCCCTGTATACATCGTAGTCCCTCATATAGATCGGGCGATACCATCCGCCAAACAAACTGGAGAATAACGCATATTTACCATACCATTCCCAGAAGCTGCCGCCCTGCCCGTCACTTTTCCACCTGCCATATTTCGGATCGCCAACGTAGGCATAGCCCGGCGGTGCTGCAGAGTTATTATATTCATTTTCCTTTTTCGTTGCCAGGCTCATGCCCAAAAACTGTTCATTCATTCTATAATAATTTTCGGGCACCTCCACCCAGTCCGTGGTCCATTTGTCCTGCGCCTGAACGACCCGGTATTTGTGGAAGTATGTCTTAAAAAAATTGCCTTCCTCTTTCATGTCCTCAAGGAGGATGCTGTACGTGGGGACATCCTTCAGGCGCTCCTTTAACTGGTGGATGGGCAGGTTCGCTGTTCCGCTGTCACATCCCTGGAGGATCACTATCAATAGAAAGAGAACGGCAAAAAACAGCTCTCGATGATGGTTAAAATTGATTTGCATGTAATTGTTTTTCCTTTTTGACAACATCCATACGATCAAGGAATCATTTGCTTAGTTTGCAGGGTAATGCGTCTTGTAGGATATACGAAATATACGAAGTGGTGTCAAATTGAAATTAATAGGGGTAGTTTGCAGGGAGCAGGGTGCAGTTATCAGGAAAAGCGCAACAGGTTATGGAAACAAGTTTTTCTCTGCCCACTGATGGCTGATACCTTCTGCCTTGGCATCAATAGTGGTGTTTCGTGGTATAGAACCTGCTCTTTCTGGGCTGAATATATACCCTCACATCAACGGTTGCAAAACCGTCATGGTAGCTTACGGCTCCGGTCTGCGCGCCCCTGAGATACGACCGTGTCTCCGCGGCCACCTCATCCATGGAAAGACTGCTCCGGCCTGACCGGGTCCTGGCGTCAACAACCATCCCTGCCAATCGTTCAGACAGCTTCCTGTATCCATCAAGCATGGCCGCCCGTTCCGCCATGAATTTTTTCTGCATCTCGGTGCCTGATTCGGGCTCAACACCTTTTCCCCTCACAATAACCAGAATCTTTTCCGATGATTCTTCGGGTTCGATGCCGGGAATAATGTTCTCAACGTTTTTAATGGGAACTTGATATTTAAGTACCTGGTGCCCTGTTGTACACGATGCTGAAAGGAATGAAACAAGGATGACCAGGAAAATCTTTACACCGGTATTCACGTATTTTCTTGAATTCATGTGCCGTCCTCCGGAGAATGAAAACTTGACCATCGGGGTTTATGTATCATTCATCGACACGAGTTTAATTATACTTGAATGATTTGTTTCCCATAGTTCAAGATCCGGTGGCATTATTTGCCGCTGCCCGGCAGAAAAGTATACCGGCATTATTTTTCAACATATCGGATTAATTATAAAATTTAATTGGCACAAAGCTTGCTTTTAAAGCTAGCCATGAAACCCACGGCTTTTTTAATGTTATGCCTTGCTGTGTTGTCCGCGTTTCCGGATAGAGCCACCGCCTACAGTGCAAAACCGGCGTCGACATATTATGTCAGGCTGCAGGTGATATCCTCCTGCGGGACCATCATTGCGTCCAACCTTGAAATGACGCCTTCCGATGAAGAATACAGGACGAATCGGTTCAGCCGGATCCGGGTTGTGGGATATTCCGATGAAAATTATGGCGAAAAAGACATTGACTCATCCGCGAAACATGATGCCATCTCGAAGCTGTTAACCCGGTTCGGATTAACATCCATTGCCAGCAAACGTGAGATTGTGAATTATACGACCTCTGACATGACCATCATGAATTACGAAGGCGCCATTAAATACCCGTTTTCCATAGTGAAACGAGGGTATGTGAATAACGGATCCGTCTATAGAGTTGTTATGGAAGCTGATTTTGCGCCCATCGCACTCCCTTCCGAATGGAGCCTCCTTTACTGGAAAGCCGCCATCAAGCAGTCCGCTAAAGATGTCTTTACTCTTTTATATAAAGGCTTCCCTTAAGTTCCCCGATTAACACGCCGCGTTCTCAAAACTGTGAATCAAGTTACATATTTTTCACTTTCACCGCTTCTTTCTTTTGCCCCTGCATAAAAACAAC
>Ga0180435_10002535_pt1 | contig 18599 bp, 14 predicted proteins | sample SS_ome_3_FD_132467 | JGI IMG/M metagenome (GOLD analysis project Ga0180435, IMG submission 132467) | Hypersaline lake sediment archaeal communities from the Salton Sea, California, USA - SS_3_S_1 metaG | ecosystem: Environmental > Aquatic > Non-marine Saline and Alkaline > Hypersaline >...
GCCGCCCGGCACCAGTCGCGCGCGGGTCTCCCAGTAAACGCCGTCGAGCTCCCCGGAAACGGTGACGTCGCGGGGTTCGTGCGGCAGGCGCGCATACAGCCAAAGGGGTTCACCGGCGTAGAGGTCGGGAATCACTTCCGGGTAGAACTCGGCGTCCATGCCCCAGTCCACGTCCAGGTTCTGCACCGCCGGCGTCTCGATGCGCGCCCACAGCGAGGCGATGCGTGCCTTGACGTCCTCCATCCGGCCGACATGGGTATGGATGCCGCGTCCCACGCCCGCGGCCTTGCGCATGAACCATGCGTTCGGGGCCGAGCCGATGGATACCGTGAACAGCCGCGAGTCGCCCAGCTTGTTGCCGATTTCCAGCAGCAGTTCGCGTTCGTTGCCGACGCTGCCGTCGGTGATGAACACGATCTGGCGCAACAGCTCACCGCGGGCCGGAAGCGTCATCGCATAATCGAGCGCCGGCGCCATGTGGGTGCCGCCGTCGGCTTCCAGGCGCAGCAGGAATTTGGTTGCCTCGGCGATGCGCCAGGGCATCGCGGACACCGATTCTTCGAACAGGGGCCGAAAATCGCTGTTGAATTCGACCAGGTTGAAGCGGTCCTCGGGCTCCAGGAAGGTCAGTCCCTGCGCGAGCGCCGCGACCGCCTGCTCGAGCGGAGCGCCTTCCATCGAACCGGAGGTGTCGATAATGAAAATAACCTCGCGCGCCTGCGGCGCGATGGCTTCGGGTATTGGCGGGGCCAGCATCATCAGGGCGTAGACCGCATCACCGCCATCCCAGCTCATCAGGGCTGATTGAGGAGCGTTGCCGAGTTCCGGCGCCCAGGCCAGCTCGAAAACGCGGTCCGTGCGTGTATCCGGATCGGCCAGGAAGATGCGGTAGCCGTCGGGCTCGGTTGCAATGTCGATGTCGTGGAAGCGGCTTTCCAGGCTGGAGAGCGGCAATGGAGTGCGCAGCAGAATATCCAGCGTCAGGCGGTAGGCATCGGTTGCGTCCGCGGAGATGAAACGGTGTTGGCTACCGGCAAATGGCTGGTCCGGGTCCCAGCGCGGCGTGGAGGTCATCGGAATCGCCAGGGAGAACACGCCGTCGCGGAAGTCGATACCGGCAAGAAAGCCGATCGAGACCGTGATCTCTTCACCGGTCGCGATATTGGCAAGCCGGGTCTCGAACTGGTTGGCGCGGGCCTGCTCGACCAGTGAAGCGACTTTACCCTCGTCGCGAGCCTCGGTGTAAACGCGACGCGCGTCTTCCTTTTCGCGGATTTCGCCTTGCAGCACGCGCTCGCCGACCGTCACCCGCATGCGGTCGACGGCCGCACCTTCGGGCAGCGGGTAACGGTATATTGCCTCGGCCCAGCCGCTCTCGGTATTGCGGAAGCGCTGGGTCACCTCGACCCGCGCCAGCAACCCGGTGATTTCCGCGGTCACCTCGGTATCGATCGCGACAGCCTGCAGGGAATGTTCGCCACTGTGAAACTCGATACCCCAGAACGGGTCCTGCTCGGCGTGCGCTGTCTCGATGCGGAGGATCAGCACGATAACGAGCAACGCGTATGCCAGCAGGATGTAGCGCTCGCTCCGATGAGTATTGCGGCGCCTGGCCGGCTTCTGGAGGCCGGCAATGCGGCGGGCGGTTTCGGGGTAGCGGTTCCAGGCGTCGGACTCGAGCCGGTCGCGGATGGAGGGTCTGGTCATGGCGGTCTCCCTGGGTCGGACTTCACTGCCCTCCATTCAACCGCCGCCAGGTGTCGCTCCGATTGCCAGCAGTGCAAAACCGGCGCGTGAATTCTGGCAAAGCTATGGCAGCGATGCGGCGCCGCGCTGTTTCGTTTCACCTCGGCGGCGCTGGGCCGTATCATGGCGCGAAGAACCAGCTGGCTTGCTCCGGTGGTCAGTACCTCTTCGCGGGGCACGTTCAAGACGTCCCTGTGCACTACTCGGCTGTTCCCGACAGCCGAGTACCCCTCAAAGAGGTACCTGACCCCTGGAGCTCGCACGACGTGGGTCTTGACATGGTGTACCGCTTTACAGGGATGTATGAAGACAGGACGTCTTCATCCAAGCGACACAGGACGTGCTCGAGCGTTCCCTGGAAAGCGAGTGCACCGTGGCGAGACGGGTAACGGAAAAGAGCAGGAGCGCACGATGCCCCGCCATATCGTGATTGTCGAAGACGAAGCCGCCATTCGGCACAACTACGAGGATGCCCTGCGGCGTTTCGGCTACCGGGTCACCGGTTACGGCGACCGCGAGAGCGCATTGTCGGCCCTGCGCCGCCGTCTGCCCGACCTGGTGATCATCGATGTCGGCCTCGGCGACGATTTCGAGGGCGGCTTCGAGCTGTGCCGCGAGCTGCGCGGCATGTCCCGCAGCCTGCCGATCATCTTCCTCACCGCGCGCGATTCCGACCTCGACGTGATATCGGGCCTGCGCCTCGGGGCCGACGATTACCTGACCAAGGACATCTCCATTCAGCACCTGGTGGCGCGCGTGGTGGCGCTGTTCCGGCGTGTCGAAGCGTTGTCCGGCGGCAATACCGACGAAAAGTTACTCGAGCGCGGGCCGCTGAAATTTTCCCTTGAACGCATGGAAGTGAGCTGGAACGGTGTCGACGTTCCATTGACCGTGACCGAATTCTGGATCATCCACTCGCTGATCCGACACCCCGGTCATGTGCGCACACGGCAGCAGTTGATGGACGACGCCAACGTGCTGGTCGACGACCAGACCATCACCAGCCACGTCAAGCGCATCCGCCGCAAGTTTATGCGGGTGGATGACGGCTTCGACCGCCTGGACACGGTTTACGGCGCAGGGTATCGCTGGAAACCCGGTAACGGAGACGAATGAGCCTTCGAACCAAGCTGCTGGCGCTTTCGCTGCTGACCCTGCTGCTGCCGTGGTCGGCCTGGATGCTCCTGCAGGAACTCGAGGGTTACCTGCGCGGGTCGCACGAAGAGACCCTGCTGGCTTCGGCCCGCACCCTGGCGGGTGCCTTGCCCGATGAATTCCGGGAGCGGCTCGGAGCCTTGCCGGCTGACTACCTGCCGGTGCGCAGCCTGCAGCGTCACCCGTCGCTGGATGGCTACGGCGACGACTGGCCCGGCCAGGAGCCGGGGCGCTGGCTGCCGTCCGTGAATGGCGGACCCGGGCTGCGCGTGATGGCCGGGGAGTACAGCGGCAAGCTGTTCCTTCTGATCGACGTGCCGGTGCAGGAATCCACCGCCGTTGCGGTCATGGTCAGGCTGCTGGTCCGCAGTCCGCGCGGCCTGTTCCGCTACACTATCGAGCCGGCGGCGCCCGGTCCTCTGCAGCTCAGCGACGAGCGCGGCGCCAGCGGGCAGGCGCAGGGCTTCTGGCTGGATCACGGTGAAGGTTTTCGCCTCGAACTGGCGCTGCCGCTCGCCGTGTCGAACAGTGAAATCGCCGTGCGCGCCGACCGGGCGGAAAAGCCTGCGGCGGGGCGAAGCGTGCGCGCGCAATGGCTGCCCCTGCTGCCGGCATGGCGGGCGGCCTCGAACTGGCTGTCGCGCCCGGGAGTGGCCGCAACCCGCAGCTGGCTGGTCGATGCGGACGGCTGGGTGCTGGCCGGTTCCCGGGGTCCCGCAGATGCCGCTGAACCGGGTACCGCGCAGACGACCTGGCTGCAGCGCTCGATTTACGCGCTGGTAGCCGGCAACGAGGCCGAGCCGGTGGCGGGCGATTGGCCCGTGGACCCGGTGCGTTTCGAGCCGACGCTGATGGAAACCATGCAGAGCGGTGGCGAGGCATCGCAATGGGCGCGCGATCCGGATACGGCCGCGGTCTGGAACACGGTCGCCGTGCCGGTAACGGTCGACGGTGCGGTGCGGGGCGCCATCGTGAAACGCTCCACTTCAGAGGGCCTGCTGCTGATGACCAACCGCGCGCTGGCCCGGCTGCTGCTGACCACTCTGGCGCTGGCCCTGCTGCTCGCGGTCGGTCTTTGGCTGTATGCGACCCGCCTGTCGCGGCGGGTGCGCCGGCTGGGCTCGGCGGTTAGCGAGGCGATGGACAGACGGGTGGACCCGGCCACGCTGCCGCTGCTGCGCGACGGCGACGAATTGGGCGAACTGGCGCGCAACAACGAGCGGCTGTTGCGGGCCGTCACCGAGTATGGCCAGTACCTGCAAACCCTGGCCAGCAAACTGTCGCACGAGCTCAAGACCCCTCTGGCCATCACGCGGTCCTCGCTGGACAACCTGGCCACGCACGAACTGGACCCGGAGACCAGGCGTTACATCGAACGGGCCCGCGAAGGTATCGACCGCCAGTCCGCGATCGTGCGCGCGATGAGCGAGGCCAGTCGCCTGGAGGCGTCGATCGAGGGCGCCGAGTGGAGCCGGGTCGACCTGGCTGATTTCGTGCGCGGCTGCACGGACGGCTACCGCGATCTCTACGGCGGTCGCAGGCTGGAGGTATTTCTGCCCGATCGGCCGGTAAGCCTGCGCTGCGCCCCCGATCTGCTGGCCCAGGCGCTCGACAAGCTGGTCGACAACGCGATGTCGCTGAGCGGGACGGAAGACCGTGTGTCGGTTTTGCTGGAAGCCGTTGACGGTCACGTCGACCTGGCGGTGCGCAATACCGGCACGCGGCTGCCGGACGAACTGCAGGACCGCCTTTTCGATTCCCTGGTTTCATTGCGCGCCAGGCGCGGTGAGTCTCCGCACCTGGGCCTGGGGCTTTACATCGTGCGGCTGGTCAGCGCCGCGCACGGCGGTGACGTGTCCGCGCGCAACCTCCCCGGTGAGCAGGGCGTCGAATTCCGTATTAATCTGCCCGTACCGCGCACCGCTAAAGGGATAAGTACGGGTCAATGATGTTCGAGCAGGCCAGGGCAGACCTCGTCGACACCTGCGTGGCGATGGCCGATGCGGGTTTCCTCGCCGGCACCGGCGGTAACCTGGCCCGGCGCGTGGACCCGGAGCATTTCCTGGTCACGCCCTCGGCCACGGACTACTACGCGATGGGTCCTGCAGACATCTGCGTGATGCGGCTTGCAGACACCGAACAGGTGGCAGGCGACAAGATGGCTTCGGTGGAGTCCGGCCTGCATGCCCGGGTGCTGCAGGCGCGGCCGGACTGCACCGTCAGCGTGCATACCCACCAACCCATCGCCAGCGCCTACACGCTGCTCGGCCGGCCCCTGCGCACAAAAACCGTCGAAATCAGCCGACTCCTGGGGCAAACGGTCCCCTGCGTCGCCTACGCGCCGTCGGGAACCGCGGAACTGGCCCAGCTGGTCGCGGACGCTTTCGATGCCGCTACCCATGCCTGCCTGATGCGCAACCACGGCGTGGTTTGTGTCGGCCGGGACATGGGCGAGGGCCGGGCGCGTGCAGTCGCGCTGGAAGCCGCCTGCGCCGAATGGTTCACGGCCCGGCTCGAAAAAGCGGAGCCCATGCCGGCCATGACCGAACAGCTCCCGCAAAATCAACCGCGGTTTTCAGGAACGCCATCCGCGCGATTCATGAAAGCGCAGATTGAAACCCTGCTGCTGAAGGACGTCGCGCGCTTTCGCGTCAAGGGTCTGTACGGCAATCCCGACGATTCGTTTTCGATACGCGCGCCGGGCCAGTCGGAGTTCTTCATCGTGCAGGGCGCGGAGACCCGGCCTCGGCGCAGCATGATGGATGCGTCCGACGGTGTTGCTGCGCTGCATGCGCACCTCTACCGGGCGCGGCCGGACGCCGGCGCCCTGCTGCTCGGACGTTCGCCCTGGTGCACGGCGCTGGCTGCCCTGGGTGCGACCATACCGCTTCTGTTCGACGAGCAGGCGCGTCATATCGGCAAAGTAAAGGCCAGCGTTGCCGCAGGGGATCTGCCCGGCCTGAAAGAAGCCGTTGCGGGCGGGGCGAATGTCGCGATCGTCGGCGGACAGCGGCTGTGCCTTGGCGTCACGCCGGAGCGTATCGTGCTGAACGCGGAACTGTTTGAGAAATGCGCCAAGGCGTTCGTGATCGCCCACAGCAGCGGTGCGCCGGTGAAAAGTCTGCCCGAAAAATCCTGCCGGTTTTATATTCAGCGCATGCTGGACGACCAGGCCCGGGCAGCCGCAAGCCTGGCCGCGGGCCGAATCCCCGAGGGCATGAACGCTTACTGACAGGGCCCGCCGGGCCGGGTTTAAAATGGTTCCGGTTTTCAAAACGAAACATTTGCGGAGAATTTCATGCCGAAACCGATTCGCTGGGGCATCCTGAGCACTGCCCGGATTTCTCGGCAGTTTGCCGGTGATTTTGTTCATGCCGCGGGTGGCGAACTGCTCGCAGTGGCCTCGCGCAGAATGGATCGCGCGCAGGCTTTCGCCGGCGAATTCGCTATCCCGCGAGCCTACGGCAGCTACGACGAGATGCTGGCTGACCCGGATATCGATGCGGTTTACGTCTCCACCCCGCACACCCTGCATTTTGCCAACAGCATGGACGCGATCGCCGCGGGCAAGGCGGTGCTGTGCGAAAAACCGCTGACGGTCGTGCCGGACGATGCGGAAAAGCTGTTCGCGGCCGCCGAGGAGGCCGGCGTCTACCTGATGGAGGCCATGTGGACCTGGTTCCTGCCCGCGGTTCGAACGGCGCTGGACTGGTACCGCGCGGGCCGCATCGGGAGACTGCTGCATGTGAAGGCGGATTTTGGTTACCCGATGCCTTTCGACCCGGCCTCGCGCGTATATGCGCGGGAACTGGCGGGCGGATGCCTGCTCGACATGGGCATTTACCCCATCGCGCTGGCCTGGCTGTTTACGCGTAGCGACCCGCTCTCGATCGGTGTCAAGCACCACCTGGCGCCCAACGGCGCGGACGACGACGTGCTGATGCATTTCGATCTCGGCGAATGCCAGGCTGCGCTCTCCACCTCGTTCCGGGCCAGGCTGCCCAACAGCGCCTGGCTGATCGGCGACGAGGGGACCATTGGCATACCGGATTTCTGGCGAGCAAGCGAATGCACGCTGTATGGTCGCGACGAGGTGCTCGATCACTTCAGCGACGACCGTGAGGGCGGCGGCTTCGAGTTCGAGACGGAGGCCGTCAACCGCGATCTGCAGGCGGGGCGAAAGCGCCCGGAAGTCGTCACCTGGAACGACAGCCGGGCATTTCAGCGGCACATGGCCGCCGTGTTCGAAAAGATGGGTCAGCAGCCGGTGTTGTAATCGCCGCCGACAGCAGCCATGTTTTTCCTGGAACCCAAACGAAGAGGATTCAAGCAATGAAAGACATGGCTTTTGAAGTCACGCTGAACATGCCCTACAAAGAGGCGGTCGATGTCGTGGTCGACGCGCTCAAGCAGGAAGGTTTTGGCGTGCTGACCCGGATCGACGTGCACGATACGCTGAAGGAAAAAATCGACGTCGACTTTCGCAAGTACTCGATACTGGGTGCCTGCAATCCGCCGCTGGCGCACAAGGCGCTGAGCAATCGGCCGGACGTCGGCCTGATGCTGCCCTGCAATGTCGTGGTGGAAGAAAACGACGAGGCGCAGTCACTGGTTCGTATTCTCAACCCCAAGGCGATGATGGAAGCCGGCGGCTTCGCCGACGATCCGGTGCTGGGTGAAGTCGGAGGAGAAGCGGACGCGCGCCTGCGCCGGGTGGCCGAAGCCCTGGGTACCCTGTAGCAGTGCGCCATCCGTGGGAGCCTGCCATGCGGGCGAATGCTCATCGCCCGCATGGCGGGCTCCCACAAGAGAATCGCATTCGCCCGCATGGCGGGCTCCCACAAGAGAATCGCATTCGCCCGCATGGCGGACCCCACAAGAGATTTCTGTTCCCCGCACGACGGGCTCCCACTTAATTCGACAATCGATCGGGAACCCCTGCTAGAATCACCCAATTCCCAATCGACGACAGGCCGCCGTGGACAAGGACGTATACGAAAAACTCAAGGCTCAGGGCCATAACCGCATCCCGGTCTGGCGCACCGTGCTGGCGGACCTGGATACGCCGCTGTCGGTCTACCTGAAACTGGCCGACGGGCCGGACGCCTACCTGCTGGAATCGGTGGAGGGCGGTGAAACCTGGGGTCGTTTCTCGATTATCGGCTTGCCCTGCGTGCGCCGCTACGTGCTGCGCGGCGATACCGTCACTGCTTACGAGGATGGCGCCGAGATCGGGCGTGAGTCCGTCGACGATCCGCTGGACTTCGTCTCCCGCCTGCAGCGCCAGTACGACGCACCCAAGCTGGATGAACTGCCGGTGTTCACCGGCGGGCTGGTGGGTTACTTCGGGTACGAGATCGTGCAGCGCTTCGAGGGGCGGCTGCGCGACGACGACAAGCCGGACCAGCTCGACACGCCCGACATGGTGCTGCTGCAGTCCGAGGAAGTGGCGGTGTTCGACAACCTGGCCGGGCGCCTGTACCTGGTGGTCAACGTCGACCCCCACCGCGCCGACGCCTGGTCCTCGGCCCAGCGGCGGCTGGACCGCCTGGTCTACCGCCTGCGCTGCGGCAGCCCGGGTTACGGCGAGGGCTCGGTGCAGCGCACCCCGATCGACGAGAAGGACTTCAGCCACAGCATCGATCGTGCCGACTACATTTCCGCGGTCCAGAAGTGCAAGGAGTACATCCTGGCCGGCGATATTTTCCAGGTGGTACTGTCGCAGCGCATGAGCGTGCCCTTCGACGCGCGCCCGCTGGACGTCTACCGGGCGCTGCGCGCCCTGAACCCCTCGCCGTACATGTATTTCATCGACCTGGGCGACACCCAGATCGTGGGTTCGTCACCCGAGGTGCTGGTGCGCGTGCAGGACCGCAAGATGACCGTTCGGCCGATTGCCGGTACACGCTGGCGCGGTGACACGGCCGAGGAAGACCAGCGGCTGGAAGAAGAACTGCTGGCCGACCCGAAGGAGCGGGCCGAGCACCTGATGCTGATCGACCTGGGCCGCAACGACGTCGGCCGCGTGGCGAAGACCGGCAGCGTGAAGGTAACCGACATGATGGTGGTCGAGCGCTACTCGCACGTGATGCACATCGTTTCGCAAGTCGACGGTGAACTGGCCGAGGGCATGACCGCGGCCGACGCGATCCGCTCGGCGTTCCCGGCGGGCACGCTTTCAGGTGCGCCGAAGATCCGGGCGATGGAGATCATCAACGAGTTCGAGCCCGTGCGCCGCAACGTCTACGCGGGCGCGGTGGGCTACATCAACTGGAACGACGACACCGACCTGGCGATCGCGATTCGTACCGCGGTGATCAAGGACGGCAAGCTGCACGTGCAGGCCGGCGGCGGCATCGTGGCCGACTCCGACCCCGAAAAGGAGTGGGAGGAGACCCTTAACAAGGGCCGTGCGCTGCTCACGGCCGTCAATACCGCCTCGAAAGGCCTTTAGCTCAAATACTTAGTCTTCAAAGTAACGGTCTGCCAGGCTGCTGAAGCCGGCTTTTGCAGAGGCTGCGGGCCGGTCGCCCTGGGACCGGGCAGGCCGTTGTTCACGAACAAGCTGCACCGCCGGTCGTTCAGTGCGCCTTTTGCCGCCGTTGCCGTTGCCGCCATTGTTGTTGCCGAGGTTTCCATTGCCGCCGCTGCCGTTGCGCGCCCGCACGGGTTTGCGCCCGTTGCGCCGCGGTTTACGGTCAGAATTCTGTCCGGCGCCACGCTCGTTGCCCCGGCCGTTGTCGTGGTAGTCGCTGTTGGCCGCCCGTGTGCCTGCTTCGTAACCATCCAGCACCTGCTGCGGCACTTTACTGCGCAGCAGTTTCTCGATGCCGCCGAGCAGTTTCCACTCGTCCCTGGCAACCAGTGACAGGGCCTTGCCTTCGCGGCCGGCGCGGCCGGTGCGGCCGATCCGGTGCACATAATCCTCGGGCACGTTGGGAAGTTCGAAATTGACCACGTAGGGCAGGTGGTCGATATCCAGGCCGCGGGCTGCGATATCCGTGGCCACCAGCACGCGCACGCGGCCCTGCTTGAAGTCCGCCAGCGCCCGCGTGCGGGCGGCCTGGGTCTTGTTGCCGTGGATCGCGGTGGCGCTCAGCCCGTCCGCTTCCAGCTGCCGCGCCAGGCGGTTGGCGCCGTGCTTGGTGCGCGTGAATACCAGCACCTGCTGCCAGTTGCCCGCGCCCACGAGGTGCGAGAGCAGTTCGCGCTTGCGGTGTTTTTCGACCGGGTGCACGACCTGCTCGATGCGCTCGACCGTCGCGTTGGGCGCCGCGACTTCGACCAGTTCCGGCCGGTTCAGCATCTGGCCGGCCAGTTTCCGGATTTCACCGGGGAAGGTCGCCGAGAACATCAGGCTCTGGCGGTCCTCGGTGCCGGGAAGACACTTCACGATGCGGCGGATGTCGTGGATAAAGCCCATGTCGAGCATGCGGTCGGCCTCGTCCAGCACCAGCATTTCGACCTCGGAGAGATCGACGGTGCCGCGCTGCACGTGGTCCAGCAGGCGGCCGGGCGTGGCGATCAGCACTTCGATGCCGCTGCGCAGCCGGCTGATCTGCGGGTTGATGTTGACGCCGCCGAACACCACCGCGGCGCGGTGGGGCAGGTGGCGGCCATAGGTCTCGATGCTGTCGGCGACCTGTGCCGCCAGTTCCCGCGTCGGGGTCAGCACCAGCACGCGTACTGAGCGCGCTGCGCGTTCTTTGGGCCGCTCACTCAGCAACTGCAGCATCGGCAGGGTAAAGCCGGCGGTCTTGCCGGTGCCCGTCTGGGCTCCGGCCATGATGTCCCGGCCCTGCAGTACGAGGGGGATGGCCTGCGCCTGGATCGGGGTCGGTTCGGTGTAGCCCTGCTCATCAATCGCGCGCAGGAGTTCGGCCTTCAGGCCGAGGGATTCAAATGACATGTGGAGATTGCTCCGCTACTGCCCTGCCATCACGCCGTCCTGGCGAATGGAAACCGGTCGAGGGAGTAGGAGTAAAAGGAATGTGGCCACCGGTCGTGGCCTGGAAGAAGGCGCAGTCTAGCAGAAACGAACGGCGCGGGTAGGGTTTATTTTTCTTGGGGGTCTCGCGAGGTGCGACAATTTGTCACATCCGCGCAGCGCCGCCTGTCATTAGAATGGCCGCTTTCAATACTCAATCGGCTGAATCGATGAAAAACGCCCTGCTGCCCGGCTTGCTTCTTGTGTTTCCTCTGTCTTCTGCTGTCGCCCTGGCGGACACGGATCTCATCGGCGAGACAAGTGACGACAGTGACATCGAGGTCGTGCTGGTCACCGGGGTTCGCATCCACGATCAAATGGAGCTTCAGCCCAGCCACGTCAGCCAGTCCGGCCTGGACAACAGCGACTTGATGCGCATGTTTCCGGGCGGCAACCGCAACGCCAACGGTCCGCTCACCCGGATCTCGCAGTACCGGGGCCTGGCCGGTGCCCAGAACAACGTGCTGGTGGACGGCGCCGGCTACAGCGCGGACTGCCCCAACTGGATGGATACGCCGCTGTCTTCCATTCCGCAGTCGCTGACCGAGTCGGTCACGCTGTACCGCGGGCTGGCCTCGGTAAAAACCGTGCAGGAGGGTCTCGGCAACGGCATCGCGATCCGCTCGCGCAGCGGTGACTACTCGATGGATGACGGCTGGTCGGCTTACGGCAGCGCTACGGCCGGCTACGGCAGCAACGCCTCGTCGTTCAACGGTTCGCTATTTGCCGGCTTCCATAATGCCGACAACTGGATCGACGTGGCCGGCAGCACGGACACGGGTGACGATTACGAATTCGATGGCGGTACCGCGCTGGCCACCGAGTACGACCGCAAGCAGTACCGGCTGGGCTATGGCCGCCGCCTGGGCGAGGCCGAACTCACATTGCGGGCCGCGATCAACCGTACCGGCAACGCCGGCACACCGGCGCTGCCGATGGACATGCGCTACCTGGACTCGGAGCAGTACAGCTTTGAGCTGAAATCGCCGCTCGGCCCCGGGAGACTGCATGTTTCGGCCAGCACGCTGAGCGTCGACCACATCATGGACAATTTCACGCTGCGCCCCGTGCCGCTGAACCTCAAGGGCATGCCCACCTACCGCGAGTCGGCGCCGCTGGGTGAAACGCACGCCATGGCCCTGAGCTACCTGATGGAAGGTGACAATATACGTTGGGAGTTCGGGCTGGACGGTAAATGGGAGAGCCACGATCACCCGGTCAACGATCCGACGAAGCCGGCGTTTTTCCTTGACAACTTCGTGGACGTGGAGCGCGACCGCCTGGGCCTGTTTGGCACGGTTTCCCGGATGGCGGCGGGCTGGGACTTCGAGGCCGGCCTGCGCTTCAACCGCGTTTCCATGGACGCGGGCAAGGTGGGCGGTAACCTGGCCATCCCACCGGCCAGCCCGATGTACGCGCAGCAGGAGCGCCTGGACGAACTGGCCGCCGACTTCAACGCGGCCGATCGGTCCGCAACCGACGATCAATGGAGCGGGCTGCTGAAAGCCAGCCGCGACCTGGATGAGGGGGTACGCCTGAACCTGGGCCTTGGCCGCAAGGCCCGCTCGCCCAGCTACCAGGAGCGCTACCTGTGGCTGCCGATGACGGCCACTGCCGGCCTTGCTGACGGCTATACTTATATCGGCGATCTCAAGCTGAAACCGGAGACCAGTATCGAACTGACCGCCGGCATCGACTGGAGCGGCGAACATTTTCAGCTGACGCCGGAAGTGTTCTGGCGCGATGTGAGCAATTTCATTCAAGGGATACCCTCGAGCAACGATACGGCAAACCGCTTCGCCCTGGCGTCGAGCGGCAAGCTGCCGCTGCAGTACGGCAACGTCGACGCTGAGCTGTACGGCTTCGACATGGGCTACGAGTGGCGCTTCAGCGGAGAACTGATGCTGCGCGGCACACTCAGCTACGTACGCGGCAAGCGCAGCGACGGTAACGATAATCTTTATAGAATCCCGCCGCTTACGTCCGTTGCAGAACTGATATATCAACGTGAGCGCTGGTTTGTCGCGGTGGAAAGCGTGGCGGCGGCCCGCCAGGACCGGGTTGCGGACTACAACGACGAGCAGGAAACCGCCGGCTGGGGCGTTCTCAACCTGCGCGGCGCGCTGCGCCTCAACGACACGTTCACCCTGGGGCTGGGTGCGGAAAACCTGTTCGACAAGGTTTACCGCGATCACCTGGGGGGCTATAACAGGGTTCGGACAAGCGACATACCCGTGGGCGAGCGCATCGTCAGCATGGGAAGGAACATCTACCTGAAACTCGATGCCAGTTGGTGAACCCGGAAAATCGACCACGCTTTCGCGGCAAAACCTGCTGCGGCTCTGGTCGATCCGCAGCATCCTGTTGATGGTGCTCATTGTTGCCCTGACCTGGCTGAGCGACTTCACGGAATACGAACTGCCCTGGACGCCCCTGTGGGCCCTGGTACTCGGGCTGGGCCTGCTGAACGTGGCGTTGCTGTACCGCCTGTGGCTGCCCGCGCCGGTGACAGCGGTTGAATTTTTCGCCAACCTGCTGCTGGACATCGTGTTTCTTTCCGCCGTGCTGTACTTCAGCGGCGGGCCATCCAATCCGCTGGTCAGTTTTTACCTGATACCGGTGATCGTCAGCGCCGCGGTGCTCAGCGTGCGTCATACCGGCATCGTCGCCGCCGCGGCGGTCGCCAGTTACACCGTGCTCTTCAACTGGCACAGGCCGTTCGAGCTGTTCGGCACGATGGGCCAGGCGGGCATGAACGCGCACATGATCGGCATGTGGCTGAATTTCGTATTCAGCGCGCTGCTGATCGCCTGGTTCGTCGCGCGCATGGCGCAGTCGATGCGCGGCCAGCACGACGCGATGCTGCGGGTGCGCGCAGAAGCAGCGCGCAACGAAACCCTCATCGGCGTGGCAGGAATCGCCGCCGGCGCGGCGCACGAACTGCGCACACCGCTGGCCACGATGACGGTGCTGACCGATGAGCTGCAAGGCGAACACCCCGAACTGGCCGAGGACCTGGCCCTGATGCAGCAGCAGCTCGACCGCTGCGACGCCATCCTCGGCGAGCTCGTTGCGCTGACCGCCCAGGGCGAGGGCATGCAGCGCGGCACGCTGGCGGCCCTGGTGTTCGCGCTGATCGACAAGTGGCGCATTGCGCGGCCGGAGATCCGGCTGCAGGTGGACTGCGACGCCAGCGCCGAAGACACCGCCATCGCTTTTGACCAGAGCCTGCATCACGCCCTGATGAACCTGCTGCACAACGCCGCCGATGCCAGCCCGCAGCAGGTCTCGCTGGAGGCGAGGGCGGATGGCGGGCAGGCGCTGATCGTGGTGCAGGATCGCGGCGAGGGCATTCCCGCTGATATCGCCGAGGCCCTGGGCCGCCGTTTCGTCAGCCGCAAGGACGGCGGGCTGGGACTGGGCGTGTTGATTTCCAGCGCCTCCATTGAGCGCCTGGACGGACAGCTGACCCTGCTGGATCGCGAGGGTGGCGGAACGCGCTGGGAAGTGCGGCTGCCGCGGGTCGATGCACCATGAGTAGCCGGCGGCTGTTGCTGGTCGACGACGACACGGCCTTCCTGCAGGTGCTGTCGCGCGCGCTGGAGCGGCGTGGTTTCGAAGTGCTGACGGCCGAGACCGCGGATGAAGCGCTTGCAACGGCCCGCGTGGCGCGTCCGCAGTTCGCGGTGGTCGACCTGAAGCTGCAGGAAAGTTCGGGCCTGGACCTGGTGCCGCAGCTGGCCGAGATCGACCCGAACATGGTCATCGTGGTGCTGACCGGATACGGCAGCATCACCACGGCCGTTACCGCCATCAAGCGCGGCGCGGCCAACTACCTTTCCAAGCCGGTGCGCGTGGAAGAAGTGATCTCGGCGCTGGGCGAACCCAAACCCGGGGCTGCGCCGAAAGAGGACGACTACAGCCCGATGTCGGTCGAGCGCGTCGAGTGGGAACACATCCAGAAGGTGCTACAGGAGAACGACGGCAACATTTCCGCCACCGCGCGCAGCCTGGGCATGCACCGCCGTACGCTGCAGCGCAAGCTGGCCAAGAAGCCGCGCTCGGAGTAAAGCGCGTCGCAGCGTAATCTACTGATCGTCGCGTCCTTCGGGTAAACTCTGCCTTTCGCCCACGAGGAACGGTAGCCGAATGATCCTGATGATCGACAACTACGACTCCTTCACCTACAACCTGGTGCAGTACCTGGGTGAGCTCGGTGCGGAAGTCGAAACCGTGCGCAACGACGCGGTGACCCTCTCGGACATCATCGGCATGAAGCCGCAAGGGATCGTGATCTCGCCCGGGCCGTGCACGCCGAACGAGGCCGGCGTGTGCCTGGAGGTGGTCGCCAAGCTGGGTCGCAGCTATCCTATTTTCGGTGTTTGCCTGGGGCACCAGTGCATCGGTCAGGCCTTCGGCGCCGAGATCGTGCGCGCCGACAGGGTGATGCACGGCAAGACCTCGATGATCGTGCACCGCAACCAGGGCGTGTTTGCCGGGCTGCCGATGCCTTTCGAGGCGACGCGTTACCATTCGCTGGTAATCCGCCCGGACTCCCTGCCGGACTCGCTGCAGATGATGGCCTGGACCGAGGAAGGAAACGGGCACCAGATCATGGGCGTGAAACATGCGCAATTCAATATTCAGGGTGTGCAATTTCACCCGGAATCGATACTGACCCGCCCGGGACACGATCTGCTGAGGAACTTCCTGTTGTCGATCAGCCCGGAGTACGCAGCCTAGAAGCGAACCCGCCTATGGATATCAAGCAGGCCCTGGCGCACATCGCGAGCGGCAAAAATCTTTCAACCACCGAGATGCAGGCCGTCATGGGACAGGTCATGACCGGCGAAGCCACCCAGGCCCAGATCGGCGCTTTCCTGATGGGATTGCGCGTGAAGGGCGAGACCATCGATGAGATTACCGGCGCGGTGAAGGTGATGCGCCAGCTCGCTTCCAGGGTGGATGTGAGCGGCCCGCACATGGTAGATATCGTGGGCACCGGTGGTGACGGCGCCAATCTCTTCAACGTTTCCACCGCCTCCAGCTTCGTGGTGGCGGCCGGCGGCGGCAGCGTGGCCAAGCACGGCAACCGCTCGGTGTCGTCCAGTTCGGGCAGCGCCGATGTGCTGGAAGCGGCCGGCGTGTCGCTGGACCTGAGCACACGGCAGGTGGCCGAGTGCGTGCGGCGGGTGGGCGTGGGATTCATGTTCGCCCCGCAGCACCACAGCGCGATGCGTCACGCCATCGGCCCGCGCAGGGAAATGGGCATGCGCACGATCTTCAACGTGCTGGGGCCGATGACCAACCCGGCCGGTGTTACCCGCCTGCTGGTGGGCGTGTACGACGCCTCCTTGTGCCGGCCGGTGGCCGAGGTGCTCAACCGCCTGGGCGCCGAGCACGTGATGGTGGTGCGCTCGGACGACGGCCTGGACGAAATCAGCATCGCCGCGCCCACCCGCGTGGTTGAAGCGCGGCGCGGCGAGATCAGCGAGTACGTGCTGACACCCGAGGAAGCAGGCGTGAAAACCGTCAGCCTGGACGGCCTGGAAGTGCAGGGCGCGCAGGAATCGCTGGACCTGATCCGCAAAGCGCTGTCCGGCGCCACCGGGGACCTTGCCGAGCGGGCCCGCAGCTTGGTGGCCCTGAACGCCGGCGCCGCGCTTTACGTGGCGGGGCTGCAGCCCGATGTGAAATCAGGGGTGGCGGAGGCGCAGCGCCTGATGCGAAGCGGCTTGCCCTGGGCGCGCCTCGAGGCCCTGGCCGAACTGACCTCGAAGATGTAGGAGTGCGCCATGCGCGCGACCCGACAACTGTCACGCGCATCGCGCGCTCCTGAGAGGCTGACCTTTGCTAGAATCGCGGTTTACGCTGCGCCAACCAATCAACCTATGCCTGACATCCCGTCCATCCTGCAGAAAATCCTCGCCACCAAGGCCGAGGAAGTCGCATTGCGCCGTTCACGGCGCCCGCTTCAGGAGTTGCGCGCGGCCGCCCGGGACTGCCCGCAGGCCCGTGGCTTCGCCGAGCGCCTGCGCTGCCTGGCGCAAACGGGGCCGGCCGTGATCGCGGAAGTCAAAAAGGCTTCCCCCAGCGCCGGCGTGATCCGCGCCGATTTCAGCCCCGTGAAAATCGCTGAAAGCTACGAGGCCGCCGGCGCCGCCTGCCTCTCGGTGCTGACCGACGAGCAGTATTTCCAGGGCAGCGACGACTACCTGCGTGAAGCCCGTGGAGCCTGCGCCCTGCCGGTGCTGCGCAAGGATTTCCTGGTGGACCCCTGGCAGGTATTCGAATCCCGCGTGCTGGGCGCCGACTGCGTGCTGTTGATCGCCGCCGCGATGAGCCGCGGCCAGTTGCAGGACCTGGACGGCCTGGCGCGCGAGGCCGGCCTGGATGTGCTGGTCGAAGTACATGATGGCGACGAGCTGGCCGATGCACTGCAAACCGGTGCGAACCTGCTGGGCGTGAACAACCGCGACCTGCACACCTTCAGCACCGACCTCGGAACCTCCGAGCGCCTGTACCCGCTGGTGCCCGACGACCGTGTGTTCGTCACCGAGAGCGGCATCCACACGTCCGCGGACGTCGCGCGCCTGCGAGCCGCCGGCATCGATACGTTCCTGGTCGGCGAAGCCTTCATGCGCGAGGACGACCCCGGCGCAGCGCTGCGCCGCCTGTTTTTTGAAGGAGATTCGGCATGAGACACCTGGCCATCCTCACTTGCCTGTTGCTGGCCCCGCTGGCGGTGCAGGCTGAGATCCCGCCGGAGACCCGCTGGGCAGATCCCTCGCACGTGAGCCTGGATATCGAGTTTCCCGGCGACGGCTACCACGCCAACTGGGAGCTGTTCCGCTGCGATTGCGGCGATTTGCTGGTGCATTCCGAGCTGCAGGCGGGCGGCGACTCGGAAGTCGGCGAAACCCTGATGGTGCAGCGGCGCGTGGTGCTGAGCCGCGGTTTCGGTGATCAGCAGGAAGAGCTGGGCGCCTCGCTGGATGCGCCGGCGCTGATGATGCAGTTGACCGCACGGCTGCTGGACCGCGCCGAACCCGGCGGACCGTCGAAAGTCACCGGCGTGACCGGCGTGGAAGCCAGGGAAGAAATCATGAATATCATGCTCGATACCGGCACCGCGGTGGGCGGTTTCCAGGCCCCGTGGTCGGTGAAAGGACGCCTGGAGCATGCCGGCGACACGCGCCGCCGCTTCGATCTGAAGTTCACCTTCTCGGTACGCGGCCAGGACGGCGAGCAGAACGTCGACATGCACCTGCGGGGCATGGCCGATTACGCCAAGACGGCCTTCCCGGTCGCCCCCTCGGAACCGCTGGAAGGCTGGCTGATCACCTGGCGCGACCCGGCGGACAAGGCGGCCAACGAGGCCCTGGCCATGCGCACGCTGGAAGAACTAAGAGCACTTCTGGAAGAAGTTAAATAGCGTAGGAGCCCGCCATGCGGGCGATAAACAAGCCGGGAACCTCGATCGCCCGCATGGCGGGCTCCCACGGCAAGATCGTTCCCTTGGATGAAAACGTCATCCTGGAAGGCGCCGCGGTAATAGAACGTCATCCCGGAATTTGTTTTCTTTTTCGTCATCCCGGAATTTGTTTTTTTCGTCATCCCGGAATTTGTTTTTATACGTCATCCCGGAATTTGCCGCAGGCAAATATCCGGGATCTCCCAAGTCACGACTGGCAAAACCGTTACAGCAAAC
>Ga0180435_10002537_pt1 | contig 18593 bp, 9 predicted proteins | sample SS_ome_3_FD_132467 | JGI IMG/M metagenome (GOLD analysis project Ga0180435, IMG submission 132467) | Hypersaline lake sediment archaeal communities from the Salton Sea, California, USA - SS_3_S_1 metaG | ecosystem: Environmental > Aquatic > Non-marine Saline and Alkaline > Hypersaline > Sediment...
GATTTCAGACATTGAGAGAAATCATTATACATAATATGGAGCCTGAACCTGGTCAATAAATCTAATCATAACTTACATGAGAAAGTGCGCACTTATCCTAATTTGTATATTCCTCTGTGGATCGCAGAGTCTGTTCGGACAGACAACCATTACAGGAACAGTAAGTTCTGCAGCAGATGGTTCTCCTTTGCCGGGCGCAACAGTAGCCGTGCCTGGTACGCCAGTAGGTACGATTTCCACGGAAGATGGAACCTACTCGGTTTTGGTACCGGCCGGGGCAGATGAACTGGTATTCCAGTACGTGGGAATGATATCCCAGACGGTGGCTATCGAAGGACGAACTATCATTGATATTGCTCTGGAAGTTGATGCCATGGGTCTTGAAGAATTGGTGGTAGTCGGTTACGGCACACAGAAAAAGGCTACGATAACCGGTTCTGTATCGGAAATTAATGCCGATGTGATAACCCAGGCACCGCAGGCCAACATCAGTAATGCGCTGGTAGGCAGAATGACCGGACTTCTGACCGTTCAGCGGGAAGGCGAGCCAGGCGAAAGTTCAACTACCCTGCGAATTCGTGGTCAGGGTACTTTTTCCGGTTCTGCCGAGCCGCTTATTATGATAGATGGTATTGAGGCCAGGAATTATGACAACCTCGATCCCAACGAAATTGAAAACATCACTGTCCTTAAGGATGCATCAGCCACAGCAGTATATGGTGTAAGGGGTGCAAATGGTGTAATTATTATTACAACCAAAAGAGGAGAGCTCGGGCGACCAAAACTGAGTATCTCCTCCAATGTCGGGGTTAACACGATGACTGCATTGAAAGAAAATACACCCAGTTATCCCTACGCCCTCGCCTATAATGAGGCACTCAGGTACAATTCCTATACTACGGGCACCTATATCCCAAAATTCACTGAAGAGGATATTGAACTTTTCAGGACAGGAGAGGATCCGATATTTCATCCCGATGTGGACTGGATGGACCTGTTTTTCAAGAAAAATGCATTGCAGACCAATCATAATGTAAATATATCAGGGGGAACAAAACTGATGAAATATTTTGTTTCTGCAGGTTATTTTTTCCAGGAAGCAGGGTTTAATGACGATCTGACTTCACTGGCTCCTGGTTTTAACGCTCAGCATACCTACAAGCGTTACAACCTGCGTTCAAACTTTGATTTTAACATTACAAAAAGACTTACTGCAAGTTTGCAAATTGCTGAACAGATCGATCGTAAAAAAGGACTTGACACCGGTTACTTGCTTGATAAGGTATTTAACATGCCTCCATGGCCTTCTCCCGGTATTGTCGATGGCAAAATTGTAAATGTATATGATATTTACGGAGGTGATATTTTGGAAAGATTCCTTGGTTCGGGATATCGGTTATTCCTGAATAATTATCTGACCACATCTCTCCGGTTTGATTACGATCTGGATTTCATAACAGAAGGTTTAAAAATCCATACTACTGTTTCTTACTGGAACAGGGCCAGTGATACCAAGAATTACAGCAAAAATGTACAGACTTACAAACCCCTGCGTTTAGAGGACGGAACCATACTATATGCCAGTCAGAATGATGATCAGCCTTTTGGCTACTGGGAAAGATCAGGGAAGCTCAGGAAGAATTATCTGGAAGCAGGCTTCGATTACAACAGGAGTTTTGGAAATCACAATGTAGGAGGACTTTTATTATACAACCAGTCTAAATTGTATGATCCCAATCTTGCTTTTGTAATTCCTAACGGACACCAGGGACTGGTCGGAAGGGTTACCTATAATTATGGCTTGCGCTATCTTGCTGAATTCAATATAGGGTACAATGGTACTGAAAATTTTGCCGTTGGCCAGCGATTTGGATTATTCCCCGCCTACTCCATTGGCTGGATTGTAACAGAAGAACCTTTCTTCCCAAGGAACAACTTTATTACCTACCTTAAAATCAGGGCAACCTATGGTGAGGTTGGAAATGACAGGATTGGCGCTGAAAGATTTTTATACAGACCAACCTCTTATATATTTGATGAAATTGTAGCTAATGATAAAGAAGCTCAATTCTATTACTTTGGTATTCCTGGTTCCACATGGCAGCAATACCAAGGGTCATTTGAAGGAACAAATGGGAATCCCAACCTGACATGGGAGCGCGCCCAGAAAACCAATCTCGGAGTAGATCTCACCCTGTTTTCGAGCAAACTCAATATTTCCGGTGACTATTTCTATGAGTATCGCGACAATATCCTGGCGTTCCCCCAGACTATTCCAAATATTCTTGCAGCAGAACTTGCTCCACAGAACTGGGGAGAGATGGAAAATGAAGGCTTTGAGCTGGAATTTACTTTCAGGGACAGAAATAATGATCTCAGTTATTGGGTAAACGGCGTGTATACATTTGCACAAAACACCGTACTTTTTCAGGATGAGGTACAGCGGCCTTTTACCTACCAGAACCGCACCGGACAGTCTGCCGGGCAATTCTTCGGACTAATAGCGCAGGGTTTTTACAATTCTTGGGAAGAGGTAAATGATGCATACAGGCCTGTAGCCCAGACCCAGGGGAACAGGATTATGCCCGGAGATCTTAAATTTAAGGATGTAAATGGTGATGGGATTATTGACCAGGATGACCAGGTACCTTTGGGTTACTCTTCATTTCCTGAGGTAATTTTCGGGTTATCATTTGGTGCGAATTATAAAGGCTTTGGATTGTCTGTCCTTTTCCAGGGAGCAGATCGCGTAAGCAGGTATGCAGGTGCCAGAATGTACAGGCCTTTCGCCTGGGAATCTGCCATTACACAATACATCAATGACCACTCCTGGACGCCGGAAAGATATGCAAACGGTGATCCTATTGAATTTCCGCATCTGTCGGCAGACGGTATTCAGGTATACAGCTATCAGTCATCCTCATGGTGGATTCAGAATTCACGCTATGTACGACTCAAAAATGTGGAGCTGAGCTATAAATTCACAAGTGAGTCATTGCTAAAGGCGAACATCAGTTCTGCGCGCATCTTCCTGAATGGACATAACCTGCTTACATGGGATAACCTCTGGCCTGGCGATGATCCTGAACAATTTACGTCCGGTAGTAACTACGGGTATTACCCGATAACGAGAACTGTTAATTTAGGTATACATGTTTCTTTCTAAACATAACTATATGAAGACCCTGAGAAATCTGATATTACCCGTTGGTATTTTCACTGTTGTTTTCCTGATTCCTCATTCCTGTGAGGAGATGTTTGGAGATTATCTGGAGAAACCACCGGGAGTGGATGTTACAGAGGATACTATTTTCTCCACTAGAATAATCGCTGAGACTTTTCTCACCTCCATCTATGCAACTGGTGTGGAAACTGGTTATCCGACGTGGGATGACTGGAACGGAAGAAGGGATACACCATTCTCATCATGGACTGACGAAGGCGAAAATGTAGCATCCTGGTATTACTCCCATCAGTTTAATGCAGGAGGGCTCAACCCCACCTCCGGTTCACATGAAAACAGGGGAAGATGGCGGGGACGATTTGTATCCCTCCGAAAAATCGGCATATTCCTGGACAGGGTGCATGATGTTCCGGACGTTACAGCAGAATGGAAAGATCAGGCAGCTGGTCAGGCCATATTTATCAGGGCATTATGCTACTTCGACATGTTTAAAATTTATGGAGGTGTACCTATTATTGATAAGCGCCTTGGTGCCACAATTGAGAATCCGGATGCAATAAGAATCCCCAGAAGCAGCGTAGAGGAAACTGTAAATTTCATTGTCGCCCAGTGTGACACTGCCGCTTTACTTCTGCCCGACACATGGCCATCTGAAGATGTTGGCAGGGCAACAAAAGGTGCCGCACTGCTGCTCAAGGCAAAGACACTTTTATATGCCGCAAGTCCCTTAAGCAATACTGGCGACCCGGTTGTCCCACTGCCCGACCAAAATGAATTGATCTGCTACGGCAACTACGATGTGAATCGCTGGCAGCTGGCAGCAGATGCTGCTCAGGCTGTTATCGACTGGGCCCCTTCCGGAGGAAAGAAGCTCATAGATGACAGGGAAGTTCACCCTGAGTGGGGTGTAGTGCAGAATTATTATGACGCATGGCATGAAGCAGATAATGAAGAATCAATCTTTGCGGCAAAAAATATCGGTCAGGTTGGGGCAGGACATACCCTATGGAAAGGAATGAACAACTTCTATCAAGCACAGGGTGGCGCAATGACCAACCAAAACTGGGTTGAGAAATACGAAAAGCGCGATGGCACACCGCAAACCTGGAGTCAGACCGGCGGTAATAACCTGGCGGAACTTTTAGCAGAGCTTGATCCTCGTTTTGTGCAGTCTGTAGCCTATGTAGGCTCTTACTGGAACCAGGATTTTCCCAATCTTGCATTATATGAAGGCGGGGTTGCTGATAACCAGCCGCCACTGCTCGGTAATAAGACTGGATACTGGCAACGGAAAATGGTACCACCTGAGATGAGAACCGGTGTGGGTGGATGGCCTATCTGGAACATACTCCGCCTGGCTGAAGCCTATCTGATCAAAGCTGAAGCACTAAATGAAGCGCAGGGACCAGTGCCTGAAGCCTACGCAGCAGTAAATAAAATCCGTGCACGCGCCGGTATGCCCGACTTTCCCCCGGGACTAACCCAGGAAGAATTCAGACAGAAAATAAGGAATGAAAGAGATATAGAATTATACGCAGAGAATAATCGCCTGTGGGATGTCATGCGATGGGTTATCGCCGATAAAACAGATCCGGTTACAGGGAAAGCGATACTGAATGGCGAAATATGGGGACTCAGAATTACCAAGCAGCCGGATCCGAGCACAGAATACAGCTATGAACCCTATGTTTTTGAAGTACGCTCATGGTACCCTCAGATGTATCACTGGCCGTTTCAGCAAAACGAAGTAAATAAAGGGTACCTGATACAGAATCCGGGTTATTAATGTTGTCTTTCATGTCATTAAAAAAGATTTAAAGTGAAACATACTACAATCTATAAAAATATGCTTCTGACCTGCCTTCTCGTATGTGCAGCTGAGGTTGCATGGGGACAAACAAACGATGCAGATACCCTGGTTAATACAGACACAACCGAAAGTGTAATAAATTTGGCCTTCACCGCGCAGCCTTCCTGGATGGTCACCAATGCTGCTGCTTCAATTTCCGGTGATGAGCTCAGCAGGACTTTTGCATCAAATTTTGCCAATACGCTGATCGGGCGCCTACCCGGGCTTACCGTTGTCAGAAGGGGCAGCGAACCGGGTGTTGAATCGACCGGAATCTATGCACGGGGAATCGGAACCTTCAGTGATTTCAAGGATGTAATGGTGATCGTAGATGGTTTTGAGTCGAAATTAGAATATCTCACGCCGGAAGAGGTTGAATCTGTTACACATTTAAAAGATGCAGCATCAGCAGCCATGTATGGAGGAAGGGCTGCAAACGGGGTGCTGCTGGTAACAACCAGGAGAGGTATTGATGCACCGATGCAGATTAGTTTTACCGCACAAACAGGCCTGGAAAGTGCAATTACCCTCCCCGACTTCCTGAGCTCTTATGATTACGCCACACTCTATAATGAAGCATTGATCAACGATGGATTTCCGGCGCAGTATATGGAAGCTGATCTGAATGCCTACCAGTCCGGAAACAGCCCGTATTTTCATCCGGATGTAGACTGGTACGACGAAGTACTGAGGGATTTTGCGCCCTTTTCAAAATATAACCTCAGCTTTCAAGGAGGCCTTGAGAAAGCACGCTATTTTGTCTCGCTCAACACTGCCGGAAGAAATGGACTATACAAGCAAACTGGTGATCTTTCAGACTTTTCAATCGACTCTAAATACAGGCAGCATAACATGCGTTCCAATGTTGACATTGATATCACAAACCGGCTTACTGCCAGTGTGAACCTTGGGGTAGTTATCTCTGACAAATCAAATCCTGCCACCTATACTACTGATCCCATTTTTAACCTGATTTCTTCCGTTCCGCCAAACGCTTTCCCGGTATATAATCCGAATAATACATATGGTGGTAATGCATTGTATACCAATCCCTGGGGTGATCTGCTGGAAACCGGATTCTTTACCTCAAATCATCGATTTATTGAGTCAGCATTAAGGCTGACACAGCAACTGGATATGCTACTTGACGGTTTAAGTGCTTCCGCGGCAGTGTCATTCAACAACGATTTCAAAACTTATTCTATAAAGGAAAGAACTTATCAACGAAGCTCAATCTCGGATGACGGAACCGGAAATCCTGTTTATATAGAGCATGGAACGAAAACTTCACTGAGTGCATCAGAAGGAGACTATGAGCACTGGCGTAACACAACTATCCAGGCATTCTTAAACTATGATAAGCGCAGCGGGGCAAATGAAATTCATGCGAAGGTGGGTTACAATCTCGACCAGGTTTCGGTTTTGGGTGAAGGCATTCCATACAAACACCTTGGCGCTTTGGGACGGATAACCTATGCCAATAATAAAAAGTATATAGCAGATTTCACCTTTGCCTACAGCGGCGCAAATGGATTTGCCCCGGATAAACGTTTTGGATTCTTCCCGGGAGTATCTGCCGGCTGGATCATTTCAAATGAGGATTTCCTGGAGGGAAACAGCCTGGTTAGCTTCCTGAAGCTCAGGGGATCTTTTGGCATTACCGGGAACGACTACATAGGCGAGCAGCGCTTTTTGTATGAACAGTATTACGACTATGATGGTAATTTCCGCTATGGTCCTGGAAATAATATTGTACATGGGTATGCTGAGGCACAACTTGCCAATCCTGATCTGTCGTGGGAAAAGGAGCAGGAGATAAATGTCGGTTTCGACGCTGTATTTGGAAACACACTTGAATTCAGCGTTGACTATTTCAATCAGAATAGAATTGACATTCTCGCAACACCCAACAATACTGTCCCTGCCTTCCTGGGTACTGAGGCACCCAAACTGAATATTGGAGAAGTAACAAACAGTGGTTTTGAGGCTACAATTGGCTATCATAGCCAAAATCAAGGCAGTTTTCAATATTTCATGAATCTTAGTGCCTGGTATGCACGCAACAAAATTGTATTCATGTCAGAAACACCGCAGGAAAATGACTATATGTACATGACCGGGCAGCCTGTAAATCAGCCATTCCTGCTTGAATACACCGGATTTTTCATAGACCCGTCTGATATTGACAGCTCTCCACAGCAAGTATTTGCTGAGGTACAGCCGGGAGACCTGAAGTTCAAAGATCAGAATGACGATAATCTGATTGACCAGAGGGATGCTTATCCAACAGGATATACAGATGTTCCTGAGGTAACCATGAGTCTGCATGCCGGATTTTCTTACAAAATCGTTTATTTGGACATGCTGTTTACAGGTGTTACCAATCGTTCAGTTTACCTGTCAGGGAAAGACTTCTTTGCTTTCCAGCAGGATGCAAAGGCCACCACCTGGGCATTGGATCGCTGGACATCTGCAACCGCAGCAACCGCTACCTATCCAAGACTTTCATCGATAAATAACCTCAATAATTACCAGCGGTCAACCTTCTGGCAACGCGACGGAAGTTTTGTCAGGCTGCAGTATGCTGAGGTCGGTATAAAACTACCCGCCAGGATTTTTGGAAATACTAGTATCAGCGAGACAAGAATATTCATTAACGGAACGAACCTGCTTACATTGGACAGAGTTGAAATGGCCGATCCTGAAATACTCAGTGGCTATCCGGCTTTGAGATCATACAGCATAGGTGCAAAGATCCAATTCTAAACAAGTTAAATGTTTAAATACCAAAGGATGAAAAGCAAGATATATTACTTTACGAGCATAGTTCTCACACTCATTTTTCTTAACGGATGCGAGGATTATCTTGATCCAGAAGTAGTTACCTATGAGACATACGACCAGGTTACAGAAAGCTATAACTACACCAAGCAAAGACTCTCCTCTGTGTATTCATCAATTCAGCCCGGGTTTGTGCGCGTAGGTGGTGCAATGATGGCTTCGGCGAGCGATGAGGCGGAACATACGCTTGAGACCTCCGCTATTCAGCAGTTCAATGTTGGCTCATGGAACGCTTATTCTAACCCGGACGATGTATGGGCACAGTATTACAGAGGCATTTATAAGGCTAATCAATACATGGTTTCAGCCGACAGTGTGAACCTGGATGTATTCAGGTTGGATCCTGAACAACAAGAGGTTTACGAGCTATATGTTAAAGAGATTGAAAGATGGAAAAGTGAAGCACGTTTCCTGAGAGCGCTCTTCTATTTTGAACTTGTTAAGCGCTATGGAGGAGTACCTATCATTACTGAAGCGGGATCCCTCGATCAGGATTTCAGTCTTGTAAAGCGCAATACCCTGGAAGAATGCATAAAATTCATTACCGATGAATGTGATGCGTGTGCTGGTTTACTGCCGGAAAGAGCGGCATCATTTGAAGATATGGGAAGGGCAACAAAGGGTGCAGCCCTTGCGCTGAAAAGCAGGACGCTATTATATGCAGCCAGTGATCTGTTTAACTCCAGTTCATGGGCTTCCGACTATGCTAATCCGGAATTAATAGTATTGAGTGGTGACAGGCAGGCAAAATGGCAGGATGCGGCCAATGCTGCCAAAGCGGTGATTGACCTTGCAAGGGCAGGTTACTCTCTTGCTAACAACTATGAAGATCTTTTCGGGCCGGCCGGATTTAATCAGTCTGAAGTAATTTTTACTGACCGTGATGGTAACAGCAATAATTTTGAAATTGCAAACTTCCCCATTGGTTATGAATTGGGGAGCAGTGGAACAACTCCTTCACAGAATCTTGTTGACGCTTATGAGGACAGAACAGGCCTCCCCATTAAAGATCCGGGATCAATTTATAATCCGGCAGATCCTTATTCGAATCGTGATCCCCGCTTAAAAGCAACGATTGTTACCAACACTTCCATGTTCTATAATCGTCCGGTCGAGCCTTTCACCGGAGGACTCGACGGGCCTCCAATTGCGCAGGCAAGCAGAACCGGTTATTATCTGAATAAATATGTCAACCAGGGACTGGATCTCGAAGCAGGTCAGACAAGTGTGCACAGCTGGATCATTTTTCGACTGGCTGAAATATATCTGAATTATGCTGAGGCATTAAATGAATATGATCCCGGGAACTCTGATATCGCATCTTATGTCAACAGGGTGCGCAGTAGGGCCGGAATGCCGGGTCTGTCCGCCGGGTTAAGCCAGGATGAGATGCGGGAAAGGATTCGTCATGAACGCAGAATAGAACTTGCATTTGAAGACCACAGGCTGTGGGACCTGCGCAGGTGGATGGAGGCAGAGGAAGTGCTGTCTGCTCCGATTGAAGGAGTACAAATCACGCTAAACCCGGCAGACACTACCTATACTTACCAGAAAGTGGTTGTGGAAAACCGTGTGTTCCAGCCAAAAATGTATTTGTATCCCATTCCACAGAGTGAAATCGCCATCGCAACAGGATTGATACAAAATCCAATCTGGTAATTATTTGAACGAGCTTTATACATCAACATTTATAAAGAAACAGAATGAAAAACATAACACACAGAGAAGCTTTACAAAAATTGTTGTTCATGCTTTTTGCTATTGCGCTGACGGTTAGCTCGTGTGACTTCACTACCCCCATCAGGGATGCTGAGTATCCGGACCAGCTTATTTATCTTCCTGCTGCAGTACAGGGGCCGTTCGCAATTGATGATGTTGCAAAACGAATTGGCGATGCTCCCGTAGAAGGAAGCACATTCAGATATGTTGTGGACAATGATAGTCGCGAATTTATTGTCCCCCTTGGTGTATACAGGTCAGGTATCAATAATGCCGGGGCATTCAGTGTTGACATTGAACCAAACAGCGATACAATTACCGACTTGATCGCAGCGGGTGATACCGTGATCACAATTCTTCCGGAAAGTGAATTCACCCTTGACAATGCTGTGGATATGCCAAACGGTGAAGAACTGGCTAAGTTTGACCTGGTTGTAGACCTAGACTTCCTGCTGGATAATCATCCAACCGGAGTCTATGCTATTGGTGTAAGCATTTCCAGTCCCGACAGGGAAACCAGTCCTGGTCTGGGTACAGCAGTGATCATAATTTATACGAGCATGCTTAAGCCAACAGCAGGCTTTTCATACAGTCCGGATGACGAAAACCCAACTTCCATTAATTTCCTTAACGCTTCGACCATGGCGGTGAACTATTCCTGGGATTTCGGGGATGGATCGGCAGGGTCGGATGAAGAGAACCCAACCCATACCTATAGCTCGCCCGGGACATACAGCGTAGTACTTAACGCAATCGGGGTAACGGGTGAAGATGACAAATCAACATTTGCTATGGATGTGACAGTCCCTTAATTAATGATCTGTACCAGTACAGTCATAAAATTCTAATAAACAAATACAAAAGAACGTAAATGATGTCTAATTAAACTTTTAACACAATGAAAAAGAATTACTTTGTAACAGCTTTGCTGTTTTTTGCTTTGACATTTAATGCTACTGCTCAGTTCGTAGAACTAGACGGAAAAGAGCCTGTATTCTGGCTCAAATTTCAAGAGCTCTATGGAACGAAACTTAAGGCCGACGGTTCGGAAGCTACCAGTTCTTTCGTGAAAAACGACGACACTGTCGTAGAAGGTGACACAATCTCAGGACATGCCTGGGGAGGTGGAAGCTTTGAAAACTTCACATTCCTGGATCAGGTTGTAAGTTCCGACAGTATCGAAGAAGCATTTCTACCAACTTTCTTCTGGAACAGCTATGTATCAATTCCAGATCGTCCACAAGGTATTGCCGCATATTCAAATAACAATGGCGGCTATTTCGGACCACGCTATGACGATGCCAGAACTGTTTCTTTCTTTGTTTATTACACAGATTCAGCACGCGTTGATACTGCAGGTACAGCTGCCTGGGGTGGACAACATATGTTCTTTGATGGTGGAAAGTGGGACCTCGAAGGAGGCGGCGGAATGGTTCGCTGGCTGCTGGAACCCACAACAATGAAAATGACATTCGACTGGGGACTTTCACAGGATTTCTCAGCTGAAGGCTTGTTTGCGAATGAGGAATGGGTGCACCTTGCATTAACTATTCCTGACGGTGCTGCCAGATCAGACATAAAACTATATGTCAATGGAATACATCAGGAATTTGTTGCAGAAGAATCATGGAATGCAGATGGGGTGACTATGACGAATCTGAATACAACGCCAACTGCAGGCTGGGATGGTTATCGCATTGGAAGACTGGCCAATGTATGGATGGCTGATTATCGTGTCTATGGCGATGAATTAACCCAGGACGAAGTCCGTGCGCTAATGGGCAGGTTTCCACTGTCAGCTCCTGATATTGAGCAGCAGAATATGTTCGATATCTATCCTGTGCCGAACAATGGCATATTTAACGTGAAAATTGCCAACTCCGCCAGGAATATTGTCATCAGGAGTATCCTGGGACAGGTAGTTTATGAACAAGAAGTTGACAATATGGGTAAAATTGATGCAAGTAACCTGTCATCCGGAGTGTATTTTGTTTCACTCACCGACGGAAACAGAGAACTGCAAACCAAAAAGATATTAATAAAGTAGACTTGTAATTCATAGGTAGTTTTTAGTTTTTAGCTGGTGGCTAATTGCCACCAGCTTTATCGACAACGCTCTAATATATTACACGTTGATCTTTATCGGAATAACCAATAATTAATTATTGATAATCACATCGATTATTCATACTTACAGTGAAATGATATTATAAGCAAATGAAAAAATCAATTGTCATATTCTCAGTTTTGCTCTTAATTTCCGGAGCCGGAATTGCACAACCCGGATTCGATGAACTTGCACAAACCCCTCCTATGGGATGGAATACCTGGAATACATTCCGGCTTGATATAAATGAAGACCTGGTGAAAGAATCCGTAGAGATTTTTATCAGCAAGGGACTAAAAGATGCCGGATATGAGTACGTTGTAATTGACGACGGATGGCAGATTGACCGGGATGAGGAGGGTAATATCCTTCACAATACCGAAAGGTTTCCCTCCGGAATTAAAAGACTGGCAGACCATATTCATTCCAAAGGCCTGAAATTCGGTATCTATTCCGACGCAGGATATAAAACCTGCGGCGGTTTTCCAGGAAGCCTTGGTTATGAATACCAGGATGCAAGAACATATGCTTCCTGGGGAGTGGACTACCTGAAGTATGACTGGTGCTTCACCGGTACACAGAGTGCTCCTGATAGTTATGCACTCATGAAAGATGCGCTGGTTAAAGCCGGACGGCCGATTGTTTTTAGTATATGTGAATGGGGTACCTCGCAGCCATGGGAATGGGCTCCTGAAGTTGGCAACCTATGGCGAACAACTTTTGACATTCGGCCATGCTGGGACTGTGGAGAAATGACTGTCTCCCGTGGAATGGAAGTCGAAAATTTCATTGGTTTCACAAAAATACTGGATCTCCAGGTGGGGCTGGAAAGCTATGCCGGACCGGGCCACTGGAATGATCCTGACATGCTCGAGGTGGGTAACGGAAATCTCACTTACGATGAAAATGTCGCACATTTCAGCCTCTGGTGCATCCTCGCAGCACCGCTGATGCTGGGCAACGATATACGGAACATGTCCGATGAAGTAATGGAAATCATCACAAACAAAGAGGTCATTGCCGTTAACCAGGATCCACTGGGAAGGCAGGGCAAGAAAGTCCGCGATGACGGGGATTTTGAGGTGTGGAGTAAGGAGCTGCAGGATGGGAGCAGGGCTGTTGTGATGTTTAACCGTTCGGAAGGTGAAAAAGATATCGGGTTCAGCTGGAGTGAGATAGGACTACCACAGAAACTCAAGTTTCAAGTCAGGGATCTTTGGAAGAAAGAGGATCTGGGTAAATTCGATGGTTACTACTCAGCAACTGTTCCTTCGCACGGCGTAATCATGGTAAAGGTGTTTTAGCCGACGAACAAAATTTTCAAACTGTTCCTGGTAAAAACAGGTGTAGGCAGACGCGTTCAGAACAATCGATATAAACCGGTGCGTGTTGAATGCTGAAATGAATCAACTCATTGTATAAAGTAAGAATAATGAAGCATTTAACATATCTCCGATTATTGGTTTTTCTACCACTGGTGATAACCTGCATTCAAGGTTGCAGTAATCAATCCGACAATTCTTCAGCGCTGATCACCTATTCTGCCCCTGAAGAAGAAATACTTTCAGGCGATTATTCCATCCACGTTAATGGAAAACCTGTGGATGTTTATCTGGCCAAAATCGCTGATCTGGAAGAACCATTACCATGGACCCTGCAGCCGGAGGATGTCGGTGGACCATACTCCTTCTCCTACTTTGATTTCTCAGGAGAAGTAACGGTATCGGTAACCTACCACAAAAAACCACTCGACCAGTTGGTTATCCGACCGCTTTCTGCCGGTATCCAGCCTGAAGTCCATGGTAATACCATCACCTTCCGGATCGATAAACCCAGTAAGCTTTCCATAGAACCAACAGGAAGAATCGAACCGCTCATCCTCTTTGCAAATGCTACGGAAACGAATGCTCCTGACAAAGACGATGAAAATGTAATCTATTATGGCCCGGGAATCCATAAACCTGAAAGAATTTCCCTCACATCTGACCAAACGCTCTATATTGCCGGCGGAGCCATTGTGAAAACAGGAATCCTGGTGAAAGGAGAAAATATAAAAATTAAGGGAAGAGGAATTCTGTGCGGAAACGACTGGTCCTGGCGGAACGGTCCCGGATCAATGATAAGGATGGAAGAAGCCAGGAATGTAAGCGTGGAAGGCGTCATCTTAAGGGGATCCTGGGGATGGACTATCCCTATCTATAACAGTGATTCCGTCTCCATTACCGATGTAAAACTGGTATGCAGTAAAAACCCTAATGATGACGGGATTAATCCCTGTAACTCACAGCGAATCTATATCCGTGATTGCTTCATCCGTACCGACGATGACTGTATCGCCATGAAGGGTATACGGTTTGGTTCGAAAAACGACAATGTTGAAGATATTGTCGTGGAAAACTGTTTGCTTTGGGCCGACAGGGCGCGGGTTTTCCTCTTAGGACACGAAAGCAGAGCGCCTTACATGCGAAATATCGTTCTGCGCGATCTCGATATCCTCCATTTCAACATGACACCTTTCCTTATTGAGCCGGGAGAAGAAATGTCCATTGAAAATGTAACCGTGGAAAACGTAACAGCCTATGCCGATTATCCCGCTCAGGGCGGTGCACAGGATTTCGATCTGATCCGACTGAAGCCTGTCATCAACCAGTATATGAAAACCAAAGTTCCCGGGCACATCCGAAACATGGAGTTTAAAAACATATCCATTACCGGAGAACCCGGTGAAGACAGGAATTTAATATGGTTGGGGGGTGCCGACCCGGATCATTTGGTATCTGATATTACTTTCGAAAACATTACCTGGTTTGGAGAGGTTATCGACGAAAATTCCCCTGCAGTAAATATCGAATCCCATACCGCCGATATTCGTTTTATTAGTTCAGAGAAAGGGAATTAAAAAAACTTACCACTCCTTCTATTATCTTTCCCTGGTAGAATTATTATTAAAATAATATCTCATGATCACAGTTTTTTCAAATCCATTTAAAATATTACTCTTCACTTTTTCCCTCCTGTTATTTCTTTTTCCGGGGGATATGTTAGCTCAATTCAGCAAGGTAACCTCCCCCGATGAACAACTAACCATCGCCTTCGAACTTTTCCAGGAGGATGAAAACTCAGATGAGGGTAGTCAGCTTGTTTACTCAGTTACCTACCAGGGTCGGCTTCTGATCGAAAGATCGGCACTAAGTCTGGAACTGGAGAACCAGCCTCCACTTGGAACTGCTGTGAAGTTCGAGAACAGCGAACAGTCTTCAGGAAGGGAGTCGTACGCATTGATCTGCGGTAAAACAAGCAGGGTTAATGACCCGTACAATGCAATAACCATACACCTCCGGGAGTTGAAAAACCCATCCCGTCGGCTCATAATACGGGCCAGGGCATTCAACGATGCTGTTGCTTTCAGGTATGTAATCCCCGAGCAGCCCGGCATGAAAGAATACAAGTTAACACGGGAGCGAACCGAATTCAAAATCATCAAGGATGCCATCACCTATGCTCAGCCGCTTCCGATATTTGCACACAGCTATGAAAGCGAATACCTCAAACTACCTATCTCTGCATACTCCCACATCGGCAGCGTTGTCAATGATGCCCTGATCGGTTTACCGCTGTTAATGGAAGTTCCCGGGGTGGCCTGGATGGCCATCAATGAAGCAGACCTGCATGACTACAGCTCAATGTACATAACAACGCTTACAAAAGATTGGGCCGGCCATTGGCTTGAAGGGCTCCTTGCCCCTCAGTTTGAGGACACAAACGTATGCGTAACAGGATCGCTGCCGCTCAGTTCCGCATGGCGCATAATCCAGATAGGCAATGACCCCGGAAAGCTTATTGAATCCAACATACTTACCAATTTAAACCGTGAAAACGCCGTTGAGGAAACCTCATGGATAAAGCCTGGGAAGGCATCCTGGAACTGGTGGTCCGGAACCATTGGTCCCGATGGAGAGCGCGATTTCTCAAATGAAGGAATGAAGTATTATATCGACTTCGCAGCAGAATCCGGGTTCGAATATATGCTTATAGATGCCGGCTGGGCTGTTCAGGGCGACATTACTAAAATGAACGGAAGAGTGGACATTCCGGGACTGGTAAAATATGCAAAAGACAAAAATGTTGGGATATGGATTTGGATCCATTACAGGGACGCGGTACGACAAATGAATGAAGCTTTTCCCCTTTATGAGGAATGGGGCGTTGCCGGCTTGAAAATTGATTTCATCGAACGGGACGACCAGGCAGGAATTGAGTTTTACTACCGTGTTGCGGAAAAAGCCGCCCGGCATCACCTCATGCTGGACTTTCACGGAAGTACCAAGCCAACAGGTTTAAGCAGGACCTATCCCAACATACTTGGTTACGAGGCTGTCATTGGAATGGAAGTATCCAAAGGAAGTTTAAGAGACAATCCCGACTGTCAACTCATGCTGCCCTTTACACGCATGCTGCAGGGCTATATGGACTATACACCGGGAGGGTTTAATAATGTTACAAAGGAGGCATTTGTTCCACGCAGTGTGAAGCCCATGGTGATGGGAACGCGCGCACATCATCTTGCAATGTATGTTGTTTATGAAGCACCTTTTCAAATGGTTTCAGATCATCCCGGTGCTTATGAAGGTCAACCCTCCTTTCAGTTTATCAAGGATGTACCTGCCTCCTGGGATGAAATCAAAGTGTTGAATGGGATACCGGGAGAATATATTACCATTGCCCGGCGCAAGGGAGATGAATGGTTTCTTGGAAGCATGACCAACTGGAATCCCCGGGTATTGGACGTACCATTGGATTTTCTGGGCAAAGGATCCTTCGTAGCAGAAATCTATCAGGATGGGCAGGATTCGGATCTGAATCCAAAACGTGTTCTGATAGAAAAGGCAACCGTCACCAATGACCAGGTTCTCAATATTCAATTAACAACAGCGGGGGGGTGTGCAATACGTTTCAAGCCTGAAGACTGAGCATCAGCATTCCATCGCTCACCCCAACATTGCAAAGCGTTAAAGCAAATTACACCTAAAAAATTTCTTATCTGGATCACATTATGAAAACAGTCTTCGTCAGTTTTATATTCCTTTTTCTTTCACAGTACCACTTATTTTGCCAGGACAATTGGGACATACAGCTTGGTCAAAAGACCTATGTGGATATTAATCATTTGCCATTAAGTGCATGGATTCCTGACGGGCATATTTCTGTTTTGCCCGAAGCAGACGGAACGTACGTAATGTATTGGTCAGAATTCAGTAATTCCAGGACGATAGGGGAAACGCCATATCCTGAAGATCAAAAAACCCTGGATCCGGCAGATTTTATTTTTGGTGGCAGGGTTGGGAATGAAGGTCCTTCAAATGGGTACAATGATGGGGGATCATGGTTGATGTCCGTTCACAGGCACAACGGAGATACCTTGATAGGATTTTATCACGGGGAATCACATTGGTACCCGAGGAATGGAGATTATACAGCCTGGAAGTCGATTTGCCTGGCTTATTCCTACGACAATGGATACACCTGGGAGGATAAAGGTCCCATTGTTACGAGTAATCAACCAAAACCGGAAACAAGGACCTGGGGAGGTGCCGGCGATTGCTGCGTTGTATGGGATACAGTTCATAATCGCTGGAACTGCTATCACCAGGAACACAATATAAGATTGGCGGTATCGTATGATCCGCTTGGAGCACCCGGCACATGGAAGAAGTATTACAACGGGGAATTTAACGAGGAGGGACTTGGCGGCAAGAGCACTCCGGTCTCAGATTTATCGAATGTCGGTGGGGCAAACCCCTCTGTTCATTGGAATACTTTCTTCGGGAAATGGGTCATGACGTACCATGGCTGGGATGGAGGTATTTATGTTACACTGAGTGGTGATGGTGTACATTGGGAATATCCAAAGAAGATTGTTTCGAAGGATGCGCATAACAGGTGGTATCCAACGATCATTGGTGAAACAGACACAAAAGCCGGCAAGCTGGCCAGGATCTATTATGCTGAATTCAATTCATCCGGGAGACAAATGGCAGCAAGGGATATTCTCTTTGATACTGTCGATAATAATACCGATTATGGGGATCTGACAGACCCATGGGAAGCGAAAAATGTTGGGACATACAGTTTTTCGGGTGCTGCCGGTCTACGTAATGGGATGATTACAGTAACAGGGACTACAAATATCTTATTTGGAGAATACGATGCCTTTTATTACATGTATCAAAAAGTGACAGGCAACGGAGAGATCATTGCAAAGCTCACTTCCCAGACAGGTATAAACAACCAGGCGTACTCGGGGATCATGCTCAGGTCGTCGGCTGCCAGCGGATCTGACTTTATCAGTATCAGTCGAAAATCACATACGGATACAATCACAATCATCTACCGGGATCCGGTTATTCAGAAAAGTAAAACGGAAGATATTCCAGGGAATTATAACTGGTTCAGGATTAAAAAAGAGAATTCCAATATTGAGCTGTTCCTTTCAGATGATGGCGTGTCCTGGGATCCCGTATTTTCAATTGGATTGGAATTTCCGACAGATTTTCTCGCTGGTATTTACAGCACTTCCCATGATGAAAGTAATTTTTGTACGGCGACATTTGAAAACACCCAGGTGAATTTCAGTCTTGTAAACATTGACATGGCAACATCTGATGCCATTCGCATATATCCGAATCCGGCTGCCGACAAGCTGTTTATTCAACTGGACAATGATACAGAGATGTACTCATATACCGTGCTGGACATACCCGGGAAGATATGGAAGAAAGGCCGGTTGAAAGGAAAATGCTCCGAATTGGATATCTCTGAACTTCCCCCTGGTCAGCAATACATTGTCCAGGTATTTGAGGGTAAGTCATACATACATGGTGACATAATATTTA
>Ga0180435_10002538_pt1 | contig 18586 bp, 9 predicted proteins | sample SS_ome_3_FD_132467 | JGI IMG/M metagenome (GOLD analysis project Ga0180435, IMG submission 132467) | Hypersaline lake sediment archaeal communities from the Salton Sea, California, USA - SS_3_S_1 metaG | ecosystem: Environmental > Aquatic > Non-marine Saline and Alkaline > Hypersaline > Sediment...
AGTGAAGGTCCGGATGATCCAGCTGCCTCCATCGATATCCACATTTTCGGCCACACTAATACTGGCAAAGGCCGTATCAGTCGTTTCACTGACGAATACAAAGGACTTGGTGGTCGAATATTTGATTGAAGAATTGTCGCTGAACAAAGGAGATTTCTGTGAAGTCTTCTCCCAGCCCCCCTTTCCGGAAATAACTCTGTAGGGACCGAATTCATATTTTCCAACGCTGCTTATTCCTTTTCGCTTTGCCTGCATCTGCCTGCTGTTCACCTTCAGATCCTCATCTACCCGGATTAATCTCTGAGCTGAAGAAGAGCAGGTAAAAACCAGGTGGAGTCCGAAAATCAAAATGACAATGCGAATGCTTGTATTCATGACCTGCAATTTAGAGTGAAGTTAATCAACTACACTACTCGCTTTCAGGCTCCAATAAGGATATTTTCCAGGCTTTTATATCACCATTTTGCTCAACTGCCTGAAAAGCAACTCTATCGCCTTCCTTGAATTTTTTGTTACGGGACTTCCCACGGTGAATGGGAAAAGCATCGGAAGGAAAGGGCCATGCATTCCAGTCTTTAATATCCGCCCGAACGAAGTAATACTTCCTCCTGCCTTCTTTTAGAAAGCCAACTGTACCTGTGGCATCTCGCTTTACCATCCCCCTGAAGCGCCCCCACCGCCTGAGGATCCCCCGCCCCCGGAAAATCCTCCTGAAGAACTGCTGCTGCCTGAGCTCCATGATCCGCCGGAACTCCCAGATGAAAAAGTAAAGCCCCCGATTGAGGCTTTGCCTTTGGTACGGAGATCCGATTTAGCCTTTTCGAACCATGAAGTCTTACGTATATACAATTTCGCGGCCGGGTAGCCAATGAGATAGATTATCAAAAGAACCAGGGTAGCCTTTGTGCCAATTACAACGATAGGGAAGGCTGCCCAGAAAGGGATTAAGAACAGATAGAGAAACCATCCTACACCCGGGGTTACAATTCCCACAATGGTGAACAGACCGATGATGCCAAAGATAAAAGCACCGATAAGGATTCGCGTTCCCAGAGACATGTCTGTGACTTCAAGGTCTGAGAACCCGGATAAAGAAGAAGAATCGGATGTATCATCATAATCCGGTGATTCCGCAAGCGCCTGTCCCTCTAAAACATTCACAACTGCCAGAGCTCCATCCGTAATGCCTCCGTCAAAATCTCCCTCTCTGAAGCGGGGTGCCATAATTTCACGTATAATGCGGCCGGCCAGCAAGTCTGTCATCGTCCCCTCCAAACCGTAACCCACCTCTATTCGCATTTTTTTCTCATCGGGTACAACCACGATGAGAATGCCATTATCCAGGCCCTCCTGTCCCAAATTCCATTCGTTGAATACCTGGTAGGAATAATCTTCGATGCTCTCCCCATGAAGCGAAGACAGGGTAAGCACCACTACCTGGTTGGTGGTCCTCTCTTCATGCACTTTCAACTTTTCACTTAGTAATTCCCTCGCATGCTCCGAAAGGATCCCGGCATTGTCATTCACCCTGCCGGTTAAATATGGAACTTCACCACACCGGGCCACACTGAAGCTGGCAAGTATGGCAATTAGTAATAAACCTGTGCTTCGCTTTTTCATACTCCCTCCTCCTCAATGATTTCGTTTGAAAGCTCATCCGGCCCAGCCTGGCCTGTTAAGGAGGAAGCCAGTGCGGCATGGATACCTTTCAGGCCCAGCTCCATGGCCTGCCTTAATTCATTTTTCCTGAGGTGCCGGGTCATGGTCGAAATCACCTCTTCCAGCACCTCACTGCTCAGCAGATCTCTGACTCCGCTATCGGGCAGTATGACCACCTGCCGTTCAAACTGGCTTACCATAAGCAGGATCCCCCTGCGCTGCTCCGTGGAGAAAAGTTCGTTGGAGAGGAAGAGAGATTCAGCATACTGCATGGTCTCCGCCTCCTTCCGCTGGGAGGAAAGAAAGAGCCTGGCAAAACATGGGAATAATACGGTAAGAAGCGCAAAGAGCGCTCCTGAGGCCAGAATCACTGCAATTGAAAAGAGGATCAGAATATTTGTAATCCAGCCCAGGACATAGAGGGCAAGGAAGAGGCTAAGCAGGCTTGCAATGGATGCCCCGATGGCGAAAGCCTTCCATGGAATCTCAGTATAACTGTCGCTCCGCAATACCGATGCAAGGACAATCTGAGTCCCTGTCCCCTTTTCGGTCTCAGATATTTGTTTGTCCAGCAGGCCTCGGTCGCTGTCTGAAAGAATGTGTTTCATAAGAATGAAGCATGTTTATCCAAATGTAAGGGATTCTGAAGACAATTACAGGGGCTTTACAAAAGACCTGTACTTTGCAAGCATTTCATCGTTTATCTCATCGCCCTCATCCAGGTTGGCTGATGAAAATACTTCGGGGATGTGGCCTTTTTCAAGCATTAGTTCAATGGCGGAAATTGCAACAGCATGCAGGAGCATGGCTCCCAGGGAAGTTGATGTGGCTGCAATGTTACGGTCGATTTCGGGAACATATACAGATGCATCGCCCAGACAACCCTGGTTGTCGAGGACCACATCACCAATCATATAAAGCTTCGAACCCGAAGCATGACGCGATTCCTGTGCCTTGGAATGTATCAGATTGGTCAGTCCGATTACCTTCATGCCCCGCTTATGGGCTGCTTTAACCATATCGATGCTTACGGCATTCCGGCCCGAGTTGGAAGCAATAATGAGGCAATCCTTTTCAGTGCACTCATACCGGTCGAGTATAAGATCGGCATAGCCATCGAGCCGCTCCATTTCTGTACTTTTAATTGCCCCGTTGTGGAGCATCAGGGCATCTTCAAGAATGGGGTAAATCCTTGCCAGGCCACCGGCTCTGTAAAACAATTCTTCGGCCATCATGTGTGAATGGCCTGTTCCGAATACATAGACAAATCCATCACTCATAAGTGAATCTGCCACGATAGCACCAGCTTCGTCGATTTTATCCATCTGGGTTTCGAGTACTCGATTTATCAGCTTCTGAATATTAGTTATATACTGATGTGTTTTTCTCATTCGATATATGTTCAACTGTATTTTGAAAAATTGTTTATTACTGAATCGCTGATCCTGTTGCCCGATTCGCGAAAAGCGCCTATAAGTGCGCCTATTTCAGGTTTAAACCGGGGGATCTGCAGGCTAATATCCTGCTTTGAAAGCAGAGCCGAAAGCCTTGAACGAATCCTGTCGTTAAGCCTGAGCACGCTGCCGTAATAGCCAAGCTCTGAAGTCCTGCATTTGCGTGTAATGGCAAGTGCCAGTTTGTATAGCCATTCGGCCTCGCTATCTAAAAGCTGCAGCGCCACCACATCTCCTTCGCCGGCAGCCTTGTCTACTTCAGGTGCAAAAGCCGCAATTACACTTTTCTCCACAGGCGGATTATATACTTTATCAATGAGCTCAGACATTTTTTTAAGGTCGAAATACTTCATCACCCTGTCGATGAGCAGGGTGGACTCTGAAAGACCATCATGAGCACACAAAGCGGCTTTAATCCCATTCAATGCCAGATGGTAGCCGCTTCCTTCGTCGCCCAGTACCTGACCCCAGCCACCTGCAGTATGAAAATTACCCCCGGCATCAATGCCGCAGGCCATGGAGCCTGTTCCTGAGATTAAAACCGCTCCCGGCTCCCCCATGGTGAAACTAAGCAGGGCAATATATACATCGGAGTTAAAAACAACTTTAGACGGATCGAACACTCCACCGGTAAGTTCCCGAACAAGTGCATCATCAGCAAGTCCGTCCAACGCAGAATTACCAATGAAGATGGTACCTGGCAGGCAATTACATAAGGTAGTGAGTTCAGTTGCCAGGGCTGCAAACTGCTCCCTTACCGGGGGAATGCCTGCACCATAATGATTGATGGTTCCACATTGAAAGGAATGAAGCATCCGGCCTTCCAGGTCGGAAACCACCACCGTTGTCGTGGTGCCTCCACCATCGATACCACACAGTAATTCATCTGAAGAATAACTAGCCTGAAAATTTCCCATTTTCTAATTTATTCAAAATCCTGTTACATGCGCAAGATAGTAAGAGGAATTCAAATGCCCTGCTTCTTATTCATACCTCAGTGCTTCCACCGGGTTTCGCCTGGCGGCCTTCAGGCTCTGGATGCTCAGGGGAAGGGCTGACAGGAGGAAGGCAATGAACCCTGCCAGAAAGAAAATCCACCAGCTCAGGTCTGTTTTATAGGCAAAGGCTTCAAGCCACCTGCGCATACCCAGCCAGGCCAGTGGAATGGCCAGGATATAGGACAGCAATACCCACTTTAAAAAATCCCTGTTGAGCATCGCAACAATGGCCCTGACCTCCGCACCGTTCACCCTGCGAATCCCTATTTCTTTTATTCTTTGCTGACTGGCCAGCAAGGACAGGCCCAGCAGACCCATGGAACAAATAAACAGGGCTATCAGAGTAAAGAGCAGAAGGAGCGCAGCCTGCAGCCTTTCCAGGAGGTATACCTGGCGATACATGCTATCCACAAAATCATAATCAAAGATGTGACCCGGAAACATAGACTCCCAGGCCTTTTCTGCATCCTTCAGTCCCTGAGCAAGATTTCCCGGATGGAAGGAAATCAGCATATTGTCGATCCACATGGTATCCCGTTTAAACATAACAAGAGGCTCGATCTCTCTTTTCAGGCTGGACAGGTGAAAATCCTCCACTACCCCTGTGATCCTTCCTGCGGGAATCTGTATGAAATCATTGTGAAAGAATAATTGAAATTCCCGGTCAACAATATCCAAAGGGTGCTTGTAACCCAGACTCTCCATAGCCGATCTGTTGATGATATATTCCCCTGATCCTTCCGGATCGCTATACTTTTCGGAGAAGTCATCTCCTGCCATAAAACGAAGTCCGAACAAGGAAGGCATGGAATAATCACAGGGCAGTATCCCGATTACCTGGTCCTGGGGCCTGCTTTCGTCCGGCTCATACCCTTCCAGGGAAAACCTGAACCTGTCATTGGCATCACCCCCTGGTGGGTCCAGCATACCGGAAACATACCTGATGGAGGGATATTGCAGCAGGGCCTTTTTAAATTCAGGAAACTTCTCCACAATGCTGCTGTGTGTATTTTTCAGACAGATAATCCCGCTATTCTCAGCACCCATCCCACTCTGCAGGGCATAGGTAGTCTGGCGCTGGATAACCAGGACAGAGACGATCAGGACAATGGCGATGGCATACTGAATTACAATCAGGCCTTTATTCAGCCTTCTTTTCCGAACTACTCCCCCCGAGGTATTCCTTGCCGAGGCCAGCAAAGTGCTGAAATATGCCTGCAACTGGGGAAAGAATCCGGATACAAAACCTGCCAGGCCAGTGCCGGCAAGCATAAGCAGAATGAAAAGGAAATTTCCTGTCAGAAGGTCCAGGTTAAAACGGCTTTCAATGAACATGGCCGAAAGGTAAACAAGCACCATGCTCAGCACAAGGGCCAGAATCAGGATGCTCAGTCCTTCGTAGAGATAGTATTTCAATTGCTGCCTCCGGGCTGCTCCGTAAACCCTGCCAACGAACATCAAGTCGTCTGTGTACCGGAGCATACCCAGGTTCAGGTTGTTGTAATTGAGCAGAGCAATAAAAAGCAAAATGATTACAGCAATAGTAAAGGCATAAACAACAGCCATATTGCTATTCCCTTCTATCTCCCTGGTTTTTTGCGAGTGGAGGTGAATATCCGTGACAGGCTGAAGGTGCGCCACATAGTCCACTTCATCCTCGTCCATTTCTCCACGCTCTGCCAGGAAAGAAGGGAAGCCATCGATGATTCCCTCCGTTTGGGCCCCGGGTTGCAGGAGCAAATATGTGAAGGCCCATGCATCCAGCCAGGAAGGTTCCGGTGGTGAGGCCACGAACTCGGGGTGAAAATGGCTCTGTCGGGGGAAATCTTCCATTACTCCTGTAACTTGCAGTGACATCGACTCGCCAATCATACGGCCTGTGGGAATGGTCAGAACCTCTCCCACGGGGTTCTCATCCCCAAAGATCTTCCTGGAATAACTTTCCGAGATGAGCAGAGATGAAGGACCAGCCAACACCTCCTCAGGATCACCAAGAAGGAGGCGAACATCAAAGATCTTCAGGAAAGTGCTGTCACAAAAAAAAGTTTGCTGCATGGGAGTTTTCTTCTCCTCCCACAGGATCAGTCCTCCTGAAACCGGCGACAGGCGCACATAGCTCTCTATTTCAGGGAAAGTCTCCACCATCTCTGGAATATATGCTGCCCCCCAGATCCGGGCAAAGTGCTTTCCTGAAAAAGCAGAGGGGCTGGTGGCTGTAAAACGATATATGCGGTCAGATGCCTTATGAAAACGATCAAAGGACAGCTCGTGCTTCAAATAAAGGGCGATGAGTATCATGCTGCTGAATGCGAGCATCAGACCTGCAAGCTTGATCAGGTTCAAAAATGGGTGCCTGCGCAGGTTGCGTAACGCAAGTTTCAGGATCATGCCGCTAAAAGTAGTCAATATCCCTTTGCACGAGTCTCCCACCCATGAGTTTTAAGCATTTTTAAGAAATTCAGGAGCAAGAAAAAAATTATCACTTAATCCCTCGATCGTATGGTGGTGTTCACCTGGATGCACCCTTTCACCAGGAAACTGTTTCCCACCTGGAGGTCCCGGAAGAAGATGTCTTCTTTGTTGGGAAACTGGGCGGCACATAAGGCCTGTTTTTCCTTTGCTTCTTCTGCAAGGGCCGGTTCCACCCTGGAGGCTGCACGGTACATGTCAGCTGCTGCCCAGTAAGCAGTTTCCTGCTGGAAGTCATCCCCCAGCTGTTTGCGAGAGGTAATGAAAGCATCTCCGAGGGAAATGTATGCTTTGCCGTAATCATCTCTGTTGGCTAGAGCTTCCCTGGCAAAACTGATGGCCTCGCAGGGCTCACCTTTAGCCAGGTGAACAATGCTGAGTTCATAATACCATTCTGCCCTGGTTTCATTATCAAGGCTTCCATCTGCCACTGCCAACTTCAAATAGTAGGAAGCTTTTTCAAGATTATCCCTGCTGATAAAAAGCACAGCCAGCTGATGTGCAGATTCGGGACCCGGAGCTACTTCGTAAAGTTTTTCAGAAGCAGCCACATATAGATCCGACTGCTTGCAATCTGCACTTGTATAATACTTGATCATTTTCTGAAGCAAGTCGGTTTCTTCGGAGTTTCGCTCAAAACGTGTTCCGAAATAGAGATCCAGTCCTACACAGGACAGAATGTCTTCTTTCAGAATCATCTCATCAATGGAGGCCCTGGTTCTTTCCCGGCGGGAACTCCTCCCCCCCTGCTGGTCCAAAAACCCGCTGACCATAAAATAATCTTCCATGACCTGGATGTCATCGATCCTTTCGCCACGATGCAAAAGCAGACTGGCTGAAATATAATTTAGCATGACCTGATCCCTTGAACCGGATCCCTCGATATCCAGGCTCTCTCTGAGCATGCCATAGGCTGCCTGTACCTCATCCTTATCACCTGCCCGGTACTTGAGCAAATCGCTTCCCTTGCGGCCAAGGACATTTCCTTCTCCACCGAAGTTCTCCATTCGCCGGTCGTAAATAAGCATCAGGGTATCAATCTTATTCTCCCTGCTCTGACCTTCGGGTGCTTTTGCAATGAAACTACGGTACATGGCGACACCGTCCACGTAGAGTTTCTGACTGGCATCGGGGTAGTCATTGAATAAAGTTAACCAGGATTCAAGGGCCAGATCATAAAGATCATTCTTAAAAAACTCCCTGTACGTGGAGATCAGTTTCCCGCTTTCGGCACCGTCCTTATTGAACTCATCGGCCGTAACAACTGCCTGGGAAAATCCCCCTTGAGACAGGATAATCATGAATGCTGACAGCATCAGGATTCGTGGTATGCACACCGCTTTCATTTTTGTAGCTTTTTTATAACCCATAAGTTATAACAAAAAATGGACCACTAATGTTTTCTCCTGATAACTAAAATGTTAGAATTAAACAGCTATACGACTGCCGTCCGTATTCGAACACCTGAGCGTGCGAATACGGTCGATTTGATGATTTTTTTCAGTCCTCAACAATAGCCCATCCAAACTACTTATTTTACTCACACCTGATACTCTCAACAGGACTTTGCCTGGCAATCTTCCCACTGTGCATGGAGCTTGTAAGGGCAGTAATAAGAAGCACCAGCAGTGATGCCAGCAGGAAGGAAGTGAGATCAACAGGGCTTCGGTAGGCAAAGCTCTCCAACCAACGATTCAGTGCGTTATAGGCCAGGGGCCAGGCAAGAAGATTGGCCATCAAAACAGGCCACATAAAACGTTTACCAAGCAACAACATATTATCCAGGGTCATTGCACCGAATATTTTACGCATACCCAGTTCCTTGGTCCGCTGCCCTATCAGGTATGCCGACATGCTGAAAATGCCCAGGCATCCCAGGAAAATGGCCAGGGTTGAAAAGTAGCTGAAGATGAATCCAAGTCTTTTTTCTGCTTTATACAGCTCTTCAAATTCTTCATTAAAATGAGTATACTGAAATGGGGTAAGGGGTGAAAACTTGTGAAAGATGCTTTGTATGTGATCCAGGGTGGCCTGGATATCGCCGGTTCCGGTTTTAATGGCGAAATAGGAATAGGCCCTGTCATTCAGGATAAGGTAAAGTGGGGCAATCTCGGCATGCATGGATTGGAAATGGAAGTCCTTCACCACACCTACAATCTTGCCCTTCTGCCCGGTGTAATGTTCAATCTCCGTGCCAAGAGGTGAATCCCAGCCTGCCATGGCAACTGCCTTTTCATTGACCAGAAAAGCCCCTTCCGCATCAGAAGGAAATTCCCTGGAGAAATTCCGCCCTTCAACGATTCCGATATTAAACAGGTCAACATAATCATAGTCAACTTCATTGTAAGAGATGGGATCGCAGTTGGAAGGATCCTCACAAAACCATTCGGGACGCCTGAAGTCAGTGATCAAGTGTGGCAGCTTATAAGCAGTGGATACGGACAGTACATCATCATGGGCAAGCAATTGCTCCCTCATGATCTGCAGGTTTGGGCCCAGGGAGCGATCGAAGATCCGGAATACCAGGATGTTTTCCTTTTCATAACCGGGATCCTTATCGCTGATAAAATTCAGTTGCCGCTGCACATTTATGGAAAGAATGATCAGAACAATCGCAACCACAAACTGAGATGCAATTAAGAGGCTGCGAAGGTATTTCCTGTCCGGGCCGGTACTGGAACTGCCCCGGATGGTCGACACAATATTCAATCGTGAAAGGGACCTGGAGGGAAGCAGTCCTGTTCCCAGACCTACCAGGACCGTAAGAACAAACACCAGGAGAATCAGGAAAGGTATGTCTTTCAGACCAAGTGCCAGCTCCCGGTCCATCAGCCTGCCAAAAAATGGCAGCGTCAGCGCCACCAGCACAGTGGCCCCCAGGGCGGACAGGAAAGCCACCAGGACAGACTCACCCAGAAATTGCCGTACCAGTCCAATGTTCCCCAGACCCAGGACTTTTTTCATTCCCACTTCCTTATGTCTTTTGCCTGCCATAGCAGCCCCCAGGTTGATGTAATTAATGGCAGCAATAATCAGGATCAGGAGGCCGATGGAGGAAAATATATATACATTTTTAATGTTCCCGTTGGCCTCCAGTTCCTGTCTGCGATGGGAATGAAGATGGATTTCAGTAATGGCCTGAAAGAAAAAGTATTGTTCATATGCTTCTCCGGATGCTTCATCCCACCCGGTGAGCTCTTTCTCCAGGTCAACCAGTTTTCCGTTGACCTGGTCCATATCAGCCCCGGGGAATAACTTCACATAGCTGTAGGTATAATTGCTTCCCCAGCTTTTGGGATCGTTACCGCTTGTCTGAAAATACCTGTCGATTGAAAATACGATATCGAAATGAAAGTGTGAGTTTGAGGGGAATTCCCTGAATACGCCAGCCACGCTGAATACATTTTCCCTGGAATCGACAATCAGCCTTCCCATGGGATCTTCCCTGCCAAAGTATTTACGGGCAATGCGTTCCGAAATAAGGACCTCGTTGGGACTCTCCAGAACATGGTCCGGATCCCCCTGGGTAAAGTCCACCGAAAACACATCAAAAAATTCGGAATCGGCCCAGAAATATTCATCCTCCGTAAAAGACTGTTCTTCTACGGAGACCAGCAGGTTGGTACTCCGGATAAAACGGGTCGAATATTCAATTTCCGGAATGACCTCCTTAAGAGTGGGTGCCATGGGCGGAGGCGAACAGGTGTATTGCTTTCGTGCGATGCGGAATATGAGGTCCGCATCCTGGTGATAGCGATCGTAACTGAGTTCATGCTTTACGAAAAGTGCGATCAGGATAAAGGCAGCCAGCCCAATGGCTAATCCGGTGATATTAATTGAAAAAAAGTACTTCTGTCTGTTGAGAGATCTGAACAGATACCTTAGATAAGATGCATTCATAATTGCCTGAATTAAAGGTTCGCATGACAAAGTCATGTGTTAAGACATCTATGGCACCCAAAAGTGTAAATAAGACGCAGGGAATTATCTTATGTTACAGCTTTCTTCAATCGTCCAAGCAAGTTAGTTGATATCCGGCTTTTGCTTATCTTTAATAAAACCAAAATCATGGACTACGATCACATCAGAATAATACCGGAACAACAAATTGGCCAGAATCTCTGGGAACTGCTTGAAGGAGATGTCATCAGTAAGATCAAGAAAGAATCCAAGGTCGAAAAAACCGGAAATTACTATAAGTACCTGCTTGAGGGACATAGTTTTAAACTTGGCTCAGAACTGCTGCCCGAGCTGTACAAACCCTTTGGGGATGTATGTGAAGCACTGAATTTCACGGAACCGGTTGAGTTTTATATTTCGAATTCTCCTGATTTTAATGCTTCCGCTGCTTCAAGTCAGGACGAGGGTGAACCTCACCTTGTAAATTTAAACTCGGGTCTGGTCAATGCGCTGGACGAAGATGAATTGCGATTTGTGATCGGTCATGAGCTGGGGCATATCATCAGTAAGAATATTGATATCAAAGGGGTCATCGAATTTGTATTTCCACATTACCAGGGCATTCCGCTTATACTGTATAATAAGATATCACTCTGGGACAAACTCTCGGAATTGACCGCCGATCGCTATGGTTTGATCGCCTGTGGCGATCCAAGCAAATGTGTATCAGCCTTCTTTAAAATGTCCTCTGGTCTGAGTCTGAACCGCTACAATCTCAACCTCGCCACTTTCCTTGAAGAGAATGAAAAGCTGCTGGAATCGTTCAAGAAGGAAAACACGATCAATGTAGCCACCCACCCCATGAATCCAATCAGGATTAAAGCACTGGAATACTTTGCGCAATCCACAGTATATAAGTCGATCCTGGATAATACATCCATTGAGTCAGATCCTGCACTAAGTTCCAATATGGAGGAACTCACCAACCTCCTGCTGGTAATCAGGAACTCTGAATTAGATCATCACCGAAGCATGTTTATCGCTTCTGCCGGTTTGGTCATGGCAGGAATTGATGAAAGATTGAGTAAAGAAGAGTATGACATCATCATTCAGCGTCTGGCAAATTTCCTGATATTCCCGGAAACCTTACTGAAGGGAATTATGGATCAAAAGGGACAGGAAAATGTATTTCTGCAAACAGCCTCCGCAATTATGCAGCACAATCCCGGCGAACGTGATCCCATGTTTGAATTCCTTATCGGCGTTGCCATGTCGGACAATGAGTTATTTAACAGGGAGATTGATTTCCTTTATGAAGTTGGCGAAAACCTATTCAAGTACTCGGCAAAGGAGATTGCCCAGAGAATTGCCTACGTAATCCGTGGAAACTTTATTCCAAAACTCTACTAAGGCTTAAGAAGCAACTATATCTGCTTCTCAACGTATGAATGCCTAAAGGCATTTATCATGAAAGCATTTAAGCAGATCCTCGTCCTGATTATTCTGTCCATGCTTGTGTACAAGCCCTGCATGGCACAAAAAACCAGTTATTCCAGCCCTGGAGGGTGGACCATCGGTTTAGGCGGCGGATATGCTTACCAGAAATCGGATATAGCCAATTCCAGAGGATTTGGATTAGACTTTGTTCTGGGAAGCCAACTCTATCAAAAGGAAAATGCCTTCCTGAGTTTAGATTGGAAATTCCGGTTCCTGGCGGGACAAAACAAGGCCTACGACCACCGGATCAATGCCGACGATAGCTATAGCAACATACGATATAGCTTCTTCTCTTACGACCTGGAACTGGGGCTTACCCTGAACCGGCTGAGGGAACGTAGCGGGATCATCCTGACCGGATTTGTGGGTGCCGGCCTCACCCACGGGCGCACGTTTACCGATCTCTACGATGCCGGCAACAATCGCTACGATTACAGTGGAATCGATCCAAACCGGGATAGCAAACTGGTTTACCAGGACCTGGTAGCGCTTAGCGACGGGGACTTTGAAACAAGCCTGGTCAACAAGCTGGCCCTTCTTCCCACAGCAGGTATTTATCTGGGTTACCAGCTTTCCAGATCCCTTGCGATTGGTCTTGAGTTTAAAAGTAATTTTTGCCTTACCGAAAATAACAGCGCGGTGGGCATCGATATCGACAACAAGATCATGGATGGCTCCGGAATTGACAGGAACAACTATCTTAGCCTTGGAATCAGGTGGAATCTCAGAGGTCGCTCCTCCAGGCACAACACGACGACTACCTCCTCCGGCAGTGTAACGAGCAACAACAGCAATCCAGTCAATCCGGGAAATCTTACAGTCACCACATCCCATTTGTACCCTTCGGTGAATATTATCAATCCAGCCACTGAGACCGCACATACGGAATCCGCCATTCAAAGCATCAAGGCTACCATCCACAATGTGAGCGGACCCGAAAACATCAGCTTTTATTTCAATGGCTTTCCGAACAACAGCTTTACCTACAATTCGACCACTTCTACTTTCATAGCGAGTGTGAGACTGCGGGAGGGAGAAAACAACATCAGCATAAAGGCGACAAACCAGGAATCGACAGCCGAGGACCGGGCAATGCTTGTTCTGGGCAATCCCCTGGATGAAGCCATGCCACCACCTATTGTGGAGTTCACTTCACCAAGGGGAGATCAGACAATCACGTCCTCCGAATGGATCGAAGTGGCGTCAAACGTAATGCACATCAGCAGCAAGCAGCATATTCAGCTATTTCTGAACGGAAACAATATCCCCTTCGAGTATTACCCGATATCCGGAATGGTAAAGGCCGGCGTAAGCCTGAAAAAAGGAGCGAACCATATGCTCATCAAGGGATTCAACGAAACAGGCAGTGCGGAGGACCAGCTTGAAATCCAACTCACCGATCCCGAAAAAATAGCAAGCCCGGCAGTCCGGTTTATCAACCCGGAGGTTCCTATTGAGGTGATCGACAGGCGCTTCCCCCTTAGTGCGGAAACTCAAAACGTGCGAGGACGCCATGATGTAAGGGTGAAATTGAATGGAAACAATATTCAAAATTTTTCCTTTCATATTGAAGGAGGAGTCACCACCAGCCTGTTCCTTGCGGAAGGAGTTAACACGGTGGAGGTGACTGCCAGAAATGAAGCCGGTAGCGCATCAGAATCGACCTTCATCACCTATTATGCACCTGTTCAATATGAACCCATTTACCAGGAGCCTATCTACCAGGAACCCATTTACCAGGAACCAGTAATAAATGTTCCTGTCTCCCGGAGTTATCCCCCGGTGATTAACATCTTTCGCCCGCATATAAATCCGCTCAGGACCATTGAACAGTCCGAAGATTTGCACGCTACTGTGCAAAATGTGCATTCAAGAGAAAACATTGCACTATATCTGAATGGTACAAATCTCCGCAATTTCAATTTCAACAAGGGTACAAAGAGCCTGACCGCAAGGCTTGTTTTGAGGGAAGGGGAAAATATTCTGAGCATCATCGCACATAATGAAGCAGGTGAGGATCTGAAGGAGCAGGTAATCATCAAAGAGTCCAGGCCCTGTCCCCTGCCAATAATCAGACTGATTGATGCTGCCCAGGACCAAAATAGTACAAACCAGCAACCCTATACCCTCAGGCTTGATGTGCGTAATATCACCAATCGGAATCAGCTGAAATTAACAGCAAACCGGGAACCAGTTTCTTTCAGTTTCAATAACCATATATTAAGTGCTTCCATCAGTCTCAAAAGAGGTATGAACAGCTTATCATTGATCGCCAGCAACGAGTGTGGAGAAGATCATTATTCCACAAGGATAAGCTATAATCCTACCGTGATCCCGGATCCCTGCACCCCGCCAAGGGTATCCTATACTATGCAGGAAGTTAAGCGGAACGATGCCACCCATGAACTTAAGGGAACGGTCTCCGGGGTGAAGAATAAAACCGATATCTCGCTTACCCTGGATGGCAAATCCTTTAATGACTTCCAGTTTGCCCCTGCCACCGGAGATCTGAGCGCCAAATTCAAGCTCACACCCGGATCGCACATGGTGGATGTATCGGTGATTAATTCCTGTGGAACGGATAAGCGGGGTACTACAGTAATTGTGGAGGAAGAAGAGGAGGAAGAAGAGGAAGAAAATGCAGACTGCGGGATCAGGATCAACCCGGGGAATTCAACCTGGCAGTTCTGCCTGGTAACTCCCTCGGGCACTTATTCCCGGGATGATCTCACCAACCCGGATTTTAGCTATTCCGGCTCAGCTTCCAGTATTTACTTCATGCCCATTGGAGGCGGAGGCGAAGCCACAGTGAATGGCAATGCCTATACCATCAAATCGGGCCAGTATTACCTCTTCACCGGTAGTTTAAAGGTAAGCGTCAGTACCAAAAATCCGGGAGCAATGGGTCATTGGTCGGTATGTATCACTGCCAGCAGCACGCCTGTATCCGGGAACGGAAATAAGCGGCCGCAGAGTCCCTGTGAGGTGGAGAAAAATGAGAATTTGAAGGGGGCCAGCACAAATACCGGAACGGATAATTCAAATAACTACAGACCCAACACTGGATCTGATAATGCTACAAATACCAGAACCAACTACAGATCCAATTCCAGAACCAACGATAATACGGTGAATCGAACTAACACCAGGACAAATACCAGGACGAACACCAGGACGAACACCAATACCTTGTATCGAGCTGGTGATGGAACTAAGAAATCAAGCACAGGTACATCTGTAGATTCAACTAACAATAAGGGCAATTCCCGTAGCAGAAGTTCAGGTACCAGCAGCACCAGAAGATAATACTCATATTATTGAGTGAATACTTTCGACCAGATCAGCCAGAAGATCAGGGTCCCCGAAATTAGGGTCTGATTCTCTCAACAAAGTTGTACTTTTATATGTTAAGCTACATGACCCAAAAGCAAAACCTATGAAATACATCTCCATTGCCTTGTTATTCCTTGGCCTCTCGCTGTATGCCCAGGACACAGATCCAAAAATTGATTCTTCTCTTGTATCAGGACTCAAATTCAGGAATATTGGTCCGGCCTTCAGTTCCGGCCGCATTGCCGATATTGCCATTCATCCCAACGATGAGCAAACCTGGTACGTAGCCGTTGGCTCCGGAAATGTTTGGAAAACAGTGAATGCCGGTGTCACCTGGATACCCATTTTTGACGACCAGAGTTCTTACTCCATCGGTTGTGTCACCATTGATCCCGTCAATCCCAATACCATATGGGTGGGTACCGGGGAAAATGTTGGCGGAAGGCACGTGGGATACGGTGATGGAATCTATCGAAGCGGGGATGGAGGAAAGACCTGGAAAAATATGGGCCTCAGGACTTCCGAGCATATTTCGGAGATCATCGTGCATCCCCAAAATTCAGATATCATTTTTGTTGCCGTTCAGGGTCCCCTGTGGACCCCCGGGGGAGAACGCGGACTCTATAAATCCACCGACGGGGGTGCCAGCTGGAAGCAGGTGCTGGCAGTAAACGAGTGGACCGGTGTTACCGACATCGCCATGGATCCGGATAATCCGGACAATCTTATTGCAGCCACCTGGCAGCGTCACCGTACCGTGGCGGCCTACCTGGGCGGCGGACCGGGGTCCGGGATCCACCGGAGTTCCGACGGAGGAGAAAGCTGGGAAAAACTTAGCACAGGGCTTCCCTCTTCCAACATGGGAAAAATAGGCCTGGGCATCTCACCCTTTGATTCAGATGTCATCTATGCGGCCATTACTCTGGATCGGCGCACAGGAGGCGTATATATCTCAAAAGACCGGGGTAGCAGCTGGACAAAGCAGTCGGACGCCGTGGCCGGAGGCACCGGGCCACACTATTACCAGGAACTCTATGTATCCCCACACAAGGAAGGCAGAATCTACCTGGCCGATGTGCGGATCCAGGTATCCGAGGATCACGGGAAGACCTTCAGCCGCTTGAAAGAGCTCAACAAGCACTCCGACAACCACAGTATGAATTTCATTGCCAGCGATCCCGACTATCTGCTGGTGGGTACCGACGGAGGCATTTACGAAAGTTTCGACCTGGCAGAGAACTGGCGCTTTATCCAAAACCTGCCGCTAACACAATATTATAAACTCGCTCTGGATGATGCCGAGCCCATCTACAATGTTTTCGGGGGAACGCAGGACAACGGGACCCACGCCGGACCCTCACGAACCCTTTACACCGAAGGCATCCGGAATGCCGACTGGCAGCATATCCTCGGCGGCGATGGCCACCAGACGGCCACTGAGCCCGGAAACCCGGGGATTGTCTATGGAGAGAGTCAGCAGGGCTACCTGCATCGCATCGATCGCGTTACAGGCGAACAGGTATTTATCCAGCCCCAGCCAGGCAAAGGAGAACCGGCCGAACGCTTTAACTGGGACACCCCTATCCTCGTCAGCGCCCACGACCCGGCCCGTATCTATACAGCCTCCTACCGTGTATGGAGATCCGATAACCGGGGAGATAGCTGGACAAGTCTGTCGGGTGATCTGACCCGTGGGCTGGAGCGCATTGAACAGCCGATCATGGGACGTAAGCAGAGCTGGGATAATGCCTGGGACCTCTTTGCCATGTCGAAATACAGCACCATTACCAGTCTGGGTGAATCGCCCGTTCAGGATGGAATTCTTTACGTGGGAACAGACGATGGATTGATCCAGGTAACAAAAGATGGAGGAGACAGCTGGAAACGCATGGAAGTGGGATCCATTCAGGGCATCCCTGCCACTGCCTTTGTAAATGACATCCGGGCCGACCTCTTCGATGCCCAAACTGTATATGCGGTACTGGATAATCACAAGTATGGCGACTACAAACCCTACATTATCAAGAGCACCAATGCCGGAAGCAGCTGGAAGCTGATTTCTGGAAGCATTGATCAGCGCACCCTGGCCTGGAGAATTGTACAGGACCATGTCCAGAAAGACCTGCTCTTTGCTGCCACCGAGTTTGGCATCTGGGTTACCATAGATGGGGGCGATAAATGGATCCGCATGAAAGGCGGACTTCCGACCATCTCCTTCCGCGACATCCAGATACAGAGAAGGGAAAACGACCTGGTTGGGGCCTCCTTCGGAAGGGGGTTTTATATCCTCGACGACCTCTCACCACTACGGGAACTCAGCGCTGAAATGATGAAGAAGGAAGCAAAGCTCTTCCCGGTGAAAGATGCCTGGCTTTATCAGCCCCGCAGCGTAACAATCGATCCGGGTGCATCCGAATACCGGGCAGAAAATCCGCCCTTCGGTGCAACCTTCACCTTCTACCTGAAAGAAGATCTGAAATCCCTGAAACAACTCAGGAAAGAAAGCGAAAAGAAACTCAATGCTTCGGAAAGCGACATCCCCTTCCCTGGCTGGGATGCTCTGGATGCAGAACTCCAGGAAGATGGCCCCATGCTCGTTTTCACTGTAAAAGATGAAGACGGTAAAGTCGTTAACCATGTGAAAGCCGCTGCAAAGAAAGGGATCCACCGGGTCAACTGGAATCTCCGGCACGCTTCAAAAAATTTAATGGACCCGGCAAGAGAAACTAAATTAACGGTGGAGTCGAGGGGATACATGGTAACACCCGGAACCTATTCTGTAAGCCTGTATGCGCTACACAAAGGAGAAGTGGATCAACTTACAGAAGCCGTGCCCTTCGAAGTAAGGGCCCTGCATGAGCAGGTCCTGGAACCGGCCACAGCTGCTGAGATTGAAGAATTCCGAAAGGCACTGGAAACTGCCATGCTGGAATACGGGACCATAGGTAAAGCCCTGGAGGAAAGTTCAAAGCGTCTGAAAATTATAAAAAATGCATGCTTCCGCATGGAAGGCGATGCCGGAGAGTTACTGGAAGAGGTGTACCGGACTGAAGCTGAAGTGCATAAGCTTTACGGGGCATTGTACGGCAGGCAGAGCAAAGCCCAGGTAGGTGTGCAGGATGCAGCAACACTCCAGACCAGATGGTCTGTTGCCCGAAGCGGACTATCTACCAGCTATGGCCCTACCCCCATGCACAGAGAAAGCCTTCAGAATGGAAGAGACGAGATGAAACCCATCAAGGAGCAGGTGAGGACCCTGAAAAACACCACCCTGCC
>Ga0180435_10002540_pt1 | contig 18581 bp, 11 predicted proteins | sample SS_ome_3_FD_132467 | JGI IMG/M metagenome (GOLD analysis project Ga0180435, IMG submission 132467) | Hypersaline lake sediment archaeal communities from the Salton Sea, California, USA - SS_3_S_1 metaG | ecosystem: Environmental > Aquatic > Non-marine Saline and Alkaline > Hypersaline >...
GGATACCGGCCGGATTCGGAAAAAGAAAATCCGGGTTTTAAGTGCCGGGGAGATTCTGGCCTTCCTGGGGGCCGTAACCAATGTTAAATACCGGCTGCTATTTAAGCTGGCATTCGCTACCGGAGCGCGCCAGGGTGAGCTGCTGGGCCTTAAATGGACCGATATTTTATGGTCAGCCAATCAGATCAATATCCAGCGCACCTATAACAATGGCGCATGGTATCGGCCTAAAACGGCAAGCTCCGAGCGCAAGATTGACATAGGCCCCATGATAGCCAGGGAGTTAAAGGCCTGGAAGCTCCGCTGCCCACCCAATGAACTTGACCTTGTGTTCCCCAACGAGGCCGGGAACGTGATCGACGATACCACCATGATCCGCACCCACTTTTTGCCAACTATCAAGAAGGCGGGGCTTAAGCGGTTTAGGTTCCATGACATGCGTCATACCTACGCCAGCCATTTAATCGACCAGGGCGAGAATATTAAATACATCCAGACCCAATTGGGGCATTCCAGCCCGAGCATCACCCTGGACGTTTATAGCCACCTTTTGAAGCCGTCTAACCATCAGGCGGCAAAACGGCTTGAGGTTGCAATTTTTAAAAATGGTAGCAGTTTGGTAGCAGGGGGAGGATTGACCAATGAAAAAAGGGTTTAAGCATTTAGCCTAAACCCTTGAAATCATTGTGGTGCCGAAGGGGAGACTCGAACTCCCACGGGGGAACCCCCACTAGACCCTGAACCTAGCGCGTCTACCAATTCCGCCACTTCGGCATTGTGTTGAACTGCTGTTTGGAAAAGAACCAATCCGTTAAACGGCTTGATTTGAGCTGAAAGATCGTCTAATTATATAAAGTTTCATCCATTGTCAAGAATTTATTTTTTTCGGGAATCATCTTCATGCAGATTATTGAACGTTTGAGCGACATTGAAAAACCCTTTAAAAATGCGGTTATCACCATCGGCAACTTTGACGGTGTGCATATCGGGCATCAGGCGCTGTTCCACGAAGTGATTGCGCGGGCGGACGCATTGGGGGGCACGGCGTTGGCCATGACCTTTGAGCCCCATCCATTGCGGGTGCTGCAGAATAACGGGTTGCCCCCGCTGATCACCCTTTATGAACAGAAAACCGAATTGATTGCCAAAAGCGGTATGGATATTTTAATCTGCCTGCCCTTTGACCGTCAACTGGCTCAGATCACGGCGGAGGAGTTTTTAAAGGCCATACTGGTGCAGACCATTGGCATGAAAGCCATTGTGGTGGGCAAGGACTATACCTTCGGCCAGGGACGGGCCGGGGATCTGGCCATGCTGCAAAAACATGCGCCTGACCTGGGTTATGAGGTGATCGTCACCGGCTGGAAACAACCCCCGGGCGATCCTGAGGGGCGCATCAGCAGTACCCGTGTACGGGATTTGGTTACCACTGGAGAAATGAATGCCGCCCGCAAAATGCTGGGCCGCCACTACCAGATCCGGGGCACCGTGGCCCAGGGGCGCAACCGTGGGGGGCGCCTGTTGGGATTTCCCACGGCCAATATCAACCTCAGCGACGAGTTGTGTCCCAAGGCGGGTGTGTATGCGGTGACCGTGGAACTCGGCGGTCAGCGGCTGTTCGGCGTGGCCAATATCGGTTACAGCCCGACTTTTGATGATCATCAATTCACCGTGGAAGTCCACATCCTGGATTTTGAAGGGGATATTTACGGCTACCCCATCCGCGTAAATTTCATCCACCGGCTGAGGGACGAAATCAAGTTTAATGACCTGGATGCCCTGTCCCTCCAGATTAAAAACGATATCAAAAAGGCGCGCGAGCTGTTCCAGGGCTGATGGCCATGTCATCTAAATCCGCAATTTCCCTCCTCATCGGTGGCGCCGTTTCCCTGGTGGCCCTTTATTGGGCCTTTCGCCATGTGCCGCTACATGAGCTTGCGACCTATTTACAGTCCATGAACTACGCCTGGATCGCGCCGGCAGTGGTCATCGTGGTACTGAGTTTTGTTTTGCGGGTCATACGCTGGCAAGTGCTCCTGAGCGCCTCGGGCCGGATTCCCTTCTGGCACGTATTCCATCCGCTGATGATCGGGTTCATGGTAAACTGCGTACTTCCCGGGCGCGTGGGCGAACTGGTGCGGCCGGCGATCCTGTCCCAGAAAAACAAGATCCCCTACCCCACCGGCCTGGCCACCGTGGTGGCGGAGCGCATCTACGATACCCTCACCCTTCTGGCGCTGCTGATGGCGGTTGTCGTGTGGGCGCCCATTAACCCCGATGCCCGGGTTCAGTTCGGCGCCTATCGCCTCAGTGCCGATATGCTTCGCCTGACCGCCCAGAGCGTGGCCGCATTGAGTGCCGTCCTGGTTCTGGGCACGGTAATGCTCAGCAGCGACCGCCTGCGCGGATGGATCCAGGGGCTGATCGGAAAAATTCCCGGTGTCTTGCGCCGTTGGGGAAAGCAATGGGAATACCGTTGCCAACGCTGGTTTGCCGATCCGCTCAGCCGCGCCCTGGATACGGCCGCCAACGGGTTGGCCACGATCAAGGATCCCCGTAAGGTTTTGACCTGCATAGCCTTGTCCCTGGGCAATTGGCTGCTTCTGGGGCTGTCGTACTATCTGGTGGCCCTGGGCGCCCCGGGAATTGGGTTGTCCTACTTTGACCTTCTGACGGTAATGATTATCATCTGTTTTTTCATCGCCCTTCCTTCGGTGCCCGGCTACTGGGGGCTCTGGGAAGCGGGCGGTGTGTTTGCCCTCGCGCTTTTCGGAGTAAGCGCGCAGCCGGCCGCCGGGTATACGCTGGCCAACCATGGGGTGCAGGTCATTCCGGTCATGATCATCGGATTCTGCTCCCTTTGGATTACCGGCGTGAGTTTAAAAATGGGGATCTCCGGAGACGGTTCACTGGCAAGGCAGTAATGGTACAGAGCGGTTGTCGTCATTTATGTTCCTTTTCAAGGGACCATGTTCCTTTTTGTACATCCCCGGGCAATGGCAACGTTATGGAGACAACCCGGATAAAGGCATCCCATGGCAATTTTAAAAATATTGGAGTATCCGGAAAAATTTTTGCGCCGGCAAGCCCAGCCCGTTGAAAATATTAACGGCGACCTGCAGCAATTCATCGACGACATGGGCGAAACCATGTACCAGGCGCCGGGCATCGGTTTAGCCGCCATCCAGGCCGGCAGCGATCGCAGTTTGCTGGTTTATGATATTTCACCCCCTGAAGAGGGCCGCGCCCTTCAGGTCTTGATCAACCCGCGCATTGTGGAGCGGGAAGGCGGCATCCTTTCCGAAGGCGAAGGGTGCCTGTCGGTCCCGGAACTGCGGGCGGATGTGAAACGGGCCGAAAAAATTCTGGTGGAGGGCTACGACCGCAACGAAAAGCCCCTGCGCCTGGAAGCCGAAGGGTTGCTGGCCATTGTCCTGCAGCATGAGATCGACCACCTCCACGGTGTCCTTTTTCTCGACCACCTGAGTTCCTTGAAGCGCCAGATGTACAAACGCCGCCGGCAGAAACAACTCAAAAGCCAATGAAAACATCCTATTCCATTGTATACATGGGTACTCCCGACTTTGCCGTCCCTGCCCTGATGACCCTGGCCCAAAGCCGCCATACCGTCGCTCTGGTGGTCACCCAGCCGGATCGGCCCAAGGGACGCGGCTGTAAAGTGTGCTGCACCCAGGTCAAGGAAGCCGCCCAGCTCCATGGATTACCTGTGGCCCAGCCGCTCAGCGTGAAAGACCCCGAATTTCTGGACCAGGTGCGGGCGCTCTCCCCGGACCTGTTCGTGGTGGCGGCCTTCGGCCAGATCCTGCCGCCGGAATTGCTCGACATTCCCCGTTGGGGAGCCATCAACATCCATGCCTCGTTGCTGCCCAAATATCGTGGGGCCGCCCCCATCCACCACGCAATTTTAAACGGCGATCCGGTAACCGGCGTAACCATCATGCAGATGGACCGGGGCATGGATACCGGAGATATTCTTATATCCAGGGAAATCCCCATTGCACCCGCAGATACTGCCGGCAGCCTGCATGACCGCCTTTCCATTCTGGGAGCCGATCTGCTTGTGGAAACCCTGGATGCCTTGTCTGACGGAACAATGCACCCCGTGCCCCAGGATCACACCCGGGCCACCTATGCGCCCATGCTGAAAAAACAGGACGGCAAGATCGACTGGCAGCGTCCGGCGCACGAGCTTGAAGCATTCATACGCGGCATGAGTCCCTGGCCCGGGGCATTTACTTTATTCGGCGACAAACGGCTGTTGATCTACCAGGGGCGGGCCATCGTCGGGACCTACCAGGCCCCGCCGGGTACCGTGGTGCAGGGTTTTGATGATGAACTGCGGGTTGCCACCGGCCAAGGGGCCCTGGCCATTGAGGAATTGCAGCCCGCCTCCGGCCGGCGGATGTGCATTGCCGATTACCTGCGGGGATGCTGTATTGCGCCGGGTACCATCTTCAGTTAATACCCGGCCGGAACCGAAAGCCCGGCAATGCAATATTTAAGCGCTGTTTGCAAAGCACGGCCAACAGGGTCTGCCGGACAGCACCCTAAAAATCACCACTGGCAATTCACTGATCACCCCTAGCTACGACAGCCTTCTTAAAAAATTTCTATGCCACGGGCGAATACCAACAGGAAAAGATCATCCCGGGCGGCTCCGGAACCGCGGCGCAGCGCCGTAGAAATCCTGGTAGACATCGAAAAAAACCAGTTTACCCTGGACCAGGCCCTGGATCGATTTTACGACCGGCATGAAAACCTGCCTCACCGGGACCAGCGTCTATTGCATGCCTTGGTTTTCGGTGTTTTGCGCTGGCAGGGGCAGCTGGATTGGATTCTGGGGCAATTCTCCCGCACGCCGTTGAAAAAAATGGACTCGCCCGTGCGGGCCATCTTGCGGATGGGCCTCTTTCAGGTGCGCTGTATGGACCGCATCCCCGCATCAGCGGCCGTCAACACCGCGGTGAATCTGGCCAAAAAAATGGGTCCTCCCTGGACGGTGAAATTTGTCAATGCCGTGCTGCGCAAAACCGTAAGGGAACACGACCAAATACCTTTTCCCGATCCACAGCTAAACCCGGTTGAGTCCCTGGCGGTGCAACACGCCTTTCCGGCCTGGATGGTAGCGCGTTGGCTGGAACGCTGGGGGCTGCCCCAAACCGATGCCCACTGCCGGGCCCATAATGCCATTCCCCCGTTAAGTATTCGCGTCAACACCCTCAAGACAGATCTCCCCCGTCTCAAAAAGGACCTGGCCGGGGAAGTTGCGGGTATCGCGCCGGGGCGATTTTTATCCGACCACCTCAATATCAGCACACCCCGCACGGCATTGCCTGAATTAAATTCCTTTCAGCAGGGCGGGTTCCAGGTTCAGGACGAGGCCGCCCACCTGGTGGCCCTGGTTGCCGATCCGCAGCCCGGCCAGCGGGTTTTAGATGCCTGCGCCGGACTAGGGGGAAAAACAGGGGCCTTGGCCCAATTGATGGACAACGAAGGTACCATTCTGGCTGTTGACCGCTCACAGTATAAACTGGATGGGCTCACCAATGAAATGCAGCGTCTGGGGGTGACCAGCGTAGCAACCCGTACCCTGGATCTGAACTCCCCGGCCCCGCTGGCGGACCAGGGCCCCTATGACCGCGTCCTTCTGGATGCGCCCTGTTCCGGTTTAGGGGTTATCCGCCGCAATCCTGACAGCAAATGGTACAAACTCCCCAATGATATCCCCTACCATGGTGCGGGGCAAAAGCGGTTGCTCCGGCGGTTGGCGCCCCTGGTGGCCGCCGGCGGATTTCTGATTTATGCCGTGTGCAGCACTGAGCCTGAAGAGAACGAGGAGGTGGTGCGCAGTTTCCTGGCCCAGGCAGGAAATTTCAGGATAGCCAGGACCCATGCGCGCCTGCCTCCCGCGGCATTGCCGCTCGTCGATGGGCAGGGTTTTTTCCGCACGCGGCCCGCCCTGCATGGTGTGGACGGTTTTTTCGCTGCGAAACTTCAACGCATGGGATGAACAGCTGGTTATATTGAAGTTAAGACGCTACATTCGAAAATTTGGTGGTGGTGGGAATACAAGAAAGGAAACCTATGAAGATACTGGTGACAGGCGGTGCGGGTTATATCGGCAGCCATACCTGCGTGGAGTTGCTGGACGCCGGCCATGACCTGACGGTCGTGGACAATTTGAGCAACAGCAAACCCGAAGCCTTGAACCGGGTGCGCGCGATAACCGGTAAAGAGCTCGGGTTTTTCAAGTTCGATCTAAGGGATGAAGATTCCCTGCTCAATCTATTTGCGGCCCAACGGTTCGACGCCGTGATCCATTTCGCCGGGCTGAAGGCTGTGGGCGAATCTGTTGAAATCCCCCTTGCCTACTACCACAACAATCTCACCAGCACGCTGGTCCTGTGCCGGGCCATGGCGCGCCATGGGGTGACCAACCTGGTGTTCAGTTCATCCGCCACGGTCTACGGAATACCGGCAAGCGTCCCCATCCTGGAAGATTTTCCGGTGGGCGCCACCAATCCCTATGGCCGCACCAAAGAGATGATTGAGATGATTCTGACAGACCTGGCCCAGAGCGATCCGTGCTGGAATATCGCCCTGCTGCGCTACTTCAATCACGTGGGCGCCCATATCAGCGGCCGCATCGGTGAAGATCCCAATGACATCCCCAACAACCTGATGCCGTATATTTCCCGGGTCGCCGTGGGTAAATTGCCCCATTTGAATATCTTCGGCAACGATTACAGCACCCCGGACGGCACCGGCGTCCGGGACTACATCCATGTGGTGGACCTGGCCCGGGGACACCTTAAGGCCCTGGACAGATTATCCGCCGGACCGGGGCTGGTGACCTACAACCTGGGCACCGGTCGCGGCTACAGCGTGCTGGAAATGGTAAAAGCCTTTGAAAAAGCCAGCAAACGCCGCGTGGCCTATGAGTTCGTTGAGCGCCGCCCCGGTGATGTGGGCACCTGCTACGCCGATCCCGGCAAAGCCCGGAAAGAATTAAACTGGCGGGCCACACGCACCATCGACGATATGTGCAGCGATACCTGGCGCTGGCAATCCAACAATGTCAACGGCTATGATTGAACAATTGCGCATAGAACTGCTTTATACTGTTAGGTAAATACGCGCGAAACGCGTAATTTTGAAATTTCGTGTGCCACGGACACCGTCACGTTACCACGGCGCAAGCACCCCAAGCATATATACGATGAAGTCAGGCATAGAAATTTTAAATATTTACCTTGACCACCTCTCCCTTGAAAAAGGACTGGCCCAAGAGACCCTAGCCGCCTATCGCAGCGACCTTGAACTGTTCCTCACCTTTCTGGATCAGCATGGCATCCACACCATGGATGACGCGGGAACTCCCCTGATCCTCCGGCACCTCATCGATTTGCAGGCCCAGGGGCTGGGGGCGCGCTCCCGCTCCCGCCATTTGGTGGCCATCCGCGGTTTCTACCGCTATTTGGTGCAGGAAAAGATCATTACCAAGGACCCTTCGCGCATTGTGGATCTGCCCAAGGTTGGGCTGAAACTGCCCGACGCCCTCACTGTGGAAGAAGTTGGCAAATTGCTCTCCCTGCCGGCGGATAGTCCTCCCCGGGAACAGCGCAACGGGGCCATGCTGGAGCTGATGTACAGTGCGGGGTTGCGGGTATCGGAACTGATCAACCTGAAAGTTCAAAGTGTCAATTGTGAAGCCGGGTTTGTACGGGTATGGGGCAAAGGTTCCCGCGAAAGGGTGGTCCCCATGGGTCGTCCGGCCCAATTGAAGATAAAAAAATATCTGGCCCAGGGCCGTCCCCGGCAGCTCAAAACCGGGACCAGTGCTTACCTTTTCATCGCCCGGGCCGGAAACCCCATGACGCGCCAGGGATTCTGGAAGCTCCTGAAAAAATACGCCCGCCTGGCGGGTATTGAAAAGAACATAAGCCCCCACAGCCTGCGCCACTCCTTTGCCAGCCACCTGCTGGAAGGCGGCGCCGATCTGCGGTCCGTACAGCTGATGCTGGGCCATGCCGACATCAGCACCACCCAGATCTATACCCATGTGGCCCGCAAACATTTGGTGGAAATCTACAATCGCTACCACCCCCGCGGTGGAACCTTTGATGAAAACCCTGCCGCAGGACCGGCAACTACCTGAATTCTTTCGATAATTTCAACTTTGCAGACATGCGTTGCCAGGGGTGGTCCAGGTGTTTGCATACCAGTGGTTTTCCAGATTCTATGACGCGGATGGATGACGCAATATTGACACTTATCAGTTTGTTGGATATTTTAGTCTGATTACAAATACGACAAGGAGTAATTAGGTTTTCATGAGTTATTCATCCTCGGCGGCAGTTACCCGGTCCCGCCCGCTGGAACCGGACCATCCGGGTACGCTTACCGGTCACTGGCTGCCGGATTCGGCGCCTGTCGAATTCGAGCCCCAGGCCATCCGTGAGGCCCTGCTGCAGTGCCGGCGCCCCATTTTCATTCTGGAGCAAAACGGACGTTTGGCGCTGGCCCGATCCGGACAGGCGGTTTTCGGGCAAGGCCGTCCCCCAACGGCGGCAGCTTACCCCATCCGGGCTTTTGTCCCGCCTCTGGGTCCGCAGCATTTAGGTTCCAGCCGTTTCAAGCAGGCCCACGGTTTACGTTATGCCTATGTGGCCGGAGCCATGGCCAACGGCATCACCTCCGTTGCCATGGTGGCCGCCATGGCGCAGGCCGGCATGCTCGGCTTTTTCGGCGCCGCCGGCATGACGCCTGCCCAGGTAGAAGACGCCATTGACACCCTGCGTCATAAAGTTCCCGCCCATATGCCGGGTTTCAATTTTATTCACAGCCCCTTTGATCCCCAGCTGGAGTGGGCTCTGGCCGAGCTTTACCTTAAACACGGGGTCCGGCGGATCAGTGCTTCCGCTTACATCAATCTGACCCTGCCCCTGGTTTACTACCGTGTCAAAGGGGTCCATCGGGATGATACCGGGCGCGTGGTCTGCCCCCATGGTATTGTCGCCAAGGTCTCACGCATTGAAGTGGCCCGGCGTTTTCTGTCACCCCCGCCCCCCAAAATGATCGCACAGTTGCGGGAGAAAAATTTTATTACCGCAGAAGAGGCGGCCCTGGCGGCAGAGATCCCCATGGCCGACGACCTGACAGCCGAGGCCGACTCCGGGGGACACACGGATAATCGGCCGGCCATAACTTTGCTGCCCACCATGCTGGCCCTGCGGGACCAACTCCACGACACCCACAACTTTGCGCGCCGGCCCTGCGTGGGCCTGGGCGGGGGGATTGCCACGCCCCAGGCGGCGGCGGCGGCCTTTGCCATGGGGGCCGCTTTTGTCGTGGTGGGAACGGTCCATCAGTCCTGTATCGAAGCCGGCACTTCCGAGAGCGTCAGGAAACTGCTGGCCGCCGCCCGTCAGGGGGATGTGACCATGGCGCCCTCCGCCGATATGTTCGAACTGGGCGTGAACGTGCAGGTTCTTAAACGGGGCACCATGTTTGCCCAGCGCGCCCACAAACTCTACGATCTCTACGAGCGTCACGACACCTATGAGCAGATACCTGCCCGCCAGCGCCAGATGGTGGAGCGCGACATCCTGCAAGCTGATTTTGCCCGCGCCTGGGACCAGACGCAGACCTTTTTTAAAGAGCGTGATCCCCGCCAGATCACACGGGCCGCGGCCGACCCCAAATTCAAGATGGCCCTGGTGTTCCGTTCCTACCTGGGACTGGCCTCCAAGTGGGCCCAGGCCGGGGACCCCCAGCGCCAGATGGACTACCAGATCTGGTGCGGGCCCGCCATGGGCGCCTTCAACCAGTGGGTGCAAAATTCCTTTCTTAATACACCCGGCCAGCGCACGGTGACCACTGTGGCCCTCAATTTCCTTTTCGGTGCATCCGTTCTGACCCGCGCAGCCCTGCTCAAGAACCAGGGCATTCAAATGCCTCCGGATACGGACCGATTTGATCCGCTGCCCGCGGATCAAATCCATGAATACTTAACCCTTTGATACAACCATCACCCGCATTCACTGATAATCCATATAGAAGTCGATTATGAAAAATTCAGCAGCAGCAACGCCCCCCCCATTCGCACCCGTAGCCGTGATCGGTATCGGGGGCATGTTTCCCAAGTCCCCTGGAATTTATGATTACTGGCGACTGTTATTCAACGGCATTGACGCCATCGGCGACATTCCCGATTCCCACTGGTCGCCGGAAGACTACTATGACGATGATCCCAAGGCGGAAGATCGGGTCTATGTCAGTCGCGGCGGTTTTTTGGACCCCGTGGATTTTGACCCCACGGAATTCGGCATCCCGCCCGCCGTCCTGGAAGCGACGGACACGTCCCAATTATTGGGGCTGATGGTGGCCAAGCAGGTGTTCAACGACGCCGGTTACGGTATGGAGAGCAATTTCAACCACCACCGCACCAGTGTGGTTTTAGGGGTCACCGGCACCCAGGAACTGGTAATCCCCTTAGGCGCCCGCCTGGGCCATCCCATCTGGAAACGTGCTTTGGAACGGGCCCAGGTGGATGCTGAGTCCCGGGAGCAGGTTTTAAAGTACATATCAGACGCCTATGTCCGCTGGCAGGAGAGCAGTTTCCCGGGTCTTTTAGGCAATGTGGTGGCCGGGCGCATCAGCAACCGGCTTAACCTGGGGGGCACCAATTGCGTGGTGGACGCGGCCTGCGCCAGTTCCCTGGCTGCCCTGAACACCGCCCTTTTGGAATTGAACAGCGGCAACAGCGATATGGTCTTAAGCGGCGGTGTGGATACCCTCAATGACATTTTCATGCATAAATGTTTTGCCGCCACCCAGATCCTGTCGCCCAGCGGCGATGTGCGGCCCTTCTCCGCCGACGCCGACGGGACCCTGCTGGGGGAGGGTATCGGCATGCTGCTGCTCAAACGGCTGGAGGACGCCCAGCGGGATGAAGACCGCATCTATGGTGTTATTCGCGGTATCGGCACGTCCAGTGACGGCCGTTCGCAGAGCATCTACGCGCCGCGCAAGGAAGGGCAGATCGCGGCGATCCAGGCGGCTTACGCTGCGGCATCCATCGATCCGGCCACCGTCGGTATGCTGGAAGCCCACGGTACCGGCACCCTGGTGGGGGATAAAGTTGAGGTGGAGGCCCTCAAATCATTTTTCGATAATAATGGTCCCCTTCCTTCGGCAGCCAGCCGGAAATGTGTCCTGGGTTCGGTCAAGTCCATGATCGGCCACACCAAGGCGGCGGCCGGCGCAGCCGGACTGCTCAAGGGGCTTCTGGCGCTTAACAACAAAGTGCTGCTGCCCACCCTCAAAGCTTCCAAACCGGACCCGGACCTGGGACTAGATCAGAGCCGTTTTTACTTATCCGCCGCGTCCCGTCCATGGATTCAATCCGCAGACACACCGCGCCGCTGCGGAGTGAGCAGCTTCGGATTCGGCGGCAGCAATTTTCATGTGGTGTTAGAGGAGCACCAGCAAAGCAAGCAGGCACCTTCCTGGGACGGCTCGGTGGAGATCCTGGCTTTGTCGGCAGAGCAGGTCGCGGACCTCTCCAAAACCCTGGCCAAACTGGACGACCTGGCGAAGGGTATTACCCGCACCCAGCTTCAGGCCCGGGCCGCCCGCAGCAGAAAAGAATTTAAAACTACAGCGAAATACCGCTTGATAATGGTGGTCCCTGTTCAGGATGACCCGCGCCAGGCCTTGAAATCCGCATTGTCTGCGGCCCAGACCCAGCTTGAAAAAAAGGGGCCGCTGCCTTTCTGGCAGGCCAACGGCATCTACTTTGGCGGGGAAGTGGATCCCGGCCGCCTGGCATTTGTTTTCCCGGGCCAGGGGAGCCAGTACTGCGGCATGGGCAACGATCTGGCCTGTGTGTTTCCCCAAGCCCTGGACGCCCTGGAGACCGCCAACCGGTATTTCGAGCACGACCAGTTGCTCAGTGACTTTATCTTTCCCCTGCCGGCCGGCAACCGCAAAGCCAAAATGGCCTTAGAGGGCCTGCTGCGCAGCACCGACGTGGCCCAACCGGCCATCGGCGCCGTTTCGGTCGCCATGCTGCGTATTCTCAGGCACTTCGGTCTGGCTCCGGAAGCCACTGCCGGACACAGCTACGGTGAACTGCCGGCCCTGTGGGCCGCCGGCAAATTCGATCTTGACACATGTTTCCAACTCTCGGTGGCCCGGGGGACCTTGATGGCCGCCGCCGGCCAGGGCGGTCAGGGCGATCCCGGCAGCATGCTGGCCGTAAAGGCACCCCTTAAGGATATTGACGCCTTGCTGACGGAGAGCGGCCTCGACGTTATCCTGGCCAACCGCAACAGCCCCAGCCAGGGGGTACTGTCCGGCGCCACGCCCGCCATTGATGAGGCGGCCGCCCTGTGCAAAACTAGGAAGTTCAAATGCATCAAACTGCCGGTGGCGGCGGCCTTTCACAGCAGGCTGGTGGCATCCGCGCAACAGCCGTTCCAGGAACGGCTGGCCGAATTTAATTTCCAATCTTCAGCCATCACCCCCTTTGCCAACACAACCGCTGCGCCCTACCCCGACGATCCGGGTGAAGCCTTCAAGATCCTAGGCGAACAGATCATCAATCCGGTCAACTTCGCCGGGGAAATCGCGAATATGCACCAATGGGGGGTGGGGACCTTTGTGGAAGTCGGCCCCAAAAACGTGCTCTGCGGACTGATCAAGGCCATCCTGCCCGACCAGGATGTGCATACCATTGCCATGGATGCATCCGGCGGCCGCAAAAGCGGACTCCGGGACCTGGCAAACGCCCTGGGCCATCTGGCGGCGTTGGGGTATTCCGTGGATCTTACCCGCTGGGAACGGCAGCTTCCCGGATCCCAACCGCCGACCCCCAGGATGAAAGTGCCCTTAAAGGGCGCCAACTACCACGGCGCGCACGCGTCAGGGCCGGCTTCCGGGACCGGAAGTGTAACCGACCCTGCTGGCCAGGGCAGTGAGACAAGCTGCAAACCATCACCATCAGGGGATCCCGCCCCGCCAAAGAAGCCTGCCGGCAAGCGTCCCGTTGTTGCCCAACCCCAACCCCCAACACCCAACTTTGATTCGGACCATACCATGACTGCTCCAAAACAACCGACCGCACGTCCTGCGGCAGCTGGTTCACCCCCGGCCAGTACCCCCGGCACAGCCTGCCAGCCCTGGGTCAGCCAGGCTTTGGCCACGGTTCAGGAAGGCATCAAATCCATCCAGGCCCTCCAGCAACAAACCGCCGCGGCCCATGAAAAATTTTTAGAGACCCAGGCGGAGGCCAACCGCACCATCCAGACCATGATCCACAGCACCCGCGGGCTGGCCCCGGGCCAGGATAACGACGCAGAACAATTGCACCCCTCCGCCCCTGCAGTTTCGCCAAAGCCCCAGCCGGTGACAAGCACCCCTGCGCCGCCTTCCGCTGCGCCGGTTGTTGCGGCCGAGGCCCAGCCCTTGCCTGAACCTGCAGCGCTGCATGAAGAGATCCCGGCACCTGCACCGCCGGAACCCCCGGCATCAATGCAATCATCTGTGGAGCCGGTGGGACCCAGGCTTTTGGCGGTGGTCAGCGAATTGACCGGATATCCCGAGGCCATGCTCGATCTTAACATGGACATCGAGGGCGACCTGGGAATCGATTCCATCAAGCGCGTGGAAATCCTCTCCACCTTGGAGGAACAGATGCCCCAGCTGCCGTCGGTGGCGCCCGAAGTCATGGGTTCCCTGAAAACCCTGGGCCAGATCGTCAGCTACCTGGAAAAGGGGGCATCCCCGGGCCCTGCACTCCCCCTTGAGGACCAGGACAATGCGGGAGACCGCCGTGCAACGGATTCCGGCCCTTCACCGGCAACGGCTGTTCCCCCCCCATCCTCCGCCGGCGACACTATCCAGGAGACCCTGCTGGGCGTGGTCAGTGATCTCACCGGTTATCCCGTTGAGATGCTCGGTTTGGATATGGATATTGAGGCTGATCTGGGGATCGACTCCATCAAGCGCGTGGAAATCCTCTCCACCCTGGAAGAGAAAATGCCCCAGCTGCCGTCCATCACCCCGGATCAAATGGGACAGTTGAAAACCCTGGGCGACATCACCACTTTCCTCAGCGCCGGCAGTGCGCAAGCTCCCCGGCAGGCAACAGACGCCAAACACCATACGGCAGCAGTTTCCGAGAACCCACTCCCCGTTGACGGGATACATGCTGCCAACTCTCTTTCAGACGCCCCGCAAAACCCGGACGCACTTTCCCTTGAGCGCCGCGCGGTGGCCATCCAACCCACGGTGTTCCAACCGGGTCCGTCCCGCTCCCTGGCCCCTGACCGCCGGATTGTGCTGATTGCCCCGTCAGCACCCCTGGGTGACGCCCTTGCACAATCCCTGGCCCAGGCCACCCGGCGGGAAGTGCAAAGATACCACTGGGAGGAGGCCGCCGCTGCTGTTGACTCCTTTTCCGAAGCCACCGCCCTTGGCGGCCTGGTGCTGGTGGCCGATGCTGAGCCATCGCCGGCATGGCAGCTCACCCCCGGGGCCGACAGCTACCTGAAAACCGCCTTTGCCTGGGTAAAACTTGCAGCCGCCGGGTTGAACTGTGCGCCCCCGGCAGGGGAACCATCCAGCGCAAGTTTTTTGGCCACCGTCTCCTTTCTGGACGGAGCCTTTGGATTTAAAGGCCAGGGAGTGGCGGCCCCCCTGGGCGGAGGCCTGGCAGGCCTTGCCAAAACCGCCGCCCTGGAGTGGCCCGGGGTGCTCTGCCGCGCCTTTGACCTGGACGATCAATGGAAGGATTGGGATAACGCCGCTCTGCGCATCACAGCTGAATTGACAACCCCCCCCACCGCTGGAAGGAACCAATGCCTTGAGATCGGGCTTAGTTCCGATCTTCCCCGGGACAAACGCAACCTGCTGACGCTGGAACCCATGGCCCCCGTGGCGCCCTCATCAGGGGATATCAAGCTGGGAAGTGAGGATGTGGTCCTGGTTACCGGTGGCGCGCGGGGCATCACGGCCCACGTACTGGAAACCCTGGCCGCAGAGTGCCCGGCCACCTATGTGTTGCTGGGACGGTCTTCGGAGCCGTTTCCGGAACCGGCCTGGCTCAAGGGAGTGGCAGATGCCGGCGCGGTCAAGGCGGCCATTGCCCGGGAAGCATCAACCGCCGAGGGCAAGCCTCTCACGCCCCGCACCCTGGAAGAGCTCTACCTCAAGTATATGCACAACCGTGAAATCACCGCCAACCTGGAAAAACTCCGGGCCGGCGGCGCCAATATCATCTACCGCTCCCTGGATATCCGCGATGCCCGGACCCTTGCCGCTTTGGGCAAATCCATCGAAGAAGATCACGGTCCGGTGACCGCTATACTGCATGGTGCCGGCATTGTGCACGACCGCCGCATCGCGGATAAAACCCGGGCACAATTCGACGACGTGTTCGATACCAAAGTGCAGGGATTCTTCAACGTGTTGTCGGCGCTGGAAATTCCGCGCTTGAAATATATTGTGCTGTTTTCATCGGTATCCGCCCGCAGCGGCAATGTGGGCCAGGCGGATTATGCCATGGCCAATGAAGTGCTCAACAAGGTGGCCCAGAATCTTACCGTCGATTACCCCGCAGCCCGCGTATGCGCGCTGAACTGGGGCCCCTGGGAGGGCGGCATGGTGACCCCTGCCCTCAAGCGGTCCTTTACCCGGCAAGGCGTGGGGCTGATTTCCTATCAAGCCGGCGCGGCCCATCTGCTGGCGGAGATGGGCCGGCCGCAATCGGCAGCGCCGGTGGAAACCGTGGTGGGCGCCGGATTACCGGTAAGGGAGCAGCCTGAAGCCCGGCATCCCGCCCTGGAAATGGTGGCGGCAGCTGCCTCAGCTGCTACGGACGCCGCCAGCCCTTTGCGCACCACCTTTTCCAAAGAGATCGATCTTGCGCGGTTCCCGATTCTGGATGCCCACCGACTGGACGGTATTCCCGTGGTGCCGTTTGCCCTGATGACCGAATGGTTGGCCCATGGCGCGCTCCATGACAATCCGGGCTTGAGCCTGCTGGGCTTTGACGATATGCGCCTGATGTCCGGTATTCGTCTGGATCAAAAGATCAGAAAAGTTGAGTTAAAAGCAGGCCAGGCCTCCCGCCGGAACGATTTTTTCGAAGTTCCGGTGGAATTGCTCGGGCAATCCGAAGACAGCCCGCCGGTAATCCATTCCCGGGCCCGGGCCATTCTCACCGAGACTTCATCCGGCCACACCCCGGCCGCAGCACCCGGCATCCCCAAGGGTAACGGCCACTACGGTCGCTCCATTGGGGAAATTTACCGGGACATTCTGTTCCACGGCACCGCCCTGCAGGGCCTTCAACGCATACTGAGCCTCTCCTCGGAAGGCATGTCCGCCCAGGCCGCCTCTGCGCCGCGGCCCCAAACCTGGCTCAGCGAACCGTTGCGCAGCCGCTGGCTGTCCGATCCCCTGGTGCTGGACACGGCCTTTCAAATGGCCAGCCTGTGGTGTTTCGAGCAGAGCGGGTCGGTTTCGCTGCCCAGCTATGCAGCCCGCTATCGGCAGTTCTGCCGGAATTTCCCGGCAGAAGGGGTGACCATTCATCTCTGCGTGAACCAGGTACAGCCCCACAAGCTGACCGCCGATTTTTCATTCATGGACAAAAAGGAGCAGGTCCTGGCGGTCATGGAGGGGTATGAAGCGGTTATGGATGAATCGCTGATGCGGGCGTTTAAACCCCAAAACGCCGCATAATTATTTTATGGCAACTCACCGGGCAGGGGGCCGTTCCACCTTCCCGGGCACGGCCCGTTCCCTTGCCTGGTGCAAAGAGCATCAGCGTTGCATCGCTTGGTGCCGTTGCGGTTTACCGGCGGTCAGTTGAATAGCATTGGATAAGCTAGTCGTAATCACAACACTCCTGTTGCTGCCGGCCGCATATTTTGCGGGATCCGTTAACTTCGCCATCCTCCTGTTCCGCTGGCAGGGCCTTGAAGATCCCCGCGGCCGGCACAGCGGCAACCCCGGGGTCAGCAATGTTTATCGCCAGGGGGGACTGTTCTGGGCAGGGGCGGTGTTGCTGGCCGAACTGTCCAAATCAGCGGCTCTGGGCTGGATCACCCTGAAACTGCTGCCTCCCCAAGGCTTGCCCTGGGTGGCGCTGAGCCTGCTCATCGGTAACCGCTGGCCCTGTTTTCACCAATTCCGCGGGGGTAAAGGCATCGCCAATTTTCTGGGGTTCTGCCTTCCCTTGATTTCCCCTTTGCTGCTCATGGCCGGGTTCGGGGCTTACCTGGTCGTGCTGAAATGGAAACGCACCGCGTTTCTGGCCTCCTTCGCCCTTTTGGGATTCCTGCTCGGCGGACTGGCCCTCAAAGTGGGCCCTGATCCGGCTGGTTTGACCGGCATGCTGCTCTGCACGGCCCTGATCATCGCCAGTCACCGGTCCAACATTAAAACCCTGCTGGCCGGATAGGCATGCCATGGACCAATCCCTCAGTACCCGCCTCGACCGTCCGCTAACCATCGGCAACCGCCGGATGGCCAACCGGCTGGCGCTGGCGCCCATGACCTACCTCGGCCATATCGCCTATCGCGAAATGCTGGAGGATTTGGGGGGTTGCGGGTTGATGTTTTCAGAAATGTGCAGCGCCAAAACCATCCCCCACGAGAACGCTTCAATATCAAACCATTTCACCTGGCGGCCGGAAGAACTGCCCCGGCTGGTGTGCCAGATTTTCGGGAACGATCCGGTCGTCATGGCCCGGGCTGCCCAGCGCATTGCCGCCGAAGGTTTTTTCGGTGTGGATATCAATTTCGGATGCTCCACGGCAGGCATCTGCAAACGGAACTGCGGCGCAGCGGTGCTGAAAGATCCCCCTTTGGCCGAACGCATTGTGGCCGCTGTACGGCGCGCTGTGGATATTCCCTTGTGGGTCAAATACCGCACGGGATGGGAGGATCGGGTGGAACTGCCCCTGGAGATGGGCCGGCGCTTCGAAAATGCCGGGGCCGACGCCCTCACCTTCCATCCCCGGGTGGCCCCCGACCGTCGCGCCCGTCGTCCAAAATGGGAATATATCCAAAAACTTAAGTCGGAGGTCGCCATTCCTGTTTTCGGCAACGGGGAAGTATTCACCCGGGGGGATGCGCACCGCATGCTTGCGCAAACCGGCTGTGACGGTATTGCTTTAGGCCGGATCGCCATCGCCCGGCCGTGGGTGTTCGCAGCCTGGACCCAGGGGACGGGACCCGTGACCGGCGACCTCTACCTGGATACGGCCCTGGATCTTCTCAACCGTATCGACTGTCATTTCCAGGCAAAGGCCGCCCTGCGTCGTTTCCGACGCTTCATGCAGTACTTCGCGGCCAATTTCCAATACGGCCATACCCTCAATTCCCGGATCAAGGGCGCAGCGGACCTCAGGGCGTGCAAAGCTGTCCTGCTGGATTTTTTCCGGCATCCCCAACAGATTCTCAAGCGTCCCAACCTGAATCTGTTTATTTAAAGCGATTGCCAGAATAACGTTCCGATTGTTTGTGGTTTTTATGGCAGGCTATAA
>Ga0180435_10002541_pt1 | contig 18578 bp, 18 predicted proteins | sample SS_ome_3_FD_132467 | JGI IMG/M metagenome (GOLD analysis project Ga0180435, IMG submission 132467) | Hypersaline lake sediment archaeal communities from the Salton Sea, California, USA - SS_3_S_1 metaG | ecosystem: Environmental > Aquatic > Non-marine Saline and Alkaline > Hypersaline >...
ATAAACAAAAAAGAGCGGATCAAGCAAAAAGACAGGTGGGAAAAAATGGGGGGACTTACTGCAGACGACATATTCGAACAGATAATCGATTCCGACGGCCAGCTGAAGCCAGGCTTCTCAGGCCTGGGAAGGTTCAGAGGCACACAAGATTATACAAAGGATGAGGAGACAGTCCTCAACTACTTCTTCACGAACATACAATCAAACGTGTACTGCGCTACAGACAACATGCCCAACGAACTATGGGCGCTCATCATGGGACAGTACGCACGAAGCAACCTCACCGGAAGGGACAGGTTACTGAAGCTCTTCACTGACATGGAAGAGAAAGGAGAAGGACTTCCAGTCAGCAAGCTCGCAGCGATGATCAGGGACGGAGAAGACGTCGCAGGGGCGCTCGACAAGCACCTCAAGAAAGCAGGAAAGTTCATAGAGATATGGGGCGTCAAGTACGGCCATGCCTCGCTCCGCGATTCCGGAGTGATAAGGATGTGCATGGAAGGGGTGAGCCAGGCAGCGACCAATATACTGGAATCGGCAAGGGAGGGCGCGTACCAGGAACAGAGCACCAGAGCATTGCCCTACACAAAAGAGAACATCGGCATGCCTTACGAGATACGAGGCACAGAGTTCGAGCCCCAGCTCCTTGAACTACAGCAGAAACTGATAAGCCTTTACGAAGAGATATATGGAAAACTGCTCGTCCACCTCAAGCAGAAGTTCGCACACCTGCGCGTAGAGGCGGATGAGAAGATAATCGCAGAGACGGGAAGCAAAGATGCTGCACTAAGTGACAGGGAGTGGGACAGCATAATCGCAGGAAAGGCATTCGATGTCGCCCGTTACCTGCTTCCACTCAACATGACTACATCGTTGGGGATGACCCTCAATACCCGAAGGTTCCAGGACAAGCTCACAGCATGGCAATCACACGACCTCGTCGAGATACAAGTGCTGGGCAAGGCAGCACAGCTTGAGAGCATGAAGATCAGCCCGACACTCATGAAATACGGAAACAAGAGCGATTTCCGCGCAGGCATGCATTCAAAGCTCCGTAACCTGAACAAGAAATACGTTGACAGCAACAAGGAGAAGCCTAAGTTTGAATACAAGCATTACGAAGTCAGCTCTAAACTCGTATCCTGCCCAGAAAACCTACAGGACCTTGTCCTGGCCAGCATATTGTTGAACGGTTCCGACGGCAGCACGACCATGGAAGACTTCATGAAGATAGTCAAGAACCTCAGCTTCGAAGAGAAGAAAGAGATAGCTGAAAGCGTTACGCACGGAAAGATGTCGCATGAGATATTTCCCAAGGTCATGGAGTGCGGAGCAGTCGTCTTCGAAAGAGTCTATGACCTCGGAGCATTCAGGGACCTTCAGAGACAGCGAGGTGACAGGCAGCAGTACAACAAATACTCTGTCATAGGATACAACATGCCAAAAGAGGTAGAAGAGATAGGCCTTCGTGACGAGTTCGTCACACTCATGGTCGAGGTCAAACAGTTCTATGACCTTCTACGGAAAGAAGGCCAGCACGCTGCAGCACAGTATGTGCCAGTCATGGCAAACGTGATACGGCACGTCACGACCAAGGATGTCGTACAGTGCTTCTATGAAGCCAAGCTTCGCGCCCAGCCTGCAGGTATCGATTCTTATCGTGCTATCGCCCAGCAGGAGATAAGCCAGCTGCTGGAGAAGATGCCTGCATTCAAGGGTTTAGTACCATATGATGAAAAGTACTACGACCTGGGCAGGCTGCCAGAGACAGTCAACGGCAAGATACGCAGGTACAAACAGAAAGCCAAGAAGGCAGCATAGCAACGCTTTTAAATCATCACTTTTTCTTTTTTAGGATGGATACAGTCACTTACGAGAGCATAGTCAAATACATGAACAGCATGGAATTCTCAGGCATGAAGCTTGGCATCGAAAGGATACGTGAAGCGCTGAAGCTGCACGGAAGTCCTGAGTCAAGGCTGAAGGTAATCAATGTGGTAGGTACCAACGGAAAAGGCTCTGTCACGGCGATGCTGGCATCTATACTTGGCAAGGCAGGCTATCGTGTGGGAATGTTTACATCACCACATCTCGTGGACGTACGCGAGAGGATACAGGTCAATGGTGATATGATCAGCAAGGACGAGTTCCGAGAGATGTTCCTTGAAGCCAAGTCCAAGATGCCTGAACTAACATTCTTTGAGCTCGTCACGCTCATGGCAGTGCTGTATTTCGTAAAGCAGAAAGTGGACTACGCCATATTTGAGGCAGGACTTGGTGGAACTTATGATGCAACAAACTTCCAGACCGGCATGATGACTCTCGTGACACGGGTAGCGCTTGACCATACACATATACTGGGAGATACCGTAGAGAAGATCACCCTTGATAAGATGGGTGTTGTCAAGGAAGGGCAGCCGGTTGTCGTGACACACGCAAACAATTCAGTCCTTCCTATCATCGAAGACGTTGTAGTGGAGAAAAAGGCCAAGCTAGTTTTGGCTGAAGACTCAGAGTTCGACGTCTCGCTGGAAGGGGAGTTCCAGAAAGAGAACGCAGGCGTAGCAGTCAAGGCGGCCAGAGAGATTGGAGTGGGCGAAGATGTGATCAAGGACGGGTTGGCTTCTGTCAAGTGGCCTGGAAGGCTTGAGTTCGTCGAGAAGAACGTGCTGCTCGACTGTGCTCACAACCCATCAGGCATGAAAGCACTTTCTGAATATGTGTCTGGACTCGACTACGAAAAGCTCTACCTTGTCTTTGGAGTAAGCAAGAATAAGGATTATCAGGATATGATAAAGCTTCTCCCACCACATGCAGGACTGATATTTACGCAGTCGACAGTCAGCCGTCGGCTCCCTGTAGAGGAAGTGCCAGAAGGGCTCGAATGCGAGAAGGTGCGAGACCCTGTCGAGGCTCTTGAGAGAGCGAAGTCGCTGGCAGGACCTGATGATCTTATCGTCGTGTGCGGCTCTATATTCCTGATCGGCGATGTAAAAGCAGCATTAATGCCCGAGCCTGTCCAGGATCAGGTTGCCTAGGTTAGTGCATGAGAGTTGGACTTCTTCGTTATTGGCTATCTCTCCAGGGTCTTCTGCTTTTGCTATGACTGAGCCTACGTTGACCATTCCCATACCTTTAGAGTAATTGAGGTATATCTTCTCAAGAAAATCACCCCACTTGTCGACAGGCTGTGCACCGACACAAAGGAATGCTGAGATCTTACCCTTCAGAAGAGGCGGGTCACAAAGAGGGTTGTTCCTATCGAAGAACTGTTTCATCAATCCTGAAACATTAGTGAAATAATTCGGTGTCGCGATTATTATGGCATCCGACTCTATCATCTTCCCTATGAGTCCTTCCATATCGTCATTTATCGTACATGGCCTTCCGGTCCCATAGCAGACCTCACAGCCAGTACAATGTCCTATGTTCAGCTCTCTCAAGAGTATGGTCTCAGTCCTGACATTACCTTTTACGCAGGAATCCAATACCCATTTCAACATCTGCTCTGTATTGCCTTTCCTTGGACTGCCGCAGATACCTAGAACTTTCATTTTGCCTTTTCTTCACTGGATAAGTCCCTCATAAATCGGGAACTTCCTGCAGAGGTCAAGCACCTCCGCCTTGACTTTCTCCTTGAGATAAGGATCCTGCGGACGCTTGACCACCTTAGAGATCCACACACCGAGCATACGCATCTCATCAGCTTTCATGCCGCGTGTAGTGAGGGCGGGCGTACCTATACGGATACCTGAAGGATTGAACGGGCTCCGCTCGTCGAAAGGAATCATGTTCTTGTTAGTGAAGATATGCACCTCGTCCAGCGCCTTCTCTACCTCCTTGCCGCCCAGACCTGTCTTGGTCAGATCGATCAGCATGAGATGGTTATCAGTCCCATTAGAGATGAGGTCGATGCCGTTGTCCAGGAGTGTTTCTGCAAGGACCTTGGCGTTCTTCAGTATCTGCTCCTGATAAGACGCGAAGTCAGGTTTCAGGGCTTCGCCGAAAGCGACGGCTTTAGCGGCGATGACATGGTCCAGCGGGCCGCCCTGCATACCTGGGAAGACAGCAGAGTCTATCTTACGGGCCAGGTTCTTCTTGTCGTCAGGACGAAGCCGGTCTTCGACTTTCGACATTATTATTGCACCCCTCGGTCCGCGGAGGGTCTTGTGGGTTGTGGTCGTGACAACATCACAATAAGGCACAGGATTCTGGTGAAGGCCAGTAGCACACATACCAGCAATATGGGCTATGTCTGCCATATGGTAAGCACCAACTTCTTCTGCTATCTCCTGGAACTCCTTGAAGTCAAGCTTCCTAGGGTAAGCGCTGAAACCGGAAAGGATGAGCTTAGGCTGCTCCCTCTTAGCGACCTTCCTTACGCTGTCCATGTCAAGACGCATAGTCTCCTTCTCGACACCATAGCTTACGAAATTGTAGAACTTACCAGAGAAATTGACATGGCTTCCGTGCGTCAGGTGGCCTCCATGCGCAAGGTCCATACCCAGGATCTTATCCTTCAGCTCCAGCAGAGCGAAGTATGATTCCATGTTCGCCTGACTTCCTGCGTGCGGCTGCACGTTCGCGTGCTCAGCGCCGAACAGCTTCTTGGCACGCTCTATGGCGAGATTCTCGGAGATGTCGACATGCTCATTACCTCCATAGTACCTCTTGCCAGGATAACCCTCGCTGTACTTGTTCGTCAGCACAGATCCCATGGCCTGCATCACTGCCCTCGAGACATAGTTCTCAGACGCGATCAGCTCAGCGCCCATCTGCTGCCTCCTGTGTTCGTCCACGACGACAGAATGCACTTCAGGATCCCTCTCTTTTAGATGTCTCATCATCTTGAGAAGGGTGGATGGTTCCGGGTTATAAATAGTTTACTGTGACGCAGGCAGGGCTTTAAAATGGTTATAAATCCCTGCTGGTCGTCTCTAATTCTGGACAACACAACAAATAAATAAAACAGCATTTTTTAGTAGCAGATTGGGGGAAAAAACGGAGGATCCTAGACGTGATAATCGGAATAACCGGAATGTTCTGTTCAGGCAAGGACACAGTAGCCGAGCACCTTGTCTCGAAAGGTTTCAAACACATATCGCTTTCAGATTTTCTCAGAGAAGAGCTGGGTAGAAGAGGAGTTGATGTAACGAGAGATAATCTCATAAAAGTAGGGAATGAGCTCAGAGCAGAATTCGGACACGGCGTGCTGGGGGAAAGAGCGCTGAACGCCATGAAAGAAAAAGAAGGTGATTATGTAGTAACATCAATACGTCATCCTGCAGAAGCCAAGGCGCTTATGCAGCATGGCCATTTCTTTCTCGTCGAGGTGCGCGCTCCCATAAAGACGCGGTTCCAGCGAATAAAGAAACGGAACAGGGAGAACGATCCTCGCACGTTGAAGGAACTGAAAGAGAAAGAGACATTTGAAAGTGCTAAGGAAGGGCCGGGCCAGCAGCTGACGAACGTAAGGAAGATGGCTGGCTATGTGATCAAGAATGATTCTACTAAGGCAGCACAGAAGAAGAAGCTGGACAGATTGTTGGCTGACCTGAGAAAGAAAGCAGCGAAGATGTCAACATATGTACGGCCCTCATGGGATGAGTACTTCATGGGTATCGTTGATGCCACAGCCAAAAGAGCCACGTGCGATAGAGGCAGGACCGCGGTAGTCATCGTGAAAGACAAGATGATACTGACAACCGGCTATGTCGGTTCACCTATGGGGTTACCGCACTGTGATGATGTCGGTCACCTTATGAAAAAGGTGGTACACGAGGATGGTCATGAGTCACAGCATTGCATGAGGACAAACCACGCTGAAGTCAATGCTATTGCGCTGGCTGCCAGGAAGGGGATAGCTGTAGAAGGAGCGACACTCTACTGCAAGATGGCACCTTGCCACACCTGCGCAAAGATGGTCATCAATGCAGGGATAAAGCGAGTAGTATGCCAGAAGCGATATCACGCAGACAGTCTGGACATACTTAGGGAGGCGGGAATAGTCGTAACCGTGCTTGATGATACTATTGAGCAATATGCTAACCAGTGAATTACACCCGTCAGTGATAAAGTAAATTTATAAACACTTTTTCTTTATCTTCTATTATTATGATAGTAGGCATAACAGGACCTATCTGCGCAGGGAAAGGCAGGGTGACAGAGGAGTTCAAGAAGCTTGGTTTTGTCCACCATAGTTTCTCCAGAGAGATCAGGCAGGTCGCGAAGGAGCGAGGGATCAAGGTGAGCCGGCTGACCCTCAGCAAGCTGGGCTTTGATCTCAGGAAAGAGAGCAGGAAGTCCAAGAGCAATGAGTCGATACTAGGCAGGCGAGTGCTTGACCACATACTCAAAGACATGAAGAAAGGACAGCATAAGTTCGTCGTTGATGGCCTCAGAGATTATGACGAGCTTTATCTGTTCAGGCAACACGAGATGGACAACAAGGACACGCGTTTTGTTCTAGTCGGCGTGGATGCTCCACAGGAACTCCGCTGGCAAAGGCTGCGGAAAAGGGGGCGTCAAGGCGACCCTGAAACTTTTGAAGACTTCAAGAAAGTCGACGACTGGGAGATGTCAGGCCGAGGCGGACAAGAGGTCGGCAAATGCATGAAGATGGCAGACTACATCATCGTGAATGATAGTAGCGTAACAGAGATGAAGAAGAAAGTGAAGGAGATTGTCTCTGAGATACTGGGTTGAGCAGGCCGAGCTTCATCTCTTGAAATAGAATTCTAACTGCTGACTCTGGTAGTCATGATGACCTCTGCTTATCGTCGCTTCGCCCTGGTCCCTGTAACGTGAGCGTTCCTCTTTCTCTGAGAAGTAAGGATTGTTCAGGCGTCGCAGGTAGAGCTCTGTCAACCTCATGCCTGGGCGTAATTTTATAGGCACTCTTGGCAGGTTCTCGAACGTTATCTTCCCCCTGAAACGTGGATAAGGATCTATCTTCGGCGCTCCTGCATGGGTCTGTAATGTAGATGGAAAACCACTCGGGCCGAACCCTCCGAAGCCTTTAGTCTTTGTTATCAGATTGAACTCGCCGACCCAGCCTACGTAATGACGATCTATCTCAACCTCTTCTGCACTCGCCGAGAGGAAAAAAGTACCTGCAGGAATCACAGTACCTTCATAGTCCAGCTCTATCTCCTCAAAACAATCGGGGTCGGGATCGCGCGGGTCTATGACTTTCCCTGTGTATATCTTTATCTTCCTGTCAAGAGTCAGCGTGAAGCCGCCGTTCCAACCGTCGCTCGTCAGAGTCATCTCTGAATGCACGGGCTGTTTCCCTTTGCTGCGCGGGCGGATAACTGCACAATCATCTTCGATATATGTCTGCATGAGTTCAGCGATCTCTTCACCATCCCTTGTCATCCTGAGCCTGCCTTGCTTTATGAGCATCTCCATCTCGTCGTCAAGCACAGGGCCACAACCATCGTAGCACATATGTGCCTGAGCGATCGCATCACCTGGCCTGATCTTCACCAGAGTGCCTAACGTGTTAAGGCCGCATCTTACCTTCCCGTGAAAACCGTCGTAGTGCGGCAGCTTGAACGTGTCAGTCATCGTCTGGACCGCAGAACCGTATCTTGCCCAGCTGCTTCGAGAGTCGATCGATCCGCTGTACCAACCTGCAAGATGGAATACCTCTTTCGTATCAAAGAAATAAAGCTTGTTCGGTTCAGGCAGCCAGAACTCGTCGTCTACAAGAGGGACCTCTTCGTAATCATCTTCATTATCTTCGGGATCTTCAAATAGTTTCTTTGGATCATGCTGGTGCCACCTGACGCGCCTGAACAGCTTTTCTATCCTCACGTCAAAAGAAGTTGCGCTCATGGCACTCTCTTTGAGGCCTTCTACGTGGAGGTGGCCTAGGTACATTGCAGCGTACATGTCATTCCTGGTGAGCATAGGCATGGTGAGTTCTTGTAGTGCAGAAATCCTTTATAAGTCTTTACTTTTGAGTAGTTAATAATCAGAAGAGTTCAGTGGAACACTATGGTCTTCTCTCTTGACTTTGCCCCTGAGCGGATGGTGCAGCGTCGGCCGGTCTGCTTTTTCAGGAACTTGAGAAGCTCTGTGTTGGCCTTGTCCTTGTCAGGAGGGGCGGCGATGGCGATGCGGAGGGCCTGGCGGGGTTCGTCGTAAGCTATTACTTCTGTCTTTGGAGAATTAGGTTTGGCGATTATCTTCAGGAGATCGTTAGTGATGTATTGGGATATATCCATTTTTCTTGCAGTGCCGCGTCGCCAATACAGCGCTCCTGTGTTATTCATCTACAGCTTAACTTGCCACGCAGCCTTTTTCCCGCTTTTTTTCCTGTGGCGTCGCTAGGCGGTATTGGCGACGCAGGTTGTGGCGGTGGCAATGCCGCTTATATTCACGGCGGTGTCGCTCGTGTAGCTAATCATACTCGCGCCAGGTCTTCTTGCACTTGGTGCACTTGAGGAAACGCGTCTCTGCCTCGTCGCCAGCACGGGTCTGCTGGAGCCAGTAAAATGCTTTATCATTGCCGCACTCAGGGCAGTCTGCATCACAGACAGGAAGGGTATCTATCTCCTTGTCGACGACCTCCACCTCCTTCTCCTCCTTCTTTTTGGTATCCTTCAACGTGCCAGCTTCCTTAGCACCCTCGGTATGCCCGCAGGAACAGGTGTACAAAACCTTATCACCGTCCTTCTTCGGCATCATTATCGACTTGCATTTCGGACAGAACTTCATCACGAATATAACCCCCTAAACATTCTCATCATCATATCACGCCTATGACATCAAGCAGCATGACAAACCCGATCTTGATATAACCAAGATAAGGGACCCTAAATACTGCCCTTCCGATGTAATGATCATCAGGTATGTAAGACTCGAAATAGAAAGAGTCCATGTTATTATCACCTTTTGTCTTGAATATATACGTGCCGTCATCCTGACCGGTCTGGACTACCCTGTGTATCACAGGATCAGGCCGGTTCGCCAGGAACACTATCACATCGCCAGGCTCTACCTTCTCAGGCTTTGTCCTATAGAGCAGCATTATGTCCCCTCTATTGAAACCGTTCCTGAACGTGAATTCCTCGAACTCATCTTTGGTTATACCAAGACTGGTGTAATACTCTGCCTGTGTGCATGAGTAACCATCACTACAGATGGCTTTGCTCTGCCACCAAGCATCAAAGCTGCCTTCATCATGCTCCATGCTGCTAGATACGACAGCAACTATTGGGTGTGAAGTGGCGAGAAGCAGGCCGAGTACGGGGTAGACGATCCATTTGATCAGGACGAAAGCCAGTATTATGTTGACGAACCAGCTGGCCCAGGAATCATCCTCCCAGATGAAATACCAGACCTTTTTCCAACCCCGCTTTATGCTCTTCCAGTTCATATACAATTTTCTGGAGGAAAGCTTTTAATAAGTTTCGGTTTATATAGTCTTTAGAGCCAAATATGTGCCCTACTCCGCTTTTCTTTGAAAAGCTCTCGTGCCGCCACGCACGCAACATAGTATGATCTGATGTGCGTGCGTTGTTCAAGTCGCATAGCGAAACTGAAGGGCGCAGGCGGCTACGGTCACATATTTGGCTGTTGGTGAGACAACAATATGGCATTCTGCCCAAAATGCGGAAAGAAAGGCATCAAAGGCACATTCTGCGACGAATGCGCTGAAGGAGAGCTAGGCCTTGCCTTCAAGGACATAATAGTCAAGAAATGCGTGGACTGCAACAGGTTCATGATAAGACACGTCTGGCAGGAGTTCGGAGATGCTCGCGAGGGAATCATCAAGGCCGCATATGTCAAGATAAAGAACCCGAAAAAGATAGGGCTGGTCGTCGTTCCTGTTTTCAAAGAACTAAAGGACAAGCCAGGAGCGAAAGATGACATCGTGCTTGAGGTTGAGGCAGAGGGCCAGCAGTTCTCGATACCTGCAACAGTCGAGTACACTTATTGTCCGTATTGCGCAAAGGCAGGTTCGCAATATTTTGAAGGGACCTTACAGCTCAGGGAGGCTACACAAGAGCTGATAGATTTTGTCAGGGCAGACATAGCTGCACACGCGAAAGATGGAGTGCACATAGAATCAGAGAAAGGCAAAGGGAAAAGCCTTGACTTCAAGCTGACATCCACCAAGTACATGAGACAGCTAGGCAAGCGGCTCAAGGCCAGGTTCAATGGAGAATTGACCGAGACCGTGAAGCTCTTCACAAGGAACAAGCAGACAAGCAAGGAAGTGTACAGGACGAACGTGCTCTTCAGGCTGCGGCCGTATAAGGTAGGTGATGTTGTCGAATCGCGTGGTCGGCAAGTGAAGATCAAGACTATAGGAAAGCGCGTAAGCGGTGTTGATGTGGATACAGGAAAGAAGGTTTTTGTGGGATGATGCAAGATGGCAGAAGATATTGATTCAGTGATCGACTCCGTGGGAGTGGTTGTGCTTCAGGGAAGTTCTGTCCTTCTTTTCGACCATGGTTCCAGCGCTAAACACCCAACAGGAGCAGTAGGCTTGCCTGCAGGCCGAGTCGAACCCGGCGAGACAAAGCAAATCGCAGCCGGTCGTGAACTCAAAGAGGAGGCAGGACTTATCGCACATAATCTTTACCCTCTCCCAAAGACGTACCAAGCAACATTACGGTGGAACGGAAGAGACCAGCCATTCAGGTTTTTCCCTTATCTCTGTACTTCATACAGTGGAGAGGTATCAGCATGTAAAGAAGGAAAGCCTATTTGGGTCGAACTTCGACAGGTCTCCGACTATGAACTGATCGGGGACGGTCAAGAAGTCATCCAGGACGCAATAAAACTTAGAGTGTTGCTAGGGATCTAAAACTTAAGCTCCTTGAAATCATGTATGTTTATGCCGTAATGGGCATATACCTTCTTCACGCCGATGCTGGTGGTGTCTGACATCTCGAAACCCAGGCGCTTGACGACCTTGGCAATCGCTTCTTCTGATCCGCCTTCAACCTCTATATACGGAGGTATCTTAGGCCAGAAATCGATCTCGATCTTCACACCGTCAAGACGGTAGCTTATCCTCCTGTTCTCCTGGTATGCTTTCGAGCGGTAGCCGAGCCTCTTAAGGAGCTGGTCAGCCATGTTAAAGTCATGAACGTCCACCTCAACCTCCTTAGTACCGTCGATACCATCATGCTTTATCTCTTTTATCGTGATAGAAGTCTTCTCACCGTTGTCGCGAAGGCGGATCCACGAGTCCTTATCTTCAGGATCTATGTCATACACGTTCCTGCGCATGCTCCGCTCCAAGTGCTTAGTCGCTCCGATGGCATCCAGCTTCGCTTTTATCTGCTCTACGTCGATATCCAGTATCTTGATCTCGTATTCTGTCTTCACACCACATCACCCAAACAAAAAATGGAAAGAGAAAAACAAAATGAAAACATTTAACAGCTTCCTGCGGGCGTATCACTTGCCGGAGCAGACGCGCCGAGAGATGCAAGGCTCTCTGTGCTGCACTCATCAGGCATGCTCTCGAAACCTGCGCAAAGGCTCTGAGCATAACCGCTGGCCGCACGCGCGCCATTGTACGCCGCACCCTCGACAAACACTGTCGGGCTTCCACGCACACCAAGCGCCTGGTTCAGGGCGAGCTCCTTGGAAAGGATATCCTCCCACGCATTCGCCTCACAGCTCTTTATGCGCTCGACGTTGTAGCCAAGCTTCTTAGCCACAGGCTCCCAGCACTCATCAGCATTGTTGTAGTTACACTTCTCGTTCATCTCAAGAGTGAACTCAAAGTACTCATCCATGCCGAAATGCTTGGCAACGCAAAGCTCCCTCAATCCCTGGTTCAGCTCCTGCACACCATGCATAGAACAGTACTTGTCCTCGTCATCAAGACAGAACTTCGGGCCACCACCCTGGTAGTTGCTATAGATCACATAGTGAGGATTGAAGTCAGCGCTGTCCTTAAGCAACTGGTAGGCAGGCTCGATAGCCTCCTCAGCGATGTTACCATAAGGACAGTAACTCATCACATAGAAATCTATCTGAGGCCTGTTATCGCCCTTCGTCACTCCGGTAAGCTTCTCAAACTCAGCACGCTTCTTCTCATCAAGGATATATGTCGCACCAGAAGCATCATCAAGCATGACGAAGAAGTTACCAGAATCATCAGGCCTGAAAGCACCACGGATACGCTCATTCGTCTGCCAAGCATAAGTCTTCGTCAGGTCACCCTTGAACACATAAGCAGGAGCGTTCTGCAGTGCCAAGTTCTTGATGAAAGCCTTACCTTTGGAGCTGCTCGCGTCAATCTCCTCTATCTTCATGTTCAGGAAGATCTGGCTGAGAAGACCTTTCAGCTGGGTCGTATCACAGCTTGAGCACTCCGCTGCGTTCACGATCGTGAGCTCTATCAACTCGTCATCCCTGTATGTACATACCGCGTCCTTCTTTCCAGGATTCTCGCAGATGCCTACCTTACCAGGTTCGCCTATACAGTCCATATCACTGCCGCAAGCAGGCAGTTCCTCGCACAGAGGATGGCCCTCAAGACCCTGGCAGATAGTCCTTTTGAAAGATGTCGCATCCCTTGCACCGGAATACTGCTTGTCATCGATGTAAATGGTAGGGCTGCCCTGCGCGTTCACTGCCTGGCTCGCCTTTATCGAAGTTCTCAGGAGGTCCTTACCTTCGCCGCCTTCAGAGCAGGTCTTCAGCCTTTCCACATCAATAGACGTGCCTTCAGAACACTCATCTATGGAACCCACAAGATCCCGCGGGTCCTTGTTTTGACAGACCACAAAATCAATAAGGTCCTCAGGATAATGCTCCTGTACACAGAGCTGCACTATGTTACCTTCCACTTCTGGCTGACCATGCAGGCTCTGGAAACCCGTACCTGCTTCAGCAGCGATGTACTCAAGACGGAAGTCGATATTCTCGCCAAGTTCATCTAGCACAGGCTCGATGGCATTCTCAACCTGGATGCCGTAAGGGCACTGGCTCATCACATAGAACGTGACGTCGACACTACCATACTGTTCCGGATCATCAACATCTACAGGGCCAGGTTGGCCTGCCCTGCTCCAGATGAATGCGATGACCGCGATGAAAACCAGAGCACCGACTACATATTTAGTGTAGCTGGTCTTCTTTTTCTTCTTTGCAGAATGATGCGTTGCAGCATGCTTCTTTGCATGCGATTCATGATGGGATTTCTCATGCCCTTCATGTTTCTTTGCATGATGTGCCTCATGCTTCTTCTCATGATGGCTATCATGTTTAGCATGGTGCTCCTCATGGCTCTTCTTGTGCTCATGAGAATGCCCTTCATGCTTATCGTGTTTATCTTCTTCCATATTGTACACCCCTTAGTATGTCTTTTAATAATGAGCAGGCCACCAAGATAAAGGACCGCTTTTAAATCTTTCTACATCTCTTTTTAAATGCGTTCTATACGAGAAACAGGGACAGGAGCTGAACAATCGTGAATATGGTTTAATGTCAAGAAAGCGCGGATATTATATTACTGATACCATACCAGAACAGCAGGACAGCCAGTATGATCGCGACCCAGTTCGTGATGTCTTTCCAGTCGATATGAAGATACCACTTGAAGAAATCACCAGCCTTTCCCATGTTCTACCTCTTCTTGCCAGAATCCCCTGATCCCTGCTTGGCCTCCTTTGCCAGCGCCTTGACTTTTTTCTTCGGTACCACTTTCCTCTTCAGCCAGTTCGCAAGCTTCGACTCTCCCAACTTGAACCGTCTTTTCTCTTCAGCTGTAGATGGAAGTCCTGCAAGCTCCTTGTCCTGCAGCTTCATCTTCTTTAGTTTTTTCGGGTCGGGTCTTGGCATGTTTTCACCTTCTACATCATAGGAAGCTCGCCAGTTATGTTGTCGATCGAGTTTTCATTGTCAGGACCGATACCAACGCAGGTCTTTGTCCCAGGAGCGATCACTGTCTTGCCAGCATCAGTTATGAGAGCTGTCTTCAGTCCATCATCTTTTGCAAGCTGCATGTACTTGAGAAGCTCTTTCTCATCCTTGACCTTCAGCACGATCTTCTTCTGTCCCTGCGCGCGCCAGGCAACTACCTTCAGCTTACCTGATTTCAGCGTAGACTCGACAGCAGCATGTGCTGCCTGTGCAGCAAGCTTACCCTTAGGCAGCTTCAGGTCCTGCCTTACCAGAATCACGAGCTTCATCTCTGCCATGACGGTTCAGAAGCTTAAAAGGCTTTTAAAGGTTTGGTTTTTAGGAAGGAATTTCGGCTTCTTCAGGCCCTGTATCTCATCTATCGTCGACAGATGCTCAAGACCTACCTTACCGATGTAAAGCTTATCAAGGTCCCCTCCCTTGTCCAGGTATTCCTTCACCCTGATGTAACCATCGATGTACACATAATCCTTCGGACAACCGCCCGGCTTTGACGTGTCTGCGATGCCTCGCTTCGCCCGCAGTGCGAGCTTGAACGCAGTGTTAGGAGGGAAGAAATCAAGCAGGTAGTTGTAAACTTTAGAGAAGCTCTTGCCCATCGCCATCTGCACCGCTATCGCCCGTGCTGCATAGTTCTTCAGGTTCTCATTGTTGAGAAGACCGAAACGCTCCTCGTTCACGACTGCGAGACCTTCCTCTGTCGCAAGATAGTTAGGCATACCATGGAAGAATATCATGAAAGGCTGCTCCCGCCCGTTCTCAGCGCGCAGTACGTGCGTGCCTATCTCATGGATGACCAACCGCCTGATAAAATTCTCAGAGAATTCAGTCCCCTTCTTTACGTAGATGCGCTGCTTCGCGACCAGTACCATGGCGCTCGCGCTCATCATCTTCTCACTGACAGCGTAGTCGAAACCGTAATGGTTCACCTCTGCCTGCAGCATGCCTGTCGCTTTCGCAGCATCGATGGTCTTCGGTTCTTTCTCAGACTCCAATGACAGGAAGCTGATCGCATGTTCCAACACTTTCACCTTGGGCATCCCATAGACCTTGCGGGCGAACACGCTGAACTTGGGGGTGCCACGGTTGCGCAGCATCTCACACTTCATGATGAAAAGGTCACGCTTCTGGCTCAGCAGGGCGCCAAGCTCAGAATCGTGATCATCGATCGCGTTCAGCTCATCCTGCACCTTGTCGAAATCATACTTAGGTCTCGGATATATGAAGTAAGGTTCATAATCAGGATCCTTCATCACAAGAGCCTTCTCTGTATCGATGTTAATAGGATTCACATCAAAGAAGCTCACAGGGTTTATCACTCTCTGCAGGCGGTAGTCGATGCTCCTGAGGCTGAAAAAGTCACTCATCTTCTGTAACTTTTATTGTGATATCTGTATATAAACCTTATTGTTTTGTTCTCCTCGCGAGTAGGGACAAAAGTTTAAATACGTAATTTCCTGATTCAAGAGGATGCTTACAGTATACAGACGAGCAAAGGACAAGATAGTAAAAGAGAAGCTTGGGGGTGTGAAGTCCAGGAAGAACCTCCTGATAGACTGCTTCAAGCCTAGCGACGCAGAGCTTAAATCTTTATCATCCTTCACAAAGATACCTTTGTCAGACCTGAAAGAGAGGCTGGTAGGTTATGAAAGGCCAACAACGATGGAAGATGATACTTTCTCATTGATCATATTCGGAGCACCGGTAATAAAAAAAGGCGGGACAGAATCCACATCTGTCGCTATCTTCCTTGCCAAGAACGAGAACACGGTGATACTTAGGACTGAAGAGGTCGAGGCTTTTGACAGGTTTATCGAAGAGCTGACAAAGAAGAACCCTAAACACGTCGATTCATCGACGCTCACGACACGCGTTTTCATGGAGAATGTCATAGACACATACTTCTCCCACCTTGAGATCTACCAGGAAGCAGCAGACAAGATAGAATCCACAGTCTTCAAGAACCCGCAGAAAAAATCCGTAGAGGAGACGTTCAGGATAAGGAAGTCAGTGCTGCTCATGCACAAGGCGCTTGTCGCGAACAGGGAAGTGCTGAATTCCATAGAGAAAGGATACCTCAGTAGGATACGCAAGAAACAGATACCAGAGTTCAGGGAGATGAGGGATGACGTGCTCCAGCTGATGGACACAGACGAGACCCTACGGACATTATTGACCGGAGTCCTGGACGTGTACAATTCTGCGGTCTCCAACCAGATGAATGAGGTAATCAAAAAGTTGACTGTTGTCGCGTCTTATGTCCTGATACCGACGCTTATCGCTTCAATCTATGGTATGAACTTCAAGGTGATGCCAGAGATACCATGGGTATGGGGGTACCCGTTCTCACTCGGGCTGATGGTACTGTCGATCATCCTAGTCTATACTTATTTCAGGAAGGCAAAGATGCTGTGAGCATCGGATCCTCCATAACATTTAAGAATGATGGCTGTTTCTCATCTTCCCAGACGGGATTTGCCCTTGTATGGCAGATCCGGAGGCACAAAGATGGTCGTTATAACATTTCCCGACGGTTCTACCAAAAAATACGATTCAGCAGTGACGGGACTGCAGATAGCACAGGAGATATCAGAAGGGCTGGCGAGAGAAGCAGTCGCGGTCAAGATCGATGATAAGGTCGTAGACCTCAACACACCAGTTACAGAAGACTCGCGCGTGCAGATCCTGACTCCAAAGGACCCTGAAGGCATGGACGTGTTCAGACACAGCACAGCGCACCTCATGGCACACGCTATAACTGAGCTGTACCCATATGCAAAACTTACTATAGGTCCTGTTGTCGAGGAAGGATTCTATTACGACATGGAACACGAACCGTTCAAGCCAGAAGACCTCAAAAAGATAGAGCAGAAGATGAAAGAGCTCGTCAAGCAGAAAGTTCCTTTGGAGAGGGAGATGATATCAAAAGAGAAAGCTCTCGAACTTTTCAAGGACAACGAGTTCAAGATAGAGATGATAAACGAGCTTGAGGAAGGCACTATCTCGGTGTATAGGGAAGGGAGCTTCGTCGACCTTTGTAGGGGGCCGCACGTACCACACACAGGACTCATAAAGGCATTCAAGCTCACAAAGATAGCCGGAGCGTACTGGCGAGGCGACGCTAACAACAAACAACTGCAGCGTATCTATGGAATCAGCTTCCCTAAGAAAGAGCAGCTCAAAGAGCACATCAGAATGCTCGAAGAGGCAGCGAAAAGAGATCACAGGAAGATAGGAAAGGCGCTTGACCTGTATAGTTTTCACGTTGAGGCGCCAGGCATGCCTTTCATACACCCTAAAGGCATGGTGATCTGGAACGAACTCCTCAAGTTCTGGCGGGAACTCCACCGCATCGACGGATATGTCGAGGCAAAGACCCCGATAATGATGAACAAAGTCCTCTGGGAGAAGAGCGGACACTGGGACAACTACCGGGAGAACATGTACTTGACAAAAGTCGACGAGCAAGACTACGCTGTCAAACCCATGAACTGCCCAGGCGGCATGCTCGTGTACAAAGAGAAAGTGCACTCTTACAAAGAGTTCCCTATGAAAGTAGGGGAGATCGGACTTGTTCACAGGCACGAGCTTAGCGGAGTTATCGGCGGCATGATGCGAGTAAGGTGCTTCCACCAGGACGACGCACACATCTTCATGACAGAGGCACAGATAAAAGAACAGATATTAGGAGTTATCAACCTTGTAGACAAGATATACAGGACATTCGGATTCGAGTATGCCCTTGAACTCTCTACCCGGCCTGATAAGAGTGTGGGCACTGATGAGCAATGGGCGACCGCGACAGAAGGTCTTCGCGGAGCTCTTGAAGAGACTGGCAAAGAATACGTCATCAACGAAGGAGACGGTGCTTTCTACGGGCCTAAGATCGATTTCCATATTAAGGACGCGATCGGCAGGACATGGCAGTGCGCCACCATACAGCTGGACATGTCTCTTCCTGAACGATTTGACCTGACCTATGAAGGAGATGACGGCAAGAAACACAGGCCAGTCATGATCCATCGTACTGTCTATGGCTCAATGGAAAGGTTCATGGGAATACTCGTCGAGCACTACGCAGGTAAGTTCCCTCTCTGGCTGTCACCTGTCCAGGTCAAGATCCTCACTGTCGCAGACAGGCATGACGAGTACGCAGAGATGCTCAGGCAGAAGCTTTTTGATGCAGATGTGCGTGTGGAACTGGATACGCGTGCAGAGTCCATACCCAAGAAAGTGCGCGAAGCGCAACTCCAGCAGGTCAACTATATCCTCGTCGTCGGAGACAAAGAGCAGGAGAACGAGACGATCAACGTCCGTACACGAGACAATATCGTACACGGAGAAAAGAAACCTTCAGATTTCCTGGAAGAGATGCTGACAGAGATAAAAGAAAGGAAATAAGAAATAATTTTTGAGTTTTTCTTTAGCTTTTTTTTCTTCTTTCTTAAGATGCCGCGCGTGTCGTAGACTCAGGCAGGTACTTCACATCAGGAAGGCCCAGCTTCTGGCCGTCAGGCGCTGAAGACTCTCTCCTGTTCTGCCAACCTTTCTCAGCCAGCTTACGCGCCCTCTGCCTGATAACTTCCATGGGTTCCCGGCCCTGAGCGGCTCTCTGCACAGCGTCGATAGGTGGAGGTGTCGAACGCGCGTTCCTGCCAGGATTACCTGTCATCTGCGGA
>Ga0180435_10002542_pt1 | contig 18577 bp, 18 predicted proteins | sample SS_ome_3_FD_132467 | JGI IMG/M metagenome (GOLD analysis project Ga0180435, IMG submission 132467) | Hypersaline lake sediment archaeal communities from the Salton Sea, California, USA - SS_3_S_1 metaG | ecosystem: Environmental > Aquatic > Non-marine Saline and Alkaline > Hypersaline >...
CACAGAGAGACGGCGGGGCCCGAGGGTCCCGCCGTCTCTCTGTCTCTGTTCATCTGGCTTTGCCGTCAGGTCGCGAGTGCCCGTACGTGTTGCGGCTCAGCGACTCACAGGATGATTGCCGGCACGGACGTAGAGCAGGGCGTTGCCCTTCTTGCCAACCTCGTTCGTTGTTCCCATTTTTCGGAAGCAATAGGCGATCCGCTGCGCGATCCAGCGATCCAACTCCATTGCCTCGGCCAAGTGCCCGGTGTGAAAAGGACTGGGTAATTCGTCTGCCGGTACAAGTCGGGCAAGGTCGTCGGCTGTGGAGAACTGGTGCACGTCGGTGACGTCGAGTAGCAGTTGATCTGCCGAAACGTGATCGCGTTTTCGACGTCGGCGGCGTCGACCGTGGCCGGGATAGCGGTGTTCTTCAACCTCGACCAGCGGCACTTCCAGCGTTAGTCGAGGGTGGGGAAAGACTCGCGTGAAATAGACGAGTTCGTCAAAGATGTCGAGCAGCCGCCCCCGTTTTGGACTGCGGCGACGTTCGACGACGGGGCCGTCCTTTTCACGCAGTTTCACCAAATGCTTGACGGCAACCACGGGCTTCACCAGCAAAACGTCATGCTCCTGAACCAGTTTCTGAATCTTGTCGCGGATTGCGGCCAGCGAGCCGTGTTGAATTTCGACGAGTTTGTCACCCGCGATCGCATCGATGCGATAGTCGCCCAATCGCACCTCGACCTGTTTTTGATCGTCTGCGTAGCGTTCTTTCAGTTGTCGATGCAGTGATGTTTCCACAGCGGTTTTCCAGGAATGGTACCCCTGGCGACTCGGAGGTAAAGTGGCGTATCAAACAGTATCGGCATGCCAAGGCGTTGGTTTCCAGCAATGTTGGGACTCAATGCACGGTTGTGGGATCGATCGCACACGGCAAAAATAGGACGCTATCAGTAGCGTTAGAAATGGCGGCAACTGACACACCGAACCAAAGTCTGACATGGCGGAACAACCAGTCTTGATTGCCGGCGAATGGCGATCAGCCAACAAGTCGACGGTTTTCACGGCAACCAACCCGCGAACCTGTGAGTCGTTGCCGGACGAATATCCTGTCAGTACGTACGCTGATTGCGACGCAGCCCTTGATGCGGCTTGTGAAGCGGCGGAAGTCATTCGAAGCTATCCGCCCGAGCGGGTGGCGACATTCCTCGAACGTTTCGCCAATCGCATCGAGGCCAGGGCCGACGAGGTCGTTGCCATGGCTCACGAGGAGACCGCGTTGGGGATTTCGCCGCGTTTGGCAAACATCGAACTGCCACGCACGACGAACCAACTGCGACAGGCCGCGACGGCCGCCGGCGAAGGAAGTTGGGCCGAAGCGACGATCGATACCCGCACCAACATCCGATCGTACCTGGCTCCGATCGGGCCGGTTTGTGTGTTCGGACCGAACAACTTTCCAATGGCGTTTGGTAGTGTGTCGGGCGGCGACTTCGCGGCCGCGATCGCGGTAGGCAACCCGGTCATCGGCAAGGCGAACTCCTCGCATCCCGGCACGACGCGGTTACTAGCCGAAGAAGCTCGGCTCGCAATCGAAGAAACGGGGATGCCGTCAGCCTTGGTGCAGATCATCTATCGGACCAGCCACGAAGACGGTGAGAAACTTGTGGCCGATTCACGGCTCGGCGCCACCGGCTACACCGGCTCGCGTTCGGCGGGTTTGAAACTGAAAGCGGCTGCCGACGCCGCGGGCAATCCGATCTATCTGGAGCTTTCGAGCGTCAATCCTGTGGTGATCCTGCCGGGCGCGCTGAAGGAACGCGCGGACGACATTGCACAGCAGTTCGTCGGCAGTTGCTTGATGGGAGCGGGCCAATTCTGTACGAATCCAGGCTTGGTCGTTCTGATCGCTGGAGCGGAGAGCGACGAGTTCATCGCCAAGGTTGTCGACGGTTTCAATGCCGCGTCGGTCGGCACGTTGCTGGGCAAGGGTGTTCGCGACTCGCTGCAAGCAGGTATCGACGTCCTTTCGGCAGCGGGGGCCGACGTCCTCACGAGTGGTGGGGCCGAAGATGGAGATGGTTTCTGTCACGCCAACACGTTGCTGAAAGTGTCGGGCGATGCGTTCTTGGCAGATCCTTTGGCTCTTCAGGCTGAAGCATTTGGCAATTGTTCGATGATCGTGGTGGCGGACGATGTCCAGCAGGTTGGTCGAATTCTCGACGCAACGGAAGGCAACTTGACGGGTTGTTTCTACACCAATACGGCAGGGGCGGATGACGATGCCTACGACGAGTTGGCGCCACGACTGCGGCGTCGAGTCGGCCGATTGCTCAATGACAAGATGCCTACCGGCGTCGCGGTCTCACCCGCGATGAATCATGGCGGCCCCTTCCCGGCAACGGGGCATCCGGGATTCACCGCGGTCGGTATTCCCGCTTCGCTCAAACGGTTCGCGATGTTGCAGTGTTTCGACGATGTTCGCCCGCACCGATTGCCCCGACTGCTTTGGGATCAGTCGCCGAATCCCGGCATGTGGCGACGGATTGACGGACAGTGGCGACGAGGAGACGTCACCAAGGGGAGCGATTCGTGAGTGATTCGCGTTTCAGCAGACTCGATCCTGCCAGGATTTCCGAATCTCCTCAGTTGGCGGATATTCGGCATTACGAGAGTTTGGGAAGCACGCAAGATACTGCTCTGGAGCTACTCGCGGCCGGCGATTTCGAGTTGCCGATGCTGATTGTGGCCGACCGGCAAACGTCGGGGCGCGGACGCGGCAGCAACCGATGGCAGGCAGAGCAGGGAAGCCTGACGTTTTCGTTAGCCGTTCCCGCAGCAACTTCAGGAGAGTCATCAACCGTTGATCCCCGGGTGTCTTTGGCGGCTGCGTCGGCCGTTTGCCATGTCGTCGCCGATCTGGCACCGGGTATCGCGTGCGGTATCAAGTGGCCCAACGACGTGTTCATTGTGGGGCGAAAGGCATGCGGCATCCTCGTCGAGTCGCCGACGGCTGAATCGCCGCGACCGGTCGCCGTGGTGGGCGTGGGGTTGAATGTCAACAACGAAGTCGTTGCGTTCAAGGGCGAACTGGCCGACTCGGCGATGTCGTTGTGCGACGCCACTGGCCGGAAATTCGATCTCACGGATGTGCTGTTGCGATTGGTGCAGACCTTCGCGGTCGAGTGCGAAGAGCTGAACAGGAATGCCCGGCAGGCGTCGAGCAGATGGCAGTCTTTCGATCTGCTCGCCGGGCGGACGGTGTCCATTCGTCAAGGAAGTCGCTCGATCGTAGGCGTATGCCAAGGCGTCGCGTCTACGGGCGAGCTTCGGGTTCGCACGGAGGCAGGCGATCAACGCATCGCGTCTGGCGAGGTTGTTGCGATCGATCCACCGCTCAGTCGAACAGTTAGCAGCTAGTCGATCTTCACCTCGCCGTAGGCGGCTTCCCATTCTTTGACGGTCTTCTCGAGCGTCTCCTGGGCTTCGATCAGGAACTTGCCCTGTTTTGCGTTTTTGTCTCGCGCCGCCAGGTTCGGGTAAATCCGTTTCATCGTCGCGATGAAAGGTCGACCATCTTCTTTGAGCATCACGGCCGCCTTGGCGAGGCCGATGTTTCCCCAGCGGGCGCCGATGATCGTCCAGGTGGCCGGCAGCGCCTCCATGTTCGGATAGATACGCTCGATCGCAGGCAGAAGTGGAATCGCGTGCTCCGGGTTTTTCTTCATGTTCACATACCGAAGCGTCTCGAAGATATTGTTCAAGTCGATCGGTTGATGGAATCCCTCACGGAGTTCGATCTTGTTGACGCTCTTCGCCATCGCGGCAACCAGTTCGTCCTTGATCTCGGGATTCGCGGCAATCGCGGCCTTAAAAACGCTCGTGGCGCCCCAGCGGCGAGCGGGCAGGCTGATATCTGCATCGTAGCTGGACATCATCGACGGCATCAACGCACGCATCGCGTCGGCGTCCTCGATCAGTGGCTCAATCGCCTTGAACGCGGCAACTCGCAACCACCACTCGTCCTCAAAAAAGTACGGCTTGATCGCATCGAAGCTCTCTTTGATCGTCTCGTTGTCGGCACAACTGATCGCCATCAATGCGTGTCGGTGTTCCCACATCGGCAGCGACTCGTCCTTGAGTGTCGCAACGATCGTTGGCAGGAAGTGCTCCTCGATCATTTCCGGCGTGATGTTCGACTCCGTCTTGCCAGGGCCCCAACCGGTCGTACAACTGATCGCGTTGAATCCCGCCACGCGAAGTCGGCCATCTTCGCTCTTTAGCGCTCTGGCGATGTAGGGGATCGCGTCTTCACCGAGATAACCCAGGCCGTTTGCTGCCCAAACTCGCGCCTGCGGCGAGTAATGGTGCATCACGTTGAAATACCACGAGGCCGGCATCTTCTTCTTGCCGGGATGGTTTTTTGAAGCATTGGTCTCGCGGGGGGACCGCGTGCCATCTTCTTCGTAGATCGTTTTGAAGACCTTGGCGATCTCGTGGGGCGGGACTTCGACAACCACGCCGTCAACCCAATCCGTGCGTTGGAAGTCGTCGACCTCGACCGCCAACTCACCCTTGGTGGGAGAGTATTCGACCGAGTGCTCTGTGCGAGGTTTCCCGTTGATACGCAGATTTTTCAGGTGAGACGTGAAAGCCATCGCGAGCAGACCGGTCTGGTCGTGAGGTTCGTTGCCGATCGGACCGTGGCCGCCTGGATGCGGCACCCGAAAGCCGCCGCCCGGCATGCGACTCAGTTCATAATGCCAGATCAACTGGTCCTTGTGCCGTCGCCATGAACCGGAGGGATGATCCATCACCAGGGCATCGACGATGGTTCGCCAGATGTGGTTGCCAAAGCACGAACCGTGCCCGCCTTCACTACCCCAGTAGGAATTGGTTTCACTGAGCGCGAGCAGTTTTGCGCCGCCTTGAAACTTCTCTTGCGGCAACAGCGTCAAGGCTGACGCGAGGCCGCCGTTCTTGCCGTTCGACGCCCACCACAACTCGGGATGATGGTCGCCATACGGTACACCGCCGCGACCGGCAAACCGACTGAATTGCACAATCGCGTTGTCGTAGGTTTTCAGATCAATCTCGACGCCGCACTCACGGGCGAGGACCAATGTAGTCAGCCCCTGATTGCCGGCTGCATTGAGCGTGCCGCCAGTGACGTAGCCGGGCCCGCAGCGGGTCGTGCCGTGCCCCCAGCCGCGGAACCACTGGCCAGCCGCAAGCTGATCGCACCGGGCCTTGAGGGCGGGCAGCACGCGCTTGTCGCCTGTGGCCAGGTAGTACTCACCCAAGAAGATGCCGCTATAACCGATCATTCAGGTGCTGGTGCCGCATGGCTTGCTTGCCAACTCGACAGCGTACTTCTCGACGGCGGGCATGTACTTCGTTTCGCCTGTCGACATCAAAAACAGCGCTTCGAGGTTGCCGGTGATGCCGCCTTCCGGGCCGCCGTTTTCAAGGATGAACTTCGCCGTTTGGTTGACGAGGAAATCCGACTTTTCGCAGTCGATCGGGAAAGTTTTGGAGTAGCTGCCGATCGGATCCAGTTGGATCGTGACGGTTTTGGTCTCGCCGCCGCGGCGGAGCGTAAAGGTCATTTTGCCGTCCCGGCCTTCCGACGCGTTGATCTGCTGGCCCAGAATGTGACGAGGGTCGACGACTTTCAGCGAGACGCCGTTGACCGACTCCAGGATATCGCCGGGCTGGAGATGGCCGTCAGCCGGCGTTTCTGACAAGACTTCGGTCACGGTTGCCACATGCGGCGTATCAAACTTGGCCTGCTTGGGATCCTCCGTGCCGCTTGTCACCGTCACGATCATTCCCGTGACGCCGACACCGATGGGTGGCGTTTCCTTCCAACTGGGAACGGTGTTTGCAACCACGGTTTGCGACATTGCCGCCAGCAACAACGCTACGATCGCCAAACGCTTCATCTGAGTTTCCTGTAAAGGTGGAAAGGGAATTGGATGTTTCGTTGCCCCATGCCAAAGGAACTCAAAGGCGAATACCACCGATATTGCCCTTCAGCCTGCGACTTGCCTAGAACCAACGCCGCAGTTAAAAGTACCCCCGGCAGGAATCGAACATAGTGCAAAAGTGCCGGCAAAACCAGGGTCTTCTCAAAAGCGCGCTGCACGATCCGACGTAATCGGTGCTGAAAACGGCATCAACCTGACGAAACTGGCGGACGATCTTCGCCGCTGTCTCTCTCCCGAAGACTGCCGACGCTTGGCACGTCTTCTCATCGCCCCGCCCACTCCCCTCAACGAGGAAGGGAACTCCCAATGATCGCCAAGGCCGATCAGTATCCACTCAAAGCGATCCGGGCGCACTGTCTCGACTGCGCAGCCGGCAATACCGCCAACGTCCGGTTCTGCCCGTGCCACGGCACCGGCGAGGCGTCGAAGTGTGCGCTCTGGCCGTTTCGGTTTGGAGTGAAGCCAAATAGCGCCAGCCTGCGAAAGCGACTTGGCGAAGATGCGGACTACCTTTTGTCCCCTGATCGGATGCCGCCGGCCGACCTACCGCTGGAAAAGTGCGAGGCTTGGATTCGGGAGCAACAAAGGCGGGAGACACCTGGGGCTGAATCCCACCGTGTGGCGTCCATAGAACACGTACACACGTAATCTGAGACGCCTCAGCCGGGAAAGGTGTTCTGAGTCACCTCAGGCGATTACGCTGCGTCAGGCGTCGTTTTTTCACCGTTTGCGGCGTACTGCCCTCGATGCTTCAACAGGAGCGGTGAAAAACGAAAATGCGATGACGTCGGAGTCCCACGGCCACCCTGGCTCAGATTCAACCCCGACCCCCCCGGGGTGCGCGCTCGGGTCCCCTCTACATGATTCCCTCTTCGGGCAGATCTAATAAAAAGCCATCGCTGTCGGCGTATAGGAAACGATGTACACCCCATTTCGCACGCGATCTTCAAATCGCAAAACGGGAGCATTACAATGTAGTTTGGTAGGTAAGTTGTGTTGCCGAGACGATAACACTTCGGGGGCAGAACCATGTCCGAATGGTACGTTCAGAATGGTCTGTGCAAGGATGGTCCTATCTCGCTGTCAGAATTACAGCGAATGGCTGACGACGGTTTCATCGACCGCCACACCAAAGTGTGCCAATCTGGAGGTGTGTGGATAGCGGCGGCGGAAGTTTTGGATCGGTTCCCACCCGTTGAGAAACGCAAACCTCGGCCGCCACCTTTCAAAAAGTCTCATTCATCAGTGCAATGGTACTACCATGCCGATAGAAAAACGCTGGGACCCGTGTCCGTTTCCCAACTGAAAGAACTGGTCCGCAGAGGCACGGTCGAACCTGACACGCCAGTCCGGCAGGGCGAGGCGGGAGACTGGTGGGCGGCGGCGAACGTGGAGGGGCTTTTTCCTGCGGTGGAGCGCCTTGAACGGCCACGCCGTGAAACGAATGCGACGCAAGCTCCACGCAACACTGTACCAACGAATCAGTCTCCAAGGCACCGCCCCGGACATCTGACAGCGAGTCAGACGATTCACAACGATGCGACGGATGCGAGGTCAATCTGGACGCGCCCCGCCGTCATTAGATTGTCAATCTCCGCATTGGGCGGTCTTTGTCTGACGCTACTTCTATCACTCATCATTCTTGCTGTCAGGCGTACGGAACAGGAGCCGGTCGAAGTTTCACCCTCGGTAGCAGCCACGGACGACGAAACCGAGTCAGAGTCATCATCGCACATTGGACGGCCATTACGTCTTGATTCTCCACGGTCGACCGCGCGTCATCGAGCGGCGGAATTGACTCCCGAGGAAGTCTTCGCCATCGTTTCTCCCTCTGTGGCTCGAATCGAGGTGTATAACCAGGACCTAGACCGCGTTGGTTTGGGAAGCGGCTTCGTCGTGTCGAGCGAAGGGCTGGTGGTTACAAATCTACATGTGGTTGGTTCAGCCTATGCGGCACATGTGCGGTTCAGTGATGGCAAGCTTTATCCAGTTGAGGGTGTGGCGGGGGTCAACGAGGATATTGATTTGGCAATCCTCAAAATCGCGGCCGTCCCTTACGAACCGCTTCTTCTCGATAATGGCAAACTGCCAAACGTCGGTACGAAGACATACGCGATTGGCAACCCACGAGGATTGACAAATTCTCTCAGCGAAGGCCTCGTCAGTGGTCACCGCTCCCGAGGCTCGGACGTAGCTTTGATTCAGACAACCGCAGCTATCAGCCCGGGTTCAAGTGGAGGACCCTTAGTATCGAGTAGTGGCAGAGTACTCGGAGTAACGACTGCGTTTCTTGCAAGCAGCCAGAACCTGAACTTCGCAGTTCCCGCGCGAGAAGTATCGACGCTCATAGCATCTCGACAACCGTTGATTCCGCTGGCAACTGCTGGATCTCGGCCACTCGACCGAAACGATAGCGCTACACTGCAATCAGCCGTTGAAGCGTATCAAAACCAGGAATACGCAAAAGCGCTTCGACTCCTTTCTCAGATCCGAGAGCAGGTTGACGGGTCTGCGTACTATTGGTCGACCCTTGGCTTCATCCACTACGCACTTGGCAATGATGCAATCGCGTATGACGCACTGCAAAAATCAATCGACATGGGTTGCGAGGGCGCAAGCGTGCATGCGGCAATTTCAGCCGTGTGCGTGCGTCTTGGACGGTACGATGAGTCGCTACGTGAATCCCAACGCGCTGTGGCGCTGGAACCCGACAATGCGGAAGCGTATCACGCGCTGGGAGTATCGTATATGCGCCTCGAAAAATCGGAATTGGCGGCCAGCGCGTTTCGCTCCGCCATTGCCCTTTCTCCGGGGCGTGCCGAATTCCACTCCGCCTTGGGATTCTGTCACGCGTTGTCATATCGGACGAAGGAGGCGGTCGAGTCTTTTCGCGCCTCGCTTGCTTTGGATCCCCGTAGCGCGAAGGCTTGGTACGGCCTCGGCATGACATATCAAAGTCAGGGACGGTACGATACGGCGGTCGAGGCCTTGAAGAAAGCTATCGAACATCGAACTGAACAATCGGCGGGAGATTACTACAGCTTGGGAAGAAACCTGCGTTTGGCAGGCCGTTTTCGTGAAGCAACTCAACCTCTACAAATTGCCCTTGAACTCGACCGCACTTTAGCCGGCGTACACCTTGAGCTTTTTATGGTCTTCGAGAACACGGCCGAGTACGAACGAGCAATGACTCACTTGGAGACGTGCGTTCGCCTCGATCCAGACGGAAGCACGGGACGGAAAGCAAACAACCTCCTAATGCTTATACGAGAACAACAACGCAGTGGACTCAGTCTTGAACAAATTCTGTCTCGCTGACATCGTCGACAACCAGACATAACGTTGTCGAAATTCGTGGTTGATTCTCCAGGCCTGGCAGTTTGTCATGCGGAGTGGATCAAAAAACGTGGAGGGAGTCCGTAACGATACGTTTTCGCGAAGACGACACGACGTATCGGGGGACGTTTGGCCATTCCTCATGCGCGTGCACGCGAGCGCGAGGGAGAACGCGGAGAACGTGCGAGAACAGGCCTCAAAGCCGGGGGGTAAGTTCGCGATAAAACCCCGCAAACGGACGAAAACCGGCACGGACCCTCCCACCCGACATTCTCGCCCCTATGCGCGCGTAGCAAACTTGTCCCATTCGCTGAGACGGTTAGAATCGTGTGGCCGGTGATTGCAACGCCGGTCGCACCCTTGAAAGCAGGTGCCACAATGACACGCCCAAACAAACCAAGTATCCCCCGAGTATTGCACGATGATTGGATATGGAACCGACCATATGTGGAGATCGCTGACCGATGCGACGAGATCGCAGAGGCACTAGAACGAGAGGTCGCCCCTGAAGACGGCGACTATTGGATCGGTGTCCACGAAGATGCGTGGCTATTTGTGCGCCAACTCGCTGATGTAGTCGACGATGTCGCGATCCTCAATCTTGCAGGTGCTGAGCCGAACGTTAGACGTGAAGTTCCCCCGCGCGCACCAAATGGACGGATAATCTGGTTGCTGCAGAGGACAGCGGAACACCTCCGCAAAGGACTTGGTGTAACGCCATCTGATCCAAACGCGTATCGATCTGCCAGCGAACTTTGGAGAGAACGCTTCGACTCATACAAGAAATTCAAGTCATGGCTCGATGAGCAACCTGCTGAACTCATTAGACGGTGGAAACCCACAACCCAACGGCTAAAAATACACATCGGAGACTGGCTGAAATACTGGGAGAATGAGAAGAGTGAAATATCGGACGAAGCAATCGACGAGTTTCTGAAAGGGGTTGATGACAGAAAGAACGAGGTGCGATCGCAACCACCAGTAGAATAGATCTGCTACTTCCCAACTACTTTCTTGTAACTGCCCAAAACGCCGAACAGTCGGCGTTTTTTTATGCGCGAAACTTACCCGTTTGTGCAGCAACTTCCGATTTCGAGGAAAACGATAGACATGAAAAGGCCACAAAAACCAAAGCGAACCAAACATCGACGGCGGAACGCGAGAGATGTAATCCTACGGTTCTTGCGCGCAGTCGATCGAGCAATTGTTGCGACAAACAACGTAAAACTGGCTCGCGATGAGCTACGACGACTCACGGAAGAAGAGTAAGCGATGCCTGCAAAGCCCATCACGCCGATCCCCGTCGCCCCCGTCCCGCGTTTGGCACTTCGCCGGCAAGAGGCGGCTGAGTCCCTGAGCATCTCCGATCGCACGCTGAGCAAGTGGACCAAAGACGGATCGATTCCGCATGTCATCATCGGAGGCGTCGTCATGTACCCCGTCGATCGACTCGCAGCGTGGCTAAGTGAGAAGGCCCAATACAGCAACGGTTCGGGCGACAAGGAAAATCGTTCATAACGCGCACGGAAAAAGCCCGCCGGTCGCTGCCAAACGAAACCGACGGGCTAAAGGATAGATCACATGGCTAATCATAACGCAATCTCGACCGCAGGCAACTCATACGCTGAACGACGCCCGCATCCTGACGAACCTGGCACGCTGAGCCAGCAAATCGCGGCCATCGATTTCTACCTTTCCATCCCCGACGAAATCCGTCAGGCCGACCGAGACGGCTGTTGGCAAGCAGCGCGATGGAAAACGATCCCCCACGCTCGGAGGATCGCGGCATGAGTGACAGTTATCCGAATCGAGGGTCGAAGTGCTTGGCCCACAAGGTCACGCGACTGCTTTTCAAGTCGTGCGCCGTTCTCGACATCGGCCATCACGCCGTTCTGCTGGTAATTCACGTCGCCCATCAGGAAGACGCCGCTCGATACCGTGGTCCGGTCCGGTTCTGGAATCGCGAGTTACAGGACACGCTGGGATTCAATGCCAATCAACTCAACAATGCTCGCAAGCGTGCCGTCGCGGCGGGCTGGTTCCATTACGAACGGGCTGGTGGCAAGACGCGAAGCATCGGCCGCTACTGGGTGATGATTCCTCCCGACTGCCAAGATTTGGATGATTCACCAGTCGGGGACATCGAAACGATTCATCATCCCAGCGTGAAGAGTGCCGCTGATTCTTCATCGGAGCGTGATGAATCAAACCTCGATTCTTCATCCCAGGATGATGAAAACGATACGAATCCCGTGATGAATCCCGTGAAACATTCTATCCCTACCCCTAGCCCTAAAGAGAAGAGAGAGGCTGCGCCTCTGTTGCCTGACGGCAACGCCCTCACGGCTGATTGGCTTCTCGAAGAGTGGAACAAAATCGACGGGGTCTCCCGTATTCGCGAGATGACCAACAAACGCCGGCAGGATCTACGAACGCGATCGAAAAACGCCGAATGGGTAACGGCCCTACCCGAGGCGTTGGCCGAGATTGCAGCAAGCCCTTTCTGTCGCGGCGAGAATGACCGTGGATGGCGCGCCAACGTGGACTGGTTTCTTAAGCCAGACACGCTGACGAAGATCCTCGAAGGCACGTATGACGATCGGGGACGCGAGACCAAACCTCAGAGTAGCAGCCATAAGGACCGTTCAAATGAACTCCCTCGTCGATAGGGAATCCGAACGCGGTTTGGTTGCCGCCTGCATGTTGGAACCGCGTCACCTAGATGCCGTGATGGAGGTGGTCGCGGGAGCCGACTTCTTGGCCGATCCAGATTTGGGGAACGCCTTCGACGTGATGATTACCGCGCACCTGGCTGGCTTGCCGGTAAACGAACCACAGCTATTACTTGTCGAGTTGGAGAAAGCCGGTGTGGATAGAAGGCTGGCGAACATCAAAGAACTGACGAAGCTGTTTGAGTATGGTGTACCGTCCCAGGCGTTGTACTACGCAAGGCGGGTGGAAGACCTTTCCACCCGCCGGCGAATGAAAGCCGCACTAACAGAAGCAGCCAGCAGGCTGGATGCCGCAACCAACGAAGTTGCAGACGTGAGAGATTTCGCCGTAGCTGAATTGGAGGCAGCGACCTACCAGCAATCTGCTGACATCGAGTCGGTTGAAACGGTCGCGGAGAAGATCGTTCACGAAATGCAGTCGCCGACACGCCGAACACGAATCGTCTACACCGGCCTGCGTTCCTATGATGAGTTGTTTGGCGGTTGGGCGGCCGGTGAACTGATCGTTCTGGCAGCCCGACCGGGGCTTGGAAAAACGTCGCTGGCTCAACAGGTGGCCATGCACAACGCGAGGCGAGGCCGTGGAACGCTCTTTGTCAGTCTCGAAATGACCTCCACCGAACTAGCAATGCGATCGCTTTGCGGACTCGCCGGCGTTACCGCCGAGCAATTTCGGGCCGGCAGAGACACCACGGATGAGCGGGCCAAGATCACCTCAGCCAAATCGCTGCTGGACGGTCTTCCCCTGCGGTTTTGGGATCCGTCCTCGGCAACGGTGGAACGGATTCGCGCTCAGGCGAAGCGGGAAAAGGCACGCGGCAACCTTGACCTGCTGATTGTCGATTACATCGGTTTAATAAAGTCAAGCAACCCGAAGCGCGATCGTTACCTGCAAGTGGGTGAGATAACCGCAGAACTGAAACGCTTAGCCAAAGAGTTGTCGATACCCGTACTCGCGCTATCACAACTAAATCGACAGGCTGATGGCAGCGAACCACAGCTTTCCCACCTTAGAGAGTCGGGCGCGATCGAACAGGATGCAGACGTGGTGACTTTTATCCACCCTGACGACAAAAGAGCGAATTGCGTACTGTTGATCGTCGCGAAGCATCGTCATGGCGAACCGGGTACGCAGTCCGTGCGATGGATCGGGCGGGAGACGAGGTTTGCGGATCGGGATGAGGTTGCTTTCGATGATTGAAGCAACGGGCAGAAACACGGTAAACAGACTATTGACAGCTAGCCCACACTCCGATATTATCAGTGTAGGCTAGCTGTCAACATAAGGAAAGCGATATGGCAAAGCGACGAAAATCATTCAGCGATCAGTTGCGAGCGATCATTGCCGATTGCGGTATGTCGAGAAACCAACTCTGCAAACTTGCCGGGCTAGATCCGACCCAATTGCACCGATTCGTTCACAAGACCGGCAAACTGACCAACGAGACAATCGACCGCTTGGCTGATGTGCTGGGCGTTCAACTCACAGCAAAACCAATAAAAAGGAAATGAGGCATGGCATCCCTGAGGAAGGTTGACGGTCGCTGGGTGCTTCAATTCACCGGGGCGGACAAACGCCGGCGGACGATTCGACTTGGCGAAATGGCAAAACGCGATGCCGAAAGCGTTAAGTCGCACGTCGAGCATATTGTTTCCACGTCCCTCGCCGACGGATCGGTGAGCGATGATACCGCCCGATGGCTTTCACGACTGGGCGATTGGCTGTACGACAAGCTCGCCAAAGCTGGTTTGGTCTCGAAGCGGGAAAGTGCCGCCCTGGCGGCATTTGTCGATGCCTACATTCAAAGCCGCGAAGAACTTGCCGAGAACACTGTTCGGAACCTAAAGAACAGTCGGCAGAAGCTGGTGGACTACTTTGGGGAAGCAAAGCCGTTGCATGAAATCACGAAAGGCGATGCCGACGACTGGCGGCAGTGGATGGTCAACCAGCACAGCGATTCGACCGTCAGTAAGGCGGTCAAGCACGCCAAGCACTTTCTGGAATTAGCGAGGCGGAAGGCCCTTGTGAGGGAGAATCCATTTCATCACCTGCGAGCCGGCGGGGAACACAACGAAGCTCGGAAGGTGTTTATCGATCAAGCGACGATCAACCGAGTTATCGACCACGCCCCCGATACCGAGTGGAAGTTGATTATCGCATTGGCCCGCTACGGTGGACTGCGATGCCCTAGCGAGATTCTCAAGTTGACGTGGGCCGACATTGACTGGGAATCCGGCCGGATGACCGTGAGTTCCCCAAAGACAAAAAAGCAAGGTAAACCGTTTCGTGTAGCCCCGCTCTTTCCAGAATTGCGACCGCTGTTGGAGCGAGCATTTGACGAGGCGGAGGAAGGGGCGCTGCACGTCATCACGCGGTACCGAGGGGACAACGCTAACCTTCGAACGCAATTCGTGCGAATCCTGAAACGGGCCGGCGTTGAATCGTGGGAGCGGTTGTTTCAGAACCTGCGAGCGTCCCGCGAAACCGAACTGGCCAACGAGTATCCGATTCACGTCGTAACGGCATGGATCGGCAATTCTGAGCGAGTTGCCAGCAAACACTATCTACAAGTGACAGACGCCCACTTTGAGCAAGCAAAGGGCAGCAGCGGCGCGCTGCAAAATCCGACGTGCGCGGTGTCGGAAATGGCAGGAAATGCGCTGCAAGGCAAAAAGGGCGATTGCCGCGAAACCCCTGTTTTTCAGGGCATTTCCAAAGATTGCAACTTACTGCAAAAGTCTTTAATGCCCCCGGCAGGAATCGAACCTGCGACACTCGGTTTAGGAAACCGATGCTCTATCCCCTGAGCTACGGGGGCGTAAATGTTAGCGTATGTTAACCAGGAAACGACGGCAAGGTGGTAGGTTCGCTAGCGGCGCTGGGCCAAGTTGCGGGGAGGCGTTCTCGTAACACTTCAGCCGTCTGAAGTGAGCTTTGTAAACAACCTGCTTTCCGTCATTCCCGCGCATGCGGGAATCTAGGCGATAGATCGCAGTTCACTGGATTCCTGCGTGCGCGGGAATGACGTGCTTCCGGCGGCTGGAGTTTTGGCGTTTTTCGGGATTCGTGCTGTCTCACGGCGGGCGGTTTGTTAAATTGATTTCCAGTGATTGGAGGATCGCAAGAAAACCAAGGGATTGAACATGGCTCGCAATGAACAACTGATCCGGCAGCATCGGATCTTGCAGATTCTCGAACGATATCGGTTCGGCCGCACGCTGACCGAGATTCGCGACGATTTGGTGGATGAGTTGGGGTTGGGGTCGCTGCACACGCGCAGTGTCCGCCGAGATCTGGAGGCATTGCAGGCGGCCGGGATCAACCTGGACTCACAGGAGTCGGCTCGGGGGCGCGTCTGGAAGTTGGGGCCGATGTTCCGCGGTAGTCACAAGATCGGGGCATCGGCGACTGAGTTGATTGCTCTCTCGCTGGGACGCGACCTGCTCTATCCGCTGGCCGGCACACCGTTTTGGGTGGGCATCGAATCGTTCTGGACGAAAATGCAGGAGACGTTGCCGAGCGCCGTTTGGGAACATTACCACAAGTTCCGCCGCATTCTACATGTGCAGGGGCGGCCCGCCAAATCGTACAAAGAGCAGCAAGGCATGCTCAGTACGATCAACCGGGCGATTCAGCAGCATCGGGTCGTCAGCGTGGCCTATCGATCGATCGACAAGGCGGAAACACGCTGGCGGCAGATCGAGCCCTACGGCGTGGTGATGTATCAGTCGAGTCTCTACATCGTTGCCGCCGATCAGAGCAAAGGGCAGGGGGATTTGGCGATTCGGCACTTCAAGCTCGACCGATTCAAAAAAGCGGAAGCGCTCGACACCTACTTCACGCCGCCGAAGGACTTCGATCTCGAAAAGCACCTACACGGTAGCATTGGTATCTTTGGCGGATCGAAGCCGAAGAACTTTCGCATCAAGATTAGCGCGAGGGCGGCGCCGTGGGTGGTCGAGGATCCCTGGCATAGCGAGCAGAAGATTGACGAAAAACCGGACGGCAGCGTGATCCTGACGGTCAAAGCAGCCCACGAGTTGGACATCATCCCCAAGGTGCTTTCATTGGGTGCGCAGGCCGAGGTGTTGTCACCGGCCTCGTGTCGCAAGACGATCGCCGAAACGATCGAACAGATGCGAAAGCGGTATGAGTAATCAATCGATACGACCGCGATGGCGACTCGCGCAGTTCAGCCTTTCGAGCCTATTTGTGTTGACGACGTTTTCCGCCCTGCTGCTGGCGTGCGCCCGGGTCCTCGGTTGGGATTTAGTGCAGGGGCCACTTCAGGTCGTTTTGGGCGTATTGATCCTCGTCTACATCGTTCTATTGATGGTAGGGCCGTTGGTTGTTCTTGCGGTTGTGTATGGATCCGACGTCGGTGCCGTTCGCCGTCTGCCGCAAGTTGTTATCTTTACCCTGGGCGTTTTCGCAACGCTGCATGTCGTGGCCGTTTGCGTGATACACGGTCGATTTGATCTGGATTTGGTCGTGCGAGAGCTACTGATTCTCCCGGTCGCCGCGGCAGTCTTGTGGACGCCGCAAATCCTGCTAATCTTGGTGGTTCAGGTTTTTGTGAAGAGACAATCGAGGAAGGCGGAGGCGAGGACGCTGTTCTATCCCGATGAGTGTTCATTGCCCACTGAGTTCGACGACGAACTGCCGAGGGACGGGGGCGAGGAACAGCAGTGAGACTTGAACGGGCCGGCGCGACGGCAAGTGTCGCCGCCAACCAGAACCTCACCTCTCCGCAATCACCTGCCGCATGGTTTCGTTGCTCGTGTAACGAAATTCGAAACCGTACTCGCCTTGCAGTCGAACGGGGGCAACCACCCAGGGATAACGTGTGAAGTAGAGGAAGCCGGAGGGAATGCTGTTGGGCAGAATTCGGGCATTCCAGTGCAGCCACGCAAAGAGCCGAGCCAACCAGAACGGCATGTAGGGGCAGAGCCAGCGACCCGCGGCTTTGGCGATTTCCGAGGTCGGTGTCCAATCGGGCGGGCCGATGTTGAAAACGCCACGGCCGTTGTTTTCGAGTATCGTAGCGATCGCCGCCGTTGTATCTTCTTCGTGGACGAACTGCAGTGGCGTATCTTGTCCATTCAGTTTCGCCAGGATCGGCACCGTCAAGATGAAGTTACGAATGTAGTTCTCCATCTTGGGGCTGCCAATGATCGCGGGACGGACAGACGTGACCGAGATGTCACCGTTCTGCCCTGCAAACTGCGAGGTCATCCCCTCGATCTCGGTCTTGTCGGCCGCGTACTGAAACTCCTTGCGGGCGCGGATTGGCCAGTCCTCAGTCATTGGCACGGGATTGTCTGGCCAAGCTCCGTACGCCGTGGCGCTCGAAACGATCATCAGTCGTTGCGGCTTGGCCTTGGCGGCGGCCTCGAACACGTGACGAGTGCCCTCCACATTGATCTGTCTCCACAGCCGACGGTTATGTCGGGGGACGAATGCGAAGGCCGAGTGAATGATCGTGTCAGGTTGGACCTGTTGAATCTGCCCGACGGATTCCGCCTTCGTTAGATCGGCCTGAAGGAATTCGTCCGGTTGCACGTCGCCCGGTTCGGAGATGTCAAAACCAATCACTCGCACGCCGTCGGTTTTCAGACGCTTGACCAGCGCGCTGCCGAGGTAACCAGAACTGCCGGTGATTGCAACAGTTTTCATCTGTCGTTGTATGCCGATCCGTTTTTCGTGGCCGACTTGTTTAACCGGAAGCCGAAGGCGACGTTGAGTCCGGCGCGTTTCATTCGGAGCGACGTCGCCTTCGGCTTCCGGTTAAACAACTGTCTGTTCGTCGGTGAACGAATGAAGCCGATCGAACAGGGTGGTCATCAAGTCTTCACTCTGATCGGGCGACATCACACGTGGATCGTAGTGTAGCGTGAAATGCAATCGATTGGCATACCAAACCAAGCCCAGCGACGCGCACAGGAACGGTCGAAGCGGTGGCATGAAGTCGACATGCGTGATGACGGCATCGCCGACGCGAATCTGGCCGTCTTCGTCGGTTTCGAACGGCGTCCGCGTCAGCACCCGTCCCAAATTCGAAAATATCATCGAAACCTTGCGACGATCCCGAGCGCCTTTGCGGATGCCCCCGGGCGTGAATCGAACGACCCAGAGAGCCTGCAAGAAGGTCAGGCCGTGTTGGAATTGTTTGATCAAACTCATCTCACGATGAATCTTCGAAAGTGCCTTTTCAGGCGTGTAACCCGAGGACCGCTTGTGATCGATGAATACAATGCTGGCCACGTTCGTGGCCGGCAGATCGCCGTCGTTCGGGCCGCGCAAGTTTATCGGTACGACCATGCGCAAGTGCCCCTTTTCGCGTTTCGTCGCGTATTTCTCCTGCCAGTCGCGGGCCCCCGTGAACAATCCCCACATTACGGTATCGTTGACCGTCACACCGCGGTGTTTGGTGGCCGCAATGAATCGTTTTGTTTGCTTGGCGTCTAGCGCCCGGCAAATGACTTTCGGGTAGCCGGGCGGCAGCGGATCGTCGTCCGCCAACGGTTCATGCGGCG
>Ga0180435_10002543_pt1 | contig 18574 bp, 15 predicted proteins | sample SS_ome_3_FD_132467 | JGI IMG/M metagenome (GOLD analysis project Ga0180435, IMG submission 132467) | Hypersaline lake sediment archaeal communities from the Salton Sea, California, USA - SS_3_S_1 metaG | ecosystem: Environmental > Aquatic > Non-marine Saline and Alkaline > Hypersaline >...
GAGAGCACAAAACTGCCCGCGCCCACCCAGAGAATCCGTTCCCAGCGCCAATCCACTGTTTCATCAATGGTATCGACCTTGATGACCATGATGGGAAAGGTCAGGAACATGAACCAGAGGCAGGTGAAAAAAGATCGTTTGACTTCTTCCAAATTTAACATGAAATATTCTTTGTATGGCTCAAGGTTGTGTCGTAAACCGAGGCATCAAACCTTATCCGTGTCAGCGCGTCCCAGTATGCCGGAAGGCCTGAAAATTAAAATCAGAACCAGGAACAGGAACGCGAAAACATCCTCGTAATCACTGGAGATGTATCCGGTAAAGAAACTCTCTGTCCAGCCCAGCACCAGGCTCCCCAACACTGCTCCCGGCATACTGCCGATGCCGCCCAGTACCGCGGCTACAAAGGCTTTGATACCGGCAATGAAACCTATATAAAAATCGATCTGGCCAATATGGGAAGCGATGAGGACGCCCCCCAGGGCCGCCGTGGCCGATCCAAGTACAAAGGTATGGGAGATAACGCGGTTGACGTTCACCCCCACCAGCATGGCCATATCCCTATCCTGGGCCGTGGCCCGCATGGCCTTGCCGATTTTGGTAAATTTGATCAGAAAAGTCAGCAGCGCCATCACCACAGCCGTGGTGATATAAATGACGATTTCCGAGGAGCGCACGATGTGCTCCACAGGCTCCATGAACTTAAAATCGGGAATCAGGCTGGGAAAGGGCAGGAATTTGGAGGTTTGCGCCAGCAGAACATAGTTTTGCAGAAAGAGGGACATACCGATGGCGCTGATCAGGGCTGAGAGGCGAGGCGCGCTGCGCAACGGTTTGTACGCCACCTTCTCCACGGTATACCCATAGGCGGCCGAGTAGATCACCGCCGCCAGGGAGGCGATCACCAGGATAGCCATCTGGTTCCAACCCATAAGGGTGAGCAAACCGCCAACGATGAGCGCGGTAAACGCGCCGATCATATAAATCTCACCGTGGGCAAAATTGATCAACTGAATGATCCCGTACACCATGGTGTAGCCCAGGGCGATGAGGGCATAGATACTGCCCCGGGTCAAGCCCCCCAGGAACAGTTCAAGAAAATACTCAAAATCAAATCCCAAGGACGGTACTCCTTATATTATTTCCGCTTGTCAGCATCCGGTTCAGGCAGGTCGGCAACAAAATGAAACGGCAGAAGGGCGCCCCGGACCGGTATTGACGGGGATCAGGCGGCCTGACGGTGCGCCCTTCTGCATAAACGCTTATGGAGATAAAAATATTGTGAGGAGTGTATTACAGTGGGGGCAGTCATACCGGATTGATGGCGAACCTGCCCCCGACAGTCAATTCACGTGTGGCACTAATATCTACTGCTGGACAAAATCTCCACCCTGCACCTGGTAGACGGAGAAACCGATGCCAGTGGCGTCACCATTCTCGTCAAACTTGATCTCGCCCAGCGTGGTGTCCACTGGTTGGGATTTCAGCACTTTGCTGATTGCATCCATATCAGTGGAGCCGGCTTTCTCGATAGCGGTCAGCAGGGCCACAGCGGCAGCGTAGCCACTGTCAAAGAAGGCGCCCGGATCTTCGCCGTATTTGGCTTTATGATCGGCAACAGCGGTGACATGCATCGGATTTTCCGAGTAGTCCATGGGACCGGTCATGTAAGCACCTTCGGAGTACTCGCCGGCTACTTTAATGAACTCCATGTCCTTGATGCCGTCGGCGCCCAGAAAGAGCGTATCCATTTTTTTCTTGCGCATCAGGGTCAGGATCTTGGAGGCCTCCGGATGATACCCGCCCCAGGTTACCAGGTCGACCTTGCTGCGCTTCACTTTCTGCACGATGGCGGAGTAGTCCACGGCGCCCGGAGTAATCCCCTCAAACAGGGCAACCTCAACTCCGGCCTTTTCAAAATACATTTTGGCCAGTTCCGCCTGACCCTTGCCGTAGTCGCCCTTGTCGTGAAGCACGGCCACTTTTTTAGCCTTCAGGGTTTTGGTGGCGAATTCCACCTGCAGTTGGGCCTGGGCATCATCGTAAGCAATGGTGCGGTAGAAGTTGGGATAGTTGCCGCTCAGGGTCAGATCAGTCGCCGTGGCGGACGAAGACATGGCGATCACTTTGGAGTCCAAGTAAATCCCCAGCGCCGCTTTGGTGGCGCCACTGCAGATATGGCCGATGACCACGTGGGCTCCGTCGCCCACCAGTTTGGTGGCGGCGTTGGTGGCCAACTCCGGCTTGCACTGGTCATCCTCCACCAGCAGTTCGACTTTTTTACCCAAAACGCCACCCTTGGCGTTGAACTTTTCTACCACCAGTTCGGCGGCACGAACCGTCGGGATCCCGTAGGAAGCCAGTTTACCAGTGTGGTCGCCTGACACACCAAGCTTGATCGTATCTTCGGCCGCACCCGGAGTCACGAACACCAAGCTCATAAAGGCCAACACAAGGATTCCCAAACCCATCTTCCTGAACTGATTCATAATAATTCCTCCTTTGGAAAATTACATTTGCAAATATCGCGTCACGATACTAAGTTTCTGACCATATAAAAATCCGGGAGCAAGAGTCAAGTTAAAAGAAATAGTGGCTTAAACCGGCTGTTACCATGTCGGAAATGCGACAAAATTTGGTTGATCCTCACCAAAATCGTCCCGCCGTGACAGGAAGGCAGACAGCGTGAAAAAAATCGGATTGGTGGTTAAGAATGAATCCGAAGCACAGGCCCAGGGAGACCGTTTTGCGGCGTGGTTGACCGAGCGCGGGGTAGCAGTGGTACGCCGGGACAGCACCGCGCCGGAACAGAATGAACCGGGCGCATCCAATGACGGGGCACCCGATGACCTGGATTGTGTCTTCGTAATGGGCGGTGACGGAACCTTGCTGGGTGCCGTGCGCTGGCTGGGGGGGCGGGCCGTGCCCATTCTGGGGGTCAAATTCGGCCAGGTCGGCTTTTTAGCGGCCAGTGCCGAGAACAACCTCTACCAGGTTGCCGGGGATATCCTTGAGGGTCGTTTTGAAACCGTCCGGCGCATGCGCCTCACCATCGAAGTCCTGCGGGAAGGCCGGGTGATTGAAAAGGAGACCGTTTTAAATGACGTCGTGGTGAATAAGGGGGCTCTGGCCCGCCTGGCCGATATCCGCACCGAGATCAACGGACACTACCTGACGACGTACCGCGCCGACGGCCTGATTGTGGCGACCCCTACAGGGTCCACCGCCTATGCCCTGGCCGCCGGAGGCCCCATTGTGCATCCCGCGGTACCCTGCATCCTGCTGGCACCCATCTGTCCGTTTACCTTGACCAACCGCCCCTTGATCATTCCGGAATCCGATTCCATCAAGCTGACCCTGGCCCCCAAGGCCACGGATATTTTTCTCACCTTCGACGGTCAGTCCGGATTGCCGCTTTGTGAGCAAGATGAAATCCGCATCCGCAAAAGCACGAAACCGGTCCACATGATCACCATCGGCGGACAAAACTACTTTGATGTCCTCAAAGCCAAATTGAGATGGAGCGGCGGCCGTGTGTAATCCGTGGCGCACGACCATCAGCGCTTCAGGCGCCGGGGAAGCTGGCGGGCAACACCCCATTTGCCCACGGCCCCGGGCAACCCGGGCCCACCGGGATAGGGGGAACCTCCGGTTCCGGCTCAGGCATGGGCTGCGGCTGCTCATAATGTTCCTGATCGGCGTCGCCACCCCGGGCCAGGCACAGGATCCCCATGATGTGGTCCAGGAGTTCGCCAGCGGCAGAATCAACTGGACCCAGGGGCACATTTTCACCACGGTCGAATGGTCGCCCCCTGACGATCAGTTCGGCAAGCCTGTGGACCCGGCCCGGGCCCTTGAGGCCGCCCGGGCCAATCTGCTCACTATTATTAAATCCATCCGCATTGACGCCCATACCCGGCTGGCCCATTTTTCCCAGGAGCGGGGAGTCATTTTCCAGAAAATTCACGAAATGGTCGGACAGGCCACGGTATTAGACCGCGAATATCTCTCCGACGGTTCGGTGAAAGTCACCCTCAAAATGGATATCTGGGGGGGGCTGGCCCAACTGGTGCTGCCCCAGGAGATTCGCCAGGTGGACATGATCAAGCCGGTGGCTGACAGCGGAACGAAAAAGAATGACACCAAGGACGCAGCCGGTTCGAATGGCGCCCCTGCCCCCAGCCTGCCTGCACCGTATACCGGACTGGTTATCGATGCCCGGGGCATACCCGTCCAGCCGGCCCTGGTCGCCGTTGTCCGGGATGAATCCCATCGCGAGGTATTCGGCCCGGCTTATGTCAGCCGCGAGTTCGTTGTCCAGCACGGCATGTGCCTCTATGTGCGGGACATCCCCGCCGCCGTCCGGATCCATCCCCGGGTCCGTTACAATCCCCTGATTGTTAAATGCCTGTCGCCGGAGAATGAAGCGCATACGGATCTGCTCATCAGTGATGCCGACGCCGCCCGCCTGCGCAGCGCCTCAGAAAATATCACCTTCCTGCGGGAAGGGCGGGTGATTATCGTGGTGGATTAAAAAGGGCGGGTTAAAAACCCGCCCCTACAATATACATCCGGCAATGATGAGGATTCGTCTAATACCGGTAATATTCCGGTTTGAAGGGGCCGTCCACGGCAACCCCCAGGTACTCGGCCTGGGCCGGGGTCAGCCGGGTCAGGCGCGCCCCCAGCCGGTCCAGGTGGAGACGGGCCACCTCCTCGTCCAACTCCTTGGGCAAGGTGTAAACCTTATTTTCGAGTTCCTCGGTACCCAGTTTGATCTGGGCCAGACACTGGGTGGTGAAGCTGTTGCTCATCACGAAGCTGGCATGGCCGGTGGCGCAGCCCAGATTCACCAGCCGCCCTTCTGCTAGAACAATGATGGAACGTCCAGACTTTAAATCCCAGCGATCCACCTGGGGTTTGATGGTTGTCTTGCGGCATTCCGGGTCGTTCTCCAGGTAGGCCATTTCGATTTCATTATCAAAATGGCCGATGTTGCAGACAATGGCCTCATTCTTCATCTGCTCCATGTGGGCGCCGGTGATGACATTGATGCAGCCGGTGGCCGTGACGAAAATATCCCCTTTGGCGACCGCCTCCTCCATGGTCATCACCTGGAAGCCTTCCATGGCGGCCTGCAGGGCGCATATGGGATCGACTTCGGTGACAATGACCCGCGCGCCAAACCCCTGCATGGACTGGGCGCAGCCCTTGCCCACATCGCCGTAGCCGCACACCACGACCACCTTGCCGGCGATCATCACATCCGTGGCCCGTTTGATGCCGTCGGCCAGGGATTCCCGGCAACCGTATAGATTGTCGAACTTGGATTTGGTCACCGAATCGTTGACATTGATGGCCGGAAAAAGCAACTTGCCATCGGCCGCCAAATGATAGAGCCGATGCACGCCGGTGGTGGTCTCCTCGGATACACCGCGGATATTGTCCGCCACCCGGGGCCACAATTCCGGATCCCGCTGAACACCGGCCGCCACCCGCTCCATGAGACACCGCATGTCGGGGGAATCGTAGGTCCGGCTCAGCAGGCGCGGATCCTGGGCGGCCTTGACGCCTTCATGCACCAGCATGGTGGCATCCCCGCCGTCATCCACTATCATGTCGGGTCCGGAGCCGTCGGGCCAGAGCAGGGCCTGCTCCGTGCACCACCAATACTCCTCCAGGGTCTCGCCCTTCCAGGCAAATACGGCAGCCGTACCGCTGGCGGCAATAGCTGCGGCGGCATGGTCCTGGGTGGAAAAAATGTTGCAGCTGGCCCAGCGCAGGTCGGCCCCCAGAGCGTGCAGGGTTTCAATGAGCATGGCCGTTTGGATGGTCATGTGCAGGCTGCCCATGATTTTCAGGCCCTTTAAAGGTTTTTGGGGGCCGTACTTTTCCCGTACTGCCATGAGGCCCGGCATCTCATTTTCAGAAAGACGCATCTCCTGCCGGCCCAGTTCGGCCAGGCCGATATCGGCCACTTTGTAAGGCAGGTTCAGGTCCAGGGCCAGCAAGTCCCCGCCCGGGGACGGATTTTGTTTATCCAGCATTGTTTACTCCTTTGGCAGGTGACCGGGGTGGCAGCGCCCGGGGATAATCATCCCGGCTGTCAACCCAGGGCCCCGCGTCTGTTCGCCCGGGTTAGATCCCCGCCAGATCGCGGATCTCCTCCGCACGGTGGGTGGATTCCCAGGGGAAATTCTCTTCGTTGCGGCCGAAATGGCCGTAAGCTGCCGTTGGGCGGTAAATGGGCCGCAGCAGATCCAGGTATTCGATAATGGCCGCCGGCCGCAGATCGAAAACCCGGGTAACAATGTCCTTCACGCGCTCCTTGGGAACCACTCCCGTACCCATGAGATCCACCATGATGGAAACGGGCTGGGCCACACCGATGGCGTAGGCGACCTGCACTTCGCACTTTTTGGCCAATCCGGCGGCAACAATGTTTTTGGCAATATGCCGGCCCATGTAGGAAGCGCTGCGATCCACCTTGGAAGGATCCTTGCCGGAAAAGCAGCCGCCGCCGTGGCTGCCCTGGCCGCCATAGGTATCCACGATGATCTTGCGGCCGGTGACGCCGCAGTCGCCCATGGGGCCGCCCACCACAAAACGCCCCGTGGCATTGATGAAATAGCGGGTGTCGCCGTCCACCAGATCCATGGGTATTACCTTTTTAATTACCTCTTCGATGATGGACTCCCTGAGGTTCTCGTGGGTGACATCCGGGCTGTGCTGGGCGGCAATGACGATGGTGTCCACCCGCCTGGGCGTTCCGTTTTCATACTCGATGGTCACCTGGGACTTGCCGTCGGGGCGCAGGAAGTCCAGGGCGCCGTTTTTACGCACCGTGGCCAGCCGCTTACATATTTTATGGGCGAAGGTAATGGGCATGGGCATCAGTTCCGGAGTTTCGTCACAGGCATAGCCGAACATCAAACCCTGGTCACCGGCGCCCTGTTCCTTGAACAGCCCTTCGTCGGCATTTACGCCCTGGGCGATATCCGCGGACTGGTGGTCGATGCTCGTGATAACCGAACAGGTCTGGTAGTCAAAACCCATCTGGGAAGAGGAGTAACCGATTTCACGGATGGTGTCCCGCACCACCTGGGGCATGTCCACATAGCAATCGGTGGTAATTTCACCGGCAATAAAGGCCAGTCCGGTAGTCACCAGGGTTTCACAGGCCACGCGGCCGTAAGGATCATGGGTCAGGATGTTGTCCAGGATGGAATCGGAAATGGCGTCCGCAACTTTATCCGGGTGGCCTTCGGTGACAGATTCGGAAGTGAAAAAGAACTGTTCCTTGCTCATTCAGGTGTCTCCTTGAAGAATTGATTTGTGGGAGTGTATCTGTTTTTGGGTCCGTATTTTCAGATAAACTAATAATGATCATGTTAAAATCAAACTTTCAATAATGAATCAGTCGAAGGACGATGTCAATTCAGTTTTTTTTTGGAGATGAACAGGCGGGTATCAAGGGGGAGAGAACAGGCAGCCGGCGGCACCCCGTCAAATTGACAGGAAAACTAAAAAAACAATCCGCTCCGGGGAGGTGTCTTTACCCCGACGTTGTCTGAATTCAGGTTCAAGCCGGCCGCGCCAGCTAGCCTGACACAGCCAGTGGGCCGGATTGGCGGTCCACCGGTCTAGCCGACTTTGGCCAGACGGCAAATCATTTCCAGGCCGTCGTCCAGGTTGATGCGCCCCATGTTGAGGACCATATGATATAGTTCGGGGCTGTCAAAGTCTTCCTTGTGCAGTTTACGGTAAAGATTGATCCGTCGTTTATCCTCGTTTTGGACCATTTGACGCGCCTTGCGGGCGGTAAGATCATAATGCTCGGTCATAAAATCCACACGGTTTTCAAACTCATCAATAAGCAAAACATGATAGGCATCGGGATGGTCATTGAGGATATACTGGCTTCCCCGGCCCAGAATCACCACGTCCCCCTCCTCGGCCAACTGGGCGATAATCACCACCAGATAGTCCAGGTAAATGGTTTCGTCGATATAGCCCCGTTCATCCTTGAGCACTTTATCCACAAGGGCACGGTTAACCAGTTTATTAACTACCTTGGCAAGCTTGGTCCCGGCCTCTTTCTCCACCGATTCCACCCAGGCTGGTGAAACATTGGCATATTCAGCAATTTTCTGAATAATTTCATTATCGGCAAACGTGTAACCAAGTTGATCGGCGACCATACTCCCCAGGGTCCGGCCCCCGGCCCCGAACTGCCTGGAAATCGTGATTACCGCCATGGGTCCCCCTCCTTGTATGAAACTTCGTTAAATTGACACAACAATATATGGGAAAGCCACCCCGGGGTGGCCGTCCCTTGCGTGCAGGGCCTATCCGCGCTGGACTTTCCCCTTAGGCCCTGATCATACCGTCTGCACCCGCATCAGAATCAGCCTTTGTCGGGTGGAATGATCAGGGTGGGGAAGGCGGAATCCTCGGCAATGCTCAAGGGCGTGCTGCCCAGCCAGCGCTCCACCCAGGCCGATTTGCTGGAGGATCCCAGGACGATCATACTGGACTGGCACTCCCGGGCCGCCATTTCGATCTCATCGTTGGTATCCCCCACATAGACATGGGATTCGGCACGTATGCCCGCAGCCTCCAACTGGTCGCAAATCTCGTCGAGTTGACGCCGGCGCTCCTTGCGCATCTTCTGGATGGCCATGCCCGTGCTCCCGGTCAACTCATCATCCCCGGCCACATAGGCCACGTCAACCTGTTTGATGACCTTGCCCAAACGGGTCAAATATTCCACGGCCCGCAGGCTGGCCGGCGACCAATCCATGGCCAGCAAGGGGCGGGCAAAGGGCTGCTCCAGATCCTTGGGGTTTTCCGTAAGGTGTTTAAAGACCAATACCGGAACAGAGGCGCGCCGGATAAGTTCGGTGACATCGGAACCGCCGTAAAGCTGCTTGAAGACCCCTTTGGGGGACCGGCCGACGACTAAAAGATCGGCCTCTTCCTTTTCCACAGCCTTGATCACCTGGGGCACCAACCGGCCCACCACCAGGTATACTCCCACCTCCAGGCCCTCTTCGAAGAGATCCTCGGCCCAGTCGATGAAACGGATGTTGGCCTTTTCCTTCAGACGCACCTCTTCACTCTTGCGGTAGCCGGTGCCGCGATACATGGCCACTTTATCCCGCTCGACGACATTCATGAAGACCACATGCTGTAGATCGGCTTCACGGAGATTGAGCAGCGAACGCAGTGCGTCAAAACACAAATCTTCAAATTTGGTGACAAACAATAGCTTACGGATTTCCATGGGCTCGACCGGCTCCTTGAAGGTCAGAATCAATGGCGCCTATTCACCAAGAATCGCTTCAATGGCGGCGGCCAACTCTTCGGGTTCCACGGGTTTTTCCAGATAGGTATTGGGGGGCGGCACCGTCGCCCCGCCAAATTCGGCCAGCGCTTTTTGGGAACGCAGAAACGAGCGTTCGGCGATCCCCGACAGGATAATCACCGGAAGATCCTTGTACTTTTTACTGGTGCGCAGATTCCGGTACAGGCGTATCCCGCTCTCCCGGGGCATCAATACATCCAGCAAAAGCAGATCCGGCTTTTCATCCTTGACCAGCTGCATGCCCTCTTCCCCGTTGGTGGCCACCAGGGGCGTGTAACCATGTTCCTCGACCACGGAAACGTTGAACATGCGCACATCGGGATCATCATCAACAATCAGGATTTTCTTGGCCATAACCCATCCCTCCTTAGGAAAAATTGCCAACCAGGGAGTATCCCCGGCCAAACTTTATACACATTAAATTAGTGGTTGAACAGAAATCCTTAATTCCTTCCCCCTTGACTAAGGGAGAGTCGGGGTGGGGCTGTAATGATTTCAAGTAATTATATCCCCCTCCCCCAACCCCTCCCGCCAGGGGAGGGGAGTTTTTGGTGGGGTACTAGATTAATCCACTTAATCAGCAGATACGGGCCGATAGGGCAATCGCATGGTGAAAACCGTGCCATCACCTGCATGGGAAGCCACTTCAATGGCGCCGCCGTGTTCCTCAATGACCTTGCGCGTCACCAGCAAGCCCAGTCCCGTGCCCTGATGCCCTTTGGTGCTGAAAAATGAGTGGAAAAGTTTCTCCTGGACCTCCGGAGTCATGCCGGTACCGTTGTCGGCGACATCAATGCGCACCCAGGGACGCTCCCCCCCATCTAAAGGTACTCCAGCGGATTCCAGACGGGTAGTCAGGGTCACCCGCCAATCCTTGGTGCTCTCAATATCGAAAATACAGGCGTCGATGGCATTGGCCACCAGGTTCATCAGGGTACTATGCAGGATGTGCGGATCCAGCAGGACACGGCCGATGTCAGGGTCCAGGCGGTTCTCCAGGGCCACATCGTGTTCAGCGGCCCTGGCTGCCAGGGATTCGATCACCTCCCGGCTAATGGCATTGGGAGAGCAGGCTACCGGCTCCGGTTCCCGGGCCTTGGCATACGCCAGCAAATCCATGACCAGATCGCTGGTACGCTGGATATTGCGCTGCACCATGCCCCAGCCATCCACCAGTTTCTCGTTATCCCCCCGTTTGAGGCCCAACTCCACCAGATAGCGACCGCCCTTGAACCCGTAGAGGATATTCTTAACGCCATGGGCCACACCGGCCACGGTCTGGCCGATGGCGGCCAAACGTTCGGATTGCACCAACTCCTGCTCCAGACGTTTAATTTCCCTTAAATCCTGGAAAAAAGCAACGCTGCCCATCATCCGGCCATCTTCATTAAGCAGGGTCCCGAAAAACCGCACGGGAATCAGCGTACCGTCCTTGGCGCGGATCCGCGTCTCCTGCCAGGAGAGTTCATTTCCCGGGTGGGCCGGATCCCGCCGCCCGGTGAAAAAGGCTGCCAGGTCCCCGGGATAAAGATCGGTCACCCGGAGCTTATTGAGCACCTCCCCGGCCGAATAGCCGAATATCCGTTCTGCTCCGGGATTCATGATCACAATGGTCAGATCCTGATCCGTGGCGACAATGCCGTCGTTTGAAGAGCGAATCAGCTTGGCCAGGAAGTTGGAGCGGCGCCGCAGTTCACGGGTGGCCTCGGCCACTTTGATTTCCAGGTCCTCAGTGTAAGTGCGCAACTGGCGGCGAATGGCCAGTTTTTCCCTGGCCCGCGTCAGGGCGACCCCCAAAGCCTCATCCCGGATAGGTTTGTTGAGAAAATCGGAAGCGCCGAATTTCAGGGCTTCAATGGCGTTATCGATGTCCCCGTGGCCGGTGACGATGATCACCTCGGTTTCCCCTTCGCTGTCCGTCTCCTGCCGTTTGATGTGCTGGAGGACTTCAATACCGTCCATGCCGGGCATCTTGATATCCGTAAGTACGATATCGGGTCTGTGGTCCCGGTAGATATCCAAACCCTCCCGGCCGCCAAGGGCCGTAAACACCTGGTAGCCATCGGCCCGCAACGACATGGCCAATACCCGTACAATGGCCTCTTCGTCGTCTATGACCAGAATACTGGAGGTGTTGGTTGCTGATGAATCCATGTCCATTTGCATGCTGACGGTGTTAATGCAGTTGCTTGTCGGATCCGGGCCGCTACTTTATATGGAAAAACCCGCATCATTAACCGCAAAGATAAATATGTTAACAAAAAGTTACCCAATAAGCCACCGGTTGCGATCACCATTATCTGGCTGCGGGAAATCTCAGAATGAACGTCGTTCCCCGGCCCATTTCGCTTTCCACATAGATGGAGCCCTCATAATCCTTGATAATGCCGTAACTGAGGCTGGTTCCCAGGCCGGTACCCTTGCCTACTCTTTTGGTTGTGAAAAAAGGCTCGAAAATCTTGTTCTGAGTCTCTTCGCTCATACCCATCCCGGTATCGCTCACCCTGGCGATGACGTACTTATCCGCCATGAAAGTCTCAATGCGCAATACTTTGGGGCTGTCGGCATACTGCGGGTGCTCGGATTTTTCATCCATGGCATCGATGGCGTTGCTCACCAGGTTGATAAAGACCTGTTCCAGACGGTTGTGCTCGGCCATGATGGGCCCAAGAGCCGGATCCAGATCCAGTTCCACCGCGATCTGGTGAGTCTTGATCTGATGCCCTAAAACCTTGAACACATCCAGGATGGGGGCGTTGATATTGACCCGGCTGCGGACGACCTCCGATTGGCGCGCAAACTCGCGCACATGCTTAATCACATTGGTGGCGCGCTGGACATTGGCGGTGATGTCCCGGGCCATGGATTCCAGATCCTGGGCGGGTATGGGTTGGTCGCGCTTGATCATCTTCACAAAATAATCCGCGCAAATCTGGATCACGTTGAGGGGCTGGTTGATCTCATGGGCCATACCGGCCGCCATCACCCCCAGGGTGGTCATTTTCCCGGCCTGGATCAACTGGGTCTCTTTTTCAATATTCTCGGTGATATCCGTGGTGGAGGCGATCAGGGCGGCACGCTCGCCGTACATGGTGTGGCCCACGTTGATATTGACAAAAAAGGGTTCACCATCCTTGCGGAAATGGCGCTTCTTGGTAAACAGGGTGGATTGATCCACGGCGAGGTTCCGCAGATCATGGAACTCTTTCTCCGCACCCTTTTCCCCCAGGGACAAAAAACGGCGTCCGTTCAGCTCCTCGGCCCTGTAGCCGTAACAATCCTGGGCCCGCTGGTTGGTATCCAGGATCTTTAATGTTTCTTTATCAATGATGAAAATTGGGTTGGGATTGTTGTTGAACAGCGAGCGGTACATCTCTTCGGAGGCGGCCACCTTCTCCTGGAGCATGGCATTTTCCACCGCCGCACCGATGCGGTTGCCGATAAGTTCCATAATACTGCGGGGAAAGGCGGCAAAATGGTCCCGACGCCGGCTGCCGATGCGAATCACACCGAAATGGGGATTCTCCTTGGTACTGATGGGAATGAAGGCCAGGGAGCGTAAGCGGGGCGACTCCCGCAGGCACATATCATCGGGGCAGCCATCGGTCTGGGGATCCAGCAGGGTGAATTTTCCGGAAGCGGCCACCTGCTCAACCATGGAGCCCGCACCTGCCAGGTGCCCCTGGGGGCAGACCGCCTGGGCGAGTCCCAGGCTGTAGTGCATGCGATACTGGCCGGTGTGGTCCGCCAGGAAAATACAGACGCCGTCAGCCTCGAAAAAACGGGCCATCTCATCAATGGCCGCCTGGATACGGGCCTGTACACCAGCCGGTGCATTGAGGGCCGTGTATATGGCCAAAAGCGCATTGGATTCCCGGGTGTGGCGCTCCCGATCCTCGGTGGCTTTCTTATCCTCGGTCCTGTCCCAGAGGGTTTCGATGGCGCCCACAATCCGGCCATCCGGGCGCTTGATGGGGGCCGCCGTGAAGAAGCACCATTTCCCCTTCCCTCCCAGTTTCGGAAAAAAGGCCTCTGCTTCGTAGGCACCCTCGATGAGCGCCGATTTGCTCCATTTGGTAGCATAGAGCTTGGCAATCTCGGTTTCATCGGTCTGATCCAGGATCACATCGGCCATGGTAGGCCGTTCCCGCTTCCAAAAGGGGGACCACTGCTTGTTGGTGCCCACCATGGCATCCGCCGGCCAGCCGGTGAGCTGTTCCAGGGCCCGGTTCCAGTGGGTGACGATATGCTTATCATTGATCACGAAGGTGGGGATGGTGCTGCCCTGGACAATCTGGGAAAGGGTCCGTTCCGCCTCGGTCAGCTCCAGTTCAATCTGGTAGGAGCGCTCGTTGCGCGAACGAAGGATATCCTCCATTTTTTCCATCAGAAAGCAGGAGAGGCCGATGACCGCTTCCGGATCGTCCTTTTCGGCTTCCAGGCTTTTTTGGAAATAGAGCTTCAGGCGTTCCATCTGCAAAGCGTCCCACAGAGCGCGGGAAAGCCGTTGGTCGATGAGATGTACCCTTTCCGGTTTGAAACGGGCAATGGTGCTTGCCAGGTGGGGATCGTCGGAAAGCTCCACGAGTACGTCCAGTTCCGGATGGGCAAAGAAATCCCGGTAGTCGTCCGTCACCGGGATACCCAGCTCACGGGCATAGACCATACCGGGTGCCAGTTCATCGATATCGGCCACGCCGATAATGCGCGGACGGAACTCGGCGAAATCACCCCGACACAGAAACTCCAGCATCAGCCGGCAGAATTGCCCGCCGCCCACAAAGGCGATATGGGTGCCGGGCTCTAAGATTTGATGGAAATACACGATATTACTTAAAAGAATACCAGGGTGACCAACACAAAGGCAGGCACCATGAAAATGAGTGTATATTTAATGATATAGCCGAAAAAGCTGGGCATGGGCGTCCCGGCCTCCTCGGCAATGGAGCGCACCATGAAATTGGGCGCATTGCCGATATAACTGCATGCGCCGAAAAAGACCGCCCCGGCGGAAATGGCCTGGAGATAGATAGCGTTTTCACTCATGAGCAATTTAACCGCTTCAGCCTCGCTCATCCCGGCATAAAACCCGCCCAGGGCCGTGTTGAAGAAGGTCAGATAGGTGGGCGCGTTATCCAGGAAGCTGGAGAGGGCCCCGGTGATCCAGAAATAATGGTAGGGCTCCTGGACCGCTTCGATGATAAAAGCCAGGGCACCCTCCGATCCCGCCTTGAGGATCAGCAGGCAGGGAATCATGGTAATGAAGATGCCGATGAACAGATAGGCCACCTCCACAATGGGAAACCAGGTGAAATCGTTGTCCTCCCTGAGGGTGATGGAGGTGGTGACCAAAGAGAGGATGCCCATGAGAATCAGCAGACCGTCGCGCACCCAATCCTGGACCGCCCGGTGTACACCGAAGGTGTTCCAGTGCCCCCAGTCCACAATGCCGCTCATGAGCACCGCCCCCACAATGCCGGCCAGGAAGATGAAATTGTGCAGGCCCTCCAGCTTCAGCGGCTCCGACACCTCCCCGCTGTCCGGAGCCTCAATGCCCTCCTTGCGGTAATGGTAGGTGTCCAGGCAGAAATAAATGACCAGCAGCACTGCGGCCATGAGCAGCATATGGGGCATGATTTTAAAGGTCCAGAAAAAGGTTACCCCGTGCAGGAAGCCCAGGAACAGGGGCGGATCGCCCAAAGGCGTCAGTGATCCGCCCACATTGGCCACCAGAAATATAAAAAATACCACCATGAATGTCCGGTTCTTACGATAATTGTTCGCCCGCAGGAAAGGCCGGATGAGCAGCATGGCCGCGCCGGTGGTCCCCATCCAGGAAGCCAGCGCCGAGCCAATGACCAGGATCACCGTATTGACCACCGGCGTGCCGCGCAGGCGTCCCCGCAGAAGAATCCCCCCGGAGACCGTGTAGAGCGACCATAATAAAATTATGAAAGGAACATAATCGGCCAGGATGATGTGCAGGATTTCATACAGCGCGACCCCCTTGAAGGCCACCAGGAAAGGGATGCCCAGAAGGGCAGCCCAAAACGCGGATATTTTGCCAAAGTGATGGTGCCAGATTTCCGGGGCTGCCAGGGGAAACAGGGCAATGGAAAGCAGCATGCAGGCAAAGGGAATGCAGCTCCATAAGGGGAGCTGGGTGCCCAGGTTTTCATGGCCGTGGCCGCTGCCGTGGCTTTCGCCGTGCCCCTCACCATGACCGGTTTCGCCGGCGGCGCCGTGATCGCTTTCGCTTCCGGCGGCCGGATGATGGTCAGTTGCATCCGTCTGGCCGGGGGATAAGGCCCCAGAGACATCGGAAGACGAACCTCCGGCGGCTGCCGCGGCGGCGGGCATCCCCAGGGAAATGACACCAATACCCAACAAAATCAAACACCTGCATAACAACAAGCGCCAACGCTTCGCACACCTGTTGGGAAATACGGTGAGCCTAGGAAATTGACGAGGCGCCCGGTGCACAAGGCGCGATAAGCGGTAATTGCCCGCTATGGGCGCAGCGAGCAACGCAGTGAGGCGGAATGCAGCGGCAAGCGCATGCCATCGTCTTGTTGAATGGATGTACTTCGACAGCCCCCTTCTTCCCTGGTTCCCTTCCAAAGATTTATCTCCCCTATTATTATTTGGCAATGGAAACGGTATTCCAATGGTTTTTTTGTGATACTTTCAAAAGTGTGTAACCGGAATCATCATCACAGGGCAAGGCGCATGAGAAAAAAACATTTGGACCGTAATAAGAAATTGTTGGATAGTCAAGAAAAATAAGCCCGTTCATTGTATGAAGCATCTTCACAATCCCCTGTTTTCTTTGGACATTGTCTTGACAGGGCACTGCAATTGCGGTAAGCCTTGGCGGCATATTTAACCCTCGGAAAACCCTATTCCATCCATCTAATTTACGCTGTGGAGTGATACGCACTCCGATGTTCTTTAATTACAAAAAAAACCGCGTCTGGTCCGAAAATCTCTCCATCGTGATGCAGCTCGGACTGACCATGGCGGGATGCATTGCTTTTTGTTTTTACATTGGCTACAAATTGGATCAGTGGATGGGGACACGAGGCGTCTTTATCACTGTATTCACCATTTTGGGTGTTCTGGGAGGCGCAAATGTGGCCTATCGCCAGATTCTCGAGGTGATAACGGATGACACCAAAGAGCCCCAAAAAACAGATCATGACACCAATTAGGGAAACCCAGGCCCGTTATGGGCGTCTAGCTTTGGCGGTGGCCATTGTCTGCGCCCTGGCACTGGTTCTGCTGGGATACAAAGCCATGGGCAAGGGCCTGGTTTTGGGAACTCTGTTCAGCATACTGAATTTCGTTCTCATCGGGCAGGCCCTTCCCTACCAGCTCGGCCATGCCAAAGGCAAAACCGTCGCCCGCGCACTTTGCTCCATAGTCGGGCGTTTTACATTGATGGCCATCCCTTTGATACTGGCCGTTAGAATGGAAGCACTGCATCTGCCGGCAACCATTGCCGGGCTGTTCATGATTCAAGCCGTAATTCTGGCGGAACATTCGTGGAGGTTCCTTAGGGCGCCACGCGAATACCGCACCTGATACCGCGAGAAAGAAACAACATGGAAGATCTTGGCCGTGTTTACCAGTTGCTGATCCCTGTCGGTGGTCACACCGTCGTGCTGAATCTGAACGTGATCCTGATGACCTGGATCGTCTTCGGAATCCTGTTGATATTGGGCTATTTGGCCACCCGCAAAAGCGGCTTTATGCCGCGGCCGATGCAGCTTGTGGGCGAAATGATCGTGGATCAGCTATACGGCCTGACCGAGGACGCCCTGGACAAGCGCCGGGCTGAAACCTACGGCCCCCTGGTCTGCGCCCTTTTCCTGTTCTTGCTGCTCTCCAACTGGCTGGGCATTATTCCCCATCTGGAAGAACCGACCAAAGATCTGAATACCCCCTTGAGCCTGGGCATTATGGGTTTTGTCATCGCCCACTACGCAGGAATTAAAACCAAGGGGTTTAAAGCCTACGCAAAAGAGTACTGCGAGCCTATGTTTTTCATGATGCCGCTGAATGTCATCGGCGAGATGGCCAAAATCGTTTCCATCTCCTTTCGGCTGTTCGGCAACATCATGGGCGGGTCGATTATTATCCTGGTGGTTTCCCATCTAACCTACAGCTTGATTCTACCACCATTTCTCAATGCTTTTTTCGGACTTTTCGTGGGGACCATCCAGGCTTTTGTCTTTACCATGTTAACCGTGGTGTACATCTCCGTACAGGTGAAATAGGTTATGTCAGCAGAACCGCAATCGCTGATCAACGTGGCCGCCTACCTTGCAGGCGGCATTGCCATGGGATTTGGAGCCGTGGGCGCGGCCATCGGTGAAGGTTACACCGCCGCCCAGGCCAACCTGTCCGTCTCCCGGAACAGTGAAAACTCCGGCGATCTGTTTAAAAATATGCTGGTGGGCCAGGCCGTGGCCGAATCCGCATCCATTTTTGCCCTGGTGATTGCCATTTTGCTGCTGTTTCTGGACCACCCCGACGCCACCGTCATCAAGGCGGCCGCCTTTATCGGGGCGGGGATCTGCATGGGCTGCGGCGCCATCGGCTCGGGCGTGGGGTCCGGTTTTCCCGGCGGCCAGGCCTGCCGGGGTATCGCCCGGCAACCGGCGGTCACTTCCCGGCTGACCACCAACATGCTCATCGGGTCGGCTGTCTGTCAGACCCCGGCGATTTTTTCCATGGTGGTGGCCCTGATGCTGATATTCATGGATTTCAGCCAGGCACCGCTGGCACCTACCTGGGCGGCCCTCATCGGAGCGGGATTGAGCACAGGCCTGGCGGCCATTGGCTCCGGTTTCGGCGGAGGCCTGGCGGCCGGCGCCAGTTGCGAAGGGATCGCCCGCCAGCCGGAAACCGTGGGCAATGTCACCACCACCATGCTGGTGGGACAGGCCGTGGCCCAAACGCCGTCCATCTTCGGCCTGCTGGTCAGCTTTATCCTGATGTTCAAATCATTCCCGGAGTCCACGACGCTCAGTGCGGCCATGGCCCTGCTGGCTGCCGGCCTGTGCATGGGCTTCGGCGGCATCGGCCCGGGAATCGGCAATGGCAACACCGCCGAGGGCGCTGTGCGCTGGGTGGCCCGCAACGTTACCCATGCGGGTGAATTAATGCGCATGATGCTGGTGGGGCAGGCAGTTTCCCAATCCA
>Ga0180435_10002544_pt1 | contig 18574 bp, 15 predicted proteins | sample SS_ome_3_FD_132467 | JGI IMG/M metagenome (GOLD analysis project Ga0180435, IMG submission 132467) | Hypersaline lake sediment archaeal communities from the Salton Sea, California, USA - SS_3_S_1 metaG | ecosystem: Environmental > Aquatic > Non-marine Saline and Alkaline > Hypersaline >...
CTGGCATCGGGGCGTACCTATCACGTCGTCTTCAACCCGCCAAAGGTAGAAGGAAAAGATGATGAGACCGGAGAGGACCTCATTCAACGCGACGACGACAGCGAGGAAACGGTGCGCGCCAGGCTTACCGTCTACCACGACCAGACCGAGCCCCTGATCAACTTCTACACCGGTGAAGCGGACGCGGGCAACTGCAACTACGTGAAGATCAACGGCATCGGCGGTGTCGACGAAATTCGTGATGCGATCTTCGCCGGACTGGATGGCTAAGCGCTGACCCCTGCGGGACAGTTCTGGTATCCTGCCGGCCTTTGTTGCCATATTTCAGCTGGAGGCCCTTGATGGCGGTCATTGAATTGAACGAGGAAAACTTCGAATCCACGATTACCGACAACGACTTCGTGATCGTGGATTACTGGGCGCCTTGGTGTGGGCCGTGCCGTTCGTTTGCCCCTACCTATGAAAAGGTTTCCGAGGAGTTTCCGAACGTTGTGTTCGCCAAGGTGAATACTGAGAATGAGCAAGGCATTGCAGCCCATTTCCAGATTCGTTCCATTCCCACACTTATGATCTTCAGGGAAAAGGTGATCATCTACAGTGAGGCTGGAGCCCTTCCAGAGTCGGCATTCAAAGAACTGGTTACCAAGGCCAGCGAACTTGATATGGCCGAGGTCCATCGTCAGATCGCCGAGTCCCAGCAACAGGGGGGTGGTCAGCCCTCCTGACCGAAAATCGGTCCTCTGCTTCTAAGCCGGTCTCGAGACCGGCTTTTTTGTTTTCTATACTTTCTGAGATTGACCAAGAACAGGTGCTGGATGCGTAGCCCTTGGGGAAAACTGCTGGGTACAGCCTTGGACAGACGACCGAGTGTCGGACGGCTGATGGCATTGTGCGAAGAAAACTACGCCTTGTTACTGAGGTTATTGCCCGATCTGCGGGAGATGGAAGGCGAGTACGTGGCATGCTCCGAAGGGCATGCTGAACTGCACCTTCAGGTCCTTGAACACAGCCGCTACACGAGTCTGGTGCATCTCACCTATTACTTTCGTCAAGCTGGAGAGCAGCATCCAGAACCCGATGCAATCCTCCGCGTGTACCATGATTCGAAGCAACTCGAAGTGGTGGAGTTGCGGCAGGCCGAAACGGTGTTGTCGGCTGCTCCGCTTTACGAAGTGCCGGGATTGTCCAACAAGTGGCAACTGAACTGGTTCATCAGCAAGTGGCTGGGATACTGTGTCGGTGCAGGTTACCGCTTCCAGGGCAAGGGCGATGTACCCCAGGCCGAACTTCTAGCCGGTCTGCAAAATTAGCCGGGGTGTCTGCCCCCTCCCAGCCCGCCTGTCCCGGAACCGCCAGGTCTCATCCGTAACCCCCTCGAACAACCCCGGGTGTTTGATCCTGTTCTTTACCCTGACGCGATTGGGGGATAAAGCTTGACTAAATTACTAAGGTACTGGTAATCTTTAATCCACTAAAACACTGGGTTTTAGGCCCAGGTACGTGTCAGTCATACGGAGGTATTACTCATGAGACTTTCAACCAAAGGCCGTTATGCGGTTACCGCCATGCTTGACTTGGCCCTGAACGGAAATGATGGCCCGGTCACCCTGGCCGATATCTCTGAAAACCAGGGTATTTCCCTGTCTTATCTCGAACAACTGTTTGCATCCCTGCGTGCCAAAGGGCTCGTTCGCGGTGTCAGAGGGCCTGGTGGTGGCTACTATCTCGGCCGGGCGGCGGACGAGATATCGATTGCCGATGTGATTTGCGCGGTAGATGAGTGGGTCGAATTCACTCGCTGCAATCCGCGTCCCAGCAGCGCGGATACCCAACGCGCCATGACCCACAGCCTGTGGGATGACCTCAGCCAGCAGATCTATCTCTTCCTCACTGATATCACACTGGACGACCTGGTACGTCGTGGTATGGAACGGGAGGCCCAGCACGATGGTCGCTCCAAGGTGGCCACCCTCCTGGGGCTCAATGATCAGGCGGCATGACCGTCTTATCCATCGGAAATAGAGAGATATATCAATGGCATACAGCGACAAGGTGATAGATCACTATGAGAATCCCCGCAACGTGGGAACCCTGGACAAGGATGCCGGCAACGTAGGTACGGGAATGGTCGGGGCACCGGCCTGCGGGGACGTGATGCGTCTGCAGATCCAGGTGAACGGCGAGGGTGTGATTGAAGATGCAAAGTTCAAAACCTACGGTTGCGGGTCTGCAATTGCCTCCAGTTCCCTGCTGACCGAGTGGGTCAAGGGAAAAACCCTCGACCAGGCACAGCAGATCAAAAACACGGATATCGCCGAAGAGTTGGCACTGCCACCAGTGAAAGTGCATTGCTCGGTGCTGGCCGAGGATGCGATCAAGGCGGCTGTCGAAGATCTGCAGAGCAAGCGTCAGTCCGAAATTGCCTGATTGCCGCGGTCATACAGGGACACGGGCAGGTATTACCACTCTTGCCCGTGTTCCTTCTTCGTCTGAGGCTACGGTGATATGCCCTCCGTGGGCCTTCACGATCCGCTCCACAATGGAAAGCCCCAGGCCAGTGCCTGAGGCTTTGCTCGTATAGAAGGGCTCGAAAAGGCGTTTAAGCTGCTGATCGCTAATCGCGGGTCCACCGTTGAAGACTTCAAGCTGCAACCGCTCCTTGTCCAGATGAGCGCTCAATCGGATACCGCGCGGATCGTCCCCATTTGCATCGATTGCGTTGCGTAAAAGGTTCAGCAGGACCTGTTGAACCCGGTCTCTGTCCATCGGTATTGGCGGAAATGCGGCGATCGCAGCACGATCGATCTGCAGGAGCTTGTGTTCTGTGAAGCCCAGATCATCGAGCGCTGTTACGATATCCGTGAGGCGGATTGGCTCAATATGCAGGTCCAGTGGTTTCGCATACGCGAGGATCTCCTCCAGCAGCCGGCCCAATCGTTTGGATTCCGACAGTGCAAGTTCGGCCCGGCGGCGGGCCGCTTCCGACAGTTGTTCCTGATTTGCCAGGTACTCCAGTCCAATCCCGATAGTGCCCAGGGGCGAGCGGATTTCATGCGCAATTCCCGAGGCGAACTGCCCGATACTGGCAAGCCGCGCACTTTCGGCCAGCGCTACGGTGCGTCCGAAGGTGGCACTGAATAGGGCTGAGAGATTTTCAAGCAGTTGAATCTGTTCACTGCGATAGCTGTTGGGGTGACGTGAAGCCAACACCAGAATCCCTACTTTGGGTTCGTTCCCAAGAATCGGCATGAAAACCGCATCGTGTCGCTGCTGTTCGGCCAGCCAGGAGAGGAAACGATAATGCCTGTCCAGTCGGGCGGTGTCCTCGACGTTGGGGATATGTACAGGTGATCCATTGTTGAGGCATTCCTCCAGCAGCGTCCCCTCGAGTTCAAAGCCGAGTTGCGCGGTCTCCTCCGGCTGACCGTCGGCATACACGCGCACAAGGCGCATCTTGCCGTCTGGACCAAGCAGGAGCATTCCTGTCCAATCGATGGGAATGAGTCGGGGTAGCGCTGCATTCAAGGTCTGCAGTGAATCATCCAGGGTGTCAGTGTTCTGCAGTTCGGTAAGCAGTTCCAGAAGTGCATCGAGCCTCTCTGTAAGGGCATTGAAGGCACTGATCATGCAACCGATTTCGTTGTCCCGGTCTGGCTTCACCCGATGGGAAAAGTCCCCCGTGGCTACCTGTTGGAAACCGGCGACTGAGGTCTGCAGGGGGGTCAGTACCCGGCGGTAAAACCAGTAAATGATCAGGAGTGCCGTCACCAGGGCGGAGATCAGCAGCGCACGGCTGATTTTTTGCGCCTGGAGGCTGCGCTGATCGATGTCCTGCTGCAAAGCTTCCAGGAACAGATCCACCTTTTCTGCCAGGGCAGGATGCTGTGCAAGTATCCATTCCGCCCCCCATTCCAGTCGTGGTTCCTGTCGGTCCCCCAATCGCTCGTCCAGTCGTTCACTGAATGCATTCCAGCTGGACTCGAGATCACGAGCAAGCTGCCGGCTTCGATTCGAGAGCGTCACAGAGGGCGTGGAGTCGTAGCCTGAACGCAGGGACACGGGGATCTGTCCGCTGGCAAAAGCGGAAACGATGTTGCCAATACGTTCCCGGTTATCGATCAGGTCTTGGTAATAGAAGCGCGTATCGCGAAAATAGGATGGATAGTCGCGCGGGGCGTTCTCCTTGTAATTCATGGCCTGCATGCTGAATTGTTGCTCCAGAAGGCGCAATTCACTCGCCAGGCGCAGGGTGAAGTCGTCCGTCTGCTGACGGTCAATCGTGTGCAGCGCGTAAAGGATGGCCCCGGTAAATAGGGCCGCCATGATCGTCAGCGCCAGTGCGATTTGAAATCTCAGCGTACGCACCATGGTTTTGGCTCCGTCGCGGTTTTTGACCTGTCTGGATCAAGTGTATTACCTTCCCCGCAGAACAAAAGGGGCCGGCAGGATGACAGCAACTGCGATAAAGCCCGCGTATCACTTATCCTTTACTCGTCCGCTCCTTCCATTGCATCTTTCGGGATCGGATACGGGCAGGCTTTTCCTCAGGAGTCCGGATACATGCCACCAATGGAGATTCCCCATACGGAACTGCTCACTATCCGTGACTGGGTGCGTTGGATAACCAGTCAGTTCCAGGCGCAGGGGTTGTTCTTCGGGCACGGTACGGACAATGCTTTCGATGAAGCGCTTGAGCTGGTACTCGCCACGTTGCGACTTTCGCATGATCTGCCGGAGACCTGGCTTGACGCCCGTGTGACTTCGCGGGAAGGCGAGACACTGGCGGCGCGTATCAGGCAGCGGGTCGAACAAAGGCTGCCATTGCCCTATGTCACGGGGCGTGCCTTCTTTGCCGGTCTGGAGTTCGAGGTGAATCGGGATGTCCTGATTCCTAGGTCGCCTATAGCGGAATTGATCGGCAACCGCTTTGAGCCCTGGATCGCAGAGGGTGGAGTCGGAGCGGTTCTGGATCTCTGTTGCGGCAGTGGCTGCATCGGCATTGCCTGTGCTTATGCCTTTCCGGAGGCGTTGGTTGATTTGGCCGATATTTCACCCTCGGCACTTGACGTCGCTCGACGCAATATCGAAAGGCATGTGCTGGAGGACCGGGTCAGGGCGCTGCAGTCTGACGTCTTCGAAGGACTCGATGGAGAGCGGTACCGACTCATCGTCAGCAATCCGCCCTACGTGAGTACAGCCGAGATGGAGACCCTGCCTGCGGAATACCGGCACGAGCCCGAACTCGGTCTGGAGGCCGGAGACGACGGCATGGATGTTGTCATCCGCATACTGGCCGGCGCGCCAGACTACCTCACACCCGATGGTATACTCGTTGTCGAAGTGGGCGCGAGCGCCGACCTTCTGGTCGCCCGTTACCCCGATGTCCCTTTCCTGTGGCTTGATTTTGAGCACGGAGGAGATGGTGTTTTTCTCCTGGAAGCGGACCAGCTCACCGAGTTTCACGATGTGTTTGTGGAAGACTGATCCGGGTACTGCTGAAGCAGATTATCGAAACCTGGCGCAAGCAATCGAATGTGAATGAAAAAGACAGAACATTGACCCGGGTCTGCATGGCCCTCCGGTACGCTCCCTAGGCTTTATTTGATGAACTCGCATTTTTCTTTCGATCCGGATCTCATCGCGCGTTACGATCGTCCCGGTCCACGCTATACCTCATACCCTACAGCCGTTCAGTTCACATCCGAGTTCGGTGTTGACAACTACCGCGCAGCAGAAGGTCGTTCCGGGGCCCTGTCGCTCTATTTTCATATCCCCTTCTGCGACACAGTCTGCTTCTATTGCGCCTGCAACAAGATCGCGACCAAGGACCGGAGTAAGAGCGCCCCCTATCTGCAGGCGCTTGACCAGGAGATGGCCATGCAGGCCGCCATCTTCAATCAGGGGCAACCGGTTGAGCAGTTGCACTGGGGCGGCGGGACGCCCACTTTCCTGAATCACGAACAGATGCGCTGGCTCATGCAGCGGACAAGGGAGCATTTCAACCTCCTGGACGACGACAGCGGTGAATACTCGATCGAGATTGACCCCAGGGAAGTGCATGCCGATTCACTGGCTGTGCTGCGTGAGATCGGTTTCAACCGGATGAGCATCGGTCTTCAGGATCTCGATGAGCAGGTGCAGCGTGCGGTCAATCGGCCACAGTCTGCGGAACTGACCTTTGGTGTGATGCACAAGGCGCGGGAACAGGGCTTTCGCTCCGTCAGTCTGGACCTTATATATGGATTGCCACTGCAGACTCTCGAATCCTTTGCCGCGACGCTGGATGCCGTGATAGCAGAACGGCCGGACCGCCTTTCTGTTTTCAACTACGCGCACATGCCCGAGCGTTTCAAGCCGCAACGGCGGATCAATGTCGACGAACTGCCTTCTCCCGAGACCAAGCTGGACATCCTGCAGATGGCCGGACAGAAACTGCAGGATGCGGGCTATGTGTATATTGGGATGGATCACTTTGCATTGCCGGATGACGAACTCGCCCGGGCGCAGGCTGAAGGACATCTGTATCGAAACTTCCAGGGTTATTCGACCCATGCCCACTGTGACCTGCTGGCGTTCGGTGTGAGCGCAATCGGCAGCGTTGGGAATACCTACGCCCAGAATGTGAAAGACCTGGAAAGCTATTACGCGGCCCTCGAGCGCAATGAGCTTCCCATGGAGCGTGGGCTTGTGTTGACCAGGGATGATCTGATCAGACGGGACCTGATCACTGAGCTGATCTGTCAGTTCCAGCTCGACTTCAATGCCTTTGGAGAACGCTGGGATATCGATACCAGAGAGTATTTTGCAACGGAGCTTGAGCAACTCCTTCCAATGCAGGCGGATGGCCTGTTGCGTGTCGACGAAGCGGGTATTCAGGTGACCGATGCCGGCCGCCTTTTGATCCGGAATATCTGCATGGTATTCGATATCTATCTGGAGCGGGCCGCAGCACGCTTCTCACGTGTGATCTGACAACCCTCGGGCTCGCCGGAGTAAATCCTTTTAACGATTCGTCAGGGATCCTGATCATGCAAGGTGACAAGACCATCGGGCAGGCCTTTCGTGAGGCGGTTGAGGCGTTTGGCCGGAAGGAGTTGGTCTGGCAGCCTGACAGGCAGGCGACCTTTGTCGAGGTGGATGAGGCTTCTGAGCGTGTGGCTGCTGCACTGCAGCGCGAAGGCGTGCAAGCGGGAGAGCGGATTGCGCTCTACGGCATCAATGACCTGAGTTTCGTGCAGGCCTACCTGGGCATTCAGAAGGCCGGTGCGGTGGTGGTTCCGCTCAATCTGCTGATCAGTGCCGAGGAGATACGTTACATTCTGAATGACGCGCGCGTAAGCGGCTTGATCTATCACCAGGCCATGGGTGAAAAGGTCGAAGTGTTTCGCGATGTGCTCGACGGGCTGAAGTTTGTGTGTGGTATCGGTGTGCCTAATGAGCCTTATGCCACACATTCCTTTGAAGACTGGCTGAGGGTGTCCGGCGAGGTGAGAGACCCCGGGCTTGATCCGGTGAAGAACCTGGCGGCGATTCTCTATACCTCGGGCACGACCGGGCACCCCAAGGGTGCGATGTTGAGCCACCGCAATCTGGTATCCAATACCTCCAGCGTTGTGCGCGCACTGCAACTCCAACCGGAGAAAGACCGCCTGTTGGTGGTTCTGCCGCTGTTCCATTCCTTCGCCGCAACCGTAGGCATGCTGACGCCTTGCCTGCATGGCCTTTGCCTGCTGCCGGTGCCCCGTTTCGATCCCGGGCTGGTGTCTGATGTGATCGGTGACGGTGGAGCAACCGTTTTCCTGGGCGTGCCTTCGATGTACAACCTGCTCCACCGCCTGCCCGAGGAACAAAAGGAAAAATGGCGAAGCGTTCGCCTGGGGGTCGCGGGAGGGGCTGCAATGCCGGTGGAGTTGCTGCGGAATTTCGAGAATCGATTCGGTTTTCCAATCGTCGAGGGCGATGGTCCCACCGAATGCTCGCCGGTGACCTGCGTCAATCCACCCCAGGGGCCACGTAAGCCTGCTTCCGTTGGACTACCCGTGCCGGACGTCGAGATGGCTATCATGGGTTCCGACGGCAGGCCCTTGCCAGATGGCGAGACAGGCGAGATCTGTGTTCGCGGACCCAATGTCATGCAGGGTTACTGGAACCTGGCGGAAGCAACCGCGGAGGCCTTTTTTGGCGATTGGCTTCGTACCGGCGATCTCGGATACAGAGATTCAGACGGTTACTTTTTCATGGTCGACCGGATCAAGGACATGATCATCGTGAACGGTATGAACGTATACCCCCGTATGGTCGAGGAAGTGTTGTATCGGCACCCGGGTATTCTCGAGGCGGCTGTGGTGGGTGAACCGCATCCGTCGCATGGGGAGATCGTTGTCGCCCACGTGGTGCCGCGTGAAGACGTGTCGTTGGAGGCGACTGAAGTGCGGAATTGGTGCAGGGCGCACCTGGGTCAGCATCAGTGGCCCCGCAAGGTGATCCTGAGAGACAGCCTCCCCAAGAACGCAACCGGCAAGATCCTGAAGAGAGAGCTCCGTCGTGAAGGGGAACTGGAGCGCGGCGTTGATCAGACGCCCTGAATGCTGCGCGGACGGGTTCGCTGCCAGTAGATGAGCGCCGATGCGGCGATCACAACGCTCGCCATCAGCCCGGTAATGTTGTTGTAGCCATCGATCAACCAGATCCAGGCAGAACCCTGGTCCGTCTCCGTCACGGCTTTTGTGATGCGGATCACCATGACCCAACCAGCGTGTATCCCGATCGCCAGGAAGATGCTGCCTGTTCGTTCACGTGCCATGCTCAGAATGATGCCCCCCAGGACGAGTGTGACAAAACTGTCGGCATACTGGCCAAACGCCAGAACCTGCTGGAGACCGCCCCAGAGCATGAGCAATGAACTGCTGATGTCGAGTGCTGCTCCCTCGAGCGGGGTAGGCCGGATGAAGTGCACGATGGAATAGAAACTTGCCGTCAGTAAGGCGGTGGGCCAGAAACTGAGGGTGCGCCGCATGCCGCCCTGCATGGGTCCGCGGAAAAAGAACTCCTCGATAAGTCCAACCACCAGGCCGGATACCAGGCCGCTCAGTGCCGCTGAGAGTATCCGCGTCACATCCAGTTCGCCTGTTTTCATCTCGCGCACCCCGAACAGACCCAGAGCGAGCACGGTTGCCACCAGCATCACGCTGCCGAGTAACAGGCCTCTCGCCAAAACACGGCGAACTCCCCCGGCAGGAGGAAGCCAGCCTATGGTGGCTCGGTCCCGTACATGTGTGACCGTCAGGAAGAGAGGAAGGCCCAGGGCCGTGAGCAACATGCCGAAACGGTAAAGGCTCCGGTCAGGAGTGGCGTCGAACCAGGAGGCAAACCAGGGGTGAAGCCACGGCAGAAGCACGGCGGAGATCAGCATGCAGCCGACGAAGTAGGCGAAAAACGCCAGAAAGATTGGCATCCGGGGAGCCTCTCTCTTTTGGGGGCTGGGTTGTTGGAACGACTATTGTATAATCCCGCGCTTGCTTATGCGAAAGTGGCGGAATTGGTAGACGCGCTGGATTTAGGTTCCAGTGGGGTGACCCGTGAGAGTTCGAGTCTCTCCTTTCGCACCATTTTTTATGGCATTCAAAGGGGCCGGGTCAAGCGCTGGCCGTTGCCTTTGAAATCGACAACCAAGAGGGCAGTGTGAGGCTGCCGGAGAGTAATTGATGCAAGTTTCTGTTGAATCTGGTGAAGGCCTGGAAAGACGTCTTTTAGTGGATCTGCCCGCGGAGCGGGTGGATACCGAGGTCGATAAAAAGCTCGGCGAGCTTGCCAAGACGGTCCGGATGGATGGTTTTCGCCCTGGCAAAGTGCCGGTGCGCGTCGTCAGGCAACGGTTTGGAGACCAGGTTCGCCAGGAGGTTTTTGGTGATCTCATCCAGGCTACGTTCTACGAGGCCGCCACCGAGTCCAAGCTGGTCCCGGTCGGTGATCCCAGTATCGAGTTGCGTGACGCTGCAGAGAATGGCGGATTGGGTTACACGGCCACGTTCCAGGTGATGCCGGAGGTGAGCCTGGCGGATCTGTCCGGTAAGGAGGTCGACCGTCCCCACGCAGAGGTGAGCGATACGGATGTCAACGAGATGATCGAAAAGCTGCGCAAGCAGCGGGCGGAATGGGTGGACGTGGATCGGGCCGCGCAGGATGGCGACAACGTCTACATCGATTTCAAAGGCTTCGTCGACGGTGAGGCCTTCGAAGGAGGCAGTGCCGACAATGTTCCCCTGGTGCTGGGTTCAGGTTCGATGATCGAAGGTTTTGAGTCCGGCCTGCTCGGCGCCAAGGCCGGGGAAGAACGCACTCTCGAAGTGACTTTCCCGGAGGAATATCGCGCAGAGCATCTCGCTGGCAAGCCGGCCACCTTTGAGGTGAAGGTAATCCGCGTGACTGAATCAAAGATGCCGGAAATCGACGAAGAGTTCGTCAAGCAGTTCGGTGTCGAGGAGGGGTCCGAGGATGCCCTGCGGGCCGAGGTTCGCAAGAACATGGAAACCGAGCTCGACCAGCGTCTGAAAAGCCTGCTCAAGGACAACGTGATGAACCTGCTGCGCGAGGCCAACCCACTGGATATTCCGGAGGCGATGGTCAAACAGGAATCCGAGCGTATGAAGCAGCAGGCCGTGCAGGATATGGAGGCGAGGGGACAGCAGTCTTCCATGGATCTGCCCGCCAGCATTTTCGAGGACCAGGCGCGTATTCGGGTGCACCTGGGTATGTTGGTGGCAGAGATCATCGAGAAGAACGAACTCAAGGCTGAGGAAACGGAACTGCGTGAGACCATCCAACGACTGGCAGAGTCATACGAGGATCCCGAAGATGTCGTGGAGTACTACATGAACAATCCTCAGCAGCGTTCCAGCATCGAGAATCTGGTGTTGGAGGGCAAGGTCGTGGATTGGGTCGTTGATCAGGTCAATGTAAAAGACGAACAGACCACCTTTTCCGACTTGATGAAAACGAACGAACAGGCCTGACCGACTATTACTCAAGGAATTACCCGCATGATCGATACAAAGGGCATGAATCCGCTGGAACCGATGAATCTGGGTCTGGTGCCGATGGTGGTCGAACAGACCGCGCGCGGTGAAAGGGCCTACGACATCTATTCGCGTCTGCTCAAAGAGCGCGTGATTTTCTGCGTTGGCCCGGTGGAAGACCACATGGCCAACCTGATCGTTGCCCAGTTGTTGTTCCTGGAATCCGAGAATCCCGACAAGGATGTCCACCTGTACATCAATTCGCCGGGCGGATCGGTTACGGCAGGGCTGGCGATCTACGACACCATGCAGTTCATCCGGCCGCACGTGACCACCATGTGTATCGGCCAGGCAGCGAGCATGGGTGCGGTGCTGCTGGCGGCTGGCGAAAAGGGGAAGCGTTACGCGCTGCCCAATTCGCGCGTGATGATTCACCAGCCCCTGGGTGGTTTCCAGGGTCAGGCGACGGATATAGAGATCCACGCGAAAGAAATTCTTCTGGTACGTGAACGGCTTAACAATATCCTCGCCGGCCATACCGGCCGCAGCCTGGATGAGATCAGCCGGGACACTGATCGGGACAACTTCATGAGTGCTGAAGAGTCCCGTGATTACGGCCTGATCGACGAGGTCGTCGAGCGCCGTCCCGGCGAGGACTGATGAGCTGGTCCCGGTAGCCCGAGTGTGAACTCGGGGCCCTTGATCAACGGGAAATAGCCGGCATTTCCGGCGGTATTTTCCGGCTTGCCAATGGGAAGGATTCCGATATGATGGAATCGTATACCGTTCCCTGGCTGGCGGCGTTTGCGGCGGAAGAGCGGTTGAACGATCAAAAAGGGTAGACGGCATATGAGCGACGAGAAAAACGGCAAGAACGACGATGGGAAGTTGCTTTACTGCTCTTTCTGCGGGAAGAGTCAGCACGAAGTACGCAAGCTGATCGCCGGGCCGTCTGTATTCATCTGTGACGAATGTGTCGAACTCTGCAACGATATTATTCGTGAGGAAATGCAGGACAATGCTGCCGAGCCTTCGCATCGACTGCCGAATCCGCACGAGATAAATGAGACCCTGAACGAGTACGTCATTGGCCAGGCTCGGGCCAAGAAGGTGCTTTCGGTGGCTGTCTACAACCACTACAAACGTCTTGAAATGTCGACCAAGAAGGACGAGATCGAGATTTCCAAGAGCAATATCCTTCTGATCGGACCAACCGGTTCGGGCAAAACGCTGCTCGCAGAGACGCTCGCGCGTCTGCTCAACGTACCTTTCACCATCGCGGATGCGACCACACTGACTGAAGCCGGTTACGTGGGTGAGGACGTCGAGAACATCATTCAGAAGCTGTTGCAGAAATGTGACTACGATGTCGAGAAGGCGCAGACCGGGATCGTCTATATAGATGAGATCGACAAGATTTCGCGCAAATCCGACAACCCCTCGATCACCCGTGACGTATCCGGTGAAGGTGTGCAGCAGGCGCTCCTCAAATTGATCGAGGGAACGGTCGCCTCGGTACCCCCACAGGGTGGGCGCAAGCATCCTCAGCAGGAATTTCTGCAGGTTGATACCTCCAACATTCTATTCATTGTTGGTGGCGCATTCGCCGGTCTCGACAAGGTCATACGCAACCGTTCGGAGAAGGGCGGCATCGGTTTCTCCGCGGAAGTGCGCAGCAAGGACGAAACCCGAAACCTCGGGGAGATCCTGCACGAGGTCGAGCCCGAGGATTTGATCTCCTACGGCCTCATTCCGGAGTTCGTGGGACGTCTTCCGGTTGTTGCAACCCTGGAGGAACTGGATGAGGACGCCCTGATCCAGATTCTTACCGAACCAAAGAACGCCCTGGTCAAACAGTATCAGCGCCTTTTCGATATGGAAGGTGCAGAGCTGGAACTTCGCGAGGATGCGCTGCGCGCCATCTCGCGCAAGGCCATGGAGCGGAAGACCGGTGCGCGTGGCCTGCGCACCATACTGGAACACATCCTACTGGACACCATGTATGACCTGCCATCGCTGGAAAACGTGAGCAAGGTCGTAGTGGATGACTCTGTGGTAACCGGTGAATCCGAACCGATCATCATGTTCGAGAGCACCGAGAAGCAACGCGCTGCTTCCGACTAGAACAAAAGCCCGGCTCGCCGGGCTTTTTATTTGCTTTCGGCCTTGAAAGTCCGCCTGCGGGCCCCACCTGAAATATCTGTAGTTTTGCCGACTCCGGGTACCGATCCGGATCAGCATCCAGAGTCTATGAGACGGCCATGCGGTCGTCCCGGAGGAAGAAAAAATGGGACAAGAGATTAAAGGGATCGCCGGATCCGTCTTACCGGTATTGCCGTTGCGCGACGTGGTCGTTTACCCCTACATGGTAATCCCTCTCTTCGTCGGGCGGGAAAAATCGATCCAGGCCCTGGATGCAGCCATGGCCGACAACAAGCAGATCCTGCTGGTCGCACAACGAAGCGCCGACACGGATGATCCAAAACCTGCCGATCTGTATGACGAGGGTACCCTCGCGAACATCCTTCAGCTGCTCAAGCTTCCCGACGGCACGGTCAAGGTGCTTGTGGAAGGTAATCAGCGCGCGCACGTCGATAGCCTCGTGGAAGGTGAGCAATACCTGGGCGCAGAGATCACTCCGACGGCGGACGAAATCGATCTGCCGGAGCGGGAGATGGATGTCGTGATGCGTTCCGCGATCGATCTGTTTGATCAGTATGTGAAATTGAACAAGAAGGTTCCGCCTGAGGTGCTGACATCCCTGGCGAGTATCGATGAGCCCTCGCGTCTGGCCGATACCATGGCGGCTCACATGGCACTGAAGCTCGACGAGAAGCAGCATGTTCTGCAGATGGCCAGCGTGCGGGAGCGACTCGAGCATCTGATGGCGCTCATGGAGGGGGAGAACGACATCCTCCAGATGGAGAAGCGCATCCGTGGACGCGTCAAGCGCCAGATGGAAAAGAACCAGCGCGAGTACTATCTCAACGAACAGATGAAGGCCATCCAGAAAGAACTGGGTGAACTCGACGAGGCGCCGAACGAACTCGAGGAACTGGGTGAGAAGATCGAAAAGGCCGGCATGAGCAAGGAGGCCAAGGCCAAGGCGAATGCCGAGCTGAACAAGTTGAAGCTGATGTCTCCGATGTCAGCCGAGGCTACCGTGGTGCGTAACTATATCGACGCACTGGTGAGTGTCCCCTGGAAGAAGCGCACCAAGGTGCGTAACGACATAGCCGGGGCCGAGGATGTCCTGAATGCGGATCACTACGGTCTGGAGAAGGTCAAGGAGCGCATACTCGAGTATCTTGCGGTACAGCAGAGGGTGCGTAAGCTCAAGGGCCCGATTCTTTGCCTGGTCGGACCGCCGGGTGTGGGAAAGACCTCCCTCGGGCAGTCGATTGCCAGGGCAACCAATCGGAAGTTCTCGCGAATGGCCCTCGGGGGCGTGCGTGATGAGGCGGAGATTCGTGGTCACCGACGGACTTACATCGGTGCCATGCCTGGCAAGATCGTGCAGAACCTGACCAAGGTGGCCACACGCAATCCGCTGTTCCTGCTGGACGAGATCGACAAGATGGCCATGGATTTCCGTGGCGACCCGGCCTCGGCACTGCTCGAGGTGCTCGATCCGGAACAGAATCACACCTTCCAGGATCACTATCTCGAAGTTGATTTCGACCTGTCGGAGGTCATGTTCGTGGCCACGGCCAACAGCATGAACATCCCGCCTGCATTGCTCGATCGGATGGAGGTGATTCGCCTTTCCGGCTACACGGAAGACGAGAAAGTAGCGATCGCAGAGAATTACCTCATTCCCAAGCAGATAAAGAATAACGGGCTCAAGGAAGACGAGCTTGTCATCCGGGAATCCGCGGTTCGGGATGTGGTCCGGTATTACACGCGTGAAGCCGGTGTCAGAAATCTCGAACGCGAGGTTTCCAAGATCTGCCGCAAGGTGGTCAAAGACCTCCTGCTCAAGAAGGCGACGGGCAGGAAGGTCACTGTCACACCCAAGGCGCTGGAAAAGTATCTGGGCGTGAAGCGGTTCCGCTACGGACTGGCGGACGAACACGATCAGGTTGGACAGGTTACCGGGCTGGCCTGGACCGAAGTTGGTGGTGAGCTGCTGCGTATTGAAACAGCGCTTACTCCAGGTAAAGGTCGTCTCACCCATACGGGGCAATTGGGTGACGTGATGAAGGAATCGATCCAGGCGGCAAATACCGTGATTCGAAGCCGCGCTGCGGCCCTGGGGCTGGAGGACGATTTCTATGAAAAGATCGACATCCACATTCACGTACCGGAGGGCGCGACGCCCAAAGACGGTCCCAGTGCAGGTATCGGCATGTGCACCTCGCTGGCGTCAGCACTGACGGGTATCCCTGTACGGGCGGATGTGGCCATGACAGGGGAGATCACCCTGCGTGGTGAGGTGTTGCCCATCGGTGGGCTGAAGGAGAAGCTTCTGGCCGCGCACCGGGGGGGTATCCAGAGGGTGCTCATACCCAAGGAAAACGAGCGAGACCTTGCGGACATTCCCAAGAACATCAAGCAGAATCTCGAGATCCTTCCGGTGCAATGGATAGACGAGGTACTCGATGTGGCACTGGCCGATCGGCCAACCCCGCGTAAGGAGAGCAAAACGCGATCGAAGTCCAAGTCTGCTGAAAAAGCAAAGGATAAAGACAAGGAAGCTTTACGCCATCATTGATAAAGTTGCTCATCGCTGGTAGAAATAGGGCATTCGCAAGAAGGCCTATCTACCGGCGGGTGGGGCGGCTTGACCATACCAGAGAGCGGCTGCTATAAAGCCGCTCTTTTTTCGGCACGAACGCCGTTCACAACAATTGGAATCCGGGCAGCATATCGACTGCTCCGGAGTACTCGAAGGGGGCATTTGACGAGATGAACAAGACTGAGCTTATCGAAGCCATGGCTGAAGCAGCCGATATTTCCAAGGCAGCAGCTGGACGTGCACTGGACGGCATGGTTGACGCTATTGCAGAAGAAGTGAAGAAAGGGGAAACCGTATCGGTTATTGGCTTTGGTACGTTCTCGCTTCGCGAGCGTGCGGCGCGTTCAGGGCGCAATCCCAAGACCGGGGAAACCATACAGATCGCCGCATCGAAGTCGCCTGCATTTAAGGCTGGCAAAGCATTCAAAGATGCTGTAAATTAACGCCCCTCGATTCGGGTGCTTAGCTCAGTTGGGAGAGCATCGCCCTTACAAGGCGAGGGTCGCAGGTTCGAGCCCTGCAGCACCCACCACGGGTTTAGGAGTGGTAGTTCAGTTGGTTAGAATACCGGCCTGTCACGCCGGGGGTCGCGGGTTCGAGTCCCGTCCACTCCGCCAACTATGGAGTTAAACGGGGTATCATTCGATACCCCGTTTTCTTTTTCAGAAACTCTTTTCTCAAGCACTCATAAAGACACCATGCTGCAGGCAATCAGAGACAAGGCCCAGGGTTGGATCGCCTGGGTTATCGTGATCCTGATAAGTATTCCTTTTGCCTTGTTTGGCATTCAGGAGTATCTCGGGGTCGATTCCAATCCACCCGTTGCCCAGGTCAACGGTGATGAGATCAGCACCGAACAGCTGAAACAGCGGATGTTCGACTTCCGTGAAAACATGCGGCGCACGCTCGGCGACGCGTTCACGCCGGAACTCTTTGAAGATGGCGTGCTTGAATCGAGAGTGTTGCAGCGCATGGTGGATGAAGTGCTCCTGCGCCAGGCAGCCGATGACTGGAATATGCGTATCAGTGATGCACACGTTGCGGCCTTTATACGGTCGCTCCCCGCGTTGCAGAATGGCGGGCAGTTCGACACCGGACTGTACGAGGCAACCGTTCGCAGCCAGGGATTAACGAGGGCAGGCTTTGAAGCCTTGATACGCACCGACCTCGGTTCACAGCAACAGGAAGGTGCTGTTCGCAACACGGTACTGCTCACTGATGCGTTTGTCGCGGAGCAGGTTCGCTTACAGGATCAGAAAAGATCCATCCGTTACGTGCGCGTTCCTGCAAGCGATTTCCTGAATGCCTCTGCTGTTACCGACGAGGAAGCGCGAAGCTACTACGAATCGCATCAGGAAGAGTACGCGCAGCCCGAACAGGTAAAAGTCGCCTACATCCGTCTTTCCTCGAAGGCGCTGACGGGTCAGGTCGAAGTGGAAGAGGGTGATCTGCGGGAATACTTCGATATCCACCGTGGTGAACTTCTGGCGAACCAGGAACGCAAGGTGCGTCATATTCTGATCGAATCGAGTGGCGATGACGACCAGGAAAAACTGACTTTCACAGAAGAGCTTATGGAGCAACTTCGCGGAGGTGCGGATTTTGCGGAGATGGCAGCCCGGCATTCCAATGATCCCGGTTCCTCGGAAGATGGCGGAGACCTTGGATGGGTAAACCGCGGTGTTATGGTCCAGCCCTTTGAAGATGCTGTTTTTACCGCGCAGAAAGACGAACTGATCGGTCCCGTTAGAACAGAGTACGGCTATCACATCATCCTGGTCACTGAGGTTCGGGGTGGTGAAGAAGCGACATTCGAGGAAGTCAGGGGGCAGGTTGAAAAGGCCTATCGTCAGCAACAGGCGGAAGAGATCTATTACGATTACCATGAACGCCTAGCCGATCTAAGCTACGAAACGCCTGACAGCCTGGTACCGGTCGCCGAAGCCCTTGGACTTGAGATAAAGGAAACCGACTGGATAACCCGTAATTCACGTCTGCCGGCGCTTGATTCCCCCAAGGCGCTGAACGTTGCGTTTTCTGATGATGTGCTGCAACAGGGAAACAACAGCGACGTGATAGATCTGAGCACGACTGAGGCGGCGGTGCTGAGAGTTCGGGAACACCGGGAGCGGACCATACGTCCATTCGACTCGGTTCAGGAGCAGGTCAGGCAGAAGGCTGCAAAGTCTCTCGCCGCGGACAAGGCCCGTGCCGAGGGCGAAAAGCTGTTGGCGGGCCTGAAAGGCGGTGAAAGCGTAGAGGCGCTGATAGCCGGAAAAGGCTGGGAATCCAGACAGGCCACGGTCGTTCGTGGATTGGTGGAGGTCCCGGCAGAGGTGGTCGACGCGACCTTCTCCGTACCTTCGGTCGGTTTCACTGACCGGGCAGTAGCCGGAGTCGTTTCCGCAGAAGGCGATTATTTCCTGGTCGAGGTCACAGCCATCGAGGATGGCAACATCGATTCAATGGACAAGGCAGCCCGGGAGCAGCGTGCTGATGCACTCACCGGAGCACTGGCAGACCTTGAGTTCAGTGGTATGTTGCAGGCGCTGCGTGAACGCGCTGACATCGAAATACTGCTGGACTGATTACCTCCTCCGGTTCGGTGGAAGCCAGTAACTCCATCCCCGCAGGTCGATGACCGGCTAGCCCGCATCGCTCACCGGGATGCGGAATTTTGGGGCGATGTGGGCAAGCAGATTGAACGATCGCTCGAAAAAGTATAGCCCACTATGGCTTGAGAGGGATCGTTCAGGATGCGCCGGCCAGATCGTTGCAAAAACCGCATAGAACAGCGTGTTAATACAAGCTGGGCACGCAA
>Ga0180435_10002545_pt1 | contig 18574 bp, 14 predicted proteins | sample SS_ome_3_FD_132467 | JGI IMG/M metagenome (GOLD analysis project Ga0180435, IMG submission 132467) | Hypersaline lake sediment archaeal communities from the Salton Sea, California, USA - SS_3_S_1 metaG | ecosystem: Environmental > Aquatic > Non-marine Saline and Alkaline > Hypersaline >...
CGTCCGCCGTTGAAGTCTGGCGGCGGAAAAAACGCCCACCACATCGAATGGCATGCCCCACAGATGCACTTTCTGACCGGCGGGCGCGGATGGGTTCAGGCCCAGGCTCTCGGCCATTCGCTCGGGCAGCAGCACGGCAAAGCGGTCCTGCGGCGACAGCCAGCGTCCGCCGATCAGTATTTCGTCGAGCCGTGACACTTCGACCTCCCCGGGAGCAAGGCCGACCAGTCCGCTGGCCTCGATAGTCCTGTCCTCCCGGTGAACCGGAATCCGGGTGGTCCGCGTACGGTCGTCGTCCTCCAGCCAGACCCGCGGGACGGCCAGCGATTTGCCCGCAAAGGAATTGGCGATCACTTCGTAGGCCTCGGCCGGCAGGTCGGTCCAGTTGACGTTTTTCAGCAGAACCCCCTGGTAAGGAGTGGTCGCATCGTACATCAGCCGGGCATGGCGGCGCATCGACTTCACCGAGGTAAAACTCATGATGGTGAACGTCAGAATCACCAGGGTGGCGCAGGTCAGGGCCGTGCGCAGACGACGTCGTCTCAGGTTGGTGACGCCCAGCAGGAATGCCGCCACAAAAGCCTTCCAGCGGCCGATTTCGCCGGACTGCACCACCTGCGCCCGGGTCTGGAGAGTGGCGACCTCGTTCTCGAACCGAAAGAAAATAATCAGGGTCACCATCACCGACAGCCCCATGATGAAAAATGCCAGAATCACCACCATCGGGCTGTATGCCAGCCGAAATGCCGGATGCACATAGTAAATGATGGCGATCAGCAATAGCAGGATCAGGCTGAAAGCGATGATCCTTTTGTAGATATTGACATAGGCAAACAGCAGCCGCTCGAGGCAAAACGCGAAAGGCACGAACAAGGCAATGTAGAAAAGAACACCGTACAGCACGTCCTTCTGGGTATCGTCGATGTCATGGTAAACCCGGCTCGCCAGTGCCCAGGAACGCTTGCTGAGCTCGATGAAGGGGCCGTAGCGTCTCTCGGCCCAGGCCTGCTCGGCATCTTGCAGGGAAGCCAGACCGGCACCCTGCAGTTTGCGAATGCGTTCATTGAAAATGCCGCGTTTTTCGAGGTTTTCGATCCGCGGCGTCAACAGGGTCCACATATCTTTGGCGACGCGGAATTCGCTGCGGTGCAGAAAAGGCCATTCATCGATCAGATAGCCCTTGCCGGTCGGGTCTTCCTCGGTTGCATTGAGCAGCAGCATTTTGCGCCGCAGGTAGGTGTCGGACAGCGTCATCTTGACCGGGGTGCCCCGATCCAGGTAAACAGAGGTGATCGATGATGACCAGGTATCCAGCCGGCTCATGAACCACCTCAACGGTTCCGCTTCGCGGCGGCCGTCGATGATGTTCGGCTTGGTCATGTAACGAAACGTTCGCGGTTCGAGGATGTTGAATATGGTCATGCCCGTGCAGGCAAACATGACCAGGTCGGTTTCCATGAACCGCCGCATCATCTTGACCCGATAGGCAGCCTTGCCGGTCTGATTTTTATCGATCGTCCAGACCACCTCTCCCTGCGCGTTGAATTTATAGCCCTCGATAATGACCTTGTGGTACGTGTGCTTTTTGTCGGAAATGCCGCGCAGGTGGAATTCGCCCAGGTGATCCACCATTGCGTAAAACCGCGCCGGCCCCTGATAACAGATCAACACGGTCCCGGGGGCCGGCTTGTCGGCAAACAACTCACCGTGGCGCAGGAATTTGGCCCGGCCGTTGAGCTCCGAAATACCGTTGCGCGGGAACAGGTCGTCATGCAGGCGATCGGCCGCTGAAAGCTTTGCAACAATGCCGCTGATCATAGCGCTCTGCTTCAGGGCGAAGTTCAGATTCACCTGCCCGGGGGTGTCGAAAGGCGTCCCCCAGCGTGCCCTGGCATCGTTTGTGGTGGCAAAGGTCAGGCCGTGAAGCCCGGCCAGTGCGGTGACCTCGCCGCCCAGTGAAGGCCGATCCAGAAAATAGCTCTGCCAGGACCGCATGCGGCTGGGGCGCAGGGTGTCCTTGAAAATCCCGGTGTGGCCGGTTTCCCGCGCCACCCGATCGGCGGCTGTCCGCAAAACCTCGTCGAGCTTGGAGTATGACGCCACCCGGTTGATTCTCGGACGGAAGGGAAACATAAACCCGTAGTTAAAAGCCCCGAAGCCGTCTCCATGGCTGGACAGGTGGAGAGAAACAGCGGCGGCGAGATCGTACATTTTTGCACTGCGGCGAAATTTGCTGGCGCTTTCGACCTCTTTCAGTTTTCGGCGGGCGTCCTTGAGGATGGCCTCCTGGTCTTTCACCGTCGCGGGGATCAGCGATTCGAGCACCCGGGCCTCGTCCGCCGGCAAATTCGTGAAGGAGGCCTGCCAGACCAGCCGCCGCAGGCGCATCCGCTGTTCGGCCAGCGCGTTGATGCGATCGTTGTCCTTTTGCCCGGGCGGCAGCATCCGCAACCGCATCAATTCACGGCTGATGACATCAGCCTCGGTTTTGATGCGTTCCAACAGCGCAGCGTGCAGCAATTCGGTGGATGGGTCAGTCGCAGCCTCGCTGGCGGCACCGGCACCCGGGGCCGTCTCGAATTCAGGGGCCTCAAGGGCGTTAAGGGTTTTCTTCGTGCGATTGATGATAGCCTTCAGTTCTCTAAGCATTTGGCGCATCAGCCTGGAGCGGGTCGAAAAACTCCACACGAGCTCCCGCATTCCCGCCAGATCCTGTGCATGACCGCCGGTGGCCGCTATTAAAACGGTTCTGCCCGGGGGATATTGCTTCAGATGGTGGGCCAGCTCCAGCAATGTCGCTATCCCGACGGCCTCATCGGCCCCGGGCGACAGGCCGCCGACGGTGGCGGTGCTTTCATAAAACGCCTCCACCAGTATGACCTGCTCCTTCAATTCGGGGTCGGACCCGGGGATAAACCCATAGACGTTTTCGGAAACGCTGTTCTCCCAGCGGGCGTCGGAAACCAGTCGAATATTTTCGCTGATCACCCCCCCGGGACGATCTTCAAACCGGCCGAAGAGCTCGCGAGCCTGTCCCTCCGGCATCCAAAACCGCGGGAACTGAATCGGTGAGAGCTCAAATTTGTCCTCCAGAAAAATCCGCGGGGACCGGTGCCGGTCAAGATAGATCAAGGCCCGGGCGCCCAGGTTGGCCGCCTGCTGCCAGTTCTTTCCGGAGTCGAGCTCCATCAAAAGGACGGCGCCGTCGATCTGTTTTCCGCTGAGGTCCTCGAGCGTCCCTTTCCCGGCATAAACGAGAGGGCCGCTGATGCCGGGAGCCGATATGGTTTGCGGGGTAACCGCATTGGCCCGCAGCGGGTGGATTGTTACGGAGAGGCCGCGTTCCGGCAGGCTCAGTGAACTTTCGCCATAACGAATCACCGGAACTGTAAAGCGCTGCGTGCCGATATCCTCGAGGCCGATCCGGGCGAACGCCTCCTTGATGAAAACAGCGGTTTGCTGGCTGCCGGTGGTTCCCAGGCTGCGGTCGCCGAGGTCGGAAAGGGTGCGGATGACGGATTCGAACCGGTCCGGGTCGCCTGAAGCGGCGGCACGCGGGCCCGAGCAGATCAGCAAAAGGGCAGAAACGGCCGCCACTGCGGCCGTCGAAGCCCACCGCCCGGCGGAACAGCGATTCCAACGACTGTCGGCGAAGCGTTTCCCGAAAAAGATGTTGGAGAATGGTCTCATAGCCCTGATCAATCCACGGAGCCTATCTGTCCGATTGAAATCGACAGTTCTTCGCGGTCCTCAATTTTGTCGACCCGACCGTCCCGGATCCAGACGACCTGGTCGGAAACGTTGAGCATCTTAAAATCATGGGTGGCGGAAATGACGGTGGCCCCCCTGTCCCGGCTGAGTTCCTTGAGCAGCGAAATGATTTCCTCGCCGGTGGTGAGATCCAGGTTGCCGGTGGGTTCATCGGCCAGAATGATGGCCGGATCATTGGCCAGCGCCCGCGCGATGGCCACCCTCTGCTGCTGGCCGCCGGAGAGTTCGGAGGGTTTGTGACTGTGCCGTTCCTGCAGCCCGACCAGTTCGAGAAGATGCATTCCCTTCTCGACCGCCGCGTCGTTGTTCATGCCGGCGAAAACCATCGGCAGGGTCACATTCTCCAGCGCCGTCATGACCTGGATGATGTTGAAGGTCTGAAATATGTAGCCGATCTTGCGGCAGCGGAGCCAAGCGAGTTCGTAGGCGTCCAGCTGGGCGATGTCGACTTCATCGATGAACACCTTGCCCTCGCTGGGTTTGTCGAGTCCGCCGATCATGTTGAAAAGCGTACTCTTGCCGGAACCGGAAGGGCCCATGATGGAAATGTAATGTCCCCTCAAAATTTCAAGATTGATGCCTTTGAGGGCCTGGACCTCGATACGGCCGAGTTTGAAATTCTTGTAAACGTTCGTTACCCGGACGATGTTGCCGGATTTGGGCATGTAACACTCCTAATTCCCGTTTGGTAATTTATCATCCCATTTGTGGTATCTGGGCGAAGTTTCCAAGTATGATCGGGATGATAATGCCGAAAATGCCTAAAATTTAAAGTGCCTAAAATTCTGGATCGCCTTCGGCGTATCATTCAGGAAAACAAAATTCCCGTGTAACGGTTCCTAAATCTTTTAACTTTATGCACTTTAGCTCACTTTAGGCATTCATTGACCATACAGTACCGATGGCCGCAGAATTTTTGCCTGCCGATAGTTAATGGTAACCCATGCCTCCACCTCACTGCTCCACCCGCATCGCCTCGACCGGCTGCATCCGGGCGGCCACCAGTGCCGGGTAGAACACGCCCAGCAGGCTGAGCAGGCATCCGACCGCGATGGAGATGCCAACCGACATGCTCAAGCCCGTAAAAGACGGGTAGCCGAGGGCCGACACCCCAAAGCGAACAACCGAATTCAACAGCGCAAAAACCGCACCGGCAGCGGCACCGGCGAATGCGCCGGCCACCCCCTGCATGCCGGCTTCGAGAACGAAAAGCCGCAGGACGAATCGATCCAGAGCGCCGAGGCATTTCATGGTGCCAATTTCCCGGAAGCGCTCCGTCACCGCCATCAGCTGTGCGTTGACAATGCCGACCACGCAAACCATCAGGCTCAGGATGATGATCCAGCGCTGCTTCGGGCTGCTGCCGACATTGGTGTCGTCGGGGCCGATATCGTACCCTGAACGAATCAGGCTCTCCCGCAATTCCGGCGACCCGGTTGCCAGCATGCCGTTGGCCACGTCGTTGCTGACATTGACGAATGTGAGAAAGGAAACTGCCAGGACAAGGCTCATGGTCGTAATCAAGGACCTGAAAAATCTCACCTTTATGCTTTTGAAAGCGATTTCGACGGCTTTGGCAAAGGGCAGCACCACCTGGCGGTCCATTTGACCGGCACCGGTTCGAGCTCCATCACCAGAGGTGGTCGACCAGATCTTCATAGCCTTAATTCCCGGGAGTTTCGGCAAAAGCGTCGGCGCGGCAATAAATCTCCTGGTAGAGGGTCGCTGCCTTCACTGGAAACGCTGATGAGACGCGTAAAGACATTGACTATCACACATTCGCCCTTCAGTAAATAGGAACGATTCCTAACAAAAATACGCCATCCGGCGCCTTATTTTTTCCTGATCAAGTAAACGCCGTCGCGAACCGAAAGCATCACTTTTTCGACCCGCCGGTCCGAGTTGACTTTGTCGTTGAACGCCGCAATCGCCCTGGCGTTCTCATTGGTGATCCGGGGTTTAAATATTTTCCGGCGCCAGAACACGTTGTCGACGAAAACGAGACCGCCCTCCCTGAGCAGCCGCAGGGCTTCGTCGTAATACCGCCCATAACTGGGCTTGTCGGCGTCGATGAAGACGAAGTCGGTTTCACCGTCCGGCAGCCCGGCCAGCGTCTGCAGCGCCGGACCGAGGCGCAGGTCGATTTTGGCGCCGTGGGGGCTGCGGTCAAAATAACGGGACGCGATGCCGGCGTACTCCGCATTGGCCTCGCAGGTGATCAGCCGCCCTTCGGCCGGCAGCGCCTCGGCCACCAGGAGGGCCGAAAAACCGGTAAACGTCCCGATCTCGACAACCCGGGTCGCGTGCGATATTTTTACCAGCAATTGCAGCAGCTTCCCCTCGACTTTGCCGATGCTCCAGCGCATCCGGCCGGTCAGCGCCTGGGTTTCACGCGCCAGATCGAGCAGCAGGTCTGGCAGCCCATCGGTATGCGCGTCGACATAGGCTTCCAATATCGATGCATTTTCACTCATTCAGGGGTCTCTCCATGGTCGCTGGTGCTTCGTTCACAGAGGTGTATATAAGAGCAGGTCCGTCTGTCAACAAGCAATGTAACTTCTGTCAATTCAAGCGATGCCACCGGCCATTTTTCCTCACGCTTGCATCCATTGAACAATATACGCCGCTGCTGTTTCGGCGCCGTCCAGATTGAGCGGCACGCGGGAAAACGGACGCGGTTCGGACAGCGCGTCAAGGACCCGTCGCGCCAGCCGCCCGGGCTCGAGGTCTGACGGCGCCAGAACGTGCAAAGGCAAATAGGCCCGCAGGGCGTCGACTCTAAGCGGTTGCTCCCGTTGCCGGCGATACGGCAATATCAGGGAGGGCACGCCCGTGACCAGAAGATTCATGCAGGTGTTGTAACCGGCCAAACTGATGGACAGATCCGCCAGCGCGAGGTACTCCAGAAAATCGCCCGAGAATCGACGGACACGGATCCGGCCGGCGGCCATTGCTTCAAGGGCGTCGTAGGCTTGCGGCGGGATAAAGGGTCCGGTGAATACCTCCAGATGAAAATCGATTGCCGAATCCAGCCGTCCAAAAACCTGGACCACCGGTTCCAGCAGCGGAAACCCGGACCGGCCGCCCCCGGCGCTGGCAACGATCAGCTTGACGGGGTCGGGCAATCCAAGCTGCTCCTTCAGCGCCGCCACCCTTCGGGGTGCCGGTTGCCGGGTAATGAAACCGGTGTAGACGACCGGAATCTCGATATCGCCCTCCCTGCGAAAGGTCTTGCTCAGCGGCAGCAGGCGCTCATCCGAATGGATCATCAACAGATCGAAATACTGCTGCAGCAATCCGATCACCCGTTGCTCGTATGCATCGGGATCCTTCTTCTCGACCAGGATGTCGCGCAGGCTGCAAACGGTCCGGACGGTGCCATAGATGCCCTGTCTGATGTTTTCCAGTATCGGAACCAGTTCGAACCGGAAGGCCGTGCGGCCGAAGGGGAACAGCTCTATGATGAAGACATCCGGGGGCTGCGTTGCGAAGTGCTGTCGCAATATCTCGAGACGCTCCTTTTTGACGCTGTCAACATCTCGGTCCGGCTCTCCGGATATCAATTGCGTAAACTTCTCATCCATGAAAAGCGTCGGCAGTCGCACCATTTCGACATGTGCCGGCAGGTCGATATCGACCGGCTGACCGCCGGCCAGGACCGTCACCGGATGCGGTTCGAATGCCCTGGCCAGCTCCAGACTGCGAAACAGGTGGCCCATTCCCCAGACGTATTGGCAATAGATCGTGATGTGCATCGGCGGTCTCGAAGTCTCCTTGACAGGCGGCCCTATCTGTTTTTATCCCGCTGCCGGAACCAGCGTTCGATCCAGCGGGCCGTGGCGGCGGCCCCGTCCAGGTCGAAGGCATCGCAAGCCCGCAGCGGTTGACGCATCAGGGCCGCCATTCTTTCTGCCAGACGCCCGGGCACCAGGTCTTCAGGCGTCAACAGCGTCAGGGCCTGCCGGCTCGCCAGCCGCCCGGCCCGCAACTGCTGCTCGCGGTTCTGGGCGAACGGCAGCACCATTGCCGGCACCCGGGTGGCCAGCAGGTTCATGGTGGTGTTGTATCCGCCCATGCTGATGGAAAGATCTGCGGCGGCCAGATAGGACAAAAATTCATCCGAAAAGGTCTCGATGGCCGCCCAGTCGCCGCCGGTCTCTTTGAGGCGGTGCCGATGCTCCCGGGACATGAACGGACCGGTGAAGACCACCAGGCTCAACGGCATGCGCTCCCGAACCAGATTGGCCGCAGCGACGGTAGCCTGCAGCAGCCTATACCCCACCTGCCCCCCGCCGGCCGAGGCCACCACCAGGAGTGACCCTTCGGCCAGCCGCAGCTTTTTTCGCAAACGCTCTCGTGCGCATGGAGGAGGCCGCGGCGCGACATACCCGGTGTAAACCAGCGGGATGTCGATTTCATCCAACCGGCCAAAGGTCTCTTCCAGTCTCACCAGCCGGGGATCGGCGTGGACGAAAACCCCGTCAAAGTACCGGTTGAGCAATTTTACGGCGCGGGCCTCGTGCTTGGCGGCGTTGTCTTTTTCCACCAGGATATCACGGACGCTGGAAAAAATGCCGCAGGATGAACCGGCCCGGTTTGTGATCGTTTCCAGCAGGGGGTCCAGCTCGAACCGAAAGGCCTTCCTGCCAAACGGATAGAGCTCCGTCATCAGGCAATCGGGCTTTTCACTCCAAAACAGGCGTTCGAGCATTTCCTGCCGCCGTCGTTTGACCGTCCCGAGATCCACCCGGGCGTCCACCGCCGACAGCCCTCCAAAATCGGCGTCCATTCTGAGCGCCGGCAGCTGGACCCGGCGGACATGCTCCGGCAATTCGACATTCACCGGAGGGCCACCGGTCAGCAGCAAAACCCTGTGGCCGCGGAATGCCCGGCAAAGCTCGATCGCCCGGTGCAGATGCCCCAAACCGAGCACGTGCTGACAGTATACGGCTAATTTCATGCGCGCCCGCTCATCGGGGAGTGTCCCTGCCCCTGCTCAGGTCAAATTCGGTCAACAGCCGGTCGATATCCTTTCTGGGTCGGATCAGATCGTTCGCGGCGGCCCGCGCGGCATAAAAATACCTGAACCCGAAGGACTGCAAAAGCGTGACCAGCGGCGAAGAATATTCGTTGAAGGGAAAGCAATAGCGATCGGGGGTAAATCCCAGGTGTCTCTCAAACCAGCTCAGGCAGCACTCGGTATCGTATTTAATGTAGTCTTCCCATTCCGACCGCGTTCTTCGCTCGACCCTCCCCCGCCGGGCGTCATAGCCCCGAAAAGCCAGCCGCGAGCGGATACTGAATCCTTTCCCCGCCGGGTCGTCTACGTCCGCGAACCGGGCAAGCTTCCAGTCGCTGGGCGGTTTGCGCTTTCTGGCGTGGGTCCGGGTCAGGATGACGTCGTGAAAATGACTGTGTGCGCCGATAACCACGTTGGGTAGCGCCGCCAGTCTTATGACTTCGTCGACGGTCATGTAAAAATCGCGCTCTTTCTCGATCATGGCCCGGTACATGTAGCGCTTGGATTTCAGATAGGGCCGCCATTGACCTTCGAAAACACCGCGCGCGGCCCCGGGTTGAATAAAACCGGTGGCAATAAAGAATACGAGCGGGGCCGGATGATTTTCCAGCAACGGCAGATAGTAATACTGCGAGTACAGCCCGTCGTCGAAAGTCAGTTGGAACTGTTCGAGCGGCAGATCAAAATACGCCCGCCGCACATCATGAATCATCAATGTCTTCATTCAAACCCCGACCGTCGCGGGCGTTTTCCCGATTCAGTTCAAGCGCGTTGACCTGATCCACTTCAAGCCGCCCGCCTTTTTCCGATATGAGATGAAGCTGTCGCCGGAGCAGCAGCCGGCCCTCATCGGGCTGAAACCGGCGACCGCAGAGATGATAGATCAGGCATTTCACGACCCCCTCGTGGCAGACCACCAGTATCCGCCGCCCGGGCCATCTTTCGGCAGCGCCGAGAAGCGCTTGCCGGCTTCGTGACAACACCTGCCGGCGCGACTCGCCGCCGGGAGGCCTGAAATGCCAGCCGGCGGATTCCAGCGTTGCGAGCCGGTCGGCTTCCTGTCGCTGAAGCTCGTGGAGGTATCTGCCGGTCCACTGCCCCCAATCCTGCTCGCGCAACCCCGGATCCGTGTGAAGCGGGCATTGCAGACCGGCGCTGATGATGCCGGCGGTGTCTTTCGCGCGCCCGAGATCGCTGCACAGCAGAAAATCCCAGTTGTAGGGCTGCAACAGTCGGCCCCAGAAACCGGCACTGGACCGACCCTGCGGCGTCAGGGGGGTATCGCGTTGCCCCTGTATCCGTTTCTGCCGGTTCCATTCCGTTTCGGCATGGCGAATGAGACCGAATGTGGTTTTAAGTGCCGTTTTCGTATTCATCAGCGAACCAATGATCTGAGAATATCGTCCATCGCCCGGTAATTGACATCCAGGTCGTGGGCAGAGCGAATGTAAACCTTCGCACTCGCTCCCATTTGTCTTCGCAGTCCGGCATCGCCGACCAGCCGGTCCACCGCTTTCTCGAACTCGGCTGCCGAGTCCGGAGGGGCGAGCAAACCGGTGACGCCGTCCTGGACCGCTTCGGGCACACCGGCGTTGCGAATTGCCACTACCGGAAGGCCACAGGATTGGGCCTCGAGATACACCATTCCCAGCGATTCATCGAAGCCCGGAAAAACAAATACATCCGCTCCACTGTAGTAGCGATACAGGCGCTCACGGGGGATTTTGCCGGCAAACGCGACCCGTTCGCCCAGCAAATCGCGGGCCTGTTTGTGCAAGCGTTCCTTCTCCTGGCCATCGCCGACAATCACGAGCCGCAGGGGCCTGCCACCGTCCAGCAGCCGCGCACAGGTTCGAATCACCCGGCTGAGGCCCCGGGTCTTGACGCCGGGTCGAAACATCGCCACTGACAGAACCACAGGGTCCTGGCCGGCATGCCACCGCTGCCTAAGCTCTTCCCGGGCTTCGCCGTCAAAGACAAACATGCGGGGATGCAGCCCGGGGGCGATATAGGTCAATCGCTCTTCCGGCAGGATCCGGCGTAGATTTTTTAAATCCACTTTCTTGTTGGTAAACACGTGCGCGGCAGTCGTCAGCGCCCGCCGGTTGAGATAAAAACCCGTCAGGGTTCTCAAATGGCGCCGCCTTTTGGTCGAGTAGATGCCCTGAAAAACAACGTAGGGCAGCCCACAGCGGCGTGAAACCGGGGGCCCGATCAGATCCGGCGCTTTGTAATAGGTGTGGTAGGTGAACCAGAGCGCTGACCGGGCGCGTTTGCAACGCCTGCGGCTTCGTCGAATTTCGGCTGCCAGCCGCGGTGCCATCCACGGCTTCCAGTATAACCAGCGGCTGCGCAAACGACTGGCGGTCATCATTCGATGCCCGCGCTGTTCCAAAAAATCAAAGATCCCCCTGGCGGTCACCAGATCGCCGGAGGGATGGTGATGATCGATGGGTTTGAATGGGGCGTAGAAGCTGATGTTCATAATCTTCGCTCGAAGAGGATCGTCTGTTTGCTGGCGTTGAAATCCTCCCCGGCGGCCGAAATCACCCGCATCTGCCAGCGGTTTTGGAAGCGGTTTTCCAGATGGTCCAGGAGAAAAAACTGCCGCGGGCCGACGGTGTCCGGGGCATACAGCTCGAGCAGTTTCTTCCGCCCACCGCTGAAATGCTTGGCAATGCTGTAAACCGGCCTGACCGAGAACAGCATCTGACGGCGCGAAAGCGCCTCGATGACATCCAGGCAGGCCGGCAGAAATCCGCTGCGAATCACCTCCTTGCCGATAAAGTCGATCATCATGCCCAGGTCGAAGGGCGGTCGACCGCCGAGAGATCTGAGATCCGCTGCCAGAAAGTCCACATTTTCAACCCGAAAAAGGGATTTTAGGATCTGACAGCCCCTGATGATCCGCCGATCGATATCGACGCCCAACACCTGCAGCGCTCCCTTTTTCGCGGCCGCAAACGTGAACGTTCCGAAATTGCATCCGATGTCCACCACCCGCTTGCCCTTGAACAGTGCGCCGGGGAGCGAATTCGCCAGTCCATCCGCCGGGTCGCCCACGCCACCGGCCAGACGGCGGCCCCGGTGGTCATAAACCGGGCGCCAGATGCCGGCCGCACCCACTTCAGACAGGATCGTGGCTAATTCTTCCAGATGCTTTTGTTCGGTTTTCGGTTCCATTTGCCGGTGGTGACGGAATACCGCGCCGCTTTTTCCAGCGCCTTGCGGTGGATATCGGCCAGTTCTTGAATCGACTGGCGGTTGTCGAAGTGGTGCCGAACCCGGTGCCGGGCGGCGGGGATCAACCGATGCCGCAGGTCCTTGTCGACCAGCAGCCGTTCGACGGCTGCGGCCAGCTGAACGGCATCGCCGGGTGGCACCAGCAGCCCGGTTTCTCCCGTGGTGATCAGCTCCGGTATGGCGGAAACAGTGGTGGCCGCCACCGGGACCCCCATGGCCATGCTTTCCAGCAGCACGTTGGGGATTCCGTCCCGATCGCCGTCGGGCGCCACCTCGCAGCCCAGGACAAAGGCATGCGCTTTGCGGTAATGGTCCCGAACAACGTGGTGGGGCTGCGTGCCGATCCAGCGGCAGCAGCCCTCGAGTGCCAGCTGGTCGATCAGTTCCAATATCGATTGACGCTCCTCTCCATCGCCGATGAGCGTGTGCCGGAAAACGACGCCGCGCGCCTTCAACCGCTCGAGCGCCCGGTACACGGTGGGCAATCCCTTCTTTACCACCAGTCGTGCCACGGTGACGAGCTGATAGGGAGCACTGGCCGTCGTGTCGGATCGCCCCTCGTCGCTGAACAACGCGGTGTCGATCCCGTGGTAAACCCGGTAAATGCCGGGAGCGCTGTCACCGGCCAGATCCAGCAGATACCGGCGATTGTATTCCGTACAGGTCACCACCTTTTCCGCCAGCGCTATCTTCTCGCTCAGCTGCTGTGGGTTGGACGTGTAGATATCCTTGGCATGGGCTGTAAAGCTGAAAGGCAGCCCGGACAGGCGGCTGGTAAACATGGCCACCGAGGTGGGGGAATGCGCAAAATGGGCATGCAGGTGCACCACCCCCGAATGCGGCAGAAAGCGGTCGATCAAATAGCCTGCCTGGAACAAATGCTTGAGGGTTGCCGATTTGTGGGTCCGGCGCCACCGTTGCCAGGCGGCCGCCAAAGCCCGGCGATACGGACCGGGGGTCCGCGCTGCCAGGGACAGATTGGATTTCAGCAGACGGGGCAGCGGTTTGAGCAGCGACTCCGGCAGATAATCCACCCGGGCAGCGATCTCCCTGACGCTGCGGTGGGTAAAGGATTCCCTGCCCCGGCGCATCGAAAACAGGTGAATTTTGAATCCCAACCGCTCCAGCAGGAGGATTTCATTGGAGATAAACGTTTCGGAGATGCGCGGGTACCCTTTCAGGATCATCCCCAGGACAGGTTCGCCGGAGTTGCTCATGATTTATTCGATCGAAAGTGCTGCAGGCGTTGGCGCATCGTGTCGATCCCGGTCATTTTGAATTCGGCAATCGCCTGGTGAAACGGTTCCGGACGGGCCAGCATGCCGATCAGTTTCTCCTGCAGGAACCGTGCGTTGAAGTCATTCCAGGGGATGTAATCCACCAGGCCCTTGCGGTGGAACGCGCGGGCACGGATCAGCTGCTCCTTGCGGGGGGTTTCCCTCGGAATCACCAGGCTCATGGTGCCCTGGCTGAGGATTTCACACAGCGTATTGTAGCCGCCCATGCAGACCACCAGGTCGGCCGCGGCAAAGAGCTTCTCCATCTGGCGGAAAAAATGATAGGTCCGAATGCCCATCCGGCGCGCGCGTTTGAAAATATTCCGTCGCTCCTGCTTGGGCATAAAGGGTCCGGTGATGAGGACGCTTTTGAAAGGGGGCGGGGTCGGCATGGACTCCAGCATGGCCAGGTAGGTATCCATCACCGAAAAACCGTCTCCCCCCCCGCCGGTGGTCACCGCCACTAGTTTTTCACCACTGCCGATGCCATGCTCTTTCTTGATGTGCTGGGCGGCTTCCCGGGTGGGGACTTTGCGGGGGATATACCCGGTAAAATGGATTTTGCGGCTGATGCTGTCCGATATGTCGTACTCGGCGACGGGATTGTAATAATCCCGGATGCCGTATACCCAGATCTCACGGTAGAGCTCCTCGAGACCCCGGTAAATGCCCTTCTCCTGCCAGTCTCGTTTGACCGTCGGCGCATCGTCCATGATGTCCCGCAAACCGAGGATGGCCCGTGTGGCAGGTCTCGAGCGCCTGAGCCACTGGAGCGTCGGCAGGACTTCACGCTTCAAACCGAAGGGCTCCTTGTCCACGATAAACAGATGCGGCTGGAAGGTTTTGGCCGTGGCCGTGATGATACTTTTGCGGATGTCCAGGGCGTGGTGGGGATTGATTTTGATCGAAAGGGGCTGATAGTCTTCGTTGGTCTTTTTGATCATGCCCGGAATGCGCACGAAATCGATCTGATCGGGAAATGAGAACCGCCCCGCAATCGGCGATCCGGTAAGGATGATAATGTTCACCCGCGGCCCCAGCAAATGGGTGGCGATGGCCATGGTCCGGCGAATGTGCCCGAGGCCGTAGGTGTCGTGGGAATACATCAGGATGTTGTAGGTCGAATTTCGGGCCATACCCCCCCTGCCAGTGGCGGGACACCGGGAACTGTTGAATCGGGGCGCTCGCAGTGCACCACAAACGCCTCCGCAACCCGCCGGCGAAAACGCGACGGGATAGTCTCAAATAGCATATTTGAACCAAATCTTCAAACATTACGGGCAAATAATCCTTATTTTCAAAGCCCGCCGTTTGAAATCCGGCCAAATGAGGTTATTTTACAGAACGGAACCATCAACCGTTTTCAGCCTGAGTTGATCCGCTTTCGGGCTGGCGGTAAATCTGGTAGAGTGGGATTTCAGGTATCAGGCAAAAGGATAAATGCGTTGCTTTCGTTCCTCGACCCCATGCCCCACTCTCCCTGCCCCATGCTTCAGGGGGTCGGGCATCCGGAACCCAGAACAGTGGGAGGACATCATGGCCCGCAGTATCCACCGCTTTGAGCCCTGGCAGGTCTGGCCGGGCTCGTTCGACAACCCTCCTGCGGACGGGAATTTCCCCCACCCGCCGGGTGTCGGCTTCGCCATATCGAAAACCGCCCCGATTGCCTCCATGGGATCCTGTTTTGCACGCGAAATCAAACGCAAACTGATCCAGCGCGGATACGCTTATATCACCGAGGAAACCGACCACCCCGCCTCGGTGCATGCCAGCGTTGCCTGGGAGCGCGTCTACAACACCTTTTGCATGCGGCAGATATTCGAATACACCTTTGCCGACTGGCAGCCCGAACAACGCTGGTGGCGGGTCCCCGGATCGAACCGCGTCCAGGACCCCTATCGACGCTCGATCGTTTATGACAGCCTCGAGGACGCCGAGGAAGATTTCAGACGACACCGCCAGCACTCTCGCAGCGTCCTGGAGCGGGCGGAGGTGCTGATCATCACCCTGGGATTGACCGAAATCTGGCAGGACCTGGAGGATGGCGCCGTCATCAGCATGCCGGCCGGGCCCTATTTCCAGGCCGGTGGAGACCTGGCGCGGTACCGGTTCCGCGTCAGCCGGTACGGTGAAAACCTGGAGAATCTCGAGCGCATTCATGGCTTGCTGGCGGCTCACAACCCCGGCTGCCGACTTATCGTGACCGTCTCGCCGGTCAACCTGAACGCCACCTTTCGCAGGGACCTCGATGTCATCAGCGCCAGCTGCAATTCCAAATCGACCCTGCGGGCGGTGGCCGATGAATTTGCGGTGCGCCATGAAAACGTCTTCTATTTTCCCTCCTTCGAGATGGCCTGGATTTACCAACCGCTGCTGGCGCGCTCCTATTTCGCCGAAGGACGCGAAAATTTCCACGTCAACAAGGCCACCGTGAGGTTCATTATGGCCCACTTTTTCAGGTTCTTTGCCCCAGACGACGCTGCAACCGCCGAATGACGCTGTAGCGCGAGTTGTCCCGCCGATTGGCCGGGAATCGCCGCATGATGGCGTAGGCGCCTCTCAACAGGGAGTTCGGATGTCGGAAGAAGTAGGTGTAAGGGTATGCAAGGAACTCGGCGGGGCGGTAATGGTCCAGCAGAACATCCAGGTAAGCATCGAAATCCGCCGCTGAAGAGACCCGGTAAAGCGATCGCAGATACCCTGCGATCTCACGCCCGATGAGAAAAGCCGGCGAGTAGCGTTCGGTGAAGACCTCCTCGAAATCGAAAGAGATCAGCCTTTCGTCGCTGCTCATCAGGACATGCTTGAATGACGCGTGCTCCTGAATGAGATGGCGATCCGCGGTTTGTCCGGCCAGAAGGTGCCTGCGCCCCCAGTCCGGGAGGAATCGCCTGAACACCCGCCGCTTCTGCCCCGAGCTGATGCCGGGGTCCCCGAAAAAAATTTTCAAGGTCGGTCCCTCGACATACTCCAGGGTCAGGTAAGGAAAAGGGATGTCGATGACCACCGTCCCTTCCAGGCTCCGAAACACGTCAAAACCGCACCGCCGCCAGATCTCGAGGACGCTTCTCTCGGTATGAAACCGCGAGGCCGGGTCCGGGGCAGATCGACCGCTGAACCGGCGGTCCAATCTGGCCAGCGGCAGGGCCAGCCGACTGTGTTTGGGGCCGAACACCTTGAGCACCGCACGCCGGTCCTTCGTCGCCAGCAGGAAAATCCCCTGGCACGGATCTCCGCCCCGGCTTTGATCGAGCCGGCGCACGGACCATTCTGCCGCCAGGCCGGCAAATGGGAATGTCACGTCACCGTATTCCATTATGACAGTATTCCATGATTTCGCCCGCGGAGAGGGCTGATGCCGTCATCGATTCGCGACGTGGGTTCATGACTGCCCCTGGAGCATGTCGTGCAGCCGCCTGGCGACGTGGTATTTTGAAAACGGTTTGCGCGCCCGGGCCCGAAACCGGTAGTCGAATCGGCGGGCAAGGCGCAGGATCGGATGCGGGTGAGAAAACATCAGCCGGTGGGTGTGTTCAAGCAGATCGATACCGGCGTAATGCTGCAGCGTTTCCTGCAGGAAAAGGGGGAAGCGCTCCGGTCCGACAATCTTGCCAAGCGATTTCAGATAGGCCAGAATCTCGCGGGACACGTAATCCGCCACGTGACGGCCGGATCTGTAGGACATCTCGAAGTCAAAATACAGAAAGGCGTCGTCCAGCATCATCACATGCTTCAGGTCCCCGTTTTCGTGAACCAGCCGGGGCTCCCTGCTTCGAACGGCCAGATCGTGGCGCCGGTGCCATTCACCCAGGAACCGGCGGTAGGTTTCCAGCCGGTGCTCCAGCGGGAAGGATTCATCCCCGAAGTAGGCGTTGAGCTTCATCGCCGGAATGTATTCGAACAGCAGATACCCCCCCGCGGGCAGTCCCTCGATCACCGCATCATCGTAGGTGTCGAACACCCGAAAACCGGCCTCACGCCAGATTTTCAGGCATTTGAGCTCGTTTTCGCGCCGGGCACGGGGCATGAAGGAGGTCTGGCCTTCGGCATAGTTGCTGATGGTCCCCGCGAGATAGCGCAGCCGACTGCGGGACCCGTAGTACAGCTTGAGAACGGCCTCGGTGCCGCGGAACGGGATCCTGTAGAGGTAGTTCCCGTTTTTCAACAGCAGATACCGCTCAAGGTCGTCAAAGCATAGTACGTCTGCAGCCATACCGGGCAATTTCCCACGGATTGGAGCGGCCGTCAAGCAGGCGGTGACATTGAACTTGACGGCATGCGGCCAAATAGACCATAATTGCCGCCAAATGATCATTTGGCAATGTTCGCATTTCACGTTTTTGAATCTGGTTAAGATCTGATATTTGTTGTTCGGTATTGCAAAAAACCATCGCGGCCGGAGCCCGCTCCAACGAACAGGCATGGCGCATGGCGCAGAGTGCAGGATCATTTTTGCCCTTTCCTCATGCCCCCTGCGCCAGACCCTATCAGTGGAAGCGACATCCAGCCGCGACCATCTTTTTAAGGAAAGCCATACCCATGGAATTCGAATCGGTCATCGGGCTTGAAGTACATGCCCAGCTGAAGACCCGGACAAAGATTTTCTGTTCGTGCTCGACGACCTTCGGTGCCGCCCCCAACACGCACACCTGCCCGGTGTGCCTGGGGATGCCGGGCGTGCTGCCGGTTCTCAACAGGAAGGTCGTGGACTATACCCTCCGAATGGCGCTGGCCACCGGTTGTACGATAGCCCCCAGCAGCCGTTTCGCGCGCAAAAACTATTTCTATCCCGACCTGCCCAAAGGCTACCAGATTTCGCAGTACGAGCTGCCCGTTGCAGAGCATGGCGCCATCGAAATCGAAGCCGACGGCCACAGGCGGCGGATCGGCATCCTCCGGATTCACATGGAAGAGGATGCCGGCAAACTGACCCACGATCCAACCCGGCCGGTCAGCAGGGTAGATTTCAACCGCACCGGCGTGCCGCTGATCGAAATCGTCAGCGACCCGGACCTGCGATCCCCCAAAGAAGCGGGAACTTATTTGAGAAAGCTGCGCACGATCGTTCGTTACCTGGATATCTGCGACGGCAACATGGAGGAGGGCAGCTTCCGCTGCGATGCCAATGTTTCCATTCGCCCGAAGGGATCCGGGAAGCTCGGCACCCGCACCGAGATCAAAAACCTGAATTCATTCAAGCATGTCGAAAAGGCGCTCGAATACGAAATCAACCGTCAGATCGATGTCTGCTACGACGGCGATC
>Ga0180435_10002546_pt1 | contig 18572 bp, 13 predicted proteins | sample SS_ome_3_FD_132467 | JGI IMG/M metagenome (GOLD analysis project Ga0180435, IMG submission 132467) | Hypersaline lake sediment archaeal communities from the Salton Sea, California, USA - SS_3_S_1 metaG | ecosystem: Environmental > Aquatic > Non-marine Saline and Alkaline > Hypersaline >...
CCTTGCGCAATTTGGGAAGGGCCCCCTTGCGGCAGCGCATGATCGTCTGGCGCTGCGGGGCATTGGCGAAATAGTAGAGGTTTGCCGCGGTGAGCTGCAGCCCCTTGTAGATCAGCGTCCGTTTCCCCGGCAGGCGGACACTCTCGGAATAGGCGGAGAAGAGGTAGTCGAAGAGCGGTTTCTGCAGGATGCGCTGGGAGATCTTCTGCTTGCGCAATTCCTTGTCCAGACGGGGATGCTCCACCAGGCTCTTGATCGCCGTACGCACCTTGATCGCCACCTCGCGGTCCACGCCCTCGCGGATCTGGAAGCGGAACCCCGGGAAACCGAGCACGATGTTGATGTAGTTGTGCATCAGCTCGTGGGCCACGGTGGCCATCTGGAACTTCTCGTTGTTGAACTCGGGGTTGAAAAAGATCAGGACGATCTTTGCATTGAAGTAGGTGAAGGTGTACCCGAAACCGGGGACGATGCCGTGGTGCCGGCGCACCGGGAAATACTCCACCTTCCAGCCTTCATGGCCGGAGATCCTGTCATGGAGATCAGCAAGCGGCTGTGGGAACTCGTAGCCCAGGCGTTCCATCCGGTGCACTCCCCCCGGGAGGTACTGCTTTTCGCTCGATCCGGCCGGCAGCCCGTCGGGCCGCCGGCCGGCGATGATCGCTTCAGTGAAGGTGCCTACTGACCCTGACCGGCCTGCATCGCCTGCATGGCCTGCATCATGTCGCCTTCCTTCTTGGTGTAGCCCTCCGGCGCGGCGAACGTGGAAGCGGCAAAGGTGTCTTTCTTGATCACCTGCACCAGGCTCTCCGTCTCGACATTCTGGCCCATGATGTTCATCGAGGTCTTGGACAGGATCGGATAGCCTTCGATCTTCTTCATCTCGTCCATGAACTTCTTCATCATCCCGGCCTGGCCGAGCATGTCGGTCATCTCCAGGTAGGCGTCCATGTCGATGCCGGCCTCGGTGGTGACCCACATCTCCTGGGTCATGGCCATCCCGCCGGTGAGCGTCATCACCACCTTCTCGCAGTTCCACTCGCCGATCTTCTTCTTTTCGCCGGTCCTCTCCACAGTGGGCGCGCCGTCACCCATCATGCCCTCCATCATCGCCATGCCCATCTGCATCATCGCCTGGAAGTCTTCCTCCGCGACGACGTAGTATTCCTTCTTGGCGTGGGAGATGATGGTCAGCATTTTGGACCCGGCGTCGAAAATCATCTCACCGTCTTCACCGGTGGTCATCTTGATCTTCGTCGGGGTCATGTGCATCTTGGTCAATTGTTCGCTGGGGGGCTGTCCCATCACGCTGCCGGTCTTGACCAGCGACTCGATGTAGTATCCATCAAGTCCGGCCTGAGCCGCGGGTGCGAGAAGTCCGAAAGCAAAGACCAGGGCCAGCAGGGTCATGCCGGATTTGAGTGAAAACAATTTTCCGCTGCGCATGGGTCGATTCCTCCACAAGTTACTGATCCCCCCTCGACCATCTGTTCCGCAAGGTCGAAGGCCAGGCATCTGATGACGGATTTTGGTAAAGCTGTCGAATTATACCCCATTCCCATGGATTAACAAACAGGACTATATGACCAGCATGCAGTCGCCGTAGCTGTAAAACCGGTATCGCTCTTCCACGGCCGCGGCATAGGCGGAAAGCACGGCTTCCCGTCCGGCCAGGGCGCTGACCAGCATGATCAGGGTTGACCCCGGCAGGTGAAAATTCGTCAGCAGGCCGTCAATGCAGCCGAAACGATACCCGGGGTAGATGAAGATGTCCGCATCCCCCTCCAGCCGGGCAAAGCGGCCATCCGCATCCGACCAGGCGAACTCCAGCGCCCGGGTGGTTGTGGTGCCCACGGCGAGCAGCCGCCGACCGCTCGCCCGCCCCCGTTCCACCGCTGACGCCGTCTCCGGCGGGATGTGGAACCGTTCGGTCTCCATGCGATGTTCGGCCACCCGCTCGCTGCGCACCGGCATGAAGGTCCCGGGGCCCACGTGCAGGGTCAGGGGCAGCCGTTCGACACCCCGGCCGTCCAGTTCCCCGAGCACCTCCGGGGTGAAGTGCAGTCCGGCGGTAGGGGCGGCTATGGAGCCGCTCTCTTCGGCATAGACCGTCTGGTATCGTTCGCGGTCTTCCGGGTTCGGGTGGCCCTCGTCGCGATGGATGTAGGGCGGCAGCGGCGGACGGCCCAGCTTCTCGAGCAGTGGCCCCAGCGGCCCGGCGTGCTCCAGGCGGCAGAGCCGTCGTCCGGGGCCCGCACGATCCGTCACTTCGGCGACCAGTTCACCGTCGCCGAATTCCACACGGCACCCCGGTTTCAAGCGGCGGGCGGGGCGGCAGATCGCCTCCCAGAGGCCGAGCTCCCGTTCGCGCACCAGCAGCAGCTCGACCCGTCCCCCGCTGCCTTCCCGCCGGCCGAGGAGCCTCGCGGGGAAAACCCGTGTGGTGTTCGTCACCAGCAGGTCGTCCGGGGCCAGCAGTTCGGGAAGGTCGCGGAACCGACGGTGGCTGAAGCGTCCGGTGGCCCGCTCCAGCACCATCAGCCGCGAATCGTGCCGCTCAGGCAGCGGCGTCTGGGCGATGAGTTCGGGAGGCAGGTCGTAGTGGAAATCTGCCAGCGTGAGATGGGACATGTCACCAGAGTTTTTCCTGGGCCGTAACACGGCCGCCCGGCTGCAGGCCGAAATGGTCGTAACCCAAACGCGTCACGCAGCGCCCGCGGGGGGTGCGGTCGAGAAATCCGATCTGCAGCAGGTAGGGCTCGAGGATTTCCTCGATGGCGTCCTTCTCCTCGCCGATGGAGGCGGCAAGGGTGTTCAACCCCACCGGCCCGCCGTCGAACTTCTCGATGATCGTCAGCAGCAGTTTGCGGTCCACGTCGTCCAGGCCCCGGCCATCCACGTCGAGGGTTTTGAGCGCCCGGCGGGCCACCTCGTGGCTGATCACCCCGTCGGCCCGCACCTCGGCGTAGTCGCGCACCCGCCGCAACAGCCGGTTGGCCACCCGCGGCGTGCCCCGGGAGCGACTGGCGATCTCACCCACGCCCCCGGCCATGGTGGGGACGCCGAGAATGCCTGCGGAGCGGTTGACGATCTGCTTCATCTCCTCGTCTCCGGAATAGCTGAGGCGATGGATGATGCCGAAACGGTCGCGAAGCGGCGAGGTGAGCAGGCCGGCGCGGGTGGTGGCGCCCACCAGGGTGTAGGGCTTGAGATCGACCTTGATCGAGCGGGCGCTGGGCCCCTGGCCCACGAGGATATCGACGTTGAAATCCTCCATCGCCGGGTAGAGCACTTCTTCCACTACCGGGCTCAGGCGGTGGATCTCGTCGATGAAGAGCACCTCGCCTTCCTCGAGGTTGGTCAGCATGGCCACCAGGTCTCCGGGCCGCTCGATCACCGGGCCGGAGGTGACCCGGATGTTCGTCCCCATCTCCAGGGCGAGGATATGCGCCAGTGTGGTTTTGCCCAGCCCGGGCTGGCCGTAGAGCAGCACGTGGTCCAGCGGAGCCCCCCGCTTGCAGGCCGCCTCCACCGAGATGGCGAGGTTCTCCTTGATCTGCTCCTGGCCGATGTACTCGCCGAGGCTGCGCGGCCGCAGCGTGAGATCGAAGCGGACATCGTCATCCAGGGCGTCGCCGCCGATGATCCGCTCGCCAATTCGTTCCTCAGGTTCCATCGATGCCCGCCTCCATCAGCGATTGAGCCGGCCCAGTGCTCCGCGCAACAGGCCTTCCAGGTCGAGAGCGTCCCGGCGTTTCGCCGGCAGCCCGGCGAGGAAGCGACGCACCGCCTCACGGGCCTGGGCCGTCTTGTAGCCGAGGTTTTCCAGGGCCGAAATCGTGTCGGCGGCCAGTTGGCCCGCCTCGTCGAGCAGTGGTTCGGGCTCCGGTTCGCCGCCGCCCCCCTCCAGCCCGAGGCCGTCCAGCTTGTCCCGCAGCTCGAGCACGATCCGCTCGGCGGTCTTTTTCCCCACACCGGGAGTGGCCTGGATCGACTTGAGGTCCCCCTGGCGCACGGCCGCGGCCAGCGCCTCGGGGCTGAGGCCGGAGAGCACGGTGACCGCCAGCCGGGGCCCCACACCGGAAATGGTGATCAGCCGCTCGAAAATCTCCTTCTCCAGGCCGGTGAGAAAACCGAAGAGGGCCAGATTGTCCTCGCGCACATGGGTGTGGATGTGGAGCGAAACCTCGGCGCCGGGTTCGCCCACCCGGGCCATGGTGCCCAGGGGTACGGTGGCCAGGTAGCCCACACCGCCGACATCGACAATCAGCCGGTCGGCCTCCTTTTCCACCACGATTCCGGTCAAGCGCGCAATCATCGGGATCGTTTCACCGTCTCCTCCCCCGGCGGCTGCCTGATCGACGGCCCCGGGTGGGCCCGTCGCCGCCGCTGCCCAGCCGGGCCATGGTGGCCGACGTGTTGGCGTGGCACACGGCCACGGCCAGGGCATCGCTGATATCGAGCGGCTCCGGTGCCCGCTGCATGCCGAGCAGCATTTTCACCATCTGTTGCACCTGCTTCTTGTCCGCCCGGCCCACGCCCACCACCGCCTTCTTCACCGACAGCGGCGGGTATTCGCTCACCCCGATGCCGCGGTCGGCGGCGGCGGCCATCACCGCCCCGCGCACGTGGGCCAGCTTGATCGCCGACTTGACGTTTCGGGCGAAGAAGATGTCTTCCAGGGCCACCGCCTCGGGCCGATATTCGTCGAGCAGTTCACCAAGGCGTCGAAAGATCTCCAGCAGGCGCAGCTCGAAGGGTCCCTTGCGCGGTGGGGTCACCGCCTCGGAGTGGACGTGCTCGAGCGTCGATCCCGCGGCCCGGATCACCCCGATACCGGTGACCGCGATCCCCGGGTCGACTCCCGCAATGAGGGTCATACTGCCGTCAATCCAGCTGGCTCTCGTCGATTTCGAAGTTGGCGAAGACCTTCTGCACGTCCTCGTGCTCCTCGAACAGTTCGAGAATGCGGATCACCTGCCCCGCCTTCTTGCCCGACACCTCCACCGTGTTCTGGGGGATCATGGAGATCTCGGCTTCGATGGTGGCCACCCCCTTCTCCTCCAGCGCCGCCTGGACGTCGGGGAACGCATCGGGGCTGGTGAAGACCTCGAAGTTCTCCTCGTCGGCCTGCACGTCGTCACCGCCGGCCTCGAGCACCAGTTCGATCAGGTCGTCCTCGGAAATGGCCGTGTTGGGGACGAGGAAGTAGCCCTTGCGGTCGAACATCCAGGCCACGGAGTTGGTGGCGCCGAGATTGCCGCCGTGCTTGTCGAAAAGATGACGGATCTCGGGGGTGGTGCGGTTCTTGTTATCGGTGAGCACTTCGATGATGATCGCCACGCCGCCCGGGCCATATCCTTCGTAGGTCCCTTCCTCGTAGGTCACGCCGGGAAGTTCGCCGGTGCCTTTCTGGATCGCCCGCTTGATGTTGTCCGCCGGCATGTTGGCCGCCTTGGCCGCGGCCAGGGCGCTGCGCAGCCGGGGGTTGCCCTCGGGGTCACCACCGCCGAGCCGGGCGGCCACGGTGATTTCCTTGATCACCTTGGTGAAGACCGCACCGCGCTTGGCGTCGGCCTTCCCCTTCTTGTGCTTGATGCTGCTCCATTTATTGTGGCCGGACATGGGAGTTCTCCTTCAGAAACGTGCACCGGATAACGTGTTATAAACTCATATATTACTACAAGTTCATCACCCGGTGGAAGGGGGTGTGACGGGCGGTATATACTGGGGTTCACCCGGGCGGCGCGACCACGCGCATCGCTGCCCGATCGGGAACAGCGATGAAAAAACCGATCCGCACTGTCGTCACTGTACTCTGCAACCTGCTGATCTTTATCGCCTTGGCGGAAGCAGCGGGCCTGGCGATCCATTTCGCCCGCGAGGGGTCCCTGTTTTATTTCCGGCAGGTGGAGAAGGACACCGGCAGAATGGACCGCACCGGCGGGGCCGTGGCTTCGCAGTACCGCATGCAGCCCTACTGGGGGTTCTCGGCGCGGGTGAACCTGCGTGTGCCGCGCAAGCAGAAATCGACCAACAACTACGGTTTCGTTTCCGAGGTCAACTACCCGCGTCCCCGGGAAAACGACCGCGAAGTGATCATCGGCATCTTCGGCGGATCGGTGGCAGCCCAGTTCACCTGGTACGGCAGCGCACGGCTGACGGAAGTGCTCGCCGGCCACCCGCGCTTCGCCGGCCGTGACCTGGTGGTGCTCAATTTTGCCGGCGGCGGATACAAACAACCCCAGCAACTGCAGATCCTTGCCTACTTCCTCTCCCTCGGCCAGCCCTTCGACCTGGTGTTTAACATAGACGGGTTCAACGAAGTGGCCCTCTCACCCTTCAACCGTCGTGCCGGCATCGAGCCGGCCATGCCCAGCGCCACGCACTTCCTGCCCCTGGTCGACCTGCTGAACACCTCCACCCTGACCGCGGAGAAGATTGCGGCCCTCGGGGAAATCGACCGCCTCAAGGTGCAGGTGGACGAGCTGCGCCGGACACGACGGGCGTCGCGAAGCGCGGCCCTGCACCTCGTGCGGGACCTGAGGCTTCGGCGACTGGAGGCACGGTATTCCCATGCCACCGCGGCCTACCACGAGCTGGCCGAAGCCCCGGCCGGCACCTCGCTGGTCGCCGTGGCCGGGAATACTGATGCGGTGGACGATGACGAGGCGCTGTTCAGGTTGCTGGCCACCCGCTGGGCCGAGTCATCGCTGCTCATGCACCAGCTGCTCGCCGCCCGCAACACCCCCTACGTCCACGTCCTGCAGCCGAACCAGTATTACACTGAACGGGCCTTCAGCAAGGAAGAGGCGGCGCTGGCGCTGAACGAGGACTCGCCGGTGCGCGGCAACACCGCCGCCGGCTACCCCTTCCTGCAGGAGAGCGGAACCTGGCTCACCGGTCGGGGCGTGAGTTTTTACGACGCCACCGGTGTTTTCGACAACGAACCGCAGGCGGTCTATGCGGACGACTGCTGCCACTACAGCCAGCGGGGCTACGAACGGCTGGCCGAGTTCATCGCCGAACGGATCTTCGAGCCATAGGCCGTTTACCTCACCGCCGCCACCTTGCCGCCGTGCGTCGCGGTGCCCCCGTAGGCATTGAAATCAATGGAAGCGATGGCCGCCGCCGTGCCGCCGTCCACGTTCCAGCCCCTGACCCAGCAGGTGAAGGACGGGTCGGTGCCCGGCCCCGGCACGGTGAGCACTTCGTCGAAGGCGTCGCCGTCCAGGTCACCGGCGCCAACACCGGCGCCCCAGAGCAGGCCCGGGTAAGCGACGAAGTTCACGCCGCCCATGGGCACGGCGCTGCCGCCGTCCACGTCCCAGCCGCGGATGTGGGCGCCGAAGACCACCCCCGGGCCCGGCCCGGTGACGATCTCGTCGAACCCGTCGCCGTCCAGGTCGCCGCAGGTCACGTTGACCCCGTACTGGTTCGTGCCGTAAGCCAGGAAACTGACCCCGGCCAGCGGGTTCACCGCCGCACCGTCATAGTTCCAGCCGCGCACATGGGGGCCGTACACCGTGCCCGGACCGGCGCCGGTGACGATCTCGTCAATGCCGTCGCCGTCGATGTCGCCGCAGGCCACGTTCACGCCGTACTTCGGCGTGCCGTAGGCGAAGAAGCTCACGGCGCCGATGGATGTGACGGCCGCACCGTCATAATCCCACCCCCGCACGTGAGGGCCGTAGACCACGCCCGGCCCGGCCCCGGTGATGATCTCGTCGTTCCCGTCACCGTCGATATCGCCGGCAGCCACGTTCACCCCGTACTTCGGCGTGCCATAGGCGAAGAAACTCACGTCACCCATCGCCGCACCGGCAGTGGACCAGCCCCGCACGTGGGGACCGAACACCGCGCCGGGGCCCGGGCCGGTGAGCAGGTCGATCACGCCGTCACCGTCGATGTCGCCGCAGGCCGGGTTGACCCCAAAGCGGTCCACCCCGTAGGCCGAGAAGGCGGCCAGCGGCACGGCAGGATCACCGGCGTTGAAAACCCGCACCTCGGTGGGGTTCACCGGGCCGGGGCCCGGGCCGGTGACGATCAGCGGCAGGGCGTCCTCGGAGACCAGGGCCACCGCATCCGGGCCGGGGCAGGCGGCCAGCGCCGCCCGGGCCGCGGGCGAGTAGGTGAAACTGCAGGGGCCGGCGGGGAGGGCATGGGCCTCGCCGCCCCAGTGAAGGTGACCCGGGTCGTCACCGGCTGAGGTGGTCAAGGCCAGCAGCCCGCCGGTCTCGTCGAAGGCCACGTCGATCACGCTGCCGTAGGCGGAGAAGCTGTCGCTGCCCAGAACGTCACCGGTGGCGGGGTCGACGTGAAGCACGGTCTTCGCGGTCATCACACCGATACCGAAACGGTCCAGCGCCGCGTTCCAGGCCACGCGCAGCGGCGCGTCCCCGCAGCTGAAGGTGCCCACCACCGAGGAAGCGGCGCCGTCGATCTGCAGGATCGAGTAGCTGTCGGCGAAATAGTTGGTCACCACGGCATAGTCACCGCTGCCGTCGAACGCGACCTGGAGCGGGAAGTCGCCCACGGTAAGCGAGGCGACAATGCTGTTCGTCGAGGTGTCGATCACCTTGACCTGGTCGTCGAAGGAGGCGGCCACCAGCACCTCGTCGCCGTCGGGGCTGCAGGCCACGCCGCTGGACACACCGTAGGCGGCCCAGACCACGCCGATCACCCCGCAGGGGATCTCGGCCACTTCGCTGGAGTCCGCCCCATCCAGTTCGACCACCGAGATACTGTTCCCGGAGATGTTGCCCACGTAGGCGTGGCTGTCGTCGGGGGCCAGGGCCACCACCCCGGCCCGACTGCCGCAGGGCACGTCGGCGGCCACGGTGTTCGTCTCCAGGTCGACGATCTTCACCGAATTGGTTTCGAAAGCACAGACCACCGCCCAGCGGGAGTCGCTGGTGATCGCCACGTCCTGCACCCGGTCGCCCATGGGCAGCACCGCCTCCACCGTGCCGCTGGCCATGTCGATGATCGAGGCGTTGTCGGAGAGTACGTTGGTGGCCACCGCGGTGGTGCCGTCGGCGCTCACCGCCACGCGGCGCGGTGCGTCGCCCTCGGGATCGAGGCCCGAGGGCACGGCCCCGCGGAACAGCGAGCCGTTCACGACACCGTAGTCGTAAAAGTGGACACTTTCGCTGAAGATGGGGTGGAAGGCGGCCACCCGGGTACCCACGGGCGAGACGGCACCGTGGTCCAGCGCGTAGCCCTGGTACTGGCCGAGCAGCGACTCGGTGGCAAAGTCGAGCACCGAGAAGCGATACTGCATGCCGATGGCCAGGCTGTGGTCCGGCGAAGTACCGATGTCGAACGGCGTGTAGGTGGAAGTGAGAATGGAGAAGTCGCCGGTGGCGAAGCGGACAAAGGCGCTGCTGTTGTCGCTCACCCCGAGGTAGGCCTTGGCGCCGGTGGCATCCACGCCCACCGCGGTGGTGGAGAGCGAATAGCCGGTGACCGTGACCGTCGCGTCAACCATGCGCGTCGCCAGGTCGATCCGACGGGCCACCGTGGGGCTGGCGTATTCAACAACCACCGCCTTCCACCCATCGCCGGAAAGGCCGATAGCCGCCGTGTTGCCCACGCCGCTCACCATATGGTCCACCGCGCCGGTGACGGTGTTGATGAAGAAAAGGCTGTCCTCCCGGTCGAAAGCCAGCAGGTGGTTGCCGTCCGGTGTCACCTCGAAACCGGTGAATTCCACGCTGGTCCGGCTGCTCTCCGACCCCCAGGACCAGGAGAGCAGGGAAATGGGGAAATTCTCGATCGACATCACGTGGCTCATCGTGCCGAGGTCGATCACTTCGCAAACGTCATCGATGTCGCAGGCCACGTAGGCCCGGCTGCCGTCCGGGCTTATCCGCACCACCCAGGGCTGTTCGGCGGTGTCGAACACCGCCGCGGTGCTGTAGTCGGAGAGGTCGATGACGTGCACCGTGTCGTCAAAGGCGCAGGCCACCACCGCATAGTCGTTCGTCGCAGCAATGCCGCCGGGGTAGACCCCTACGTCCACGTTGGCCAGGGCGGCCATGGTGGCCCAGTCGAACACGGTGACGTTCTCGGTGATCGAGTTGGTCACCAGCACCCGGCTGCCGTCAGGGGTGAAGGCGATGTTGCCCATGTAGTCACCCTCGGGCGCCGGCCCGGGATCGATCTCCGTCATGGTGGCAGCGCGGCTGCCACTGGTCACCCGCAGCACCTGGTCCGCGGTCTGGCCCGGTTCGGCCCAGGAGCGGACGATTCCCGGACCGCCGTCCGGGTCACTGAGCTTGAGCGGTTCATCCGCCAGAGCAGGGGAAACGGCCAGCAGAAACAGCAGGGTGAGGGAGAGTCCCCGGGATCTCATATCGACTCCTCCTTGATCATAGTGACGACAGTATGGTGGGCGCGGGCCGCAGGGAAACCTGGACCCTGGCGGGCATATCTTACCACGAACCCTGAACGGTCAGGACGTACCGACCAGGCTCCGAAGCTTCTCCTCGCAGCTCCCGTCGGCCAGGGCCACCAGCCGGTGGCCGGCTCGGAGCACGGTATCCGGCGAAGGGTTGGTGGTGGTATCTCCGTCATCCTGCACGGCCAGTACCGTGGCCCCGGTGATGCGGCGCAGATCCAGTTCACGGAGGCTGCGGCCTGCGGCAGCACTGCCGGCGGCCACTTCCAGTTCCACCAGTCTCAACCGCTCACCGAACGGCTGCAGCTCCCCCCGGTCTCCCGGTTGATCGATGGACCGGAGCACGCCGTAATGCTGCTGGCGCAGTTTCATCTTCTCCTCGAGGATCACCTGCGGAGGGGCACCGTAGATCTCCAGCACCCGGCCCACCAGTTCGAGGGATGTCTCGAACTCCTCGGGGATCACCTGGTTGGCCCCCAGCTCTTCCAGCGGCCCCACCTCGCGCACGTAACGGGTGCGGGCGATGATGTTCACCTCGGGAGCGATCTCCCGCACCGCCTGCACCACCCCGCGGGTGGCGGCGGCATCGGGGATGGCGATGATCACGCCCCGGGCCCGGTGTACGCCGGCCGCCCGCAGTACCGCCTCCTGGCTGGCATCACCGTACACCGCGGCATCACCGTTCTCCTCCAGCTCCTTGATGGTGTGCGGGTTGAGGTCCACCACCGTGTCGGGCACCTCCAGCAGCCGCAAGGCCCGGTGGACGTTGCGGCCGTTGACGCCGTAGCCCACGATTACCAGGTGGTTGTCGAGATCCAGGTCGCTGCACCCGGACTGGCACCGCTCGGCGATCCGCCGGGAGATGGCGTTGAGACCCGGGGTGAGAATCATGGTCGGCACAGCCACGGCGAGAAAGAGCTTCGAGCCGCCCCCGGGGGGAATACCCAGCCGCATGGCCTCGGTGGCCACCACTACCGAGAATTCGCCGATCTGGCCCAGGCCAAGGCCCACGGCAAAGGCCAGGCGGACATCACGCACCGCGGGCCAGATGGCCAGCCCGGCGAGCAGGGACTTGCCGAGCACCACGGCAAGGACCAGACCGATGGTGGCCAGCGGTCTGGCGACCCAGACCGCCGGGTCCACCAGCATGCCCAGGGAGACGAAAAAGACGCTGTTGAACACGTCGCGCAGCGGGGTAACGTCGTCCACCATCCGGCTGACATACTCCGACTCGGAAACCACCATGCCGGCGAGGAAGGCGCCCAGGGCCATGGAGAGACCGAACTGGCCGAAGACCAGGGCCGTGCCCACCGCCACCAGCACCGTGGTCAGGGTGAACAGTTCCCTGCTGCCGGCAGCCACCACCCGGGCGGCCAGCGTGGGGAACACCAGGCGGGCGCCAATAATGGTCAGCGCAATGATGCCCACCGCCTGCAGCAGGAAAAGGGTCACGGCCGCGGCATCGCTCTGCTTGCCGGCCAGCAGCGGCAGGGCCAGCATGATCGGCACCACGGCCAGGTCCTGGAGAAGCAGGATGCCGATCATCCCCCGGCCCAGGGGGCTCGAGGTCTGTCCCGACCCTTCGAGCAGGAACATCACCAGGGCGGTGGAGGAAAGAGCAACAACCATGCCCCAGACCACGGCCTCCACCGGCGTCCGCCCAATGGCCAGGGCGATCCCGGCGGCGGCCGCCCCGGTGGCCGCAACCTGCAGCGTGCCCGAACCGAACACGGTGCCCTTCATCTTCCACAAATCGCCCAGCTTCAACTTGAGGCCGACGGTGAAGAGGAGCAGCATCACCCCCACCTCGGCCACCACCTCGATGGTGTGGCGGTTGGTCACCAGCCGCAGCCCGCCCGGACCCGCCAGGATGCCGACGAGGATGAACCCCACCACCGGCGGCAGCCGCAGCTGGCGCAGCACCAGGGCGGCCAGCACCGACCCGGCCATGACCACCACCAGTTCCACCAGTACGTCGTGCATCATCTCCTCCCGCCAGCATAATCCACGATTGTAATCGATTTTGGTCCCGGAGAACACGTGCAACGTTGCCAGAGCGCCGGCAGTGTGGCAGAGTAGTAGTATCTATATCGTTGACTGGTACATTCCCTGGAGGCAACGTGCAGAAAAAACGGCGCCCCATCTTCAAATCACTGTTCAACTGGATGCTCGAGTGGGTGGAAAGAATCGGCAATGCCCTGCCCCACCCCGCCACGCTCTTCGCCATCTTCGCCGTGACCACCATCCTGCTCTCCGGGGTGGCGAGCTACTTCGGATGGCAGGCAGTACACCCGGGCACCGGAGAAACCATCGAGTCGGTGAACCTCATCTCGGTGGAGGGTCTGCACCGCATCCTGCTCAACCTGGTGCACAACTATACCGATTTCGCCCCGCTGGGCATCGTCATGGTGGCCATTCTCGGCATCGGCATCGCCGAGTCGAGCGGGCTGATCAATGCCGGCATCCGCCTGCTCGTCCTTTCGGCGCCCAAGCGGCTGCTCACCTTCATTCTCGTCCTCTCCGGCGTGCTCTCCAACATGGCCAGCGACGTGGGTTACGTGCTGCTCATTCCCCTGGCCGGCATCATCTTCCTCGCCGTGGGCCGCCACCCCATAGCCGGCATGGCCGCCGCCTTTGCCGGCGTCTCCGGCGGTTTCAGCGCCAACCTCTTCATCGGCACCATCGACCCGCTGCTCGCCGGCCTCTCCCAGGAAGCGGCGCGCATCCTCGACCCGGCCTACACGGTAAACCCCACCGCCAACTACTACTTCATGGTGGTTTCCACCTTCCTCATCGCCTTCACCGGCACCTGGATCACGGAGAAGATCGTCGAGCCGCGGCTGGGGACCTACAAGGGGGAAAAACCGGAGGAGAAGATCGAGCCGCTTTCCCACGGGGAGAAGCGGGGGCTGGCCGGGGCCGTGGCGGTCAGTATCCTGCTGCTGGCAGTGATCCTCGCCGGCATCCTGCCCGAAGATGGATTCCTCCGTGCCGCTGACGGCGGGGTGCTCACATCACCGCTGATCAAGGGCGTGGTGGCCCTGCTCTTCATTGTCGCTGGCCTCACCGGACTGGCTTATGGCTTCGGCTCCGGCGCCTTCAAGAGCGACAGCGACGTGGTCCAGGGGATGGCCTCGTCGATGCAGACCCTGGGACTCTACCTCGTGCTCGTCTTCTTTGCCGCCCAGTTCGTCGCCTTCTTCAAGTGGTCCAACCTGGGCATCATCGTCGCCATCAGCGGCGCCGACCTGCTCAAGGCTTCGGGGCTCGGCGTGATCCCGCTGATGATCATGTTCATCATTCTCTCCGCCTCGATCAACATGCTCATGGGCAGCGCCTCGGCCAAGTGGGCGCTGATGGCGCCGATCTTCATCCCCATGTTCATGCTCCTCGGCTATTCCCCCGAGCTGACCCAGGTGGTCTACCGCATCGGCGACAGCGTCTCCAACATCATCTCGCCGATGATGAGCTTCTTCGCCCTGATCATCGCCTTCATTCAGAAGTACGACCGCAAAGCCGGCATCGGCACGATCATCGCCACCATGCTGCCCTACTCGGTGGCTTTTTTCTTCGCCTGGACGGTGCTGATCATCGCCTGGATCTCGCTGGGCCTGCCGCTGGGCCCGGGCGCGGGGCTGTACTACGAGATGTAGCGGGAACGGCATGAACCGACACGGTTGCCAGAGTTCACCCGCCGTGGCACAGTAGTGATGAGGGGTTGAATGGTGGACTGATCATGGACACGCCGGTGCGCAGCGTGCTGCTCCTTTTCCTCTCCCTCGTCTTCACCACCGGTCTGACCTTTGCCACCCTCGAACTGCCCTACCTGGTGGACGGACTGCTGCAGGACACGATCCGCACACCGAACGCCGATTCCCACGTTGACGAACCGTCGCGGATCAAAACCGAACTGTTCATGGCCCACTACCACATCCGTGGCCTGGGCTACACCGGCTTCTTCCTGCTGGCGGCGCTGATCGCCGCCGGTTTCTCCACCCGGCGCACCGGACTGGCCGCCCTGGGGGCCCTGGGGGTGATGCTGCCGGTCTTTGCCCAGTTCGCCGGCGTGATGTTCTTCCTCGCCGGGCTCGGCGTGCTCAACGCCTTCTGGCTGCCCGTGCTCGACGTTTCCTGGGAGCTGCAGCACTGGGGCCTGGTGATCAACGCCCCCAACGACCTGCTTCAATGGCTGCTGGGCCTGGCCGGTATCCACTCCGTCTGGCCAACGATCATCTTCTTCACCGCCACGGGCATCCTGCTCTTCATCGCCGGCGTCTACGCCTGGCTCGCCGCCCGCACCGGCGGCAGGGGCGTGGCCGACGCCCTGGTCTACCGCCTCAGCCGGCACCCTCAGTATCTCGGCTGGATCCTCTGGACCTACGGGGCCTACCTGCTGATCCAGCGGGCACTCTACCCCCGCCGGAGCTGGGGCATCGGAGCCAGCCTGCCCTGGCTCATCTCCACGATGGTGATCATCGGCGTGGCGATGGTCGAGGAACTGAACATGCGCCGCCGCCACGGCGAGCGCTACGAGACCTACCGCCGGAGCGCCCCCTTCCTCTTCCCCGTGCCCCGCCTTGTGGAACGGATCTTTGCCCTGCCCCAGCGGCTGCTCTTCGGCAACCCCCAGCCCCGGCGGCGCCGTGAAGCGTTGGCCGTGGTGGCGATCTACACCGTGCTGTTCATGACCATCTCGGCATTCTTCTACGCCGGCGGCCTGGATCACACCGTGGCCCGCCTCAGCTCGCCCGAAACGCTGAAGCGGAAACTCGCAGCCCGGACCGATGACCTGCGACGGGAACCGGACCGGCGGCGCCGTTACCACATGATGCTGGACCTGGCCACCATCGGCGACCCGGCGGTGGATGCGTTCATCGACCTGCTGGAGGACGAGGACCCGGCGCTGCGGGCTCTGGGCGCCGAAGGGCTGTCCCGGGTACCGACGGCGCGAGCCGTCCCCGCGCTCTGCCGGGCAGCCGGAGTCCATGACGAGAATGTGCGTCAGTATGTCAACCGGGCCCTGGGTACCATCGGCACGCCGGAGACCCGACCCTGCCTGCTGGCACTGCTCGACGATCCGGCGGGGCACATCCGCACCGCCGCCCTCGAACACCTGGCCGGCCTCGGCGACCCGGAAGTACTGCACCGGGCCCCCACCCTGCTCGAGGATCCCGATGCGAGAACGAGGAAGCGCGGTGCGGCGATCCTCGGCACCCTCGGTTCGGCCGAAGCCCTCCCCCGCCTCATCCCCCTGCTCGGAGACGATTCGGCCTGGGTGCGGCAGGAGACGGTGGTCGCCCTCCACCGCATCGGCTCGCCCGAGGCCCGCCCCCACCTGGCGCGGCTCCTGGATGACGAGGACTGGGAGGTCCGGGTCTACGCCGCGGAAACGCTGAAACGGCTGCCTGTGACGGCGCTGCCGGCCCGCTGATCAGGTTGCCGGGCGCCGGTGATGGTTCTCGCTCAGGGCGCTGCCGCGGTCACGATGCACTCGCTGGTGTCGCTGTCTCCCGCCGGTGGATAGGGCGGCTGGTTGTAGGGCGATGGGGTCACATCATAGGCGGTGAGCAGGAACCGGATGTCGCCGATCACCGTCCCCACCGCCGGGATGTTGGTCTGCCAGGAGGTGGCGAAGCTATCACCCGGCTGCACGTTGGTGAACCCCGCCCGCCAGTTGGGATAGACCGGCCCACCGTCGGGAAGGGAAACATCGATCTTCCCGGAAAACCGGCGGAACGACTCGAGGTTGGAGTTGGTCAGGGCCACGGTCATGGTGGTGGCGAAGGGCACCGTGCCGGCAGACGGCTGGCAGGTCAGGCTCGCCGTCAGCGTGGGCGGCGAGATATCGGAGAGGCTGATGTCGTCCAGGGCGAAGTCGTTTCCGGTGGATGCCGTGTTCTGGTTGACGATGGAAAGGTGCGCCGAGGTGTTGCTGCCCGAATTCCAGTTGGCGGTGAACTGCACCCACTGGCAGGTCTGACTTGGCGGTGTGAACACCGGACCGATGGCCTCCCCGTTGATCGAGAACTGCAGCACCGCCGGGCTGGTGGGATGGACCGAGGCGATCCAGGTGGAGAAGAAATAGTCGGTGCCGGGGGTCACCGCTACCGTCTGGGACCAGACACCCACATCGGGAACGGTATCACCGTTGACGATCATCATCAGCCCGTTCCCGGTGGTGTGGTCGCCACAGGGAGAGAAATTACCGTTGTGGGCCTGCGGGTTCGTGCCGACGTAATAGACCCCGGCCGGCAGCAGGCTGCTGGTGTAGGTGTATTCGCTGGTGAACCCGGTATTGCCCGAGCTGAAATCACCGTTGACCACCAGGTTTGCCGAGGCGAACGGCCCCGTCAGCATGGCGACGGCAGCAACCGCCAGCAGGGCCGCCATCTGGAACGACAGGATTCTCAACTTCATCAACCGTCCTCCTCTGGGATAGGGATGAGCTCGATCAGACGCGGGGGGCAGCCGGACGGGACCGGCCTGTTTCATTCAATATAGGGTCGCACCCCCCCGCCAGACAAGGGAATTTTCCATCGGGCGGGCGGCGAGGCCTCCGTACAGACGAAAGCCCTCTTCCATCCGAAGATGAAAGAGGGCTTTCAAATTATTATCCCGGCAGTGACCTGCTCTCCCACCCGGTTGGCGAGTGTCCTATCCTGAAAAGTGATTGTGCCAGATATGGCATTCCGCAGAATTATTTATCCTTTCAATACTATTTTCATCTTGAATTTTAATGATGACATCATTATTATTACAGCATGAAGTATAAAAACCGTCTCATCACCAGTCGCCTGGAGAGATTGGTTTCCCAATTTCCGGTGGTCGTGGTCTGTGGTGCACGGCAGGTGGGGAAGAGCACTCTCCTGTCACACGTCTTCCCCGACCTGGACCGAGTGGAGTTCGATTCGGCCATCGATATCGGCAATGCCCGACAGGATCCGGATCTCTTTCTCGATAGCCATCCGGCCCCGGTGATCCTCGATGAAATCCAGTATGCACCCGAGCTGGTGGCGGCAATCAAGCGAAGGGTGGACAGGTCGAGAAAACCGGGCCAGTACATCCTCACCGGATCACAGCAATGGTCCGTATTGCAGACTGCCAGCGAATCCCTGGCGGGACGGGCGGTATTCCTTGACCTGGAAGGCTTCAGCCTGGCCGAATCGTGTGAGAGGGCAACGGAAACCGACTGGCTGTCGCGATACCTCTCAGACCCGCATGGTTTCGTTGAGACGACCACCGCCAATGTGGAACGGTTGGAAACCGGTGAATCGCTCTACGCTTTTCTCTGGCGGGGATCTTTACCGGAGGCAACTGCTCTCGATGCCGACCTGATCGGTGATTTCTATCGCGCGTATCTCCGAACCTGTATCGAGCGGGATGTCCGACTGCTCGGTGAAGTGTCAGACTGGCAGCAGTTCGGCCGTTTTACCGGGCTGGCAGCTGCATTGACGGCCCAGGAAGTGAACCACTCCCAATTCGGCCGCGATATCGGTGTGACACCCCAGACGGCACAACGATGGATCGCCATGCTGAGAGGCACCTTCCAGTGGTTTGAGGTTCCGGCCTATCACGGCAATACAGTGAAACGGGTCAGCGGGAAGCCAAAGGGCTACCTGGCCGACACCGGCCTGGCCTGCACGTTACAGATGATTTCCAGCGCGAAAGCACTTGGCGGCCACCCGCTGGCCGGCCCACTCTTCGAAACCGCCATCGCCGGAGAGATCCGCAAGCTCAGCTCCACCCTCTCCACTCCGCCCATGATTCACCACTGGCGAACTCACGGCGGCGCGGAAGTCGACCTGCTGCTCGAGCGGGACGGACGTTTTTACCCCATCGAAGTAAAGCTCACCACCAAGCCGAACAAGAGCGCCTCCTCCGGTCTTTCCGCCTTCCGCAACACCTACCCCGATCTGGAGATCGCCCCCGGGCTGGTCATCTGCCCCACGGGGAAGCCTTATTGGCTCAGTCGCCAGGATCTGGCCCTGCCCTGGAATACCCTTTGATCATCCCACCGTACAAGCGAAAGCCCTCTGTCATCCGAAGATGTCAGAGGGCTCTCTGAATTTTTATCCCGGCAGTGACCTACTCTCCCACCCAGTTGCCCAGGCAGTACCATCGGCGCTGGAGGGCTTGACGGCCGTGTTCGAAATGGGAACGGGTATGGCCC
>Ga0180435_10002547_pt1 | contig 18571 bp, 14 predicted proteins | sample SS_ome_3_FD_132467 | JGI IMG/M metagenome (GOLD analysis project Ga0180435, IMG submission 132467) | Hypersaline lake sediment archaeal communities from the Salton Sea, California, USA - SS_3_S_1 metaG | ecosystem: Environmental > Aquatic > Non-marine Saline and Alkaline > Hypersaline >...
GAGGCGGCGACGAAACCCAGCCCGGCGATGCCGAGGTAATCGGTGACGGCGTTGCGAATCATCTGGAGAACCGCCCCGGGATAGACCTCCAGCGGCGTGATCCCGAAGCTCGTGTGGGAATAAGCAGACTTAATTTCCGGAGCAAAAATTTTCCGGGCCACGATGTTGACGATCAGGCCCGTCGCGAGCACCAGCGCCATCGGGATCACCAGCGTGACGCCATCGCGAATCCACGCCGGCAGCCAAGGCAGCCGACGATCAAGCAGGCGGCCGATTGCGGTGTCCTCGACGGCGGGGTGTTCCCGGCGTGCCCACAGCAGCGCGTCGACGGCGATGAGAATCGCCGCGAAGATAAACACTGCGAGATTGACCCACAGCCCGCAGGTCACCAGGGCCACCGCCGCGGCCAGGCGGCCCACGAAGTGCCGGCGACTCCATCGAGGGGTCGCCAGCAGCAACCCGCCAAGCGTGAGACACAGGCTGGGACCATACGTGTGGCTGCCCGGAAGATAGATGTGGAAAATTTTCGGCGGCGAACAGAGCAGAATCGCCGCCACGGTGATGGTGCCTGCGGCCAGCCAGGAATCGTTTCGGCTCGATGCAAATGCCGGCAGGAATGCCGGCAGAAGAAACAGGACCCCGATCCCCAGCAGGACGCCCAGAAAGCACTGCAGCATGTTGTTGCCCAGCGGATCCTGCACCGGCATCGCCAGGAGCGGCAGCAATTGGCCGAGGCGGTCAGACTCCCAGTAATAGAAAGTCCATTGCATCGTGCTCGCCAACGTCGGGATCAGCGAGTCACTGCTGAATAGGTAGAGTTTTTCGCTCAAGCTCAGCCAGCCGGCCACGATCAGGCAGCAGGCGACCGCGGATCCGGCGGCCCACCAATGTCGCGGCCCAGGAACAGATGCTGATGACCAGCAGCACACGGCGGGGTCACTTGCCATCACCGATCCTCCCGGCCCAGAAAGGGGTTGATGCCTTATGCGGCCTTGCGAATCGATCGAGCCTGCTCGGAATCACCATCGAGGCCTCCCACGGCCGCAGCCGGCTTGCGGCCGACGATGATCAGCGAGAGGTGGGGCAGCAGCGGTGTCTTTTCAACCAGCTTGGCAAGCGGCAGCAGCCATTCAAAGGCCTTCATCTGCCCTGGGGTGATCGTGGTTTTGCCGAACACTTTGCCTGAAACGAACCAGCCCACGGTGCCAAAGCGGTTGAATCCCCTGCACCGCACCACCTCAAAGCCGGCATCGGTCATTCGCTCCCGCAGATAGGGCTCGGTGTAGCGGCGGCAATGGCCTAGGGCCTTGTCGACGCCGGTGTACAGCGACGGGTGGGCGGGCACCAGCACGATCGCATGGCCGCCCGGGGCGAGCACGTTGAAAAACCCGTTCAAAACGTCCGCTTCCTGGTCGATGTGCTCGAGAACGTTGACACAGATCACCGTATCGAGCTGTTCCTTGCGGAGCCGCTCGGTGTCGAGGTCGGTGAGGCTCATGTCGTGGACCCGCATGTTGGCCAGGTGGCCGTAGCGGGTGCTGATGGTCTCGACATAGAACGGATCGTTGTCGAGGGCCACGAGCCGTTCACGGTCGAGGAAAAACTCGGTGAGATTCCCGATCCCGCAGCCTCCCTCGAGGATTCGGCGGCCGACGAACGGTTCGAGCTGGGAGAGCAGCCAGCTGTTGAAGCCCTTCGCCCCCCGAATCGACTGCAGGATGTAGAAGCCCTCGTGGGTCGTGAAGCGTCGGCTGACAAAACGGTAGTAAACGATCGCCCACAGGGCCTGGATGCCGTCCCACCAGCCGATTTTCTTTCCCTCGGCGTAGGTGCGGCCGGCATAGGAGATCGGCACTTCATAAATCCGTAGGCCCCACTGCACGAGTTTGGTGGTCAGCTCCGGCTCGAAGGCGAAGCCTTTCGAAGAGAGCGGCAGCTGTCGCAGCACGTCGGCCCGCACCAGCTTGTAGCCGGTTTCCATATCGGTGAGGTTCACGTCGTTGAGGATGTTCACCAGGAAGGTAAGACACTTGTTGACCAGGGTGTGCCAGAAATACATCACCCGCCGGTGGGTGCCGCTGAGGAACCGGGAGCCGAAGACGGCATCGGCAAGGCCGTCAAGCACCGGCTGAAGCAGGGCGGGATAGTCCGCAGGGCTGTACTCAAGATCGGCATCCTGCACGAGAGCCAGTTCACCGGTCATCACCGTGATCGCGGTGCGAATTGCCGCGGCCTTGCCACGGTTGGTTTCGTGGAGCACGAGCCTGATGCGTGAGTCGGCCGCAGCGAGCTGCTCCAGGAGTTCCCGACTGCCGTCGGTCGAGCCGTCATCGACGATCACGAGTTCGATCTCGAGGTCGATGGGGGCTTCGAGCACGCGGGAGACGATCGTGGCGAGCGTGCGAGTCTCGTTGTAGACAGGCATCAGCACGCTGAGCGTCTTGTAGCGGCCCGTGGCCAGTCGCTCCGGTCCCGCCTCGGACGTAAACGGATTGTGAATCGTGTTCATTTCGTGAGCGACTCTCGGAGGAAGACGGATAGCTCGATAGTCGAGTCGAACGCGGGAGTCACGGGACGCATACCCATCGGGGGGGTGTGTACAGCGTTGGCGAGAGCAGGTCAATGCGGCTTCTCGTGGAGAAAACGCCGCCTTTTCACCGTCGTGCCAGCACCGCTTGGCCCAGCGAGAGCCCGCCATCGTTGGGGGGCACGCGGTGGTGGGTGAGCACCGCGAGGCCCGCCTGGTCGAGCCGGGCGATTGTCAGCTCCGTGAGCCGCGCATTTTGAAAGACGCCACCCGTCAGGCCCACGGCTTCGGCGGCACAGCCGGCCGCGAGACGAACGGCCACCGCCGCGATTCCATCGGCCACCGCTTGATGGAAGGCCGCCGCAATGGCTTCCGGCGGCTCGCCGGCGGCCGCATCGCGGGTCATCGTGTCGATGAGTTGCTGCCAGCCGAGTGAAAACACCGCGTCAGAAGCCCCTGCGTGGGTGCCGGCTGGATGCGTGCTCGTGCTTTTTTTGTCGGCTGCCTCGGGCAGCGAGAAGGCGTAGCGGAGCTTTCCGCTGCCGGCCGGATTCCCGCTTGCGGCCGCCTCCAGCCGCATCGCCGGCTCCGCTTCGTAGTGGGCATGGTGGCAGAGACCCGTGATCGAGGCGACCGCATCAAACAGGCGGCCCATGCTCGTCGTGGGCAGGCAGTTGAAGCCGCTGGCCAGCTGGCGGTGAACCACAGCCAGTTCCCGGGGGCCCGCGGGCGGCCCTCCCGGCCAGAGCCGGCCCCTGTCGGCGGCGGGCATGATGCCAGCCGCGGACGCCACCGCCAGGGCGGTTCGCCAGGGATGGCGAATCGCCGCATCGCCCCCGGGCAGCGGAAAGGGGGCCAGGCGGGCCGCCAGCCGGGCCCGGCCCCGCTCGACCACGAAAAACTCACCGCCGGCGATCGTGCCGTCACGGGCATAGCCGGTGCCATCGAAGCAGGCCACCACCACGGCTCCGGCGGAGATGCCCAGGCCGTGTTCGGCCAGAAGCGAGGCCGCATGGGCCTCGTGGTGCTGCAGCTGCACCAGCGGAATCCCGCGGGCCGCGGCAAATTCGCGGGCCCAGCCAGTCGAGAGATAGCCGGGGTGCAGATCGGCGGCCACCCGCTCAGGAGCAATCCCGAAGAGCTCCATCAGATGCTCGGCGGTGCCGGAGAGCGCCTCGAGTGACTCCGGGCTGCCAAGGTCGCCGATATGCTGGCTGAGGATCGCCTCGCGGCCGCGTGCCAGGCAGAGCGTGGCCTTGAGTTCCCCGCCCACCGCGAGCACCGCCGGGCCGTCATCGGCGAGCCGGATCGGCAGCGGGGCGAAGCCGCGGCTGCGGCGGACCGGCACCGCCGTTCCCGCCACGCACCGCACCACCGAGTCGTCGCAGGCGACGTGGATCGGCCGGTCATGCAGCAGGAAGGCGTCGGCCAGTCCGGCCAGGCGTGTCACGGCCTCTCGATTCTCGCGGGCGATCGGCTCCTCCGAAAGGTTGCCTGAGGTCATCACCAGCGGTGGCAGGCCCTCACAGAGCATCGCGTGCAGCGGTGTGTAGGGGAGCATCACGCCGAGAAAGCCGTTGCCCGCGGCGGCCAGTTCGGCCACGACGAGCCCTTCGCCGTGCGGCCCCCCTTCGCCGTGCGGCATTTTGAGCAGCACGATTGCTGCGGCCGGATCGGTCAGCAAACGGGCTTCTTGCTCGCTGATTGCGGCCAGCCTGCGGGCCGTCGCGAGGGAGTCTGCCATCACCGCCAGCGGCTTGCTGCCGCGGCCCTTGCGGGCCCGCAGCCGGGCGACCGCCTGCGGGTTGGTCGCGTCGCAGGCGAGATGAAAGCCGCCAAGACCCTTGATCGCCAGAATCCCGCCGGCCAGCAGCCGCGAGCGGGCGTCGGCAATCGCCGTCTCGCCGAGGCGGCCGGCGGCGGGCCGTTCGATGGTCAGGCCTCCGGCCTCGTCAGCCGCGGCCAGCCAGACCACCGGCCCGCAGTCCGGGCAGGCGATCGGCTGGGCGTGGAAGCGGCGGTCGGCGGGGTCGGTGTATTCGCTACGGCAGGCCTCGCACATCGCAAAGCGGTCCATCGTGGTCCGCGGACGGTCATAGGGCAGGGCGGTGATGATCGTGTAGCGGGGGCCGCAGTCGGTGCAGTTGGTGAACGGGTAACGGTGGCGGCGGGCGGTGGCATCGGTGACCTCGGCGGCACAGGCGGGGCAGGTGGCGATGTCGGGTGGCAGCGTGGCATGCCCCTCGGCGATCGGGTCACCGTGGCGGCCGCTTGCCAGGATCGCAAAGCCCTCCTCGACGCCCAGCGGAGAAAGCGGCTGTTGGTGCATCGCCTCGATCACCGCCAAAGGCGGCCGCTCGCGGCCGATCGCCGCGCTGAATTCCGCAATGCTCTGCGGCTCCCCCTCGACCTCGATCGTCACGCCCTCGGCATCGTTCTCCACCCAGCCAGACAGGCCGTGACGACGGGCCAGCCGCCAGATGAAGGGACGAAAGCCGACCCCCTGCACGATGCCGGTGATGCGGAGCCTGCGGCGTGCGGTCATGGTGGCCCTCGGGGTCGCCGTCTACCATACCCCGGCACCCGCCCCAATCGCCGCCATCGTTCAAAGACCCACCGCCCCGATGCCCATCTTCGACTACCGCTTCACTGTCGACGCGCCGCTCGAGGCGGTGCGGGACTTCCACCGCGACACCTCGGCTCTCAAGAAGCTCACGCCCCCGCCGACCTTCGTGCAGCTGCACGAAATCGAGCCGATGGCCGAGGGATCCGTCTCACGTTTCACGCTCTGGCTCGGTCCGCTGCCGATTCCCTGGAAGGCGGTCCACCGCGACGTCACCGACCGCGGCTTCACCGACATCCAGGCCGAGGGCCCGGCGGCCAGATGGGAACACACGCATACCTTCACGCCACTCGCTGCCGATCGCACGGAAATCGACGAACACATCGAGTTTGCCCACCGGCCCGGCTGGCGTGGGCTGCTTACACGGCTGCTGTTCTCCCGGCCAAACCTGCTGGTGATGTTCGGCTATCGTCGCTGGGTGACCCGGCGGAGCCTGAGTCAGACACGGTGAGGCGGCTGAACACCCCGTCGCGGGCCCGCTCGAGCCGCCGTTGGTACCAGTCGAGCCGCATCAGCTGCATCGAGGATGGCCTGCCGTAGCGACTGCGTGAGATGTCGATCTCACGGGCGAGTCGGTCTCGCTCGTCGATCAGGCGGCGAATCGGTTCGGCGGTGGCCATGGCGGAATGCCTGCAAGGGGTGCGGGCTGTGTCGGTCATGACGACGGTGCCATGACGCTCCGCCGGTCGATACGCGGCGACGACGCGGATGGTTCACCGATGGGGTACCCTTGCAGCGAGGGAGGCCGGCGTGGCCCGACGGCATCCCGCACGGCATCCCGGAGCGGATCAATGCGGTTTTTCGTGGGCATCCTCGCGACGCTGGCCCGCACCCGGCGGCAGCGGCGAAATCTGCGGCTGCTGGGCTGGATGGCGGGGGTCTTCATCGGGCTCTTGGCCGTCTTCAGCGTGATCTTCCACTGGCTGATGGCCCGCGAGGGGCAGCAGCATTCCTGGGTCACGTCGGTCTATTGGACCTTCGTCACGATGTCGACGCTCGGCTTCGGCGACATCACCTTCGAGTCCGACGCCGGGCGGCTGTTCACGATCGTCGTGCTGATCACCGGCACGATCTTCCTCCTGGTGCTGCTGCCGTTTACTTTCATTCAGTTCTTTTTCCTGCCGTGGATGGAGGCGAGCGAGGCGGCCGGCACGCCGCGAAAGATTCCCGCCGAGGTTCGCGACCATGTCGTGCTCACTCGTCTGGGACCGGTGGAGGAGTCGCTCGTGCGGCTGCTGACCTCCGGCGGTATCGAGCACTGCCTGGTGGTCGAGGATCATGTCGAGGCCGGCCGGCTACTCGATGCGGGCTACCGGGTGATGGTCGGGCCGCTCGATGATCCGGCGACCTACCGGAATGCCCGCATCTCGCAGGCGGCGTTGGTGGCCACCACGCTCGGCGACACCACCAACACCAACGTCACCTTCACCGTCCGCGAGGTGAACGCCGCGATCCCGATCGTGGCCACCGCCGCAAGCGAAGCCACGATCGACATCCTCACGATGGCCGGCTGCACGCAGGTCCTGCAGCTGGGCCGGATGCTCGGTGAGGCGATGGCCCGGCGGCTGCTCGGCCGCGACGGCCGCAGCCGCGTGGTGGGCCGCTTCGACGACCTGCTCATCGCCGAGGCCTCCGCCAAGGGCACGCCGCTGGTGGGACGCACGCTCGGCGAGATCGGCCTCAGGCAGGCGACCGGCGCCAGCGCCGTGGGGGTCTGGTATCGCGGGCACTTCCGGAACGCCGGCCCCGACACGCTCCTGCACGGCTCGAGCCTGTTGGTGCTTGCCGGCAGCCGCGAGCAGCTCGCCCGCTATGACGAACTCTTCGGGCTGCCTTCGAAGGCCTCTGGCCTGGCGGTGATCATCGGCGGCGGTCGGGTGGGGAGAGCCGCGGCGGCGGCCCTAGCCGCCGAGGGGCAGGACTACCGCCTGGTGGAGAAGAACGCCGCACGATTCCTCGATCCCGCCCGCAGTGTCCATGGCGATGCCGCCGAGCGGGCGGTGCTCGAGGCGGCCGGCCTCGACGACTGCTCGGCGGTGATGATCACCACCCACGACGACGACACCAACATCTACCTCACGCTCTATTGCCGCAAGCTGCGGCCAGACGTGCAGATCATCGCCCGCTCCAACCGCGAGCGGAACATCGAAACCCTGCACCGTGCCGGAGCCGACTTCGTGGTCTCCTACGCGACCTTCGCCTCGACCATGATCTACAACCTGCTGCGGCGGATCGACATCCTGACGGTGGCCGAGGGGCTGCATGTCTTCCGGCTCGACACCCCGCGGGAACTCTGGGGCCGCACGCTCGCCGAGGCCGGCATCCGCCGCGGCACCGGCTGCAGCGTGATCGCGGTGGGCCGCGACGACCACTTCGATGGCAACCCCGACTCCGAAAGAAAACTCGACCCCGGCGACGACCTTGTGCTCGTGGGCGATGCCGCCGCCGAGCAGCGGTTCATGCGGCGGTATGGCCGGGGCTAGCGGCCTCGTCGGCATCGGCCGCCAGTTCCCGCCGTCGCCGGATTGACGCGTCGATGCTGCCCGGCCCGGCCCCCACCGCGACGATGAAGACCATCGCGCCACCGAGGGCGAGGTTTTTCATGAACTGAATCAGCTGTTCCTGCCGCGCTTCGGCCGGGAGGTTCCAGAAGTCGTGGTAGTAGTAGGTGGCCGCCGCGAGAAACACCAGCAGCAGGAAGGCCCCGAGGCGGGCCTTGAAGCCGATCGCCACCGATATCCCACCGAGGATCATGAAGCCGATCGCCCCGGCGAGGAGCACCTCCGTCAGCGGGAAGCCCTCCATCTGCATGCCCTTGGCCTTCATGCCCTCCACGACTCCCGCGAAGGTGGGCACCTTCCCGACGGCGCTTACCAGGAAGATCGTCGCGATCATCAGCCTGCCGAGCAGGGCCAGCACGCCACGAATGAAGCCCATCACACCACTCCTCGGTCGATCGATTCTGTCGCCGTTGCCAGGGCGAAGTATAGGTCGTTGGGCCGCAGATTGTTCAATGCCGGAAAAAGGGGAGAGCCACCTTCACCGGAAGTTCGCTCCATGGCAACGACAAACGCTCGGCATCGATCGTGGTCGGCTGCCGCAGGGTGAGCAGGAGCGGTTCAGGGGGGAGCCATGCGGCGGCCAGTTCGAAGCCGTCCTCGCGGGGCCGTAGCGTGAGCGTGCAGGGACGGCTGGCTCGCTCGATTGGCAGCCCTGCGGGCAATGGCTCGGCGGGATCGAAAATTGCCAGCGTGATCACGCCGCTCTCGGGGTGGGTGAGGGCATGCAGCCCGCCACGTGCGGCCACCACGCGAATTGCCGGCTGTGAGCCGCTGAGCGATTCGGCAAAGGCCGCCGTCTCTTCGTCGGACGCACCCGGCAGGATGGAGTAGATCGTGGCGGGTGCCGTTCCGTCCGGCTCCGGCGGGTGTTCGATCCAGGCCAGGTCAAACCAGCCCTCGCGAGGAACGTAGCGGCCGGAGATGCTCGCCAGATCCGCCGCGGGCAGCGGCTCGCCCGACACCGTCCACCGCTTCCAGTCGATCGGCGAGGTCTCGCCCTCGCGGAGATGGCGATCGTAGAGCAGCAGTTGTGATTGCAGCCGTCGCGCCGTCTGCAACATGCCGCCGCTGTCCGGATGCACGCAGTAGACCGTGCCGTGACGATCCCGCACCGATCGGCCGCCGCCGGGATGCTCGCACACCGTCGGGGCCGCCTGGCGTGCCGGGTCGCGGTCTTCCTCGGCCGCGGCTGCCGGCCATTGAAAGAGCGTGGTTGCCGGCGTCGCGTCGGCCGATGAGGCGGGAATGCCGGCCACCCGCGGCCGCGGCTTGGCGGGGTCGTCCGGCATGATCCCGCTGATGACCATCGTCAGTCGCCCACCGACGGCGTGGAGACTTTTGCGGAAGGCGGGCCCGGGGCCGACGATCTGCTCGAGGGCCCAGCAGCCCGCATCGCCCAGGCTCGAGGCCACCGCCATGCCGCTGTTGGTCACGAAGGTGTTGTGCCTGCGGCTGAAGAGCCTCGAGGCGGGGCGAGTCTCCGAGGTGGCTCCGGGGATCAGCGACCAGTCGAAGCCCTGCTCGAGACCGTAGCCGAGCCCCGGCTCCCGGGCGTTGCCGTCGTCCGTGGCGATCACCAGTCCGCCGCGGCGGACGAAAATCGAGTAGTTGTTGGCCTGCGTCCAGGTGTAGATCTCGTGCTTGCCGGTAAAAGGCGAAAGGCCGCTGACCACCGCGGTCCAGCCGGGCCGACGAACGATCATCGTCCCGCCGCGATTGACCGGCCAGATGCCCACCAGTGGCTGCCGCGAGCGTGGAACATGCGCGAAGGCCTCGCCGCGGGCAGCCTCGGGATACATGGCCGCGAGCAGCTCCGCGGCGGGCAGCCAGACCCCGCCGCCGGGCTCGCCGGGCTCGTCGGGGGACTCGTCTGGGGACTCGTCTGGAGACTCGTCTGGACCCAAGAGGGCGGCAGTCCGCAGAAGATCGACGGTCATCCGCTCGATTGTCGGGAGGTTACCGGAGCGGCCGGCGACGTTGAAGGGAGCCACGCCGCCTGCGTTGTCGGCGAGCACCGCCGCCACCATTGCCGCCCGCCGCAGGTGGTCACGCGAGGCCGCCGAGAGTGAGAGCCCCGCCGTGCGCCAGCGGACGAGGGCATCGAGAAACCGGGGCAGAGAGTAGCTGGCATAGGCGTAGTGCCAGATGCCGTGGTGGATGATCGCCCCGTCGGCGGAAAAGGTTTTTCCGCAGCGGACGAGGGCGTCGACATACGCTGCCACGCGGCCGATCATCGCCTCCTGCTCGTCGCCCTCCAGCAGCGTGGGCACCCAGGGCAGAAACGAGACCATCGCCTTGAGGTGGTCCATCTGCACGTCCGGCTCAGCCTGCTCGTGGTTCCAGGCGAAGAGGTCGTAGAGCACTTCGGCCAGGGCGGCCCGTTCGTCGGCCGCAAGCCGCATCGCCTCGGCCATCACGCGGAGGTAGTCGGGCAGCCCGTAGACGGGGAAAGCGGGCCGGCCTCGTGGCGTCGGGCCGCCCCGCCGCCATCGCCACCATTCGCCGACGAAGTGTCGCACCTGCCTGCCGAGGAGTTCCCGCAGCTGCTCCTGGCCGGCCGCGTCGGCCCGCGGCATCGCCCGAGCGACCGCCTCGATGGACCGGAAAAATGCGGCCAGCTGCGGCGAGGTCTGTTCGCTCGTGAAGAGCCGTCGAAACTCCGCAGCGGCCGCGTCACTCGTTTCGATCCGCCAGGCCAGGTCGTTCGCAGCCAGCAGGCTTTCGAGCGTGTCGTCGGGCAGGCCCCCGCCGGCTGCAGCCGGCACCAACGGAAAGGCCTCGACCACCCGCCGGCAGACCGCGGGCCGGTCGGTGATCGCCAGCGAGGGAGTCCACTCGCTCCAAGGATCGGCAGCAGACCCCGGGGCGGCGACGAGCAGCGAGAATGTTCCCGCGATCTGCCATGCCAGCGGCATGTTGAAACGATTCTGGAAGCGGTGGGCTGGGAACACGCGGATGGCGGCAGGGTCGGAAGGCGGGACAGTCGAAGGGGGAGATCATTCAGCCGGCGGCCGGCGGCGGTCAGTCCAGCGGAAGGCCGCAAGCACTCCGAGCACGGCAAGCCCATCGATCATCGCAATCAGCCGCGGGGGCCTGAGTCGTCGGGCTTGGTGGTCGACCGTGGCGCGAGCGGGAACCGTGTCTGAAGGTGCCTGATTTGCTTGCGGGCGACCAAGCCCTACACTCTTGCAACCGGCCTGCTCGAGGGTCGAACGTTTGCACGTCCCTTATTCTTATCCCCGAGATCCCACGGAGTGACAACCATGGCCGACGCAGACAGCCTTTCCTGGCCCGATCTTGCCATCGGGCTCTATGACCGCCTGACCGGGCGAAACGCCGAGATCACCTACGAGTTTGACGACATGCACATCAAAATCCCGAGCCAGACCGGTGCGGGGGCCCAGCATGCCGAATGGGTGCTCAGCGGCACGATCAAGATTCGCACGCGAGACGCCTCGTCCCCAAACTGATCCCGACCGGCAGGCTCACGGGCACGCTCGATGGCCTGCCGGTCGAAATCGAGGCTTCCGAGCGGGGTATCACGCTCTCGCTGGCGAGCGTCCGCTCGCTCATACCGCTGTCGCGGTCGGCCCGTCAGGCCGGCGGCCTGCTTGCGGTGTTGCGTCATGCGGCGATCCCGCTGGATGTCCGTCTCTTCTCAACGGTCAGCCTGCCGGTGTTGCCGCAGCCGCACTGGCTCGTGCGGCTGGTCATGCCTGGACACGCCTCCTGAAAATGACACGCTCGCCCCCGTGGCCACCCCAACGACCAGGCCGAAGAGCCAGCGGCTCCGTGGCCGTGTGAAGCCGCCGAATCGCCAGGCCGCCAGGCCCGCGAGTCCGCCGGCAGTCAAGGCGATCACCGACTCCGCCTGGGCGATCTGCTCGACGGGCAGCCGTGATACAGACTGCCTCGCTACCCAGCCGATCGTTGCCACCGCGGGCACGGCGAGCATCGCCACCGCGGCGGCCCGCCGTCGCAGGGGCACCGCCAGCGGGCCGGGGGTCCAGCGGATCACCACGGCGATTCCCAGACCGACCGCCGCTGCACACAGCGGGGCGGGGAGGTGCCGTGCGAGCCACTGCTGAGGTGGCAGGCCGGCCACATGCAGGCTCGCGAGGCTTGCCGCGGCCACCGCGGGAATGATTGCCGCGGTGGCCAGCCGGCTCTGCCGGGGAATGTCGAAGGCCGAGGCAAACCAGACCAATCCGAGGGCCACGGTTGCATCGAGGACCCATTGGTAGGGGGGCAGGCCGGCCATTCCGCCGCTGCCACCCACCCAGTCGAGCAGAGGCCCGACCGCCCCGCGGAGAGGATCGTCATCGGGCACGCCCACGAAGAATCCGGCAAAGACCCGCAGTCCAAAGGCGGCAAAGGGGATCAGTCCGGCGAGCAGTTCCAGCCGTCGTGGCAGCCGCGGCAACGGCGCGGCCCACATTGCCGTCCACAAAACGGTGAACAGGATCAGCCGCACGCTGGGCATCATGAAGCCAACAGTGGGCGATAAAGGACTCGAACCTTTGACCCCCAGCTTGTCGAGCTGGTGCTCTAACCAACTGAGCTAATCGCCCGCAAAGCCATACCACGTGCTGGATCGTGGACGACCTGCGTGCCTGAAGTCTCGCGCACACGCTCCGCCGAGTCAAGCAGGCCGCGGGCGGTGCGGAGGGCGGCGGCTGAGCCGTCGGCGGCTCCGACGGTGATCGGCCCCCGCCACCAGGAAAGCACCCGGCCGGTGGCCGCCACCGGGAAGGTCGCCGTGAAGCCGACGATCGCCCCACCGGCGTAGAGCGTCTGGCCGAGGGCGTGGCCGAGTTCGGCGGCAGTCGACTTCCGTCGGCCCTCGCCGCTTGGAGCGATCGCCGCCACCCGACCGGCATCGCGGAGGTGACGCTCCTGGAAAAACCGCATTGCCGACTCGCCGGCCGTCTCCAGGAAGGTGCGGTCGGTGATGAAGCCGACCATGCCGCCCACCAGCGGAATCCTCGCGACGAGTTCGTCGGCCAGTTCGTCGGCCACGACGTCGCGTCCGGCCTGCACGGCGAGGGTGTCGGAGTCGAGTCCGCCGCCATCGGGCGCGTCGAGTGCGGCGTGCAGCCGCTCCAGGATCGCCCCCCGCTGCGGCGGCTGCTCGGTGAGACCAAGGTCGAGCAGGTCGAAGAGCATCGCCCGGTCGACCGGGCGGTCGAGCGCGTAGCCGTAGCAGTGGGCGAGCTTGGTGATCATCGTGAAGGTGGTCACCAGCTGAAACGGTAGCCGGCCCACCACGGCGCTGCCGAACTGCCGCATCACCAGGCCGCGTCCGGCGCTGATGTGTTCCGCCTCGCGGATCACCGCCATCGCCAGGCGGTCGCATTCCTCCAGCGGTGCCCGCCGCAGGGCCGGCAGGTCCCAGCCGCCGTCGGCAAGATGGGTCTTTTTCCAGGAGCTCATTCGCGTTTCGGCCAGCCGATCGATCAGGTCGATTGCCCGGCGGACGACGCTGCGGGGCACAACCCTCCGCACCGCCCAGGCGATCGGCACGGTCACGGCATCGATCGCGGCGGTGATCCGGCTCGGGCCGGTGCTTTTCCAGGCGGCGATACGGCGGACCTGCTCGGCTTCGTAGGGCGTCAGGGCCGGCTGGCTGCCGTTGCTCGAGGGGCTGCAGGCGTGGTCGGGGTTTTCGGGAGTCATGGGGGTCATGGGATCATGGCACCACTCGGTTCGGGAGACGCCGACGCGGTCGACGGACTGCAGCAGAGAATACCCTGCCAGGCGGCTGGAATCCTGCCGGTCACTCCCGGGGGTGAGCCTGCCGCCACTCTCTCGGCGGGATCGGATCGTCCGCCGCCCACAGCCCGCGTCGGCCGCGGCGGGCCTGGCGTTCGGCGGCCAGCAGATCGCCGTCGGGAGCGTAGCCGTCAAAGACCCAGGCGTGGCCCTCGGCGACCATGCGGCGATTGATGTTGTCGCCCTCCAGCCAGAGCGTGCCCAGCAGCCGCCCGAAGCGATCGCGGGCCTTCCCCTCCACGCCCACGCGGCGGCCCCCGACCGCCCGCTCGAGGGCCGCGGTCGCCGCCCGGCCGTGGGGCTGGGCAAACTCCGGGGCGTCAATGCCCTTCAGACGAATCTTCGTCTCGCGACCCAGCGAATCGCGGCAGGTGACGGTATCGCCATCGTGCACGATCGCCACCTGCCATGCGGCGAGGCCTGCCGGAGCCGCAGGCGGGCTGAAGCCGAACCGTTCGCGGCACTCCCCCAAAAGCGAGGCGGCCGCGACGAGCAACGCCACGAAGATTCCACCCGGCCCAAGGCCGCGTGGAAGTCGGATCGTTCGCCCAGGCATCGCTGCTGCCGCTCCTGCGGGTTCATCTCGCACTTGTTCGCCGCCAGCCGGCTTCCGATACTCACGGTGTTCGTGGCGGGCCTTGCAGCCGTTGCCTGCCGAGCCCGCAGCCCGCCAAGGAGCCCGCATGCCCACCGTTCGCCTTGCCGACCAATCTCCTCGAGATTACCCGGCGGGTTGCCGGGTTGCCGACTGCCTCGCTGACCTGCCTCAGAAGCCGGGACCGATCGCCGCGGTACTCGATGGCAAGACGGTCGGCCTCGATGCCCCCGTGCCGGAGGGCGAGGCGACCATCGAGCCGCTGTATGCGGGCGACTCCCGGGCCCTGCCGGTGATGCGGCATTCCGCGGCCCACGTGATGGCCCGGGCGGTGATGCGGCTGTTCGACGGCGTTGAACTGGCCTTCGGGCCGACGGTGGGCGAGGGCTTTTACTACGACATGCGGGCACAGCAGCCGATCACCGAGGACGACCTGCCGCGGATCGAGGAGGAGATGCGGAAGATCATCGAGGCCGACGAGGCCTTCGAGCGGCTTGAGTTGGGCCGGGAGGAGGCGATCGGCGTCGTCCGCGATCTCCATCAGCCGTTGAAGGTGGAGCACATCGAGACCGGCCTGGCCGATCATCCCACGCTCTCGTTTTACCGGCAGGGCGAGTTTCTCGACCTCTGTCGCGGGCCCCACGTGCCCGGCCCTGGCTGCATCGCCGCGTTCAAGCTCACGAGCCTCGCCGGGGCCTACTGGAAAGGGGACGCCAGCCGCGAGCAGCTGCAGCGTCTCTACGGCACGGCCTGGTTCTCCCAGGAGGATCTCGACGCCTACCTCGCCCGGCTTGAAGAGGCCCGCAAGCGGGACCACCGCCTGCTTGGCAAGCAGCTCGACCTGTTCACCACCAGCCCCCTGGTCGGCTCGGGGCTCGTGCTCTGGATGCCCAAGGGGGCCACGATCCGCGGCGTGCTCGAGGGCTTCGTGCGGGAGGAGCTTGCCCGGCGGGGCTACGAGCCCGTCTACACGCCCCACATCGGCAAGGTCGATCTCTACAAGATCTCGGGCCACTATCCCTACTACGCCGAGAGCCAGTTTCGGCCGATTCTGCAGTCGGAGGACGAGCAATATCTGCTCAAGCCGATGAACTGCCCGCACCACACGATGATCTACAAGGCCCGGCCCCGCAGCTACCGCGACCTGCCGCTGCGGCTGGCTGAGTTTGGCACGGTCTATCGCTACGAACAGTCGGGCGAGCTTGGCGGCATGACCCGGGTTCGTGGCTTCACCCAGGACGACGCCCACATCTTTTGCACGCCCGAGCAGGTCGAACAGGAGGTGGCCGGCTGCATCGAGTTCACCCTCGCGGTGCTCGAGAGCCTGGCCTTCGACAACTTCCGGGTGCGGCTGGGATTTCGCGATCCCGCCGAGGACAAGTATGTCGGGCCGCCGGAGCGGTGGGACGAGGCGGAGGCCGCGATCGAGCGTGTGGCCCGCCGCATGAACCTTCCCGGCTGCGAGCCTGAGCCGGGGGAGGCGGCCTTCTACGGACCCAAGATCGACTTTGTGGTGGCCGATTCGCTCGGCCGCGAGTGGCAGCTCGGCACGGTGCAGCTCGACTACAACCTGCCGAGCCCGGAGCGGTTTGGCCTGGAATACGTCGGGGCCGACAACGGCCGCCACACGCCGGTCATGATCCACCGGGCGCCGCTGGGCAGCCTGGAGCGGTTCGTGGGGGTGCTGATCGAGCACTTTGCGGGGGCTTTCCCGCTGTGGTTGGCACCGGAGCAGGTGCGGGTGATTCCGGTGAGTGCCAAGAGCGAGGACTATGCCCGCCGTATCAAGGCGAGGCTCGAGGAGGCGGGCCTGCGGGCCACGGTCGATCTCGCCGCGGAGAAACTTGGTGCGAAGATTCGCCAGGCACAGCTGGAGCTCGTGCCGATGATGGCCGTGTGCGGTCCCCGCGACGAGGCGGCAGGCACGGTCAGCCTTCGCGACCGCGTCGAGGGGGATCTCGGGGCGATGCCGCTGGAAGAGGCGGTCACGCAGCTGGTCGACGAGGTGGCCCGTCGGGCGGTGCGACACAAGCCCAAGCCGTTGGATGTTCGCCCCGCGGTGCCCGCAGCCGCCGGTGGCGGGGACTACTGAGTTCGGCCATGCCCCGCTTTGTCCTGCTCGAGCACGTGGGGGCCCCGGACGATCCCGCCGGCCGGCACTTCGATCTTCTCCTCGAGGAGGGCCAGGCCTGCCGCAGCTGGCGACTGGCAGCGATTCCAGTAGCGGGGCATCCGGTCGCGGCAGTGGGCCTCCAGCCGCATCGGCTGGCCTGGCTCGATCACGTCGCGGGGCCGGTCTCTGGTGGCCGCGGCCATGCCCGGCGGGTCGACGCGGGCAGCTACGAGGTCGTGGAGAGCGATGAGCCCTCCGGGCGGCTGTGCGTCGTGCTCGGCGGCAGCCTCCTTGGCGGCCGGCTCACGATCGCCGGTGGCGAGGCCGCGCTCGAGACTATGGTCTAGGCCGGGAAGCGTCGCGGCCGCGTGGAAAAATCGCTCCCGTCCCCATTTTTTTGGGGGGGGTCAGCCGATCTCGCCCTGGTCGAGGCAGTAGTCGATCAGGGCCTCGCGGGTGCCGATCGGAATCGTCTTTCGCTTCGCTTCGGCCGACTCCAGCAGCCGGCGGAGCTTGAGGTACCGACGGCCCCCCGACTGGGCGTCATAACTGTTGAAGGCGATCCGGAACCGCCGCTCGGGGTCGACCGGCTTGCCGGCGAAGAGAAACTGTGCGGGCCGGCCCTGGGGGTCGAGCGAAATCTCGAAGGGCCACAGCGTCCGGTCCGACCGCCGCACGTCGGCATCCTCACGAACCACGTCCACCAGCTGCCGGCCGGTCAGCTCGGCAACGACCAGCGTGTTTTCATAGGGAATGATCTTCCAGCAATCGGCCACCGTCAGTTCGCCGGCGGGGATCGTGCCGGTGCCGAAGGAGCCGTGGAAGACCCCGTCGACCGGAGCCTTCTGCTTGGCAAGTGCCGCCGCGAAGGCTTCGCACAACAGCACCACCAGCGGGCAGCCACGGCCGCGGGCGGTGATCGGACCGGCCACCCGGCAGACGGTGCGGGCCAGCTCGGCATCAGAGGCCGCCAGCGCCGGCTCGGCCAGCTGCATCACCAACGGGTCGGGCTCGAAGCGGTCGTCCATCAGGATCGTGAAGGCCTGCCGCTGCACCAGCTTGCGGCTGGCGGTGTCGAAGGTGAGGTCGACCCGTCCGCAGTGGATGCCGAAGTAGCTCGCCTGTGAACAGAGCGTGTCGTGGAGCATCCAGGAGGGCTGGTTCTGGTGGGAGTGGCCGGCGAGGTAGATGTCGACGTTGTCGGTCTCGCGGAGAATTTCACGGACGGGATTGGCATAGTCATCCTGGAATCGCCAGCCCATGTGGCCGGTCACGACCACGGCGTCGGCCCCCTCGCCGCGGGCCTCGCGGACCGCCGTGGCGAGGGCCTTGGCCGGATCGGTCGGCTCGATGCCGCCGAGCAATGCCGGAGGCAGCCAGTAGGGGAGCCCCGGTGTGACGAGCCCCACGACGGCGATCTTGAAACCACCGACATCGTGCATCCGCCAGGGGCGAATCTTTTCCCAGGCTCCATCAAACTCGCCGGCTGTTCGCTCTCCGCGGCGGAGGTTGCCGGTGAGCACCGCCGGCTTCGACGCGGCAAGGTTGGCCTCGAGTACCTCCGGGCCCCAGTCGAAGTCGTGGTTGCCGAGCGTCCAGGCGTCGTATCCGAGTCGGCCGAGCAGGTCGACCATCAGGCTCCCCTTGGTGGCGTGGCTGGCAGGCGTGCCCTGATAGAGGTCGCCGACGTCAAGGGTCAGTGAATCAGGCAGGGCCTTCCGCCAGCCGCGGATGCAGCTGGCACAGCGGGCGAAGCCGCCCACGTCGGACAGGCCGTCGTAGGTTTCGGTAGGCCGGATGTGGCCGTGGAGATCGGTGGTGTGGAAGATCGAGATTGTCGTGGCCCGGCCACGCTCCGCGGCCACGCTCGCGGCGGGCCACGCGGCGGCGGTGGCGGCGGCGGTCGAGCCGAGGAGGAACGATCGGCGTGAAAGCTCCGGCATCGGTAAGAACCCTTCGCGAACTGGTTTGAACCGGAACCGGACCGGTCCGTCCGGTCTGGCCGAGGTGGATGGCCTCCGGAGAGCGTATAGTACCCGCTGGAGGCCGGGATGCCCGGCGAATTTATTGATTTCTGACACGCATTCGCGGCCGGTGTGCCGCGGTGGCAGCCCCGAGGAGTCGCCGTCGATGAAGCCCCGCGAAGTGCTTGCGATGTGCCGTGAGAAGGAGGTCAAGGCGGTCGATCTGCGGTTCAGCGACTTCCTGGGAACCTGGCAGCACTTCACGATTCCGGTGGCGAAGCTCGAGGAGGAGGTTTTCGAAGACGGCTTTGGCTTCGACGGCTCGAGCATCCGTGGCTGGCAGTCGATTAACGAGAGCGACATGCTGCTGGTACCGCAGCCCGACACCGCCTTCGTCGATCCCTTCACAGCGATGC